>PDWJ01000185.1_pt1 | contig 92099 bp, 86 predicted proteins | sample 1430881 | NCBI WGS metagenome assembly PDWJ01 (sample SAMN01162460, study PRJNA174530) | Oral metagenome, whole genome shotgun sequencing project. | biome: Marine environment; feature: Marine mammal; material: Swab sample of the gingival sulcus; isolation source: swab sample of gingival sulcus...
GACCAAATCGGAAATGGAAATATCCGGGGGGAGAGGGCTAACGCGCTGGGAGCGTGGAGGAAAAAAATGGGGGATTTTTTAGAGGGGGGAGGGGGGAATTAAAATCCCTGCCGATAAAGCACCTAGGGAGGGGGAAGCATGCTCACCGATTTCACCCACGACTCAGCGGCCAGCTCCAGCACCTTCTCCCGCGGAAGGAACACCCTAAACCGATGGAACGACTCTCCCACCATATGCACCCCTTCAATACCCAACTCACCCAAGCGCTTTTCTATCCAATCCTGCTCCAGCCCCTCGAAAAACCCCACGACAACCCCCACCCTACTACCCTCCTTCGCGTACCCCGGCACACTGCTATCCATAATGGCCCAACTGCACTTCGCCTCGGCGGGTAGCTGGAAGACCGAAACCACCGATGTCCCCTTCAGCAAATGCCGATAGCTTTTCGCCACCGGCAAGCTTGCGAAATACGCATTCCCGCCCAAATAATCATCGAGCTGCACTCCGCGCTGGCGCAGCAAATCTCGTTGCTCTACCGTCGGGACCCCCGAAAACTGAATGGCAACATAGTGACGCGGCCCTATCGATTCCCCCAGCTCGCCCCTCGCGCCCCGACATCCCCAGCGGAATACACGCATGTTATCCGGTGGATTAACGGTATACCCTCGCAAGCTAAACGGCTGCTGACCAGTGGTATACACAGCCGGGAGCAGGAACAAGAATAGCAAAAGTAGTCTTCTCATACAGAGGGGTATATTACAAAAATCGCGGGCACTTGCCCGCGATTAGCACAGCGCGCCGCTGGCGCACCAAAGATACAAAACTGTCCTGACACTCCCTAGCTCTGAAGGGCATTCGCCCCGGACACAATCTCTAGTATCTCGCTCGTAATCGCCGCCTGGCGGGCCTTGTTGTACTCCAGCGTCAGCTCGCTCACCAGCGTATCGGCATTGTCCGTAGCCTGGCTCATCGCCGTCATACGGGCACCATGCTCACCCACATAGTTATTCAGAACGTAGGAGTAGAGCTGCAGACGGCCCATATGCGGCAGAGCAAAATCGAAGAACTCCTTCGGTGAGGGCTCTATGAGGTACTCGGTCCGCATTCTGCTCGCCTGCCCATCGCCACTCGCCTGCTCGGCCAGACTATCCGCCACCACCGGGAGTAGCCGCGCATGCACGCTCTCCTGAAAAGCTGGATTGTGGAACTTGTTGTACACCACGTACAGCTCGGAGTACACCCCGGCGAGAAAGTCCCGCTGGAGCGCATCGTACACCCGGACCACATCCGTGAACGACGGGTGCGCCACCAGGTCCTCATCCGATGCCGCAAGCCCTATTCCCTCACGCCGCAAGCCTTCCACCATCTTCTTCCCGAAGGCATGCACCACCACCTCGCGCGCCCCCCCGCGCAGCTCGGCCACCAGGCGCTTCGCCTCACCAATCACGTTCTGGTTGTACGCACCGCAGAGGGATGAATTCGACGAGAAAGCCAGGATGCAAACCGGTGCATCCGGATTGGACGTGACCATCAACGGGTGCACGTAGTCCACACCATCCCGCATCGCCATCCCGAGGGTCTGCGTGAAGCGGTCCATGTACACCTGGAAACGGCTCTCCGCATCCTGGGCCTTATGGAACTTGGCGGCCGAAACGACCTTCATCGCGCTGGTAATCTTACGAGTAGACTTTACCGACGCTATCCGAATACGTATATCCTTGAGGCTCGCCATGGGAAACTCCTACGCTAGGCGTTATACTTCTTCGAGAGCTCTTCAACCAGCCCCTCGAGGACCTTCTTCACCTCATCGTCCAGCACCCCGGTGGCCAGCTTATCCAGCACATCCGCATGCCGCAGACGTAGCGCCTCCAAGTAGCGCTCCTCAAACTCCGCAACCTTCTCCAGCGGCACGTCCTTCAGCAGACCGCCCGACCCCACGTAGATAATGGCGACCTGCTCGCCCACCGGCACGGGCGCGTACTGCCCCTGCTTCAGAATCTCCACGTTCTTCGAACCCTTGTCGAGCACGAGCTGTGTGGCCGCATCCAGGTCTGAGCCGAACTTCGAGAAGGCCTCCAGCTCGCGGTACTGGGCCTGGTCCAGCTTGAGCGTACCGGCCACCTTCTTCATCGACTTTATCTGGGCGTTACCGCCCACGCGCGATACCGAGATCCCCACGTTGATGGCTGGCAGCACCCCCGCGTTGAACAGCTGGGTCTCCAGGAATATCTGCCCGTCGGTAATCGAGATCACGTTTGTGGGGATATAGGCCGACACGTCTCCCGCCTGCGTCTCGATGATGGGCAGGGCCGTCAGCGAGCCTCCCCCCTTCACCATCGGCTTCAGCACCTCGGGAAGGTCGTTCATCGTCCGGGCCACCTCATCCGAATCGATAATCCTCGCGGCCCGCTCCAGCAAGCGGCTGTGCAGGTAGAAGATATCGCCCGGGTAGGCCTCGCGGCCCGGCGGGCGACGCAGCAGCAGGGACACCTCGCGGTAGGACACCGCCTGCTTGGAGAGGTCATCGTAGACCACCAGCGCGTCGCGGCCCGTATCGCGGAAGAACTCGCCAATCGCCGCACCGGCAAAAGGCGCGTAGAACTGCAGGGCCGCCGGGTCAGCCGCCGTCGCGGACACAATCACGGTGTAGTCCATCGCCCCGTGCTCAGCGAGCGTCCGGGCAATGTTGGCAACCGTGGAGCCCTTCTGGCCTATGGCCACGTAGATGCAGAACACCGGCTTGCCGGCCTCGTACTCCCGTCGCTGGTTGATTATCGTATCGAGCGTAATGGCCGTCTTGCCCGTCTGGCGGTCGCCGATAATCAGCTCACGCTGACCACGCCCCACCGGGATCATCGCGTCCACGGCCTTGATACCCGACTGGAGCGGCTGCTTCACCGGCTGCCTATAGATTACCCCCGGCGCCTTACGCTCCAGCGGCAACTCGTACAGCTCGCCCTCAATCGGCCCCTTCCCATCCACCGGCTCACCCAGCGTGTTGACGATGCGCCCCAGAAGGCCCTCGCCCACCGGGATGGACGCGATGCGCTTGGTACGCTTCACGCGCTGGCCCTCCTTAATCTGCGAACTCTCCCCCAGCAGCACCGCTCCCACGTTGTCCTCCTCCAGGTTCAGCACGATACCCCGCACGCCCGACTCGAAGTCAATCAGCTCATTCGCCTCTACGTGGCGCAAACCGTATATGCGGGCTATACCGTCGCCGACCTCCAGAACCTGCCCGACCTCCTCAAAACCCTGACCCAGCGATACCCCCTCGAGCTCGCGCGCCAGGATTTCCGAAACTTCCGATGATTTAATACCCGACATATTAGATGTCTTTATCTTATTCTAAACCATTTGATGAGCTATCGCATCCAGCTCCGAGCGGACGCTCCGATCGAGCAGCTGGTCCGCCACCTGCAGCTGGAAACCGCCGATTAGCTGGGCATCCACCCGGCTCGCAAGCTCCACCTGCGAGCCGAAGCGAGCCGACACGTAGGACCTGAGGGCCTCCGTCTGCATATCCCCCAGCTCCACCGCGCTCACCATCTCCACGCTGACAATGCCACGCTGCGCACGGTACATATCCTGAAACATGCGCAAAGCGTTCAGCAGGTAGCCCCCCCTACCCTTCTGGACAAGGAAGGTGGCGAAAGTCTCCAGCGAAGGGGCATACTCGCGGAATACGCCAGCTATGCCCCGCACCCGCTGCGCCTCAGTCAGCAAAACATTCTCCAGCAGCTCCTTGAGCAGCTCGCCATTCTCCTCCAGGAGCGGCAGAACCGCCTTGGCCTCCCGGTAGCACTTCTCCCCGAGGGAGTCCTGCCCGGCCAGCGTAACGAGTAGGGCCCGCGCGTAACGTCCCGCTATGAGTCCTTCATTCATTGCGCTTTCGGCTACTTGGCCTCCTTGAGAATTTCTTCCAGAAGCCGGTCGATATGCTCCTTCTGGGCCTCCGCGTTGCTGAAGTGCTCCCGTAGCACGCGCTCGGCCGTCACGATGGACAGCTCCACCACCTCGCGGCGGATATGCCTACGCATCTCCGCCTCCTCCTGACGCATTGCCTGGCGGGCCTGGGCCATGAAGGCCTCGCCCTGCTGGCGGGCCTCCGCCTGGGCCTGGGCGAGGATTTGCTCCCGCATCGCCTTCGCCTCGGCCACCATCCGCTCGCGCTCGGCCGCCGCCTCGCGCTGCATCTCAGCGTTGCTCTGCTGCAGCTTCTCCACCTCCTCTTGCGCCACCTTCGCGCGGCGGAGCGCCTCGGAGATCTTGCCCTCCCTATCGTTGAGCCCCTGGAGTATCGGCTTCCACGCAACCTTCTTCAGGATGAGCAGCAGCAGCCCGAAGGCCAGCAGCATCCAGAAGAAGAGACCGAATTCAGGAGTTATTAGGCTCATCTCGTTGCTCCTTTCGCGCTACACGAACAGCACTAGCAGGGCCACAATGATTGCGAAGAAGGCCAGACCCTCGATAAGCGCCGCGGCCACAATCATGCTGGAGCGGACATCCCCCGCAGCCTCGGGCTGGCGGGCAATCGCATCCATCGCTTGCCGCCCAATCTTGCCTATACCCAGGGCCGCACCCACTACTGCAACCGCAGCACCCAGGGCCGCAAAGGCCTTCGACATGGCTACCATACCCTCAGCAGCCGCTTGCAGAACCACCATCAAAGTCGTCATAATTCTAGATTTCTATGTTGTTCTTTTTGTTGTTCCAATTCCTATGTATATCACAATGGTAGCTTGGCCCCTACCCCGGGCAGTACTCACGCTAGTGCCCCTCCTCCGTCGCCATGCCGATGTACAGCGCGCTCAGCATCGTGAAGACGTAGGCCTGGATGAACGATACGAGGACATCGAGCAGGGTCATGAAGATCATGAAAATCACGGAGACGACGCTGATGCCGTACGCGGGCGCCGCGCCGAAACGCTGGAAGAGGAATATCAGGCACACGAAGACCAGCACGATCATGTGGCCCGCCAGCATGTTCGCGAACAGACGTATCATCAGGACCAGGGGCTTCATGAAGATGCCCAGGAACTCCACCACGGGCATGATCGGCACGGGCAGCTTGAGCAGCATGGGGATACCCGGGGGGTTCACGATGTGGCCCCAGTAGCGCCGGTTGCCCGAGATGCTCGTCAGGATGAAGGTGGAGAGCGCCAGCACGAGCGTCACGGAGATGTTGCCCGTGAGGTTCGCGCCGCCCGGGAAGATGGGTATGAGCCCCAGCAGGTTGTTCAGCAGGATGAAGAAGAACACCGTCAGCAGGAAGGGCACGAAGCGCCCGGCCTTCTCCTCGCCGATGCTCGACACCGCGATGTCGTCACGAACGAATAAAATCAGGGGTTCCAGGAGGTTCTGCAGGCCCTTCGGCGCGACGTCCGGGGCGGCCTTGTAGCGCTTGGCCACCGACGAGAATATCAGGACCAGCAGGACGCACGATACGAAGAGGCCCACTACGTTCTTGGTCAGGGAGAAATCCAGCGGCAGGGGGGCATCGAATCCCCCATCGGCCTCCACAATCTTGAGCACGGATGTGCTCTCATGCGGGTTGCGCGCCAGCCTGAAGCCGGCGTGCTCCTCCGCCCCGTGGTGGAAGCGGGTCGACATGAAGACGAACCACTCCCCGCGTACCCGGCTGTACAGTATCACCGGCAGGGGTATGCTCACGTGCGTGTCGCCCATTGAGAACAGGTGCCAATCGTGCGCATCGGAGATGTGGTCGAAGATGATCTCCACGGGGCTTACCTCCCCCCCAGCCTCACCGCTGGCCGCATGAGATGCGCTCCCGAAAGAGAGCGAGGGCAAAAGCAACAGGAACACCACCATGATGCTCCTGCCGAAATCTCTAAAGCGTTGTCCCATCTGGCTCACAAGGTCTCAATCCAATTATTACCGCGAAAGTAGGCATTTATGGCTAATAGCCAAAACAATACGGGAAAAAGAATTGAAGCGCTTGCAACTGGCGCGATTAGGCCTTGCCAATCGCCCCGACAGCCTCGGCCAGGGCGCTCTCCACCCCGTCGGCATCACGCCCCCCCGCGGCCGCAAAAAAGGCCTGGCCACCGCCCCCGCCCTGGATGCGCACCGCCGCCGCACGGACTATCTTGCCCGCATTCAGCCCCCGGCTCTTGACGAGCGCGTCGGAGAAGGCCACCGCCAGCCCGGGCTTGCCATCATGCACCGCGCCCAGCACCACCGCGATGTTGTCCCCCTTGGCCCGCAGGGCCATCGCCACGTCCTTCACGTCCTCCGGTGGCATGCTCCCCAGATGCTTCGACACCACGCGCACGCCCGGCACCTCAACCGCCCCCTCGAGCAGCGCCGCGGCCGTGCTCCCTACCCAGGCCATACGGAAATGCTCCAGCTTACGCCGCTGCGCCGCGAGCTCCTCCTGGAGCCGCTGCAGGGCCTCCACGGGCTTGCCCTGCGAGTGCAGCATGCCGTCGAGCTGGCGAAGGCTATCGTCCATGGCGTAGTCGCGCAGCTCGGCCGCACGCCCGGCCACCGCCTCAATGCGGCGAACGCCCGCCGATATGGCCGACTCGCTCACGATGCGGAACAGACCTATCGCCCCGGTATTCGCCACGTGCGTCCCCCCGCAGAGCTCCACCGAACTGCCGAAGCGGACCAAGCGAACCCGGTCGCCGTACTTCTCACCGAAAAGGGCCGTCGCGCCCGCGGCCAGCGCCTCGGCCATGGGGACATCGCGCTGCTCGTCGCGCGCCAGCGCCTCACGGACCATGCTGTTCACGCGCTCCTCCACACGTCGCAGCTCGTCGTCGGTCATCCGCTGGAAGTGCGAAAAGTCGAAGCGTAGCCTGTCGCTCTCCACCAGCGAGCCCTTCTGCTCCACGTGGCCCCCGAGCACCTCCCGGAGGGCGTAGTGCAGAAGGTGCGACGCCGTGTGGTGGCAGGCCGCGCCGCTACGGGCCGCCGCATCGACCATCGCCCGGAACTCCACCTCCGGCCGCTCGGGCAGACGGCTCACCACCAGCAGCGGGAGGTTGTTCTCCTTCACCACGTCCAGCACCTCTATCCGCTCATTGGCGGAGGTGATTGCGCCCCGGTCGCCCACCTGGCCACCGCCCTCCGCGTAGAAGGGCGAGCGGTCCAGCACCACGTGGTACATCCGCTTCCCCTTCTTCTCCACCGAGCGCATCTTCACAATACGCACATCCGCCTCGAGGTGGTCGTAGCCCACGAACTCGGTCTGCACCTCCTGGCCCACCATCACCCAGTCGCCCTGCGAGATTTGCCCGGCGCTCCGCGAGCGGTCCTTCTGCTCCTCCATGCAGGCATCGAAGCCCGCTTGGTCCACCCCCAGCCCCTCCTCGCGCAGCATGAGCTCGGTGAGGTCCAGCGGGAAGCCGAAGGTGTCGTAGAGCGTGAAGGCCGTCTGGCCATCCAGCGCCTTCCGCCCGGCCGCCCTGGCCTTCTCCACCTCCGCCCCCAGCAGCTGTATCCCCTGCTCCAGCGTGCGGAGGAAGGCGTTCTCCTCCTCGAATATCACCTTGGCTATCAGGTCCTCCTGCCGACGCAGCTCGGGGTAGTTCTCGCCCATTTTCCGGACCAGCACCGGGACCATCCGGCACAGGAAGGGCTCGCGGAACGAGAGGAAGGAGTAGCCGTAGCGCAACGCGCGCCGGAGGATGCGCCGGATTACGTAGCCCGCCCGGTTGTTCGAGGGGAGCTGGCCGTCGGCAATCGAGAAGGCGACGGCGCGCACATGGTCCGACACCACGCGGAGGGCCGTGTCCACACGCTCGTCGTGGCCGTAGGTCTGGCCCGACATCCCGGCCACGTGGGCTATGATGTCCTGGAATATGTCCGTGTCGTAGTTGCTCTCCTTGGCCTGCAGCACCATGCAGAGGCGCTCGAGCCCCATGCCCGTGTCCACCACGTTGGCCGGCAGGGGCTCGAGGCTGCCGTCGGCCAGGCGGTTGTACTGCATGAACACGAGGTTCCAGATTTCGATTACCCGGGGGTGGTCCATGTTCACCAGCTCGGCCCCCGGGACGCTGGCCCGCTCGGCGGCGGTGCGGAGGTCGATGTGTATCTCCGAGCAGGGGCCGCAGGGGCCGGTGTCGCCCATCTCCCAGAAGTTGTCCTTCTTGTTGCCGTAGAGCACCCGCTCGGCCGGCACGTACTGCAGCCAGTGCTCGCGGGCCTCGGTGTCCTCCGGGACGTTCTCCTTGGCATCGCCCTCGAAGACCGTCACGTAGAGCCGCTCGGGGTCGATGCCGTACACATCCACCAGCAGCTCCCAGCCCCAAGCGATAGCCTCGCGCTTGAAGTAGTCGCCGAAGGACCAATTACCCAGCATCTCGAACATGGTGTGGTGGTAGGTATCGTGGCCCACCTCCTCCAGGTCGTTCTGCTTGCCCGATACGCGGAGGCACTTCTGCGAGTCGCATACCCGCTGGGAGACCGGCGTGGCGTGCCCCAGGATGTAGTCCTTGAACTGGTTCATGCCCGCGTTGGTGAACATGAGCGTCGGGTCATCCTTAATCACCATCGGCGCGCTCGGCACGATGCGATGCCCCTTGGAGGCGAAGAAATCGAAAAAGGTCTTCCGTACGGTATTCGAATCCATGGTCTTGGTCCTGAGGTTAAGCTAGGGCGCGCGGGGGTGAGGCCACGCCGAGCGCAAATGTAGCAATTATCCGCCGGAATGAAAAGCGCGCCGGGCGAGGCCCCCCGGTGGCATGGGGGAGGGGGCCGCCATCCTGTGCATTTTTGCTACCTTTGCAGATAACCTACAACCCCCTACGCCATGCAGCTACTCCCGATAGGCATACAGAGCTTCAGCAAGCTCCGCGAGCAGGAGCGGGCCTACGTCGACAAGACCGACCTCATCTGGCAGCTCGCGCAGGACCCCGCCTACTACTTCCTGAGCCGCCCACGCCGCTTCGGCAAGAGCCTCATGCTCTCCACCCTCGAGAGCTACTTCCTCAAGCAGGAGGACCTCTTCCGGGGGCTGAAGCTGGAGCGCCTGCAGGCCGAGAGCGGGAAGGAGTGGAAGTACTACCCCGTCATCAAGCTCAGCATGGCCGGGGGCGATGGGCTCACCGTCGAGAGCTGGACGGGGCAGGTGCACATCCAGCTCGGCATGCTCGAGCGGCGCCACGGCGTGGAGACCGGGCCGCAGGTGCTGGGCGAACGCTTCGCCAAGCTGATTGTGAGCCTGTACGAGAAGTACAACAGCCGGGTGGTGGTCCTGATTGACGAGTACGACTCGCCCCTACTCGAGAGCATGGGCGACGACCAGGTCGAGCTGCACAAGGCCTCGCGGGGCATGCTGCGCAGCATGTACATCAACCTGAAAACCTACGATGAGCTGGTGCACTTCGCCATGTTCACCGGCGTGTCGCAGTTCTCCCAGCTCTCCCTCTTCAGCGGGCTGAACGCGCTCAAAATCATCACCCTGGAGAATGAGTGGTCCGCGCTCTGTGGCATCACCCACGAGGAGCTAATCACCTACTTCGGCGGACGAATTGACCGCCTGGCCGAGGAGAAGGGGATAACGCGCGAGGCCCTCATCGCCGCGCTCCGCCAGAAGTACGACGGCTACCTCTTCACCCCCCGGGGCGTGCACGTCTACAACCCCTACGGCCTGCTGAAGGCGCTGGAGAATGGCCTGCTGATGAACTACTGGATGCAGACCGGCTCGCCGAAGGTGCTGGAGTACCTCCTGCCGAAGTACCGCACCAACGCGCAGGAGCTGGCCGCCGGGGTGGCCGGAGAGGCCAACTGGATTGGCACGCAGGAGGAACCCGGTGGCAAGCCCTACCCCTTCCTCTTCCAGACGGGCTACCTCACCATCAAGGAGGCCCTGAGCGACCTCTCCTTCATCCTGGCCTTCCCCAACGGGGAGGTGCGGACATCGCTCGCGAGCCTGATGGAAACGGCCGTGGTCGGCTACGATGCCAGCGACATGTACCCCCGCCTCACGGAGCTGAAGCAATGCCTCTACGAGCGCAAGGTCGCGGGCTTTATGGACAGGCTGAAGCCCCTCTTCGCCAAGGTCTTCGGGGGCAACGAGCCACGGGAGTCGCTGGTCCGCGAATCGCACTTCCGCAACGCGCTCTTCGTGGTGTTCACCCTCCTGGGCGAGCACATACAGATGGAGGTGCCCAGCGCCAGGGGGCGGTCGGACTGCGAGCTGCAAACGCAGGACACCGTCTACATCTTCGAGCTCAAGCTGGCCAGCAGCGGGGAGACCAAGCTCGATGCCCTCCGGCAGATCAAGGACCAGGGCTATGGCGATGCCTACCTCGGCGGGGGGAAACCCATCGTCTGCATCGGGGCGACTTTCGACAGCAAGGGGGACATCGACTGGCTGGAGAGGGAGTACGGCGAGATATAGGCAAGCGCCGCCGCCACGAAGCTACTCCAGACGGAAGAAGGATATGGCCTGCTCCAGGTGCTCAGCCTGGGCGGTCATGGCCTCCGAGGTGCTGGCCAGCTCCTCCGAGATGCTCGCATTCTGCTGGGCCAGGTCGTTGAGCCGGTCCACCTCGGCGTTCACCCGCTCCACGTCCTCCTGCTGCTCGAGGCTCTCGTGGGTTATCTCCTCCATGAGCCGCACCGAGTCGGACAGCCGGGGCATGACCACCGATAGCTTCTCCCCGGCCGCACGGGAGACATCCTTGGTGCTGATGGCCAGGCTCACAATCTCCTCCGCGGCCATCCGGCTACGCTCGGCCAGCTTGCGCACCTCGGCGGCCACCACCGCGAAGCCCCGGCCATGCTCGCCGGCCCGGGCCGCCTCCACCGCCGCGTTGAGCGCCAGGATGTTCGTCTGGTCGGCTATCTCCCGGATGATGTCCACCTTCTCGCTGATGGCGAAGTTGGAGCTCACGGCCACCCCCGCCTGGCGATTCACCTCCTCCACCTGCTCGAGCACCCCGCCGGACTGCTTGGCCGTCTGCCGCGAATTCCGAGCTGTCCGTACCACCTTGTCCACCATCCCACCCATGGCCATCGACACGCCCGCCACCGAGGCCGCCTGCTCGTTGGCCCCCATGGCCAGCTCCTGCGAGGTGCTGCTAATCTGCTCGCTGGCCGACTTGAGGCTCAGCGCGTTGTCCCCTATGCCATGCACGATAACCGCCAGGCGCTCCACCATGCTGCTGAGCGAGCTGGCCAGGATGCCCAGCTCGTCCTGGAGCTTGTACTCGTAGTCCACCTTCGTGCCCAGCCGCCCCTCCGACACATCGCGAAGGGCGTAGCTCATCCGGATAATGGGGCGGGACACCCAGTCGGCCAGGAAGTACATCAGCACCAGCGCGGCCAGCATGATCAGCAGGCTCATGCCCCAGAGCACGCGCCGCAGGTAGACTATGGGCTCCAGGAAGTTCTCATCCTCGTCGGAGACGATCACCACCCAGCCCGTGCTCGCCACCTTGGCGAAGGAGCCCATGTTGCGCTTCCCGTCCCACTCGAAGTAGCCCACCGCCGGCTCAGACGCCGCCATGGCCCGCCGCTCAAACTCCGCGATGCTCTCGTAGCTTGGGTCTATCCGGGCATGCTCCGTCGAATTCTCCATCCGCATCACCAGCTCCGGGTCGGGGTCCGCGATGGTCGTGCCGCTCTGGCCCACCACGTAGGCCCCGCCATCCTTGCCCACCCGTATGTCCTCGATGTACTGGTTGAGCATCAGCCCGTCGTAGTCCACGCAGAGGGCGCTCTTGATACCGCCGTCCGCCCCGCGGAGGGGGACGGCGATGGTCAGCACCAGCTTGCCGTTGAGCTTGTCCCGGTAGGGCTCGACGATGGAGACCCGGCCGGAGATGGCCTCACGGAAGAAGGTGCGGTCCGAGATGTCCAACGTGGTCCCATCAGCCTGGTATATCATGCCCTTCCTGTCGCAGACGTAGACCTCCGCGAGCTCGACCTTGGCGGACTTCGCCTCGGCCTCCAGCAGGCGCGACATCTCATGGAAGTCCAGCGAGGTGTCGCTCAGGAGGGTGCGCCCCATCGCCTGCAGGTAGGCCACGTCCGACTGGATTCTCATGTCGATTATCGTGGCCGCGTCCCGGGCCTTCTCCTTGAGCTGTATCTCCACCTTCTGGTGCACGGCCTCCTGGGCCATATGGCTGACCACCAGCAGGAATACCGTCACCACCACGATGGTCAGCGCACCGAAAATCAGCATGAACTTGTACTTCAGGGAGAAGAACCCAAGCCTAAGATTAAAGATGCTCATACTAAGGTAGTTGCTTGTATTCCGTATTCTGGTATGTGGGGCTGGGCACTCTCTTGCCCTGGCTAGACCGGGGGCTCAGGGCACGCGGGGGCATCGAGCAGGTCGTCGATGGCGTCGGTGGGGTTGGGGGCGCTGAACACGGCACTGCCGGCCACCAGCACGTCGGCCCCGGCGGCCCACAGCTGGCCCGCATTCTGGGTGGTGACCCCGCCATCGACCTGTATGAGGAGCTGCGGGTTGACCTCTTGGGCCAGCTGGCGCAGGCGGACGATGCGGCCGAGCGACGCGGGGATGAACTCCTGCCCGCCAAAACCCGGGTTCACGCTCATGATGAGCACCATGTCGAGGTCGGGCAGCACGTCGCGCAGCAGCTCGGGGGGGGTGTGCGGGTTGAGGGCCACGCCCGCCTTCATGCCCAGCTCGCGGATGCGGGAGAGGGTGCGGTGGAGGTGATGGCAGGCCTCGTGGTGCACGGTCAGCACGTTGATCCCCAGCTCGGCGAAGCGGTCGAGGTAGCGGTCCGGGTCGACTATCATGAGGTGCGCATCGAAGGTCTTCTGCGTCAGGGGGCGGAGCGACTTGATGACCGGGAAGCCGAAGGAGATGTTGGGCACGAACACCCCGTCCATGATGTCCAGGTGCACCCAATCGGCCCGCGAGCCATGTATGAGGCTTACGGCCTCACCCAAGTGGGCAAAGTTAGCCGAAAGTAGGGAGGGGGCTATGATTCTTTTCATTCGTTGTTAACCTATTGTTCCTATACATTGTGTTCTGTGCCTAGGGCTCATGCCGCAGCAGACGGTCAATATGCTCGATGGCCTCTTCGTAGGCGAAGCCACGGGAGGCGGCGAAGCGCATCAGGCGGACCTTGAGCTCGTGGGGGCCAAGGTCGGGCTTGAGGGTGCCGCGCTTCTTCCGGAGGATGCTGCTCAGGTCGGGGGTGTCGCCCTCCTCCCGCACGGTGGCGAGGGCCTGGTCGATGGTGGATTGGGGGAGGGACTTGGCACGGAGGGCGGCCGCGATTTTCAAGCTCCCCCAGCCGGAGAAACGGGCCCTATCGCGGGCGAAGGCCCGGGCGTAGCGCGCCTCGTCGAGAAATCCGCCCTGCTGGAGCTGGTCGAGGATGGTGCCAATCTCAGCCCCCGATGCCCCATGCCGCTCGAGGTAGCGACGCACCTCCTGGGGGGCTCGCTCCCGGGTGGCGCAGTAGCGTGTGGCGCGCATGAAAAGCCTTTGGCTTGGGTTTGGCATCACGTAAAGTTCAATTTCTGGGGGGCAAAGATACGAAAAGTGGAACTTCGCTCACCCACTCCCGGGGATAAATCGCAGCGGGTAATCACACCCCGGCACGCTAGCCCAGATGGGCCACCAGAAAACGGGCCTTGCCCTGCGCGTCGTACCCCACCCTCACCCCCCGAAACCCCTCCTGAAGGTAGTACGCGCGGGCCTGCTCGGCGAGGTCCTCATGCAGCTCGAGGAACACGTGTCCCCCCGGCCTCAGCGCGGTGGCCGCGAGCCGAGCAATGGCCTGATAGGGGGCGAGGGGGGCCCCGTCCGGCACGAAGAGGGCGGCGTGTGGCTCGTAGTCGAGCACCCGGGAGGGCATGCGCTGCCGCTCGCGCATGGGGATGTAGGGGGGGTTGGACACGATGAAGTCGTACGATGCCGAGGGGGGGGCGAAGGTGTACAGGTCCAGCACGCTCAGCTCCAGGTCCAGGGCGTGGTCCTGGGCGTTCCGCCGCGCCACGTCGATGGCGGCCGGTGAGAGGTCGCCGGCGTGCATGCGGAGCCGCGGATTTTCCAGCGAGAGGGTTATGGCGATGCAGCCGGTCCCCGTGCCGAGGTCCAGGCCATGAAGGGGCGGGGTGGCGGCGTAGGTCTGCAGCACGAGCTGGCACAGCTCCTCGGTCTCGCGGCGGGGAATGAGCGTGCGGGGCGTTACGCGGAAGCGCCGCCCGTAGAAGTAGGCGTAGCCCAGGATGTACTGCACGGGCTCGTGCCGGGCGAGGCGCTTGGCCACCGACTCGAGCCGGGGTACGGCCCCGTCGGGGACCGGCATCTCGGGGCGGAGGAGAAGGTCGGGGAGCTGGCAGCCGAGAAGGTACTCGACGATGAGCGCCTCGTGGTCATGGAGCTCCTCCGGCGGCACGAGGGGGGCGAGGGTGCTACGTAGCAGCCGGCGGAACTCTATGCGCTTCATGGCCTTGGCGAATGCTGGGATGTTGGCTACATTTGCCGCAAAGATAGGCAGAATGGAGCAAAGGAGCTGGAGCGCATTCGACCGGCAATGCATGGCGCGGGCGCTGGAGATATCGGCACGGGGGCTGGGCCACACCTCGCCCAACCCGATGGTGGGGGCGGTGATTGCGCGCGACGGGCGCATCCTGGCGGAGGGCTACCACGCCCACTACGGGGAGGCCCACGCGGAGGTGATGGCCCTGCAGCTGGCCGAGCAACGGGGGGTAGACCTGAGCGGGGCGACGATGTACGTGACGCTCGAGCCCTGCACGCACACCGGCAAAACGCCCCCCTGCTGCGCGGCCATCATGCGGACCGGCATCTCGCGGGTGGTCATCGCCACGCTCGACCCCAACCCGAGGGTCAACGGGGGGAGCGTGCCCCAGCTGGAGGGGGCCGGGAAAACGGTGGAGGTCGGCCTGCTCGAGCGCGAGGCCCAGGAGCTCAACCGGCGGTTCTTCACCTTTCAGCGGCTCGCAAGGCCCTACGTCATCCTCAAGTGGGCGGAGAGCGCGGACGGCTTCATCGACAGCTGCCGGGCCGCCTGCGAACCCGCCCCCTGGCTGAGCAATCACCCTTGCCGGCTGCTGGTGCACAAGTGGCGCGCCGAGGAGAGGGCCATCCTGGTGGGGACCAACACCCTCCGGCGCGACAACCCCTCGCTGACCACACGCCACTGGCACGGGGCGAACCCGCTGCGCATCGCCATCGACCGCCGACTGTCCATCGCGCCTGGCTCGCAGCTCCTCGACGGTCAGGCCCCCACCCTACTCATCCACGAGGCGGACGGGGAATATAGCCCAAAGGCCAAGGAGCTACAGCAAGTCGAGGGGCTAGACCTCCTGCCGCTGCACTTCTCCACGAGCATGCTCACGGGCATCATGCGAGAGCTCCACCGACGGGGAATCGACTCGCTAATCGTGGAGGGGGGCGCGCAGCTCCTCCGGTCCTTCATCGAGTCGGGGCTCTGGGACGAGGCCAGGGTGTTCACCGGGCCTTGCGAGCTCGGGGAGGGCACACGTGGCCCCGGTCTGCCCGACGGACAGGTGGCCAGCTGGGCAGTGGGGGACACCACCCTCCGCTACTTCCGCAGGGGCTAGCCACGCGGAGAATGAAAAACGCCCCGCCTAATGCGGGGCGCAAATACGCGTGGCGTGGGCTCATCCTACTCAAACAGCCCCCGCAAGCGGTCAATCAGCGTATCATCAGTGGCATTCTCCGCGGGCGGCTCGATGTGCTTCTGCTCCGCAAGGCTCTTGAGCAACTTCTTCTCATCGGAGGTCAGCGAAGTCGGCACATGCACGTCAACAACCACCAGCAGGTCACCCGCCTGACGCGCATTCATCATGGGCATACCCTTGCCCCTCAGCCGGAGGAGCTTACCGGGTTGCGTGCCGGAGGATATCTTGATTTTGGCCTGGCCCGAGAGGGTGGGCACCTCGACCGAACCGCCGAGTGCCGCCGTCGGGAAAGATATCTTGAGGTTGTATATCAGGTCGTTGCCCTCCCGCACGAAGCTCTCGTGGGCCTTCTGGTCGATGGCGATGAGGAGGTCGCCCGGGTCGCCGCCCTGCGGCCCCGCGTTGCCCATGCCGCGCATGGCCAGCTGCATACCGTCCGACACGCCCGCCGGTATGTCGACCGAGATGGTCTCCTCGGCGCGCTCCACCCCCCGGCCATTGCACACCCTACATTTCTCCTTGATTATCTGGCCCGTGCCGCCGCAGGTCGGACAGGGTTGCCGGGTCTGCATGCGGCCCAGCATGGTGTTGGCCACCCGGGTGACAAATCCCTGGCCATGGCAGGTGGTGCACTCAGTCTTGGCCGAGCTGCTGGCCGCCCCGCTACCGTGGCACGCGCTGCAGACCGTATCCTTCTTGAGCTTGAGCTTCTTGGTCACCCCGCTGGCCATCTCCTCAAGGGTCAGGGAGAGATGTATGCGCAGGTCGGTACCCCGCGGACGGGATGCGCCCCGCCCCCCGAAGCCACCGAAGGCCCCGCCGAATGCGCCACCGAAGATATCCCCGAACTGCGAGAAGATGTCCTCCATGGACATGCCCCCGGAGTGGAACCCACCGCCGGCTCCCCCCATGCCCTCATGCCCGAAACGGTCGTAGCGCGCACGCTTGTCCGCATCGCCCAGCACCTCGTACGCCTCCGCGGCCTCCTTGAACTTCGCCTCCGCCTCCGCATCCCCCGGGTTCCGGTCCGGATGGTACTGCAGCGCCAGCTTCCGGTAGGCCTTCTTTATCTCATCGGTCGAGGCGCCCTTGGGCACGCCCAGAATTTCATAGTAGTCCCTCTTGGCCATCTACCCCTCCCTATTCACCGATTACCACCTGCGCATGCCGCAGCACCGCCCCGCGGAGCGTGTAGCCCTTACGGATGGCATCCACCACCTTCCCCTTGAGGGCCGGGTCCTCCACGGCGATCTTGGTGACGGCCTCATGCATGTCCGTATCGAGCTCCTGCCCCACCACCTCCATCGGCTCTACGCCGCAGTCGGCCAGCACCTTGTATAGGTTCTTGCGGATGAGGGATATCCCCTCGCCCAGCGCCTTCACATCCTGCGCCTCGGCCGCGCTCTGCTCCGCCCGGTCCATATCATCCACCACGGGGAGCAGCTTCTCGAGCGTCGTCGCCGCGGCGGTCTCCACGAGCTGGGCCTTCTCCCTGAGGGTGCGCTTGCGGAAATTGTCGAACTCCGCGCTCAGCCGCAGGTACTTATCCTTCATCTCACCGAGCTCCACCAGAAGGCTCTGGTAGTCCTCCTCGCTATGCTCAGGCGCGGCACCCGGCCCGGCCCCGGCCTCCGCAGGCTGGGCCGCATCCGCTGCCTGGACCTCCGGCTCATTGGCCACCTGCTCGGGCTTCCTCTCGTCTTTCTTCTTGCTACTCATTGCTCAGTATGCTTATGTGTATGCCATTGCCACATCAAACGGCGTGCCACGCACGCGCGGCCTGACCCTTTGTCAGCCCGCAGCCACACGCTCTATGCGCGCCCCTATCGCGTTGAGCCGCTGGTCGATACGCTCATAGCCCCGGTCTATCTGCTCTATGTTCGAGATGGTGCTGACCCCCTCCGCGGCCATCGCCGCCAGCAGCAGGGCCACGCCAGCCCGGATGTCGGGCGAAGCCATGCTCGTGGCCCGGAGCTTGACCGCCCGGGCGAGCCCTATGACGGTGGCCCTGTGCGGGTCGCAGAGGATAATCTGCGCGCCCATGTCGATGAGCTTATCCACGAAGAAGAGCCGACTCTCGAACATCTTCTGGTGAATCAGAATCGCCCCTCGCGCCTGGGTCGCGACCACCAGGAACACGCTCAGCAAATCCGGCGTGAGGCCCGGCCACGGGGCATCGCTAATGGTCATGATGGACCCATCCATGAAGGTCTCAATCTCGTACGACTGCCCCCCCTGGATGAAGAGATCGTCGCCCCGCCGCTCCATCGAAATCCCCAGCCGCTCAAAGGCGGAGGGGATGATGCCCAGCTCCTCATAGCGGACATCCTCTATGGTTATCTCGCTCTGCGTCAGGGCCGCCAGGCCGATGAAGGAGCCGACCTCTATCATGTCGGGGAGTAGCACATGCTCGCAGCCCCCGAGCCGCTCCACGCCGTGGATGGTGAGCCGGTTCGAGCCCAAGCCCTCAATCCGCGCGCCCATCGCCACGAGCATGCGGCAGAGCTGCTGGATGTACGGCTCGCAGGCCGCGTTGAAAATCTGGGTTGTGCCCCTGGCCAGGCTCGCGGCCATGATGATGTTGGCCGTCCCGGTGACGGAGGCCTCATCGAGCAGCATGTAACAACCCCTGAGCGCCTGGGCACGGACCACGTAGCCCTCCGCCTGGTCGTCGTAGCAGAGGATGGCCCCGAGGTCTATGAAGCCCCGCAGGTGCGTGTCGAGCCGACGACGGCCAATCTTGTCCCCCCCGGGCTTGGGTACGAATGCCTGACCAAAGCGGGCCAGCAGGGGCCCCACCAGCATTATCGACCCCCGAAGGCGACCGCAAGCCGCCACGAAGGCCGGCTGCAGAGCCCGCTCGGGCACCAGGCCAGCGGGGGAGAACGTGCACTCATGCTCCGAGTGCCAAGCCACGCCGACCCCCAGGAACTCGAGGATCTCAATCAGGCGCAGGACATCGTGAATGAGGGGGATATTGCCCACCCGCACCGGCTGGTCGGTGAGCAGCACGGCCGACAAAATCTGCAGGGCCTCGTTCTTCGCGCCCTGAGGCCTAAGCCGACCGCAGAGCCGATGGTCCCCCTCCACCCTGAATATCTCCATCATCCTTCTGCATTATGGGCCAAGAGGGCGACGCATCGCCTCATTCGCCACCCTAATTCTAGCGCTTCCGCTTCGTCCGGCGCTTACGAGTACCATTGGGGCGAGGAGCCGCACTGGGCCTCCGCCCCTCCGCGCTGGCGACCATCGCCATGTTGAGGCTTACCCCCTCGGGCAGCTTGAGCCGACCGCCCGAGTACTGCTCCAGGTCGCGCGCTATCACCTCGTCATCCACCGAGTTCTTGTTCCACTTCAGGTACGCACGCTTCATCTGGTTGGCGCAGGCCATGACCATCTGCTCGCGCTCCGCGCCCTCCGGCTCACCGGCCACCGCCGCGATCATATCCATGATAATCGCCCCGTAGTGGCCACTCTGCTGAGCATGAATGCCATAGGGTACGGGCTCGGGCACACGCTCTATCTCCTCGCGGCTGGGCGGCGGATAGGGGCTATCCACCTCCAGGCTGTAGTCAGCCATTACGTGGAGGTGGTCCCAGAGCTTCCGCTGGTAGTCCTCCAGCTCCTTTATCTTGGGCTGCAGCCGGAGCATCACGTTGATGATGGCCTCGGCCTGCGCCGTGCGCTTCTCCCTATCCGCTATCGCCGGGAGCGCATCGACCATCTGCTGCACGTTGCGCCCGTACTCCGAAAGGCGTAGGGGGCTACGCTGCGTATTGTATTCCATTTACCTTCTGTATTACTGCCGGCAGGCTATCGCCAGCGAGTGGGTTGTCGCCACAAAGGTAGCATATTTTTGCGTCTCGCTAGGAGCAGCAAAAAGCGGCACCCCGGATTGGGATGCCGCTTCGTTACTAAGAGCTATTCGCCCCCTTATCTTTAGAGCTTGAGCGCCTTCAGAACCCAGAGGCTACCATCGACCGCGTAGAGGCGGACGAAGTACACACCCTGCGGCGCATCGCCCATCTGAACGCGAATAGACGAACGCCCGTCGTGGGTTCTCCGCATGATGCGCTGGCCCATCTCGGTGTAGATCTCGTAGGCACGGCAACCGTCAGCATGCAGCACCACCAGCTCGTTGCTGAATGGCGACACGACGGCCGCGGCCGAAAGCGCACCACGTACCACCGGCGTCTCTTCATCCTCTTGAGGTTCCTCGTCCTCGCCAGAGCCAGGCCCAGCGTTCTCGTTCTTGGTGAAGGTCACACTGAGCGAACCGCCATTGGTCACGTCCACCGAGAAGGTCATGGTCTGCTTGTCGTCCGGAATGGTCGGAGAGTTATTCAGACCCCTACCATCAATCACCGTGACTTCGCTTATGTAGCTACCCGCTTCGGCCCTCACCGTGAACTCCACGTCACCATCATGGAAAACCGGATCATTCAGTGCAATGGGGTTCCCCACAATGGAGGACTTCGCCTCGACAGAGCCCTTACCCACACCCTGCTCATTCTCAATACCCTTCCAGTCCACAGAGAACGGCCTTAGGAACACCACTACCGCCTCCTTCGTCTGCTTACAGGTATTCTCATCCAGCATTATCAGCTTGGCGCTCCCCGACTCCTGCACCAGAGCCTCAGTCGCATCCTGGTACTTGCTATCGAAATCCGCACCGTAGGATGACTCCCAGGTAAACTGAGGACCACTAGCGGGCTTGCTACCACGGAAGTAGCTGGCGATTATCGTCGCCTCGGTGTCCTCCGACGTCTTCTTCACCCTCCACTTCTTAGACTTCGTGTCGAAGTCCGCCGGCGACACCTTCAGACGGAAGTCCGGCTTGAAGAGAAGCTCCCTATCAACCATCTCCACTTTCGGGATCTGCACCGGAGGTATTGCCAAACCGGATGGAGGCTCAGGACCAAGTGGCTGCTCAAATGAACCCTCAGCCTTGAAGGACAGCACTGTCCGACCTTGAATATTATGGTCGCCCAGCTTCACCACCACAGACTCACCTTCCTCGAGGGGCTCTTCCAAAGTATGCTGATAGGTAAGGTTCTCATTACCTGTATAGCCATACTTAAACTCCAGCTTAGTCCCTGCCGGAATCGGCACCTTGACTGCGGCAGGATCAGTCGGAATAGAGGCCTTAAGCGCCTTCACGCTTACCAGGTAGGCTATCTCACCGCTCCCTGCACCCCGTTCGATGCATTTCGAATCCCCATCAAACATCGCGAAATCAAGTGCGATCCCGTAGTCTACCCAGTAGCGTAGAGCCACCTCGTCGCTCTCCACCGGTGGGCAACCGCTATCCTCTTCGGTGTAGATGGTTCGCACCTTGTAGCGAAGCAGACCATCGCGCAGCTTCGAACCCATTGCTGCCGGATTTACCTCCATCTTAGAATTGCTGCCCGGCTTGCCATCGGCATCCTCGCCACTCAGTAGCCACTCGTACTTCAGCTTTTCATCGCTGATATACTTCAATCCATCACTATTGATGCAACCATTCCCATCGAGCTCGAAGATAAAATCAGTCGGCAACACCCTGAAGGCGGCTTCACCCAGCTGCCCCTTGAAGTCCTTACCCACAGCCGCATTAATTGCATTGATCACCTGCGTCTTCAGGTCAGCTTTCTGCAGCCCCCTGATATTCTCGACGGGGTCCGAACGTAGTGGCTTGCGGTCATCCTGAAGGTTGCGAAGGGTCAGATAGGTCTTCGCCGCATCATTCACAATCTTGACCACTGCAATGTAGGATGCGCCCTCCGAGGTGTTGAGCCCCTTTACCACGCCCGACTTGCTAAGCTCGACGCTCTCACCGGCTTTAATCTCATCATACTCCACCGCAAGCTCACTCACCGATCCTGGAACCTCAATGCCACCATCGGTCTCCAATGAGAACCTCAGCGTCACGCTACCCGCAGGTAGGTCCACACTTGTGGAGTTTCGTAGGGAGAAGGTGAGATCCTGAGTAGGCTCCTGGCCACACTTCGACCTGAGCCCCTTGATGCTATTGGGCTCCAGGTCAACGTAGGGTTTGAACTCCACCACCTGCGACTGGGGCGCAGAGCTACATTTCGTCTCCTTATCCCTGAAGATAAAGTGGTACGTACCCGCGCTGCTAAACTCTTCCTGTGTCGCAACATTATCCGCTGTCGCAACGGTCAGCATCTTCTCCCAGTCCTTCACATCATCGCTCTCCGAAGGCCTGTACCACTGGAACTCATCATACTTACCAATGCCACCTTCGAACAGGTTTTTCTCCACCACGAGCTCCTTCTTCTGGCTGTAGAATGTCAGCGGATCGAGCGGCTTGACGAGCTTGGGTTGCGGCTTCACAGTGAACGTAAAGCTTTTCTGATTATTCGCCTTGGATTTATCTATCTGCGAATCGCTGGGTCCCTCCTGATCGGCATTCGGCCCATGCATCACCACCAGCGCCACGGTCACCTTGTAGTCGCCCGGCTCGCTGAAGAGGTCCTTACTTAGCTGCAGATCATCCAGCTTAAACTGCTTTCCTCCCCCTAGCTCTGTACCGCTGTTGAGATCCTTAATTCTCTTGAGCTCCGTCTTCCCCTCCTTGGCAGCACCACCCTGCTTCTCCACCTTGTACGCAAGGCCAAACCAGTCGTCTACTCCTGCCTTATGTTCATATGGACCGACACCAGCATTCTGAACCGCCAGCTGGAAGGTGAAGTCCTCGAGGGCACCCTCACACTTGTCAGGGGAGCCTGGCACTGGTGCCCCCGACAAGAGCAACGCGAAATCCGGTTGGGTGCCTAGCAGGTCCATGTAGGCCACATCCTGGCACCCGTGCTTGGTTTTACCCACAAAGCCAACACGGCCATAGCCCTTAAAGACCCCCTGCGGAAAGTTAGCCTTTCCGGTTGCACCCACGCTACTAAATCTACTGGCAATAAGAGCAGATGGGCTTCCAACTCCGACGATAGGAGCAGGCTTTTCCACACCACTAAGATCCCACCGGTCATGGTCTGTAGTACTGGGGGTTAGCGTTTCCAATCCTAGTGGTATCCCATTAATATTCACCTGGTTGTTGAAAGCTATACCCACCTGGACACCATCCAGATGCACATACGCAGGAATAGTCTCCACGCCATCCTTCTTCTTGTAGACTGCGGCGTACTGCCCTGAAGAAGGACCCACCCACTGATTTTGGTTTGCGAATGAACCAGTGGCATCATTGACCGCATACACATTTATCCCCTCCGATAGGTTCGCATCCGCAAGATCCTTCATCTTGAAGGTGAAGTAATTATCGCTTTTATTTGCATCACCCTCAAACTGCACATCCACTGTCAGCTCCACATCCAAATCGTTCGCATTGCCATACTTGGCCAGGAAGCTAAAGTCAGGCTCCATCACCGGAAGCAGAACTATCTCGCTAGGGTACACTGGACTCGTGCCCGGAAGGACACCGCTGCTCGCAGCCTCCCACTTCTGGATCTCCGCCTTCACCACCTCGTGGAGCTTGGCTTTCTTCGGCCCCCCATGCCAGGCATGCAGCTCTCCCTTAGTCGTCCAGTCACCATCCGCAATAGCCTTTTCAGCTGCAGCATAGTCGTACTGGCCCACCTTCAGGCTATACTTAACCGTGTAAGTCCGGTCTTTCGCCGTCTGCAGGGACTTGTTACCCGTGTTAATCATTTTGATACCCAAGGGCACCTTACCATTCTTATCCATCCCAAGGGCACACTCTTTCAGGTCCGCCTCCATTGCCTCAGGCTTGGCCTGGCCACCTATCTTCTTTGGAGTCACCGACTTACCATCAATCGTCGGGCTCTTGATGCCAGCAACCTCGGGGTACGACATGGTCAAATTCGTGTAGTTGAACTTGACCTCTATCGAGGCGGAGCCCACGCAACCCCGGTTGTTTACCCGCACGCGGTACTGCCCCGAGCCACGACCCGTCTGACCAGGTAGGTAGGTTTTACCCGGATTCTCATACTGCCAGGAGAGCTGCTCCACCCTCTTGTCGCCCTTCACAGGGAGTATTACCACATCACCAGGCACGGCACCCTTCTGGGTGAACGCTTCAGTGATATCCTCCGACTGGTTGTTCGCGATGTACTCCCAAGTGTACTCCGCGCCCGTCGAGAGGGTCTGGCCACGCACCCTCACCTTAACGGGTAGCATATCACCATCGAAACCATAGATACCCTTCGGATCCAGGTCCTCATCATCGGGCTGGGGCTGGAGCTTCTTAATCAGGTCCTCATTGGTTGTCGGGGGAGTAGGGGGGGTAGTGAGGGGAGGAGCAGGCAGAGCATCCGCATTGAGCTGCAGGTACACGCCCGGCGCAGCGATCACTGCGGCCTTGATCTGCACCGTGTTGTTCCTCGAGTCGATATCCTTCATGCAGAGATGCTGCGAAGGCTCAACCTTCGTGACAACGGCCTTCAGCTGCACCCCATTCGGATGCTTGCGGATGAGCTCGGCCAGCTCTGTGAAGTTCTGTATAGTAACCACGGTTGACCAGCTAAGATTCTCCCGCTGAGCCATCGTCTTCGCATAGAGCTTGGTACCCGGGCTGAACTCCAGCTCCTTCTTGATCCCGCTCGGATCCGCCGCAGGATCTGGATGGGTCGCGCTGGCAAAGACCTCCAGCTTGTACTTCTCATCCTCGGGGATAGGGCCATAGCCCAAGTTGCCCACCACTACGGTTACATTCCCATCTACCGCATCCGCACCGCAGACCACACTCGGGCTGCTGATCTCAACCACCGCAATATCGGTCTTGTTGAAGTACACCGAGTCCATGTTGTGGCAGCCCGAGCCATCAGCAGTAACGTGTATGCGATACGCATCGAAGGGTGCGCCCCGGAAATCTGCGCTGAGACCATCGGGGGTTATGAGGGTCCGGCTACCGGGTACATCGCCCGGCCCGAATTCCGTTTTGCCATTGTCGATCCGGGTCCAGCGCTCACCCAAATCATTGCTGAACTCCCAGCGTAGGCTATTACCACCAGCAACCTTCACCGTGATCAGGCTCTGCTGGCCACCGCTCCGCATCGCGCTATAGAAAGGCTGATCCTTAGCGGGAAGTACCTCCATCTCAGGCGGATACTCCAGCTTCAGCATCTGGTCCACGATGTTGTTCGCCGGATTGCCATCGGGCACATCCCGACCACCCGGGTACACCAGCCCCTTGATGACAACCTTGCATTGACGGGCCTGTGTAGCACTGAAGGCATTCACCTTAATCGTCTCCGGCAACTTGAGCAGGAAGCGATCATTGGCCTGCACACCAACATCTTTATTCAGACTCACGGGGGTCCCTTTCGCATCGGCGACCACCTCATTGCCCCCGATAAATACGGAATACCGGATCTCCACCCCATCCAGCAAGGGAACAGGGCTATGGTTCACCATCTCCACCACCAGGCCACTGGGAATATCCAGATCGTACTGCCTAGAGTTGGGCAATCGCTTGCCTGGGTGGCAGAGAAGCCCGTTGCGTACACCGACAAAGCCCACCACCTGCAGGTCGGTATTCTGTACCTCTATCGGCTTGCTCTCCACAGCATCACCGCACTTACCGGGGTACACCACCAGCTTAAACTGCCCGCCCAATGTGCGCAATTCCCGCTCCGGGAGCTTCTGAGCATCCTTACCCTCCTCCGGAAACGTCTCCTTCTTGTCCCAATCGGCATACCGGTTCTCCAGGAAGAACCACCGGTACGTCATGAACGGGCGCTCCAGCCCCACCAGCGTCTTATTCTCAGCCGGGTTGTAGTTCTCCACCGGGCCCCACTTCTCCACCTTCGTGATGTCCGGCTCATCCACCCACTTCTTCGTGCCGGCATCAAAACGCTTACCCGGCACCTTCGAGACAATACCTGTGGCCGAGCGCACGAATATCGGCATGAGATGCAGATCGCCAGGGCGCACGTACAGGTTCTTCAGCTCAACCTTGTTCCTACCGTAGCTCGCGTTGCCACCCGTCGTACGCACCACGGCCACCACGTGATTGTAGCCATCAACAAGATCATTTGCCAGTGACTGTGTAACATTGCCAGCAGAAGGTATCGGAATCGAATGCTTCTGCTCCCCATTGACCCGAATCTCGAGCACTGCCCCAGTGGGTATAGTCCCTTCAAACCCAAACTCGAAAGACTCATCCTTCTTACAAAGCAAGTTCTCCCCCTTATCAAACTTCGGCGACACGAGCTTTACCCTCACATCATCCGTAGCCTTCTTGATGGTCACCTTATCACGAACAAGGCACTCATCTGCGTTATTGACGTACTCCTTCTTCCCGAGATACCCATAGTCGTCTGCGAAATTGTACGTCAGCTTTGGAGCCCTGCCCTTCAGCGTATACGAATACTCCACCGTAGTACCTAGGTTAACGCTCGTCGCATCCACATCCCCGCCCGACAAGCGGCCTGTTATACGCCCCGGAGTTGAATTCGGGTTGACCACGTCGAACCGTAGCTTCGAAACATCATACGAACCCTTGGCGTCCCTCTGTTCCTTCACTCTCCACTCGTACTCCCTAGGTTTTTTCGGGTAACTCGTCGGCTCCCAGTCCGCAAGTAGCCCGTCATCCAGGCGGTAGGGGTAGTAGTACCACGTGAACTTGTTGTTGGCCTCCTCCTCATCACCGTAGCCCTCGAAGCCCTGCGCGCCATTCACATCAAGGGTCGCCTCCACCTCGTAGCCCCATGAAGTCATGGATTGCCACGGGAGTGAGAGCCCCAGATTCAGCGCACCAGTTGCATCTACCTCCGGCGTTTTACCGCCTGATGTCAGGCCGGACGGAATCGTAACCTCGGCGCTCGCTCCCCGCACCTCACCTTTCTTATATTCTCTTTTCGTGTCATCCCAACCAATCAGCTTGCTGATTTTCAGCTTGACCAGAGCGGTCACCGCCGAGGCCGAGGAAGCCTTGCTCGCATTCTGAACCTGGATCGTCATCTTCGCATCCTTCACGATATCGTCGGAGATGTTGCAATCCATCTTCGGCCCCATCGCGACAATACGGAAGTCGGGGCGTACGGCCCGTAGCTGGATCTGGTTGATGGCAACCCCCCATTGCGGGATCTGCTCTATGCCAAGAATCTTACCCGTTCCATCCGCATTCTTCCATATGGTTCTCGCAGTGGAGCGCGCATGGAAATGTATCCGGAACTGGAGCGACTTCGTGCCCATCTTCGGAAGGACGAACTTCGACTGCAAGTATTTATCGTAGTTGTACGGCTGGAATTTTCCGTCATATTTATCAGGGGATGCAGGGGGTGTACCCGGGTATGGCTTACCATCGTTCCCCAACAGGTATTCCGGCTCCACCTTACCGGGAAGCCCCTTGACAATCTCCTTGTTGCCACCACCCTTCAGCGAATATCCCTTGGTGTAGTAGAAGGCCCACGAGTTCCCTAGCCCCTCCTTGCTGTACCAGAGCTTCGCGCCATGGCCAATCGAACCGGAAGACCCCGTCCAGCTCGCATCCACACGCTTCCAATTCTGTTTATCACCAGTATAAGTCCCATCAGAGTACTCCACCCACATCTCCCCGCCACTCATCGCGTAGTCCAACACGAGCTCCATAACATCATCGGTATTCACCTTGAGCACCGGGCCCGTCAGCACCGACTCCTCCCCGATTCCATGCTCCTTCCGGCCTGTGGTCCATACGCTGAAACCATGGGTCGGCTTCCTAAATACCGCCGGCTTTTCCAGCAATGAGGAGACCGTCTCCTGCCGCCAGCTATGCCGCTTGCCCACTTCCGTCGCCGAGGGGAACCACTGCTGCATGGGGCTCTGCAAGCGCTCATACCGCACGCTACTCTTCTCCTCATCGTAGGCCGGGTAGGGCTTGGCATGGCTCACCTCTATCGTCGGGAAGTTGTAGAACACCACCCGGTAGCTGTTATTCCGCGGATAGTCATCGTCCTCATTGGCCGCCGGGTTCTTGATCTGCGCCCTCACCTCTAGGTTCATCAGGTTGTCCTGATCGAGCTTCGCGTCGGGAATCACCTTCTTGAAGACCACCGTGACCTTCTCATTGCTCGCAATGTTCGCCAGACCGCTACCACTCCCAGACCTACTCACAGACTTACGCTCCCACCCTGACACCTTCTGGCCATTCGCGAAGAACTCGAACTCCACCTCAGGCACAATCGTCTTGCTACCCCTGTTGTGGAAGACCACCTCCACCTCGGCTTTCTGACCATACTTGAAATCCTTCGTATCCACCTTCACGCTCTCAATGTCCACATCGCGCTCCAGCGGGAAGGCCAAGATCTGCAGGTCATCGAGGTACACCCCGGAACGGGTCTGGTTCTGCGCGCTCCGCCACACCAGCTCAAAGCCGAAATACATGTTCTCCCTCCGGTCGGCAAAGCTCGATATATCGTAGATCTGCCGGCTCCAGCCCCGTGAGGATGCATTCCGCCAAGTACCGGCCTTGTCCACGCTGATCCAATCGTTCGCACCCGGCTGCCCCCCGCTCTTCTCCGCGTAGTCCAGGGCAAAATCGCTGAAACCATCAACATTCGCGTTGATGACGCACTTCAGACGAGCATCAATAAAGTGCTTCAAGTTGACAGCGTCCTTCATGTATACACGCCCCTTTGCCTGCTCAGCTGTGGTCTTATTCCCCTCAGCCGCCTTGTAGATGTGCGGGTACAGCACATCGCCTTGCGCAGTGTAGCTGCCAACGGGTGCTCTCCCCTTGAGGGCCGTACCCAAAAGTTTTTCCCCTGAGTAGGGATTCAGCTCCTCGAAGACATACATATCCTCAGGCAATTCCGCTGCCTGCGTTGCACTTAGGGTCGAGACATACTTCTTGATCTCCTCAGGCGATAGCATACCCACATTCCAGCGCGTATAACCATTGTTGCCATCCTTATTCAAGTTTTCCCAACTATCCTCCTTCTCAAAACCGTATGTATTGATCACCTCGTAGACCTGGAGCTTATTCTCCCCGCCCTCCTGCAGATAGTTCGGGAGCTTTACCTCCTTACCACTCTTATCCGCATCGGAGGTAAATTCCCTGAATTGCATCCCGTTACCCGGAATGCGGAAGCTGATCTTCTTCTTCAGCGTGGCAGTGCTCTTGATGTCGGCCACCACCCAGAAGTAGTTGCTACCGGGCTTGAGCGAGCGCTTGGGAATCTTATGCGGGTCCGTAACCTTGAATGGCTTCCAGTCGTCATTCCACTCCCTCACACCGCTCACCCGACCAGTCCCCTCGTTGTAGTCCAGCTCACATACGAACTGGTTGGGGTCTGCCACGGCGTCCACCATATCTGAGCTGCGCGTTGCGTACACGCGGAGTTTCTCCACGAGCTCTTTCCCCTCGCTCACCTCTACCTGGAGGTTCTCGAACTCCACACGACCCCTACCCGGCTTGGTGTCCACTCCCAGCAGCACCGCCGGGTTGCGCTTCGTACCCTTCCCCACAGGCTCCTTCACGAAGGCCGTGGTGACCTGTTGCTGGAGGGTCATGCTCGACAGCTGGCGGTCCACCAGGCGTACCTGGTCTATACATGCGCCCGCTCCCACCTTCGCGATGCCCTCGAACATGAAGTACACCTTACGGCCGTCCTTACCCCGGACAATGTCTTGGAGCGACTGTTTTTTGTTGTCTGGCGTTGTCCCGAACTTACCATCGATCTTGTCCAGATCGATCAGCTGCAGAGACCAGTCGGTCGAGGCATCCTTCAGGTAGAGGAGGGGCTCGGTTCCACACTTGACCACCCGGTTGGACTTCTCATCCTTCACGCCCCAGTAGACCTTCAGCTCGTTGACCCCACTGATCTTGGCGCTCGCATAGCGGAACTCCAGCCAGGGCGACTGCGTTGCGGCCAGGCTCACACCCGGGAAGTCTATCCGCTGGGCGGCACCGTTGGCCTGTACATAGAAGGCCAGGTTGCTATTGCCCTGCCAAGCCGCCGAAGGCGAACCAATGCCGGATACGCTGTAGCCACCATTGTGGAGCGTCCAGGTCGCAGGCTTACCAGAGCCCGAGACCTGAACCACCGTTTGCGGGAATAGCTCCGGGGGTAAATAGCCCGTCATGCGCGAACTGGACACGCTACCCGGGTAGGCCTCAAAATCCTCCTCGTAGATGATGGGGAAACCGTTCACCGACCCCCGGGCCTGCTCACCCCACTTGAACCTCCGGCCATCATCCTTCAGCCCTGCATGAACCGTGCCCATACCCATCAACAGCATGGCCGGCAACAGCAGCATCAACAACGTACTCTTTCTCATAGCTCCTATTTTTACAACTACCTATCCTTCAAGCAGAAACGCCACACAACATACCGCTGCCGACTGGCGTGTACAATCCACACTCTGCGTACAAATTTAGAGTTTTCCCCAATATCCACCAAGCAATGGGCCAAATCCACCGGGTCTATTCCACGAACGGCCCAGAACTGTTGGCCAAAGTCGCACTGCCCCCGCGGGGAAAGGCCGCGAAAAGACGAGAATACCACGCCCGGTGCCGCGGAGCACACCCCCTAGGGCGGGGCACCGCGAGGAGAAAAGCGGCCAAAACGCGAGGAATATCGGCGGAAATGCTTGCAGGTCAGAAAAGATATCATACCTTTGGGGTGTATTATTAACGGTTCAGACATCATAATGAACATCTTTGTAGGAAGCCTCCCGTACCGATTCGAGGAGAGCGATTTGGAGGGCCTGTTCCAGGCCTATGGCGAAGTGAGCGCCGCACGTATTATCATGGACAGAGCCACTGGGCGTAGCAAGGGCTACGGCTTCGTGGAGATGCCCGACGACGAGGCCGCGCAGCGCGCCATCAACGAGCTCAACGGCTCGGAGGCCGGGGGGAGAACCATCGTCGTGAACGTCGCACAGGAGCGAGAGCCACGACGCAATAGCAGGGGCTACTAAACGTTCCCTGCGCCGCCCCACACGGCGGGCGAGAGAGATTGAGGGGGGCTTCGGGCCCCCCTCTTTTTTCGTAGCATACCAAGCGTAAAGACCAGAAGTAGCATGTCGCAGAACCAGCAGGCCACGCGCAAAATCGTCAACGACCCCGTGCACGGCTTCATCGCCATACCCGAGGGGCTAGCCCGCCAGCTCGTAGACCACCCCGCAATGCAACGCCTACGCCGCATCGCGCAGCTCGGCCTCAGCAGCAATGTGTACCCCGGCGCGACGCACACGCGCTTCCAGCACTCGCTCGGCGCGATGCACCTGGCCAGCGGGGCGCTGGAAAACCTGGACCGGAAGGGCTACCGCATCGCCGCGGCCGAGCGCGAGGCCACCGTGGCCGCCATACTGCTCCACGATGCCGGCCACGCACCCATGTCGCACGCCCTGGAGCACGCCCTGCTACCCCAGGGCCACGAGCAGCTTACCCTGGCCATCATGCAACGCATCAACCACGAGCTCGGAGGGCAACTCGAAGCCGCCATGGCCATCTTCCAGGACCGGCACCCCAGGCGCTTCCTCCACCAGCTCATCAGCTCGCAGCTCGACGCCGACCGCATGGACTACCTGCTGCGCGACAGCTTCTTCACCGGCGTGGTGGAGGGGAAAATACCGGCCGACAGGCTCATCAAGATGATGGAAATCCATCAGGACAACCTCGCGGTGGAGTACAAGGGGCTGTACTCCATCGAGAGCTTCCTCCAGGCGCGGCGCGTCATGTACTGGCAGGTGTACCTCCACAAGACCGTCATCATCGGGGAACAGCTGCTCAAGGCCCTGATACGCAGGGCAAAGGAGATCACGCAGGAGGATGGACAAGCCCCACCATGCACGCCCTCGCTGGCCTACTTCCTGGAGCTTGAACCGCAGCGGATCCACACCCTGGACGATGAGCTCCTCGACCGCTTCCTCGAGCTCGACGACTGCGACATCCACCTCGCCATCAAGGCTTGGCAAAAGCACCCGGACCTCACCCTGGCAAACCTCGCGCAGGCCATATACCTACGGCGGCTACCCCGCCTCTACTTCACACGCCAAGAGCCCCAGGCCGAGCTCATCGGGCAGCTCCAGGAGGCCTACCGGGCGCAGCACCCCCAGCTACCCGCCCTCCTCGCGGAACGCCTCATCATGACGGGGACGGTGCGCAACAGCACCTACCAGAGCCGGGGGGAGCAAGCACCAGCCGGGGGCGAAGAGCCAATGGGCAGCCGGGAGATTAAGCTGCTCACGCCGCAGGGCGAGGCCATCGCGCTGGCCAGCGCCTCGCGCCTCATCACGCCCGAATTCATCGCCCGGGGAGACAGCCACACCTACCTCATCGCGCCGAAGGAGCTGGACCACCTCATCCCGCACGAGCTCATCGCGCACTAGCCCGCGTCCGTACGCTAGAATTCGCAGTGCCCGGGTGTGCGGGGGAAGGGGATCACGTCCCGTATGTTCGTCATGCCGGTCACGAAGAGCATCAGCCGCTCGAGGCCCAGACCAAAGCCGCTGTGGGGCACCGTGCCGAAGCGACGTAGGTCGAGGTACCACCAGATGTCCCGCTCCGGGATGCCCAGCTCATCCACGCGCCGCTTCAGCCTGTCGTAGTCGGCCTCCCGCTCCGACCCGCCGATGATCTCCCCAATCTTCGGGAAGAGTACGTCCATCGCGCGCACGGTGCGGCCATCGTCGTTCTGCTTCATGTAGAAGGCCTTGATGGCGGCCGGGTAGTCGGTCAGAATCACGGGCCGGTGGAAGTGCTCCTCCACCAGGTAGCGCTCGTGCTCGCTCTGCAGGTCTATGCCCCACTCCACCGGGAACTCCCATTTCCGCCCGGCCGCCTCGAGGATACCGATGGCCTCGGTGTAGGTCAGCCGCTCGAACGGGCTCTCGCGGACGAACTCCAACCGGGCGATCAGCTCCTTGTCCCAGTGCGCGTTGAGGAACTCCAGGTCCTCGCGGCAATGCTCCAGCGCGTAAGCGGTCAGGTACTTGAGCATGTCCTCGGCCAGATCCATGTTGTCCGTGATATCGTAGAAGGCCATCTCCGGCTCCACCATCCAGAACTCCGCCAGGTGACGGGGCGTGTTGGAGTTCTCCGCGCGGAAGGTCGGCCCGAAGGTGTAGATCTCGCCCAGCGCCGTGGCCCCGAGCTCGCCCTCCAGCTGGCCGGAGACCGTCAGGCTGGTCGGCTTGCCGAAGAAGTCCTCGCCGAAGTCCACCCGGCCATCGGCATCCATGGGCGGGTTGTCGGCCGGCAGGGTGGTCACGCGGAACATCGCGCCCGCCCCCTCAGCGTCCGAGCTGGTGATGAGCGGCGTATGGAGGTAGACGAAGCCGCGCTCATGGAAGAATTGGTGGATGGCGAAGGACATGGCGTGCCGCATCCTCAGCACCGCGCCGAAGGTGTTGGTGCGGGGGCGGAGGTAGGCCTTCTCGCGGAGGAACTCCAGGGAGTGGCCCTTCTTCTGCAGGGGGTAGGTCTGGGGGTCTGCCCGCCCGAGCAGCTCCAGCCGGGTGGCGCGCATCTCCACCCGCTGCCCCTCCCCCGGGGAGGCCACCAGCTCGCCCCACACCGAGAGGGAGGCACCCGTGCCGATATCGCGCAGCAGCTCGTCGGCGAAGGCCCCGGGGTCCACGACCACCTGCAGGCTCTGAACCGTGGAGCCATCGTTGAGCGCGATGAAAACCACGTTCTTGTTCCCCCGCTTGGAGCGCACCCACCCCTTCACGTTGAGCTGCTGCCCCGGCTCGCCCGCCCGCAGCACCTGGGCCACCCTTGTTCTCTCCTTCTGCGACATGATTCCCTCCAGTTTATTCCATGTTATTGCTACAACTTCTTGCTCTTCCCGCGGGCAATCTCCTCGATGATGGACGAGACGCCCGTGTCCAGTATCTCGCGGAGCGATGCCCTGTCGCGACGTAAGCGGCTGTTCACCAGGCCGTCGAGCATCGTCGGCTGGAGCAGCACCGGGTTCTCCCACTGGAAATCCGACTCGTAAACGGCTATGGGCACCACGCCCAGCTTGGGGTAGAAGGTGGCGTTGATTTTGACCCGCGGGCGGAGGTAATCCTTCGGCTTGAGGTGCGTCTCCACCGCCGGGCCAGCCCCCAGCGATAGGCCGCTCTCTGGGCTACGCAGCACCTCCACCTTCAGCCGCACGTAGATCTTGGAGGAGCCCCGCCGCTGCGCCAGCTCTATATTCGTGGCCGGGAAGCCGTACTGGTCGTACTCCCACTGCTTGCCATACGCGTTCAGCGGCATCAGCAGCAGGCTCAGCGAGCGTTCGGCCTGGCGCTGAAAGGTCTGGTAGGTGTAGGCCTTCAGCAGGAAGAACACCGGGTCGCCCTCCGAAACGCTGGAGGGGAGGCTGGGGAATAGCTCCTCGTAGGGCACCATCTTACGGCGGACATCCTCGTCGAGCGAGAAATCGAACTCGATGAGCGCCACCTCCTTATTCTTCAGCCGCAGCTTCTTGCCACTGGCCTCCTGCGCCGGGAACGTAGCGAGCACGAGCAGCACCGTGAGCAGCAGCGCGCCACGCCCCACACGCGCCAGCGCGGACCCAAATCCATACACCATATCCAAGCTAGGTTAGTACACGCGAATATACGGATAACTTGCCAAAGCTGTCGCTGGACCGCAGGGCCCAAGGGGCAAGCCCCGAGGCGGCACACCAGCAGGAGGCGGCGCGGGAGCGAGGACGGACATCCTGTAATAATCTATACAACAGGAATTTACACCTTTCCGGGAAGGGCGAACTCCGCCACCCGGCGAAGGGATGATGGCACAAACAAAAGCTGTCGAAATACGTTTTGCCCTATGGATAAGAATGCAGAATATATGGAACAGACTACGGAACTGAAAGTGGGCGATATGGCCCCCAGCATGGTCACGCTCCTGCACAACGGCAAGCTGACGCAACGGGAGGATTTCGCCGGACGGAAGGTGCTCCTCTACTTCTACCCCAAGGACAACACGCCCGGCTGCACGGCCGAGGCATGCTCCCTGCGGGACGGCTACCAGGAGCTGCAGGCCCGGGGCGTGGAGGTCATCGGCGTGAGCCCCAACACGGAGAAGTCCCACGTCGGCTTCATCGCCAAGCACAACCTACCCTTCCCCCTCATAGCCGACATCAACCACGAGCTCGCCGAGAAGTACGGCGTGTGGAAGGAGAAGAAGATGTGCGGGCGAACCTACATGGGGATCGTGCGGAAGTCCTTCCTCATCGACGAGGCGGGGCGCATCATGCACATATTCGACAAGGTCAAGACCAAGGAGCATGCCCAGCAGGTGCTGGCCGTGCTCGACAAGGCCGAGGCGTAATGCCCTTCCTCTTCTCGGAGACCATTTTCGGCCCGGTGCGCTCGCGGCGGCTGGGCATATCGCTGGGCGTAAACCTCCTGCCCACGTCCTCCAAGTTCTGCAACTTCAACTGCGTGTACTGCGAGTGCGGATGGACGGCCAAGGGCGGCGTACCCCGCCTACCCGCACGCCAAGAGGTTGCCCACATGCTCGAGAGCAAGCTCCGGGAGATGCACACGGCCGGGGAGTCGCTGGATGTCATCACCTTCGCCGGCAACGGTGAGCCCACCATACACCCGCAGTTCCCAGAGGTGATAGACGACACGCTGCGCATACGCGACCTGTACTACCCCGGGGCCCGCGTCGTGGTGCTGTCCAACGCGACGATGCTGGGCCACCCAGGGGTCATGGACGCGCTCCGCCGGGTGGACCAAGCCGCCCTCAAGCTCGACTCGGCCATAGACCACACCATGCTGGCCATGGACAAGCCCCTGCAGCCGCTGAGCGTGGAGAAAATCGTGGCGCGGCTTCTGGACTTCGGCCATGAGTACACGCTGCAGACCATGTTCCTGCGGGGCGAGCACGAGGGGCAGCGCATCGACAACACGCAACCGGAGGAAGTCGAGGCATGGCTCAGCGTCGTCGAGCGGCTCCGCCCCCGCGACGTCATGGTCTACACCATAGACCGCGCCACGCCGGCAGAGGGGCTACAGAAGGTTCCCATCGCCGAGCTGGAGGACATCGGCAGACGGGTCGAGGCGCTGGGGATAAGCGTGCAGGTCCGAGGATAGACAGGGGTAGACTAAGAGCGAGAGGCAAAGCCAAACGAAAGAGGGGGCATCCGGATGGATGCCCCCTCTTCAATTTCGCCACTGGCCGGGTGCTACGCCACGCCGGAGAAGCCCATGAAGGCCAGGGCCAGCATCCCGGCCATGAGCAGGGCTATCGGCATACCGCGCATCGGCTTGGGGATGTCTGCCAGCTCGATGGACTCGCGCATCCCGGCGAAGAGTATCATCGCCAGGCCGAAGCCCATGGAGTTGGCCACGCTGTAGACTATACCCTCGAGTAGGCCTAGGTCCTTCTGTATCACCAGGATGGCCACGCCGAGCACAGCGCAGTTGGTGGTGATGAGCGGCAGGAAGATACCCAGCGCCGCGTAGAGCGAGGGGGAGACCTTCTTGAGCATGATTTCCACCATCTGCACCAGCGACGCAATCACCAGGATGAAGCTCACCGTCTGGAGAAAGCCCACCCCGAGGGGGTTCAGCAGGAAGTGCTGCAGGAGCCAGGTCACAATCGTGGCGATGGTCATCACGAAGAGCACCGCCCCGAACATACCTATGGAGGTGTCCAGCTTCTTCGAAACGCCGAGAAAGGGGCAGATACCGAGGAACTGGGCCAGGACTATGTTGTTGACAAAGAGCCCGGCTATGATAATGAGAAAGTATTCCATGGCTTATCCCTTTCTATTTTTTTACTAAGCGGTTGAAGAGCAGCATCAGGTAGGAGAGGGCGATGAAGGCACCGGGGGCCAGGACTATCATCAGGGCACCGAACTTCGCGGGGTAGATCGGCGTGCCGAACATGGTGCCCGCGCCGAAGAACTCGCGGGTCAGGCCGATGGTCGTCAGGGCCAGGGTGAAGCCCAGGCCGATACCGATGCCGTCGAAGAGGGAGTGCACCACGTTGTTCTTGGCGGCGAAGGCCTCCGCACGGCCCAGGATGATACAGTTCACCACGATGAGGGGGATGAACACGCCCAGGCTCGCGTACAGGGCCGGCAGGTAGGCCTCCATGGCCATCTGGACTATCGTCACGAAGGTGGCGATAATCACGATGAAGGAGGGGATGCGCACCTTGTCGGGGATGAAGCTCTTGACGGCGGCTACCACCATGTTCGAGCAGATCAGCACGAAGGCCGTGGCAAAGCCCATGCCCATGCCGTTGAGCGCCGAGGTCGTCGTACCCAGGGTGGGGCACATGCCCAGCACCAGGACGAACACCGGGTTCTCCTTGATTATCCCGTTGAGGATAATGCCAACATTAGAATTTGTACTCATAGTCTATCGCCTCCTATTGTTGCTCACCGCCCGCGGCGAGGGATTGTTTAAATACGCTGTAGGCACGGTTGGTCGCATCCAGGAAGGCCCGCGAGCTGATGGTGGCCGCGGTGATGGCATCGATGCTCCCGCCGTCCTTCGACACGCTCAGGCCCTCGTCGCCGGGGCACAGGCCATACACGTTGCTCTTGGCCGCCTCGGTGGCGACCTCAAAGCCGAAGACCTTCTCCACCACGCTCCGCACCGGCGCCTTGGGGGGCATGAACCAGTCCACCATCTTGGTGCCCAGCCCCGGGGTTTCCGCCTGGCTCAGCACCGAGTAGCCGGTGATCTTCCCCTCCTTGTCGAAGCCGTACATCACGGTTATCATCCCGCTGAAGCCCTTGGCCGAGAAGGACTCCACCGCGCCGCCGACAAACTGGCCGTCCTTGGTGGCCTTGTAGACCTTCACGGGCATGCCGTCGGTCTCCACCACGCTCATCTCGGCGGCCGGGTCGTTGTCGTAGGGGGGGAGCACCTCCTTGAGGGCCTCGGCCACCTTGGCCTGCTTGGTCTGCTGAATCGGCTCCTGCGTCACGACGTTCATGCCGCCAAGACCGAGGGCAGACGCTATCGTCACCACCACCAGGGTGAGGACAAGATTTTTGAGAGTTGATTCTATGGCCATTACTTGCCTCCTTTTACGTGTCCAAACTTCACTGGCTTGATGTACCGGTTGATTAGCGGCACGAAAGCGTTCATTATGAGTATCGCGAACGATACGCCCTCAGGGTAGGCCCCCCAGGTCCGGATGACCACGGTGAGCACCCCGATGCCCAGGCCGTACAGCAGCATGCCCTTCTTGCTCATGGGCGAGGTCACGTAGTCCGTGGCCATGTAGATCGCCCCCAGCATCAGGCCGCCGGAGAGCAGGTGCGTCACGGGGGCCGCGTACTGCTCGGGCGAGGCCAGGTTCAGGATGCCGGCCAGGACCGCCACGGTGACGAATATCGCCACCGGGATGTGCCACGTAATCACGTGCCGGATCAGCAGGTAGCCAAAGCCCAGCAGCAGGGCCAGCGCCGAGACCTCACCGAGCGAGCCGCCCATCTGCCCCACCAGCATATCCGCGCTGGAGGGGAGATGGCCCATCGCATCCGAGAGCGGCAGGCCACCCTTCGCGGCGCCCTTGAGGAATGCCAGCGGGGTGGCCCCCGTGGCGGCATCCATGTAGGCCATGCTCATGGGCGAGGGCACGGGCCAGGTGGTCATCTGCACCGGGAAGGACACCAGCAGGAAGGCGCGGGCGAAGAGGGCCGGGTTGAAGATGTTGTTGCCCAGGCCACCGAAGCTCATCTTGCCCATCGCGATGGCGACAAAGCCACCAATGAGCAGAATCCACCACGGTATGTTGCTCGGGACGTTCATGGCCAGCAGCAGGCCCGTGAGCACGGCCGAGCCATCCTGGATGGTCGTGGGCACCTTGAAGATAAAGCGGGCCATGAGCCACTCCACCAGCACGCACGTGCCGACGGAGAGTATGGTCACTATCAGCGCACCCAGACCGAAGAAGTACAAACCGACCAGCCACGCGGGTATCAGGGCGATAACCACATCGAGCATCAAGCTCTGGGTCGTTTTCTTACCGTGCACGTGTGGCGACGGCGCAATGTTAAGCATGTTCTCCATCTCTATTGTTTCCTCTTTATTGCCTACTTCGCGTTACGAGCACGTATCATCGCCCCGGTCTGCCCCTTGCCCAGACGGATGTAGTCGAGCAGCGGGAGCGAGGCCGGGCAGGTGAAGCTACATGACCCACACTCTATGCACGACATGATGTCCTCGGCCTCCATCGACTCGAGCCGACCGGCCTTGGCCAGGCGTATCAGCAGGTAGGGCTCCAGGCCCATGGGGCAACCGAAGGAGCACTTCGAGCAGCGGATGCAGTGCTCCTCCTTCGGGCGCTTGGCGATCTTCTCGGGGAGGATTAGGATGCCCGACGTACCCTTGGTCACGGGCGCGTCCAGGTTCTTGAGCGCCTTGCCCATCATCGGGCCACCGGATATCACCTTGCCCGTATCGGCCGGCAGACCACCGGCGTAGGCTATCAGCTCGCTAATCGGGGTGCCCACGCGCGCCAGCACGTTCACCGGGTTGCCCACCGAGGGCCCCGTGACGGTCACCACCCGCTCAAGCATCGGCTTCCTCTTCTGCACGGCCTCGTAGACCGCCAGCGCCGTGCCCACGTTCTGCACCACTGCGCCAACGTCTATGGGCAGCTTGCCCGCCGGGACCTCCCGGTCTATCGTCGCCGCAATCAGCTGCTTCTCACCCCCCTGCGGATACTGCACCTTCAGCGGCTGTATGCTGATGCCCGGGAAACCCTTGGCCAGCCCCTCCAGGTGCGCAATCGCATCAGGCTTGTTGTTCTCAATGCCCACGATGGCGGGTACCCCGCCCAGCACCTTCTGCAGAATGGAGATACCGATGAGCACCTCCTCGCCACGCTCCAGCATGACGCGATGGTCGGACGTCAGGTAGGGCTCGCACTCCACGCCGTTCAGTATCAGGAACTCGGCCGTCTTACCAGCCGGGATTGACAGCTTCACGTGCGCCGGGAAGGTCGCACCGCCAAGGCCCACGATACCAGCCGCGGCCAGCAGGTCGATGATTTCCTTCGGCTCGAGGGTACACTCACGGAGCACCGTCTCGGTGCGGTCTATCTCGGGCAGCCACTCATCCCCATCCACCGCGATGCGAATGCAGGGCTTCGGGTAGCCAGACGCATCCACCACCGTATCAATCTTGGTGACCTTCCCGCTGACCGACGAGTGCAGGTTGGCCGACACGAACCCACCGGCCTGCGCCAACAGCTGGCCGACCTTCACCTCATCCCCAACCTTCACCACCGCCTGGGCGGGCGCACCAATGTGCTGCGAGACCATGAGCACCGCCTCCTTCGGCAGGGGCATGCGCTCGATTGCCTTCTTGGCGGAGAGCTTCCCCTCAGGTGGATGTACCCCGCCAAGCTTGAATGTTTTTAGTCCCATACCTCTATATCAGTATTTTTCTCTTCGTAACTACTTCTCCTCGCTGCTGCCCTCGGGCTTCGCCTCCACCTTCGGGGCCTCCTGCGGAGCCGCACCAGCCTCCACCTTCGCGGCCTCCTCCTTCGGGGCTGCGGGGGCGGGCTGCGCTGCCGGCTTGGCCGGGGCCGCCGCCGGCTTAGCCTCCTCACCCGGCTTGGCCGCCGGACGAGGCGGGAAGTTCACCTCCCAAATCGCGCCCGTGGGGCAAACGGCCACGCACTTGCGGCACAGACGGCACTTGGCGAAGTCTATGTACGCCAGGTTGTTCTCCACCGTAATCGCCTCGAAGGGGCAGGTCTTCGCGCACTTCATGCAGCCTATGCACGCCACATCGCAGGCCTTCTTCGCCACGCCACCCTTCTCCTTGTTGATGCACGAAACGAAGACGCGACGGTCCTTCGGGCCCTTCTTCCGCAGCTCAATTACGTTCTTGGGGCACACGTCCACACACGCGCCGCAGGAGGTGCACTTCTCGGCATCCACCTCGGGGAGATGCGTCTCCGGGTTCATGTGGATCGCGTCGAAATCGCAGACGTTGGTACAATCCCCCAGGCCCAGGCAGCCAAACTGGCACCCCGTCTCGCCGTTGAACAGGGCCGCCTCCACCCGGCACGAGCGCGCCCCGTCGTAGCGCACCACGGCCTTCCGCTTGTCGGGGCTCCCGGAGCAACGCACCACGGCCACCATCGGGTCCTTGGCCTCCACGGCCTTACCGACGATTTCCGCCGCGCTGGCCATCGTCGCATTGCCACCCACCGGGCAGAAGAAACCGCTGATGTCATCCGCCTTCACGAACGCATCCGCAAAACCACGGCAACCAGGATAACCGCAACCACCGCAGTTCGCCCCGGGGAGAATACCCTCCACCTGGTCGATGCGGGGATCCTCGAACACCTTGAACTTCTGCGAGATTACGTACAGCAGGATTGCGGCGACAATGCCTATCCCGACCAGCACTAGAAGTGTGAACAGTATTGTACTCATTTCCTACGAACCTTTTATTCCTTCCGAAGAATTGTTAAAGAGAAACTCTTAGAAATACGACCTTTCAGAAAATAGAGCGAGAGGTAGTACGGGGCCAGGAGCAGCAGCCCGACCACCGCCGAGAGCCCCTCGCTAAAACCCATGCCCTGCAGCGCGAAAATGGTGGCCACCACCAGGACGAATGGGACTAGGTAGCTGATAACCACGGCGTAGAGCCCCTTGCTGTCCTGCAGGCCCACCTGCACATGGTCGCCGACCTGGTAGTCGGCCGAGTCGGTGTAGATGTCCACCTCCCGGTCCTGCGCCTCGCTCAGCCCGCAGGCCCCCTTGGCATGGCAACCAGAGCAGGCCGACATGGCCACAAAGGACACGCGCACAACACCCCCGCCCGAAGCCACAACCACCCCGTGCTTTATTGCGCAACTTTGACCTTTTCCCCTAGCCATATTTATGGTATTACTTATTCAGCCCCGCAAAACTACAAATAGAAAAGTATGGCGCTAGGGTTTTGCGGCGAGGGGCGGGCAATTTATAACAAATCCACCCTTTTGGATGGGGTGGATTGGCTACTAATCAGGCTATTACAGCTGTTTTGACTGGAACTAAATGCCCCCCTCTAGCCCTCCGGCGACAGGGCGCGCAGCGAGCTCAGAAGGTCGTCAAAATCGCCCGAGCTCGACCAGTGCAGCTTGGTCCCAAAGCCGAGCCTGTTGTCGGTGTACTTGAGCTTCGACACGTCCAGCTGCCAGAGCGTCAGGTCGGAGAGCACCGCGTAGGGATACTCACGGATGTAGGCCCGGCGTGCGGCCACCAGCTCAGAGGGGTCCACACGGGTCACCAAGCCCTGCAGCTGCAGGCCCTGTATGCGCCCAACGGTACGGGTCTCCAGGACGATGGAGGCGGCCACGAAGCAGTTGTGCGCGATGTCGGAGATATGGCGGCTCGCGATGGAGGAGGTGAAGATGAAGCTATTCCGCTCGGGCTGGTAGACATAGAAGCAGCTGGCGCACCACGGCTCGTCGCGGTAGCTCGTCGCGAGGTTCAGGACATGGTGCGCTTTGATAAAATCTACAATACGTTGGTCTACTGGGTTGTCAGAGGGCATGCGCTTGGCGATTTGCTATTGGAGTTGAAATGCAGGGCCAGGATGGAGACATCGTCGAATACCTCACGGGTGCCACTCCCCTCCTGGTCGCGCACCATCTGGGCAATCCCGTCCACGAGCTGCGCGGGGTGGCTGTAGCGGGCGAGGGCCTCCTCCACCAGGGAGGTGCTGTAGATATCCGCGCTACCACAGCGGCTCTCCACCAGCCCGTCGGTGTAGCACACCAGCATGCTCGGCTCCTGGATACGTAGGCGCCGGGCCTCAAAGTACGGCAGCTCCTCCACCATGCCCAGGCCCACCTGGTTGCTACCGAGGTACTCCAGCGAGCCGGAGACCTCCGAGCGGAGCGCCGGCGGGTTCTGCCCGGCATTGACGTACTCCAGCACGCCGCTGCGCGTATCGAAGCGGGCAATGAAGGCCGTGATGAAGGTATCGCTCCCATCGGCCAGCTCCATGACCAGGTCGTTGAGCACCTTGACCAGATGCTCCATGCTCACCTCCACGGTCATCCGCGCGCGGAAGTGGGCGTTGAAGCTCGACATCATCAGCGCGGCCGGTATCCCCTTCCCCGATACATCCGCCACGCAGAAGCCTATCATCGTGTCGCTCAGGCGGCGGACATCGAGCGAGTCGCCACCAATCTCGAAGTAGGGGCGGTAGAACATCCCGTACTCCACGCCCGGCATCCGGGGGAGATGCTTTGGCGACACGACCAGCACCCGCTGCAGCTTGCCCGCCATCTCCATCTGGTGCTGGAGGTCCTGCTGGCGTATCCGCTTGACCACCTGCTGGAAGTTGCTCAGCGAGAGGTAGCAGATGCTCGCCAGCGTCTCGGCGAACTTCAGGTGTTTGACGACGGGGCTGACCCCGCGCGTCGTCTCGCTGTTGTCCCCCAGGAGTACGTAGGCCCGGGCCTCCGAGTCCTGGAATATCGGGATAATCACGTCAAAGCCCCGGAAGAGGTCGATGTCCAGGCTGCTCACTATGGTGGGCTTCCTGTAGCCCAGGCCGTCCAGCACCGGGACCACCTGCTGGGGGCTCAGCGCCCCCCCCCCCAGGCCGCCGTCCTGCGTGTTGAGCAGCAGCTCCCAGTCCCTGTCCTCACCCTTGAAGTAGAATAGAACGTTGTCAATCAGCAAATCCTCATTGAGGATATGGCTGAAGCGCTCCATGAGGACCTTCGGGGTGAAGTCGCCGTAGTTTATCGAGCTGAAATCCAGCAGGGCACGCAGCTTGTACTGCGTAAGCTGTATGCGGGCATCCTTCGGGTTGACAAGCTCCCTACGGGGACTCTCCATCGGGTCTGGCACTGATGCGATGGTCTGAACCTAATGGCTGGGAGGGACAGGCTAGCTCTTCACGCGCTCGGAGTAGGCCCGGCTACGGGTGTCCACCTTCAGCACCTCGCCCGTGTTGATGAAGAGCGGGACATTGATGATGGCCCCGGTCTCCAGCTCGGCCTGCTTGGTCGCGGTCGAGCTCGCCGTATCGCCCTTCACGCCCGGCTCGGTGTACACCACCTCCAGCTCCACGAAGGGGGGCATCTCGCACGTCAGCACCTTCTCCTCGTCGGCATGCACGAGCATCTCCACCCCCTGCCCCTCCTTCATCAGGTCGCTATTCTCTATCAGCTCCGGGTTGATGATGATCTCCTCGAAGGTCTCCTGGTGCATGAAGTGGAAGCCCAGGTCGTCCTTGTACAGGAACTGGTAGGGTCGCCGCTCCACGCGCACGGGGTTGATCTTCACCCCCGCGTTGAAGGTGTTCTCTATCGTCTTACCCGTCTCGATATTCTTCATCTTCGTGCGGACGAATGCGCTACCCTTGCCGGGCTTCACGTGCTGGAACTGCACCAGAACGTAGAGCTTCCCATTGTACTCCAAGCACATACCGTTACGAAAATCCGCTGTTGTTGCCATAATCTGCTTTCGGTTCTACCTATTTCTTTTCACGAACTAGCACCTCGTCTATCATCCCGTAGTCCTTCGCCTCCTGCGCCGTCATCCAGTAGTCACGGTCGCTATCCTGGGCCACCTTCTCCAGGGGCTGCCCGCTGTGGTCGGAGATGATCTGGTACAGCTCCCCCTTCAGCTTGAGGATCTCCCGGGCCGTTATCTCGATGTCGGAGGCCTGGCCCTGCGCGCCCCCCATCGGCTGGTGGATCATCACCCGCGAATGGGGCAGGGCAGAGCGCTTACCCCGCGCCCCGGCGGTCAGCAACACTGCCGCCATGCTGGCCGCCATGCCGGTGCAAATCGTCGACACGTCGGCCTGGAGGTACTGCATCGTATCGTAGATGCCCAGCCCGGCGTACACGCCACCCCCGGGGCTATTCACGTAAATCTGGATGTCCTTGCCCGGGTCTACCGACTCCAGGAACAGCAGCTGCGCCTGGATGATGTTGGCCACGTCGTCGTCTATCGGCACACCCAGAAAGATGATGCGGTCCATCATCAGGCGCGAGAACACGTCCATGGCCACCATGTTGAGCTTACGCTCCTCTATAATCGTCGGATTGATGTAGCCGTTGTAGACCGACTGGTAGCGATACAGGGTCGTGCTCTGTATCCCATGCGCCGCCCGGGCAAAGCTCTCAAACTCCTTTCCAATATTCCTCATGCCTACTCCTCCGCCTTCTTGCGTGTCCGCTTCTTGGGGGCAGGCTCCTCACCCTCAGCCTTCTTCGTGCTCTTACGCTTGGGCTTTGCCTCCTCCGTGGCCTCGTCGCTCTTCTTGGCCCTAGTCGTACGCTTCTTGGGGGTCGCCTCCTTATCGTCCGCCTCAGCCTTCTGGGCCGTTGCGCGCTTCGCACCCCTCTTGGCCTTACCCTCCAGGAAGCGCACCAGCTCCACCGCGCTGTCCTTCGAATCCTCAAAGAACTTCGAGGCATCCATGTCCACGTGGGTCACCGGCAGCTGCGAGGCCACCCAGCGCATGATGACACGCCGATTCAGCATCGGCCGCATCTGCTCATTGAACTCATTATCAGTCATAAGCCGCTGGCGGAACCAGTTACGGGCCTCCTCGCTATGCGCCAGCTGCCCCAGCCCCATGCTCTGCAGGTAATCCGTGGCCATGCCCTCCACCACCTCATTGATGGCCTCCGGATCCACCTCCACCTTCTGCTCCTCCATCTCGCGGTGTATACGCAGCTCAAGGCAGCTCTGCCGCAGACCGTAACGCTCGCTCTCCATATCCACCTCGGCACGCTCCTCGTCCGAGAGCTCCACGTTCGCCACAAGGCGCTCGAGGAAATCATCCGGAATGTCAAAATCCCACGACTTCACCAGATGCTCGTTCAGCTTCATGTCCTCCACCTTCCGCACATCGATATTGAGCTGACGCTCAGCCGTCGAGCGCACCTCCTCCATCAGCACCTCAAGGCTCGAATCGTCCTCCTCCGGCTTGCCCAGCACCCGGCGGAGAAACGCCTCATCCACCTCGGGCAGCAAGCGCTTCTCCAGGCGCTCTATCTTGACCCGGTAATCCCGCTCCTCACGAATCGTGCGCAGCTCCACATCCTCGATGGCCGGCTCGCCCTCCACGTTGAAAAACTCCGCGAACCTGCAGACCGCCAGCTCATCCCCCGCCTTGCGCCCCTTCAGCTCGGCCACACGCTCGGGTAGCACAACCCGCTGATTCTCAGCATCCATCGGCAGCATACGCTGAACAAAACCCTGCGGCAGGTCCTCGCCATCCACGCTCAGCGGCATCGCCTCCAGCACCACCAGAGTATCGTCGCCAACCTCATCCACGGGCTCCGCGGTGGCGTTGGCCTCGCGCATCCCATCTATATACTTCTCGAGGTAGGCATCATCGGGCACCAGATGCACCACCTCCATGGCCATGTCCCTATCCAACGAATACGACGGCGCAACCCCAAGCTCCACCTTGAAGGTGAAATCCGACTCCACGCTGTAGTCGCACGCGGGCGTATCCTCAGTCGCCATCAGCCGCGTAAAGGAAAGTATACTATTCTCCTGGAGATACTCACCCACCGCGCTATCCAGAGCCTTCGACACCGCGTCCACACGGATACCCATACCATACTGGCTCTCAACGAGTTTACGAGGCACCTTACCCTTGCGGAAACCCTTCACCGTCACACCCCTTATCGTATCCCTAAGCGCCTTCTCATACTGCGCCTTGTAGTCGCTAACCGCTACACACACCTCCATCGTCAGTACGCACGACGACTGCTCCGTCTTGATCTCCATTTGTCTATATACTTCTACTTCTAATCAGGTTCCATACCAAAAGCCCCCGCTGACGGCCACCAAGCCTAGATGACAGCCAGCTCGGTCTGCGGGGCAGTCGTCCTATCACCCACCTTCACGCGGATATCCGCATCGAGCGGAAGGTAAATATCCACCCGCGAACCGAACTTGATGAAGCCCAGCTCATTACCCTGCTCCACCTGCTCCTCTGCACGGGAGTAGCACACTATGCGCCGCGCCACCGCACCCGCCACCTGGCGAAGCAGCACACGACGACCATCGGCCCGCTCCAGCACCACCGTAGTACGCTCATTCTCAGTCGCTGACTTCGGCAACCAGGCCACCAAGAACTTACCCTTATGATACTTCTCGTAGACCACGCGTCCCCCTACCGGATACCAATTCGCATGGACATTCCACACGGACATGAAAATCGAAATCTGCATGCACTCGGCCTGGAGGAACTCCGGCTCAAAAACCTTCTCCACCACCACCACCTCGCCATCGCAGGGGGCGTACACCGCTCCGGAAGCGCGCGGACAGCTACGCTCCGGGTAACGAAAAAAGCGAAGAACGAAGAGCACCGGCGGGAGCAGCAACAGCCCCACCAGCAACGCAGCACCATAGCCCACCAGCAAGTACGCCAGCAAGCACGCCAAACACCAGGCAGCCACCGCCAAAATAACCGACGTCCTACCCTCCCTATGTATCATCATGCCTTCGCGAAATGAATTCTCGCAGCAAATGTAAGAATAATCCCGTTATCTACCCACCACCGTACTGGCGCACACGCTAGGCCACCTCCTGCTGCGAATGTAGCTTGCGCAGATTAATCAGCGCATAGCGCATGCGGCCCAGCGCCGTATTGATGCTCACGCCCGTATGATCGGCTATCTCCTGGAAGGACATGCCCACGTAGTGGCGTAGCAGGACCACCTCACGCTGGCGCTCGGGTAAGCTATCGACTAAACGCCTGACCATCAAGCGCTCCTGCACACGGACCAGGGCCTCCTCGGGATTAGACTCATGCGAGACCACATGCTGATGCTGCCAGTCAAGGGGCAAATCCACCAGCGTGGCGCGGCGACGCTCCCGGTAGTGGTCCACTATAACGTTGCGAGCCACACGCATGACCCACGACTCGAAACGACCATCCTCTCGGTAGGTCCCCACCCGAAGGGCCAGACAGGCCTTCAGTAGGGTATCCTGCACCAAGTCCTTCGCCAGAACCGCATCCTTGACAGAGGACAACACATAGGCATACACGGAGGGGCGAACCTCATCCAGACGCGACGCTATCGCTCGCTCGCTAGATACATCTTCACGCTCCGGCAGAACCGTTGGCCGACTACACGTGGCCACGGAATTTCCGTCTATCAACATCACAACCTTGCTTTAAGTTACACTATCCAGAGCGTAGCATTCAAGCTATAGGCAATCCTCCCGAGCTAAAGTAATATGCAAGTGGCGAATTTAGTCAGCACGAACTGCTGTAATCAATGCGCAATGGGCTACTAGAACGGTGGACAGATAATGGCCTTGTAGCGCCGACGGGGCTGCGCCCGCGGAGTCTCGTAGGTGAACGATATCTCGTGCGACCCCCCGCTCGCTGGGCCGAGCTTCGACACCGTCATGTCGTAGCTGTAGGCCAGCTGTATCTTGGCGAAACGGAGGCCCGCCATTATCGCAATCGCATCGCTCCCGAAGTAGTTCTTCACCAGGGGTATACCGCGGTACCACACGCCCAGCAGCAGGGGGTACATGAACCAGTAGCCCCCGAGCTCAGCCTGGCTGAAGCGCCCCTGGAAGCGGACGTTCGAGGCCACCGTTATGCTCTGGTCAACCCCGCGCCGGTACGAGCTCCTCAGCACGAAGCGGTAGCCACCGTGCACAGTCCATTTCCAGGGCGTGCGGTAGTCCTGCCCAAAGAAGGAGTCCTTCGGCTTCAGCATGTGGTCCCAGCTGGCACCCACCCATGCATCGGCCGTATGGAACAGGACCGATGAGGAGGCGTCAACGCCGTAGTCGCTATTCTTACCCGGGTGCGATACGCTGCTCGGGTTAATCTCAGATCCGCCCGAGAGCTGGTCGCCCCAGATGAGCTTGGAGTAGTTCAAGCTACGCTGCTGGAAGTACACCCCCAGCCCCGGCCGGAAGCTCCAGGTCGAGGTCATCGGAACGGAGAAGGAGTAGACCACCCCACCCCGCACTGTACCCAGAAGACCATCGCCCGCCAGGTCGCCCAACACGAATACACCAAAGCCGCTACGGAGCGATGGCACATTGATGTCGTAGCTCGCAGAAAGCGTGCGGAACAAGTTGGGCACAGCCGCCCACTGGTCACGATAGCTCATCACGAAGCGATGGCCCTGGCTTGCCCCCGCATAGCTGGGGGACATGTAGAGCGGATTCGCAAAGAACTGCGTGAACTGCGGATCCTGAGCACTAACGCGGCTAAAAACACCGCCAAACAATACGACTAACAACGAGACACCTAAAAATCTACGCATTACCTCAACAACGTTACGTTACCCCTCTTATCAAATACTGTTCCATTGAAATAATGGCCCGTAGCACGCCAAGCGTAAACGCCCATCGCGCAACCACCACCCAACAACTTACGATTACGGGTTCCATCCCAGCCGCGCTTGATGTCGCGCGTCTCGAAGACCAGGCTACCCCAGCGGTCGAAAATCATCAGATGATAATCGCTGACACCGCGGTAGTCGGGATAGAAGATCGTGGTGTACTCCTCCGGGCTCAGGTCGCCGTAGTACCCGTCGTTCTTCCCGCTGAGCGGCGGGCTGAACACGTTCGGGAAGCGGATCCACCCAGAGGGGAGAACCGTCACCGCCTTGGGCACGCGGAGCTCATCGGCGCAGCCCAGGCCCGACTCCACACGAAGCGTGATGTCGAACTCACCCGCCAAATCGTACTCCTTCACCGGCGACACCTCCTCGGAGGTCGTGCCATCCCCGAAGTCCCAGAGATACTTCACCCCATCACGTAGCGGCGAACCATCCCAATCCGTACTCCAGTTCTGGCCCTTCACCCGCGCCTTGGGAACCATCACCTGCTCGGGCGTCATCTCGAATTTCACCAGCGGCTTGCCGTGCGCAACGTACACGCCGTAGGCCTTCGACATGCCACCCTCACCACGGGCCGTAAGCGTCACCTGGTAAACACCTGGGTCAACGTACGTATGGATGGGATCACGCTCTGTCGAGGTCTCCTTATCGCCGAAGTCCCACTCAAACTCCATGAACTCCTTCTCGGGCGTCTTGTTCTGGAAAACCACCTGGAAGGGAGCGCACGCCTCGGTCCGCTCAGAGGTGAACGCCGGCGTTGGAATCGGCGGCATGATGTAGGCAAAGTCCGTCTTGGTACCTTTGCACTCCGGATGCTGCTGATTGTAGGCCGAGAGCGATATCTTGTACGCGTAGTCCCAAGCACGGGGGGCAAACTGCTGGTACTCATAGGGCGAGGCGGTAGGCGACGGCCCGGCCGAAGTATTACCATCGCCGTAGTCCCAGGCGAACACCCAGTCGCTCGACATCGGGTCGGTCGTGTTGACCAGGTTCACCTTCGAGTTTGGCCATACCTGCTTGTAGGGGCTCACCGTGAACTGCGGCACCGGGGTCGCATACACCTTCACAACCTTCGGAGAAGACTCGGCCTCGCAACCCCGCGAGTTGCGCGCACGGAGCTTCACCGTGTACTCCTGGTCGGTAACCTCGCGGTTTACGTAGCGGTGGAAGCGCACCTCCTCACCCGAGGGCTTGATCTCCACACCCGGGGGGTTGTCGCCGAAGTCCCAGTAAAACTCCACGGCCCCCCTCGCGTTGCTCTTGAACAGCGCATCGAATGGGCTACAGCCCTCCGTCTCGCCGGTCTCCTGGCCACGCTCATCCGTCCGCGAGAAGGTGAAGTCCACATTCAGACCCGGGAACACCGTTACGGTCGCCTTCTCCTGATCCTTACAGCCCTTCGGGTTGGTCGCCTTCAGCGTTATCACATAGGGCTTATCATCGGTCGAATTGTTGTTAAAGGTCTCGGTGTAGCTCTTCGGTACGGTCTCCGTTTCCACCCGGCCATTACCAAAGTCGATCTCGTAGGTCGTATTCGGTAAGCTAACGCTCTCGTTCTTAATCGTAGCAATCAGCGGGGCGCAGGCCGCCTGGTTCTTGCCAGTCGGGTCGCTGCTATCATGAACGACCAGCTTCGCTTGGGGCCGCGGATACACATCCACAGTCTGCTGTATAGAATCCGCGCAACCGTTCGACGACACCACGCGGAGCCAGATGGCGTAGGTCTTATCCTCCGTGTGCGAGGGATTGGCCAGGAGGAACTCAGACTGCTGCCCAGACTTGGACTCCACGCCCTGCAGACGCCAGATGTACTGCGCCGGGCCGTCCGTCGATACCTGCGTATTCTGCCCATCCAGCGACACCTTGAGGGGATCGCAGCCCGGGTTGGGCGCATCGAAGCGCGGGTTCGGCTTGGGGTAAATCGTGATGTCACGCTCCTGCACTAGCTTGCACTTGTTGGCTTCCGTCGGACGAGCTATCGAGGTCGTCAGCTTGACCTTGCCCGTCGCAGCCTGCGTAAAGGAGCTATTCAAAAAGGTCTGGGGATCGGGGTTGGCTACAGCGGCTAGGCCCGGGCCATTAACACCCGTAAACTCCCACTCATACTTATAACCAGGGTTGTTCACCGTGGAGGAAGCACGTAGCACAAGCGGTGCGCAACCGGAAACCGCGCTGAGCTCCATCTGGTTGTTCACCTTCGGGTACACCTCGAGCTTGAATTCGTCCTCATGAGTACATGTCCCATTCGAGGCCCGCAGCGCAACGCGGAACTGCTGCGGGGTGACACCCCCGCTGTTGTTGAAGAGTGTGGTCTTCAGCTCGTCTGCTGAGCCATAGACCTCCCCCCCTATGAGCCACACAATACCATTAGTCGCATTCGAGCTACTATGCTTCATTGTGATCTCTTGCGGCGAGCACCCTATCCTATCACCCGTATATATAATCTTGGCTTCCAGCTTGGGGAGCAAACGTACGGACTTCTCTGTCTCATCGCGGCAGACCTCGCTGTTATAGGTCTTCTCCACCTGGAGCTTAATCTTGGCCTCAACTGATGCGTTTGTCGTATTCACCAGCTCGGGAAGCTCAAACTTATCCTTCTTGACGCTATGGGTCTCGGTGTGGGGGGTGACACCCGCACCCGAAACGGTCCAGACATACTTGCTCGCATTCGCCGACTGGTTCTCTATCTGCACCAGCGGTTTGTCCGGAGTACCCATCGGTGTGCAGAAGCTCGTCCCATTCAGGAACCTGAACGAGGCCCGGGCCTGCGGGTAAGCAGTCAGCACCACCTCCTTAGTCCTTCCTGTCGGACACTCACCATCACCATCACGTATGGCCGTCAGCTTGACCCTATAGATCTTGACCCCGTCTGTCTCATCGGAGTACCTATGCGATACGCTACCGGTATGATTCGTCGACTCGCTGTTGCTCGAGTTGTCGCCCCACTCCCAGATGTAGCGCGTATTGCCGTCCGGCGAGCCGCTGGACTTATTCTCCAGTATCACATCGAAGGGGAGACAGGCCGCCGTCTTACCGAGCACGCCGTTGATCTTCACGTCAAAGTCCACCTTCACCTCCGGATTGATCGTGATGTCCTTGGACTTCGTATCCGCGCACGCAAAGGTGCTTGGAGAAGTAGTGACCTTGGTCGGGGTGTACTCCTGCTTAGCCGACAGCGTCACGGTGTAGCTCTGCGGCTGATTCGGGTCCGCATTGAAGAAATCCTGCGTGAAGTCCCCGAAATCCGATGCGCTCGGATTCGTCTGTATCCGTTCTTGCGGCGTCCCACCGTGTGTGTAGCCGAAATCATACTTATACTCGGTCTTCTGCGGCCCCAGCGCAGAGCTCGCCGTGTTGTACAGCCGCTCCTTCAGGCCGAACTTCACCTTGGCGGGATACTGACACGCATCGACCAAAGACATGTTGAAGTCCGCATTCACCGGCGGGTGCACCCGAATCTCCATCGGCTCGGAGACAACCCTACAGCCCGTACCCGGTTGCACGGTCGTCACCGTGAGCTTGAGCGCCATATCCTGCCCGGTGGTGTTGGTGAGGACCTTATCCACCAGACCTTGCTGCCCGCTGGTCGCCTCATCCAGACCGGTCGCCCCCTCAAACTTCCACTCGTGCTGCAGCGGCGCGGCCGACGAGCCACCCGTTGTCAGGTTCTCCACGTTGATCTTGCCACCGGAGCAGAGCTGCGTCTTGCCCGGTACAATCGGGGGATTGATCCACTCTCCCTCGATAGTCCCCGGGTCACCCGGATTCTTGAGCTTGAACACCTGCTTCACCTCCGGGGCCACCTCTATCACGCCCAGATCCTTCTTCTCACCGGTACACGTTTTATCCTCGGGAGCCACACCCCAGATTACCCGCGGCCTGTACTCCACCTTGTACTTCACCACAGTGCCATCAGTGAGGCTATTGGTCAGCATAACCGTCTCCACATCGCTCTCCTTCCGGAAACCGAGCACAGAAGGACTAGCATTAGTCATGGAGCCAACAACTACGTCAGTGGGGCCCTTGGGCGCTTGCGGCGTAAACGTCCATTCTTTCAAGAATTGCCGCTTATTATCGCCAGCACCGAAATCCGCATTGGCCGCATTGCCGATCTTCACATTCAGCGGCGCACAGCCAGGCTGCCGCTGGAACGTAGCGAAGGGAACCGGCTGCGGGTATACCAACACCTTGATGCCCTCCACAAGCTTAGCCGTGGACAGGCAGCCATTGGTGCTCCTACCCTGCACGATCACCCTGTACTCCACTGGCTCAGGGGTCGAATTCACATACGTATGCTCTAGCTCGTAGGAGTTAGGAGAGCCACTAACAGCAGAGCCCGTCTCGCCATTACCCCACTTGTCATATTGCTTCTCCAGGGAAGTGCCTCCCGAAACATCAAGATCTTTCGCCACCTCGAAGTAGAAGCTCACGCCACCATCGCAGTTCTGCACATTCGCCACAGCCTTAAGCATATCCCCGGAGCAGAGCCGCACCACCTTGGGGTTCGCAGCCGGCCCTGCAGTCACCAGATTGTAGGTAGGGGGAGGGGTGGGGTTAGAGGGGGTGGGAGTTCCCGGAACTACTTCATAAACCTTCACATCATCAACGCTCTGTGTCGGCGGAACGGGTACCTCCAGCTCATCCGATATGTGCTTACAACCTGCGGCAGAAATTGCCGTCATATGCACCTTCGCAGTACCCGGCGTATCGTACTTCACCTCAAACCACTGCTGGTGAGGGATATTGGTGGAAGAGATCGGGGGAGTCGGGGCTGGATTTGGCTGGATAAAAGTGGGCACAGGTGTCCAGGTCCACGTCCTCGTAGAGCATCTCTGGTTGGTAGTAGCACCGAAGCACTGCGACACATCCTTGAACCTCACATGCAGCGGGTTGCACTGGTTCACGATCTCCCGCTCGATCTTGGCATTCACCTCGGGGTAAACCGGTAGCATCAGCTGGGTCTCCTGCGAGCACCCAGACGCATTCGACCCCTCCAGCCGCAGCGTATACGTCCTAGTATCCTTGGTCTGGTTGCCCAGCACGTACTCGCTCGCGAACACACGGGTGAAGTTCGCCTGGTCATCCCGCTTTATGGAGAATTTGAAGTCCGTAGCACCCTCACCCCTGAAAGCTATCTTCACCGGGGCGCAGAGCGCATCATAGGCTGGCGCAGTGGTCTGGGGCCAAGCGATACCTGCAAAAGGCGGCACTGGAGTTGTCGGAGGATCAGCCAATTTCCCTGCATCATCCCTCACATCGTGCCAGAGATGTATCTTCGGGTCCACATTCGGGTGGGTCACAATCAGCACCTCGTTCGAAGTCGCCAAGCAACCCTCATACCCTATCTTCAGGCGCAAGCGGGTCTGCGTTGGGCCGGCCGTCGTCGATTTCTGCTTGAATGTAAACTTCCTATCCTCCACAGGGCCCTTCTCCTCCAGCAGCTCAAAATTGGGAACAGCAGGGACGGGAGAAGGCGTACCCAGGGTAACATCATGCCAGGTGGTGGGCCCACTGGCATCGGCTACCTGCCAGGTTAAGTTCCACGGGGCACGGGGGAAGGTTTTATTTTTAGCAAACTCCGAGGTCTCCAGCACCTCGTAGGTCTGCTTGCCCGACGCATCTACCGGGCACTGCACCGGATTATCGACCTTGATGATCGACTTAATCTTCCCGCGCAGGCCAAACTCCTTGACCAGCTGCCGCGAGCAGGCCCCCGACGTGCCATACAGCGTCAGGATCACCCGAATCTGCTTCGTCACAATACCATCGTTCACAAACATGTGGTAGAACGCTATCGGATCATTCGGGTTGATCTGCTTCTTGGATATCAGCTTGGTGGGCTGAGACCACGTCCACGTGCTCCGATTACCCACCTTGAGTGCCTCCTGGTAGGACCACTCGTAGGAGGACACCTCCTCCACGCTATTCCCCACCTTCAGCCCGAAGCCCGCAGGTGTACAGAACTCCTGCTCCTCTAGCTTGCTAGAGGAATTAGTCGCTTTATTCGGAGGACAGGAGATATGCACCGATTCAGTGATATACGACCCGGGATCCTTACCCGTTGCATCCGTTATCGTCGGAGTCTCAAGCTCCGCGAACGGGGTGGGCAGCAGGTCCGGCCTCACCGTGTACTGGTCCGAGCAGGAGTTCGCAACATTCAGCGCGCCGTTCCCCGCCTTGAGGGTCACCGTAATATGTTGGTCCGTTTTCAGCTTACTCACCACGAGGTCCACAACACCGGCCTCTGGTGCCGTATGCGGATACCCCGCAGCAGGGGAGCCATCCATGGCTACGCTACTGTTCGAATCGTAGGTGTAGTAGTCCAGATCTGCGAAGTCAGAAGGAGGGGTGGTAGGAGTATACTTCTTGAATAGCCCGTTATTAGGTCCAGGCGGCAGGGTCGATACGGTGGGGGGCGATGTGCTCTCATCCACCAGCTTGATCTCCCAGGCCCTGTGGGTGGTGCCGGTGCTCTGAGTGGGGTCTAAGCGCAGAATGACAGGTAGGCACTGTGGCTGATTGGGCTTGTTCGACTTTATGTCCAGCTTCACCACGGCCTTCTTCTTGAGCCGGAAATATTCACCTGTACTACCTGTACTATATTCCGACTTGCACTCGCCCTGCTTGTTCCTCATCACGAGCTTTACAGGTACTTTTTTGAAGGGGTCGGTGAAAGTGCTCGGAAGGTCTATCGCCTCCTTGCGATTATTGGCATTCTCGAATTTCGCCTGCGAGGAGCCCGTTTTTCTTATCCCATTGACCTCCCACTCAAACTGGAATCGGCTTGCTTGTCCGGATGAAATTGTACCCGAAGGCTGGGGGGTGGAGTGGCTGAACACCTCCACTGTCTTCACCCTAGCCAACAGGTTCACCGGGCCGCATATCTCCTCAACAGGGCTAGGGCTGATCTTGCGCGCAGCGGGGATGGGAGGGGTCGGAGTGGTTTCATAGCTCTTGGGGCCATTCTCGTCGCCCGGTATGGGTACACCCTCAATGAGCTCTATCAGCGGCGCCGCCCCATAGCCCGCCATCGCCTCCTGCACCTCCAGCGGCACCCTTATCTTCCCAGCGCACCCTTCATTCACGGCGGTAATCCGCAGGGAATGCTTCACCGGCTCGCCCAATATATGCAACGGAGTACCTGAGGCGCGGAAATCCTTGTAGGGCAGGGTAAAAGACCCAGATACAAATTCCCCTGTCGAGATAGGATTGGTTTGTTCATTCTTTACCCCATAGGTACCCTCCCCCTCCCGCTCGAGCTCAAAGGTGACTTTCTTTGCGCCATTCACACCCCCTACCTTGAATTGCACATTCCGCTCGCCGCAGTAGGGTGTTTCTATAGGAGTTATCACCACCGGCCTCATTGGCTCCACCACCTTCACCTGCACCTTGGCATCCTCCCGCAGGTCGCACATGCCCAGGCGCTTGACCCTTAGCTCAAAGTCATCCGTGAGGTCCTTGTAGGTGACGTAGCACGAGTCCACCGCGGCCGAGAGGCCCTGGGAGGGCTGCCACTCATAGGTGAACCAATCGCCGGTCGCACCAGCCCCAGTCAGGTAGGCTGAGAACTGCACCTCATCATTCCTACACAGGTTGACCTTGCCACTATGAAGCCCCACAAGATCTTTCAATCCAGGTCGCCCTTTCGAATCATCCTCCTCCAGGTTGATGAGCACCTCCTTCGGGAGAGCACCCTGATTGTCGTTATCGAATCTATAGCCCTGGGCATCATGGCCGTCCCAGCGAAACTGCGTGGTTACGCTCGGGGTGAAGGTAGAGCTATTCTGCCGCAGCACGCCGACGTGGAACACGTTCCCCGTATTGATGAGCTGGTATGTAGCGTTGGCCTCCAGCCTGTCCTTCACGGTATTCAGCTTAACATCGAGGTAGACCCAGTTTGCCCCATGCGGAACGGACGCGGGTACGGGGACAAATTTTATGGGGCTCTGCTTGTTAAGCTCATTGCCGAGCAGGGCTTGGAGGTTCGAGCTGATATCGATGAACTTGGCTGTAGCGGGGTCAAACTTCCGGATCTTGAAGCCCCCCAACCCCTGCGACTCCGAGCCGGCCCACAGCACCACGCGGAGCCAAACATGGTACTCGCCTCCACCCGTGGGATTGATCATGTCGCGGAATCTCCCTGTCACCTGCCGCTGGCCATTGCAGTCATCCTTGCCCTGACTCGAGACGAATACCCCGTCGGCCAGGGCCGGGAAATTGCCCATAACCACTGGCGTTCCCACCCCAGCCTGAGCCCTGCCCATAAAGCCCGCGAGCAGCAGACAGAGCGCGAGCCCCATACGGGCGGCGCGGCCGCGAAACCGAAGTAAATATTGTGCCATCATACTATGCATTCCTCATCGCTTTCGTTGAAGGGCGCGGAAAACCAATTGTACATTCCTGCCCATCGCAAAGGTACAACAAATTCGCCGCACGGACAAACCCCAGGCCCAGACATGCCCCATAATTTGACCAACGGCCGCTCACCGCGCACGAACGCGCCACAGCTGGGGACCAACGTCGGCCAGGGCGAGCGCGCAGGCCGCCTCCACCACCACCGGGGTGCGCAGCACGAAGCTGGCATCGTGGCGACCAGCAACCCGCATGGGCGCCGGGCGACCGAGACCGAAGTCGAAGCTCAGCTGCTCCCGGGCTATGCTCGCGGCCGGACGGAAGGCCACGCGGAGCTCAAGGGGCATGCCGTTGCTCAGGCCGCCATTCACGCCACCGGCGTTGTTGCTGGCCAGATGGCCGGAGGCATCCACTATCCTGTCGTTGAAGGCCGAGCCGCGCATGGCCGCGCCGCGGAAGCCCGCGCCGAACTCCACGCCCTTCACCCCAGGCACGGAGAAGAGCATGCTCGCCAGGCGCGACTCCAAGGAGCCGAAGAAGGGCTCGCCGACCCCCACGCCCAGCCCCTCAACCCGGCAGGAGACCACGCCACCGAGGGAGTCGCCCTCACGTAGGGCATCCTCCAGCAGGGTGGCATAGTCACGACTTCCCCCAACTTCCTGAACCTCAGCCCGAATGCTCACGCCGTCCAGGAGGCGCTTGGCCACTACGCCCGCGCACACCAAGCCCACGGTCATACGCCCGGAGAACATGCCCCCGCCACGGAGGTCGGCGTAGCCCCCCCACTTCACGCTGGCCGGGTAGTCCGCATGGCCGGGCCGGGGCTGGCGCGCGAAATCCGCATAGTCAGCGCTGCGCTGGGAAACGTTTATCACCTCGATGCACAATGGCCCGCCGGTGGTGAAGCCCTCGTGGAGGCCGCTCATGAAGCGGAGTTCGTCGTCCTCAACGCGGGTGGTCGTGCCGACAGCCCCCGGGCGACGACGGGCCAGGTCGGCCTCGAAGTCAGCCTCGAACAGTTGTATGCCCGCCGGGAGGCCGTCAAGCAGCACGCCGACCACAGCTCCGTGCGATGTGCCGAAGAGCGACACGCGCAGATGCTCTCCTATACTATTCAAATGCTAGTCCGTGCATTAAATTCCATAATTGGGCTTGCGAATCGAGAAAAAAAGAATACCTTTGCGTCCGCAAATGCCTCTTTAGCTCAGTTGGTAGAGCGGCTCATTCGTAATGAGCAGGTCGTGGGTTCGAGTCCCATGAGAGGCTCCAGGGGTGCAGGCAAGCACCCAGGCGAAGGCCCATCGGCGCTAGAATCGCCCTTCCCTCCCATTCCTTGGCACGGCCCTTTCGCCCCCCGGCATAGGCTCGGGGATTTTCCCCTTATTATCCATCAAGGCACGCAGGACGCTGTCGAGCTGCTCGCCACGGTCGCCACGCACCAGCGCGCCCTTGCGGTACTCCAGCTCGCGCTCCACCTCGCCGCGAAGCGTGTAGAAGCGCCACACGCCGTCGCGCTTACCATCGCGGAACTGGCCACGGAGGCGGACAGCCCCGCTGGGATAGTAGGTCACGCTGGGCCCCTGCTCCAGCCCGCGCTTCATCTCCCAGCGCATGCGCAGCGCGCCGTTGCCGTAGTACTGCTCCTGGGGCCCATCCATCTCGCCATTGCGCCAGGAGCCCACGCTACCCATATGCCCATTATCCTGATACTCAACGAATTTTCCGTGCTTCTTGCCACGGTGCCACCCCTCCTCGCGCACCAGCATAGGGCCTGAGAAGTACTGCCACTTGCCGTCCTTATGCTTATCATAGTACGCACCTCGCCCCTGCACCCTACCGAGGGCATCGTAGATGACCACCCGGCAGGCATGGCCGTCTGGCTCGTAGTCCATGACGCTCTTCAGCTCGCCCGTCGCGGCGTAGCGGGTCGTGCGACCCACGGCGCGGCCATGGGAGAACTCGCCCCGATACTTGAGGCGACCGTTGTCGTAGAAGGCTCGCCAGAAGCCGTGCCGCGCACCCGAGGCATCGTGGGCATTCCACACCGTGTCACCGGCTGCAAGCACACCGCTCCCCGGAAGGAGGAGGCAGAAAAGGGCCAAGAGGGAGAGGGTGAGAAAGGCTCTTCCTGAAGTTGAAGTATCTGACATTGAGCGGATTGAAAGCATTATGAGCATACGATATAGTCCACCAGCAAGCCGGGTGTGTGGACGTGCTCCGGCTCTATGGCCCCGACCTCGAGCAGCTCATCGACCTCGGCGATAACCGTATCGGCGGCCAAGGCCATGATGGGGTTGAAGTTCTGGGCCGTGCCACGGTAGACGATATTACCGGAGCGGTCGGCGGCGGCCCCCTTGATGATGGCGAAGTCGGCCCGCAGGGGCTTCTCGAGGAGGTAGTCCGTGCCATCGACGACGACTCGCTGCTTGCCCTCGGCGATGACCGTGCCGACCCCCGTGTGGGTGAGCACGCCACCCAGGCCCGCCCCGCCGCAGCGGATGCGCTCCACCAACGTACCCTGGGGGGAGAACTCCACCTCCAGGAGGCCGGACATCATCTGGGCCAGGGCATCGGGGTTGCTGCTGATGTCGGAGGTGATTACCTTGCGTGCCTGGCCGCGGTGGATCAGCTGGCCCGCCCCGCGCTCGGGGTAGCCGGTGTCATTGAGTATGAGGGTCAAACCTCGAACGCCCCGTGCAACCAGCTCATCGATAACACCCTGGGGCGAACCATGCGATAGGAAGCCCCCAAGCATTACCTGCGCTCCAGCCGGGACCATCGCCGCGGCCTCCTTGGCACTTATGCTCTTTGCCATAACAAAGCACTAACTTGCATTAGAAGAAAACAGTAAGGGATATCGCGTCTAGTCTAGTCGGGAGGCCTCCATGCGAGCGCGGGAGAGGACCGCCTCGGCCTGGTCGTCTGCCTCCGAGCGGATCCGGTTCGCGGCCTTTTTGGCCTCGTCGAGTACGCGGCGAGAAGCCTCACGGGCGGCGAGCTTCTGCAGGTAGCCGGAGGCGTTGGACTCGAGGCGCTCTGCCTCTTCCTCCGCGCGCGCAAGCGCCTCGCTCACAGCGCGCTCAGCCTCATCGCGTATGCGCTGGGCCTCGCGCTCGGCCTGGGCCATAATGCGCTGCGCCTCCTCGCGCACCTTGGCCTTGGCCTTGTCTATCACCTCGCGCGCCTTGGCCCGGGCAAAGGCCTCGAGCTGGTCGCGGAAGGCCTGCGCGATGTTGACCCTGATTTCCGGGTTGGTGATCGAGCCGAGCGCGGAGATGTCCACCGGGATGAGCTCGCCCATGTCCAAATCCGGGGAGAGGGAGTTCAGCAGGCCCTGGACCTTCGCCCCCGCCGAGCCGAGCATCCGCTTGGGGATGGTGATATTCATCGCGATGTCCATCGTTCGGTCGAGGGATACGCGCCCGCTGAGCTGGCTCTTAATCCCCTTAATGTCAAAGCCGAAGGGCTCAAAGCGCATGTTGCCGTTCACTATCCGGAAGGGGATGGTGGTGGATACCAGGGTGGGATTCGAGATGTACTCGTTGCGCAGCAGGTCCCCCAGCTTGCGGAAAAAGGGGTCGCCGCTTATCGACAGCTGGGAGGTGTGCATACGCCCCCGGGCGTTGACGGTGTTGAGCACGGGGGAGAGGGCGGGGGTGAGCTCGGTATCGGCCGTGAAGCGGAGGTCCACACGCCCCTTCATATGCTCGACCTGTGGGACCATGGCCGCCACGCTGGTGAAGGTCGTCACGCCCTGCTGCACGTCTATGTTCTTGAGGTCTACTTCGAGCTTGGCCGACCGCTCTACGGGGGCGCTGAAGTCGAAGCTACCGGAGATTTTCGCACTGCCGTCCAGCATTCGGCAGGATATTTCGCGCAGGTCCAGCACGGACTTCGCCAGGTGGATACGGCCGACGGCATCCTTCACGTCGATGTTCTGGAAGTAGATCTGCGCGAGGCGGCTCTTGAAGTCGAAGTCTATACGCTTCATCATGGAGACGTCGACGGTGTCGGGCGTAGCGGCCGGGTCCTTGGGTGCTGTGGGTTTGGCGGGCCCTTCGCCCTCCGGAGTGGGCTTCTGGGGGAATAGCTCGTTGAGGTCCAGCAACTTGCTCTGCAGGGAGAGGTCGCCCTTGAGCACTCCGTCGGTCATGACGTAGGGCAGGAAGTTGGAGAGTGAGCCGGCCATGGTCACATCGGAGCGACCGACTTGCGCCTCGAGGGTATTGAGGCCCACGCGCGAGGGGCTGAATGTCAGGGACATATCCTTTATGTGGACGGGGGCATCCAGCACGCCCTCCACACGGGCCTTCTGGAGGCGTAGCCCGCCGGCCAGCTCGCAACGCTCGTACTGCTGCTGCTTCACCCAGGACATGCGGGCGAAGAGGGATGCGTCGAGGGTGAGGAGGCCCGATAGCGAGAGGCTGTCGAGGGGGAGGGCCTTGCGAAGGCTGGCCAGGTCGACGCGGCCCTTGGCCATCGCGCGCACCTGCGGGTCGGATATGGGGGTGAGGACGTGGGCCGAGGCCTCCAGCGGGTTGCCCGCCACGCGGACCGCCAGGCGGTTGAGGTCCACCTTGGTCCTGTCCATCTCTACACCGTCGAAATCCACGGCGAGGTCCACGCCGATATTCTCCACACGCTCAGGCAGGGAGGGGTACTGGACCATCCCGTCCTTGACCTGTAGGCGGAGCTGGGCGCTGGGTAGCTCTTTGCCATGCATCACGCCCGCGATGCGCCCGCTGAGGGCAAGCGACCCGGCGGTCTGCAAGCCCTCGTGGCCCTTCAGGAAGGTGGCAGGCACGAGCGAGAGTAGGCCCTTGATGTCGGAATCTGTAGTGGCGAAGCTCATGTCCATGCGTACGGAGTCGCCCGGTAGCTCGGCCCAGCCCTCGAAGGAGAGGGTCAGCTCGTCCATGCTCAAGTGGTTGTCTTCCAGCACATAGCGACGGTTGGCGAGGTCGGCATCCACCTTCGCGTCGAAGTCCACCCGGAGGCCTGGGGCATAGGGTACCCCCCCCTTTCTGAAGAGTAGGCTGCCGATATGGAGGCCGAGGTCCAGCTTGCTGCGGTCCAGGCCGAGGTTGCCGCCGAGGTGGAAGTTCAGGTCCTCGAGGCGGGCCAGCATCTTGGAGGAGTCGTCGAGGTAGCTCACGTGGCCCGATAGTATCTCGAAGCGCTCCAGCGCCACACGCATGCTGCGCCAGGCGGCGGCCGTGTCGGGGGCGACGCTATCGGGGTGGGCGCTGGTGGCGGTATCCGCCAGGGCGATATCCCAGTTGACCTCGCCCATAGGGCTCTTGATGGCCGAGATGCGCGGGTGGTCGAGGGTGATGGCATGGACCTCCACGGCCGAGTCGCCGAAGAGGGAGAATAGGTCGACCTCCACGGCCAGGCGGTCGAAGGAGACGAGGGTGTCGCCCTCAAAGGCCCCCTTGTTGACTACGCTCAGGCCGTCGAGGGAGACGTACAGGTCGGGAAAGCCGCGGAAAATCGAGATGTCCACGTCGGTGAAGGAGACCTCGGCGTTGACACGCTGGTTGATCTGGCCCTGGGCGAACTCCAGGATGCGGGGCTTGAAGAATACCGGTATGGCAATGGCCGCGCCCACCACCAGGAGGACCACAAGGCCCAAGACAATCAGCAGAATCCGTGCGAACTTCCCCATAGAATACGTAAGCTATATGAGCAACACCTTAATTATATACGCCAAAAACTAGAAGCCCAACTGGGCATCCCTACGATGACTCGCAGATCTGCAGCTGGGTGATGCGCTCGCCGTCCCCCTTTGCCTGGAGGAAGATGTTCACGCGGTAGGTCCCCGTGGAGGTCCTGAGGTTGCCGATGATGAACACGCGCTCGCCCCGGGAGTTGGTGAAGGCCACCTCGAAGCCCTGCGGCCTGTGCGCGCTGAAGAAGGCCGATAGCTTGGCGCGCGCCTGGGATGCGGGGTATACCCCCTGCTCGTCGAGTAGGGTCAGGTCCACCCTCCCGGAGAACCACTGCGCGACCTGGTCGGCGGAGCCCGCGGTGAGGGCGCTCGCGATGTCCCGGGCCGTCGGCCGGGCCAGCAGCATGCCCGGAGAGAAGAACAACAACAAGAGCAGACACCTCAAATACGGGGCGTGCAGCGCACGCCGGAACCCAATAGCAACTCGCCTTTCCATAGTACCCTCCCTTTCACGTAGTATACGTAGGAACTCTCCCCCGTGTTCAGGCCCTATCCTCGTGCGCATACCCCGCTTTTGCGCTCCAAAGGTAATATTTTATGTCGGATATCGTTTTGGGGGGGAATCTGGAGAGTAATGCCACTTCTGCAAGGCCAAGGGATGCGGGAGATCACACTTTTGGGGACGATACCACGTAGCGCCAGTAGATGTGCCTGTGGTAGAAGATCTTTGGGTCCTGCATTCGCAAGTGGTGGAAAAGGGTCAGAATGATCTTGACCTCGGCATCCGACATCTTTACTCGGCATCGCCACAGGGCTCACCATCTGCCAAGGGCCGAACATATCAATCTCGAATTTCCGCACGGAGGATCAAGCGAACGGGGGTGCTAAAATAGGCTAGCGTACGACCTCCCATGCACGGCCAATAACATACAAAAAAAGCCCGGCGCAAAACCGGGCTCTCCATTTCAGCCAGAGTGCTAGCCGCTCCGGGCAGAGGGTCTACGCTATCTTCCCCACTTAAAATTCCGCCCGGGATACACGGCCACGGACCCGAGCTGCTCCTCTATGCGCAGCAGCTGGTTGTACTTCGCGATGCGGTCGGTGCGTGATGCCGAGCCCGTCTTGATTTGACCAGTCCCGAGGGCCACGGCCAGGTCCGCGATGGTGGTGTCCTCGGTCTCCCCCGAGCGGTGGCTCATCACGCTGGTCATGGAGTGGATGTCCGCCATGCGCACCGCGTCGATGGTCTCCGAGAGGGTCCCTATCTGGTTGACCTTGATGAGGATAGAGTTCGCGCACTGCTGCTCAATCCCCCTCTTGAGACGCTCCACATTGGTCACGAACAGGTCGTCGCCCACGAGCTGCAGCCGCGAGCCCAGCTTGGCCGTGAGCTCTCGCCAGCCGTCCCAGTCGTCCTCATGGAGGCCGTCCTCCAGGCTCAAAATCGGGTACTTGGAGGCGAGCCCATCCCAGTAGGCCACCATCTCGGCGGAGGTCCTATCCTCACCGGTGGAGACGAAGTGGTACAGCTTTTTCTCCTGGTCGTAGAACTCCGAGGCGGCGGCATCCATGGCCAGGGCCACATCCTCGCCGGGCCGGTAGCCCGCCTTCTCTATGGCCTGGATGATGGTGTCCAGCACCGCCTCATGGGTCGGCAGGTTGGGCGCGAAGCCCCCCTCATCCCCGACGTTGGTGGACTGCTTCATCCCCTTGAGCACGCCCTTGAGCGCATGGAAAACCTCCACCCCCATCTGGAGCGCACGGGAGAAGGTGGGGGCCCCCACCGGCATTATCATGAACTCCTGGATGTCGATGGGGTTGTCGGCATGCTGCCCGCCGTTGAGAATATTCATCATGGGGACGGGCAGCACATGCGCGTTGCTCCCCCCCACGTAGCGGTAGAGGGGCATACCGTTCTCGGCCGCCGCCGCATGGGCCACGGCGAGCGACACACCAAGCATCGCGTTGGCCCCAAGGCGGCTCTTATTGGGCGTGCCATCCAGCTCGATGAGTACCTGGTCTACTGCCCGTTGGTCAGAAACGTCAACACCGGTCAGCGCCTCGGCAATCACCGTATTAACATTCTCCACCGCCCGGCTCACGCTCCGCCCAAGGTACACCTCCTTGTCGCCGTCGCGCAGCTCGTGGGCCTCGTGCACCCCGGTCGACGCCCCGCTCGGCACGGCCGCGCTGCCGAAGCCCCCAGCATTGGTGATTACCTCAACCTCCACCGTGGGGTTGCCCCTCGAATCGAGGATCTGCCGCGCATGGATATTGGCTATAAGTCCCATAGTGCTACTACTTTAACATATTCCCTAAACGAAAGGAGGGGAACTAGCAGCCCCCTCCTTCTCAACGAATTATATCCGTCCGACCCGCTATACTACTTCGTCTCCTCCTCGCTCGGCTTGGTCTCTGCCGCCGGCGCCGCCGGTGCCTCCACCTTCTTGGTGGACGAGCGACGCGAACGGCGAGTGGTCTTCTTCGTGGTCGCAGCCTTGCCCTGGTTGTAGCCCAGATTGAAGTCGACTAGCTCCATGATGCAAACCTCGGCGTTGTCGCCCAGGCGCGTCCCCGTACGCACGATACGAGTGTAGCCCCCGGGACGCTCAGCAATCCTTGGTGCCACCTCACGGAAGAGCTCCTTCACCGCGTGCTTGTCGCGGAGGTCGGCAAAGGCCACGCGGCGGGCGTGGGTCGTATCGCTCTTGGAGCGGGTGATGATGGGCTCAACATAGATGCGGAGCGCCTTGGCCTTGGCCACGGTCGTGGTGATGCGCTTGTGCATGATGAGCGAGCAGGCCATGTTGGACAGCATCAACTCCCTGTGTGCACGCTGACGCCCCAGGTGGTTAAACTTCTTGTTGTGTCTCATTGCACACTATTCCTTATCCAATTTATACTTCGAAGTGTCCATGGAGAAGCTCAAGCCCATCGACTCGAGAACATCCTCAATCTCGGTAAGACTCTTCTTTCCAAAATTCCTAAACTTCAGCAAATCCTGCTTGCTGTACTGCACCAGGTCGCCAATCGTCTCCACATCCGCCGCCTTCAGGCAGTTCAGGGCCCGCACGCTGAGCTCCAGGTCCAAGAGCTTGGACTTGAGCAGCTGGCGCATGGCCTGGGCCTCATCATCGAACTCCTCCACCGGCGCGGCATCCAGCTCGGGGCTGCTGATGCGCTCATCGGAGAAGAGCATGAAATGGTGGATGAGAATATGGGCCGCATCGGTCAGGGCATCCTGCGGATTGATGCTCCCATCGGTCTCTATCTCGAGTACAAGCCGCTCGTAGTCAGTCTTCTGGGCCACGCGGTAGTTATCCACCTTGTACATCACATTCCGGATGGGGGTGTGGATGCTGTCGATGGGGATGAGGCCAAAGGTGGGGTCGTCCGGCGTGTTCTCCTCAGCGGGAACGTAGCCACGCCCCTTCCGCACGTTGAGCTTCATCTCGATGCGCACGTTGGGGGCCATGCGGCACACCACCAGGTCAGTATTGAGGACCTCAAAGGACGTGAGGAAGTTGTTGATAAAGCCGGCCTTGAACTCCTCCTGCCCACCGATGGAAACGGTAACGGTCTCCTCCTCCGCATCGTTCTCCACGCCGACACGCTTGAAGCGCACCTGCTTGAGGTTGAGAACGATCTGGGTCACATCCTCTATGACCCCATCGATGGAGGAGAACTCGTGATCTACACCCGAGATGTGTATCCAAGAAATCGCAAAGCCCTCAAGGGAGGAAAGAAGTATACGACGAAGAGAATTCCCGATCGTGATTCCATAACCTGGCTCCAACGGGCGCAGCTCAAAGCTCGCCTTCGTAGGAGTCCCCTCCAACATGATGACCTTGTCAGGCCGCTGAAAATCCAATATCGCCATATAATCCTAGCTACTACTTTGAGTACAATTCTACTATCAGCTGCTCCTTGATATTCTCGGGAATATCCGCCCGCTCGGGCACCGCAAGGAACTTGCCGACCTTAGCCTGCACGTCCCACTCGAGCCAGGAGTAGCTCCGCGCACGGTTGCCAACCAGGCTCTCGCTGATGACCTGCAACGACTTCGAACGCTCGCGCACGCCAACCAGGTCGCCGGGGCGAAGCGTGTAGGAAGGGATATTGACCACCTGGCCATTCACCACGATGTGGCGGTGCGACACGAGCTGGCGCGCCGCCGCCCGCGTGGGCGCGATGCCGAGGCGGTAGACCACATTGTCCAGACGGCTCTCGAGCAGCTGCAGGAGGATCTCACCGGTCACACCCCGCTTGCGCGACGCCTTCTTGAAGAGGTTCGAAAACTGACGCTCCAGCAGGCCGTAGATGTACTTGGCCTTCTGCTTCTCCATCAGCTGCACACCGTACTCCGACACCTTGCGGCGGCGCTTGTTGATCCCATGCATGCCGGGGGGGTACGACTTCTTCTCCAAGGCCTTATCCGGGCCAAAGATCGGTTCACCAAACCTACGAGCCACCTTTGACCTCGGTCCTGTGTATCTTGCCATTTTCCTTTTACTCCTTTTCTGTTGCTATTCTAACGCCTCTGAAGACCACGACTACACACGGCGACGCTTCGGCGGACGGCAACCGTTGTGCGGCATGGGCGTCACGTCAACAATCTCCATGACCTCGATCCCCGAATTGTGGAGCGTGCGAATCGCGGACTCGCGCCCCGAGCCAGGGCCCTTCACGTACACACGGACCTTCCTGAGCCCCAGGTCGTAGGCCTCCTTGGCGCAGTCCTGCGCGCACACCTGCGCCGCGTACGGCGTGTTCTTCTTCGAGCCGCGGAACTTGTTCTTGCCCGAGGACGACCACGAAATCACATCGCCATTGGCGTTGGCCAGCGTGATGATGATATTGTTGAATGAGGAATGAATATGCGCCTGCCCAATAGGCTCAACGCGCACCTTTTTCTTCCGCTTAGACGAACCTGCTTTCTTTGCCATGAACCTACTTATTTGGTCGCTTTCTTCTTGTTAGCTACAGTCTTCCGCTTGCCCTTGCGCGTGCGCGCGTTGTTCTTCGTGCCCTGCCCACGCACCGGCAAGCCCAAGCGGTGGCGGATACCGCGGTAGCAACCGATGTCCATCAGGCGCTTGATGTTGAGCTGCACCTCAGAGCGCAGCTCCCCCTCCACCTTGAAACGCTCACCGATGATGGTACGTATGGCCGCCACCTGATCATCGCTCCACTCCTGCACCTTCAGCGCCGGGTCGATATTGGCCTCCGCCAAGATCGTCCGCGCGCTGCTACGCCCTATACCATATATGTACGTCAGGGCGATCTCCCCACGCTTATTCTTCGGTAAGTCTACTCCTACAATTCGTGCCATACTCTATTCTGCTGAATTTCGCGCAAAGGTACACATTTATTTGCCTTGCCGCTGCTTAAACTTCGGGTTCTTCTTGCAAATCACGTACAAACGCCCTTTACGACGTACTATCTTGCAGTCAGCGCTGCGCTTCTTTACAGATGTTCTAACCTTCATGGTTACCAGTTACCTTATTTACTTGTAGCGGAAAGTAATACGACCCTTCGACAAATCGTAGGGCGACATCTCAACCTTCACCTTATCCCCGGGAAGAATCTTGATGTAGTGCATACGCATCTTGCCCGATATGTGCGCCGTTATCACATGCGCATTCTCCAGCTCAACGCGAAACATCGCATTGCTCAACGCTTCGATTATTACTCCGTCTTTCTCTATCGATGCCTGCTTAGCCATCCTGTGTCCTACTCTCCAAGTTACTTACTACCCAGCGCCGCGTCTATCTCATCGTAGGGCGTGAGCACATCGGCGGTCCCATCCGCCGAGATCGCCACCGCCTTCTCGAAGTGCGCCGCCAGACTACCATCGCTGGTCCGGATGGTCCACCCATCGCTGTCGGAATATATCCGATGCTTACCCGCCGTTATCATCGGCTCGATGCAGATGACCATCCCCGGCTGCAGGGTCTTACCGTGGCCACGACGGCCGTAGTTCGGCACCTCGGGCGCCTCGTGCATCGTCCGGCCCAGCCCGTGGCCCACCATCTCGCGCACCACACCGAAGCCAAACGACTCCACGTAGCTCTGGACGGCGTACCCTATGTCCCCCGTCCGCGCCCCCTTACGAATCGCGGCAATACCCCGCTCGAGGCTCTCACGGGTTGCATCCAGCAGCCGCTGGGCCGCATCGGAAATCTCGCCCACCGCGAACGTGAAGGCCGAATCGCCGAAGAAACCCTCCAGAATCGTGCCGCAGTCAATCGAAACCACATCGCCCTCCTTGAGCTCGTAGGCCCCCGGAAAGCCGTGCACCACCGCATCGTTCACCGAGATACACAGCGTGTACGGGAAGCCCTGATAGCCCTTGAAGCCCGGCAGGGCCCCGTGGTCGCGGATGAACTCCTCCGCGAGGCGGTCCAGCTCAATGGTCTTCACGCCCGGACGGACCATAGGGGCAAGCGTCGCCAGCGTATGCGCTACCAGCACGTTATTCTTGCGCAGTACCTCTATCTCCTCTGCGGACTTGAGAATGGGCTTTCGGATCGACATATACATGCGCTATAGCGGCTAGCCCCTCCGGCCCTTCACCTTGCCACTGCCCATCAGCCCGTCGTAGTGGCGCATCAGGAGGTAGCTCTCCACCTGCTGCAGGGTGTCAAGCACCACGCCCACAAGGATTAGCAGGGAGGTGCCACCGTAGAACTGGGCGAACTGCGTATTCACATCGAACATCACCGCGAAGGAGGGCAAAATCGCGATCAGCGCCAGGAATATGGCACCCGGCAGGGTAATCTTCGAGATGACCTCGTAGAGGAACTCCACCGTCTTGCGCCCCGGCTTCACGCCCGGGATAAAGCCCCCGTTCCGCTTCATATCCTCCGCCATCTGGTTGGGGTTCACCGTGATGGCCGTATAGAAATACGTGAACAGGATAATCAGCAGGGCCAGGGTGAAGTTGTACCAAAAGCCCGCGATATTCGTGAACACCGCCGCGAAGGCCGAGGGGCTCTCCTGCGAATTGAAGAACAGCGCCGGCAGCATCATCAGGGCCTGGGCGAAGATGATGGGCATCACCCCCGCCGCGTTGACCTTCAGGGGAATGTACTGACGCACGCCCCCGTACTGGCGATTACCCACGATCCGCTTGGCGTACTGCACGGGGATCTTGCGGGTACCCTGCACCAGCAGGATGGAGAACATGAAGACCACGAAGAGCACCACCAGCTCCACCAGGAACATCACCAGCCCGCCAGCCATCTCCTCGGCCCGGTTGAAGAACTCCGCCGAGAAGGCGAAGGGCAAGCGGGCGATAATCCCGATCATGATGATGAGCGAGATGCCATTCCCGATACCCTTCTCAGTGATCCGCTCGCCCAGCCACATCACGAACATCGTCCCCGCAATGAGGATGATGGTCGACATGATGGTGAAGTAGACCCCCTGCACCGCGAAGGCGCTCGAGGGGAGCTCGCTGTGCAGGTTGGCCAGGTAGCCCGGCGCCTGAACGGCCAGTATGCCCACCGTCAGGTATCGGGTTATCTGGTTAATCTTCCTGAACCCGCTCTCCCCCTCGCGCTGCAGACGCTGGAAGTACGGCAGGGCCATCCCCAGCAGCTGCACAACAATCGATGCGGAGATGTAGGGCATTATGCCAAGCGCGAAAATCGAGGCGTTGCTGAAAGCCCCCCCCGAAAACATGTTCAGGAGGCTCATCATCCCGTCCTCGGTCTGGCGCTGGAGAGCACCTAGCTGCGTCGGATCGATGCCGGGGAGTACAACGAAGCTCCCAAGACGGTAGACCAGGAGTATTCCAAGCGTATAGAGAATACGCTTACGAAGATCCTCAATCTTCGCAATATTCTTGAGCGTTTCGATGAACTTTCTCATAGACCCTAACGAACTTTTGTCGTACCCCCCTGTGCTTCTATCGCCTGTTTTGCACTCGCAGAAAACGCATCCGCCACCACCGAGAGCTTCTTGCTCAGCTCACCCCCGCCCAGTATCTTCACCTTGTCGCGCTTCTTCACCTCCCCCAGGGCATGCAGTATCTCCGGGGTTATCTCCTGCACCGACTTCGACTCCGCGATGCGCTGCAGGTCGGAGAGGTTAAGCACCGTGTACTCCACGCGGAAGGGGTTGGTGAAGCCGAACTTCGGCAGACGACGCTGCAGCGGCATCTGGCCCCCCTCAAAGCCCATCTTGCGCGAGTAGCCCGAGCGCGACTTCGCCCCCTTATGGCCGCGGGTCGACGTGCCACCACGGCCAGAACCCTGGCCACGACCTACACGCTTACGCCCACGGGTAGACCCCGCATTAGGGCGCAGGTTATCCAAACGAACATCCTGTGACATAGAACCTCCTACAATTTCTCTATTACTACAAGATGCCCTATCTTGCGAAGCGCACCCTTCAAATCCTCACGCTCTTCGAGCTCCACCGAATGGCGGATACGGCGCAACCCCAAGGTCGCCATCGTCGCACGCTGGCTCTTGGTCGCCCCGATTAGGCTACGAACCTGTGTTACACGTATCTTCGACATGCTCCTTTCCCTCCTATCCGTTAAACACCTTATCCAAATCTATACCCCGCAGCCGGGCGATCTCGCGCGCATCGCGCAGCTCCAGCAGCGCCGCCATCGTGGCCTTCACCAGGTTGTGCGGGTTCGAAGAGCCCTTGCTCTTGGCCAGCACGTCGCGTATCCCCACGCTCTCCAGCACCGCGCGCATCGCCCCGCCGGCGGTCACACCCGTACCAGGGGTCGCCGGCTTGATCAGCACCTTCGCCCCACCGAACTTCGCCTCCTGCTCGTGCGGAATCGTACCCTTCTGTATCGGGATGCGGTACAGGTTCTTCTTGGCCGCCTCGATGCCCTTGGCGATTGCGGTCGACACCTCGCCCGCCTTGCCCAGGCCGTAGCCCACCACGCCGTTCTCATCGCCCACGACCACTATCGCCGAGAAGCTGAATGTACGCCCCCCCTTGGTCACCTTGGCCACACGCTGTATCCCAACGAGGCGATCCTTCAGCTCCAAATCCGTCGCACGTACCCTTACATGTTTTTCAAAAACCATATCTACCCCATTTAGAATATTAAGCCGCCCGCGCGCGCCGCATCCGCCAGCGCCTTCACGCGACCATGATACTGGTAACCATTCCGATCGAACACCACCTCGCTGATGTTGGCCGCCTTGGCCACCTCGGCCGCCAAGCGGCCCACCTGCTCAGCCTGCGCCACCTTGCACATCGCGCCCAGCTGCACGATGGAGGGCATGCGCGACGAGGCGGAGGCCAGCGTCTTCCCCTCATCATCGTTCACGAACTGAACGTATATCTGCTTATTGCTACGGAACACCGTCATCCGCGGACGCTGCGCCGTGCCGCTGATGCGCCGACGAATACGCTTCTTTATGCGGAGACGCATCTCTCTCTTTGTCAATGCCATGTTATAACCTCACTTTAATACGTTACGCACTCGCAGACTTGCCAGCCTTGCGGCGAATCTCCTCGCCCACAAAGCGAATACCCTTCCCACGGTAGGGCTCCGGCGGGCGCAAGGAGCGTATCTTGGCCGCCACCTGCCCCAGCAGCTGCTTATCGGCAGAACGTAAAATCACAATCGGGTTACCACGGCGCACCTGCTCTGCCTCTACCTTGACCTCGGCCGGCAGCTGAAGCTGGATATCATGCGAAAAACCAAGGCTCAGCGTCAAAATCTGCCCCTGAGCCTCAGCCTTGTAGCCCACCCCTATCAGCTCCTGACGAAGCTCCCAGCCGGTCGACACGCCAATCACCATGTTGTTTATCAACGCGCGGTACAGACCATGAAGGCTACGGTGGCGCTTCTGATCCGTCGGGCGTGTCACCTCCACCACCCCTTCCTTCACCTCCACAGTAATGTCCGCATCGACCTTCTGCGAAAGCTCACCAAGGGGCCCTTTGACGCTTACCACATTCTCCTTGCTGACCGCAACGGTCACGCCAGCGGGTAAGTTTACAGGTTTCTTTCCTATTCGAGACATCTCTTTCCCTTCTTGTTATTAACCTAGTACACCTCGCAGATAACCTCGCCCCCTATGCCCTTCTTGCGGGCCAGCTTATCGGTCATCACGCCCTGCGAGGTCGATATGATGGCTATGCCCAGGCCGTTGAGCACGCGGGGCAGCTCGGCCGCGCCACGGTACTGGCGCAGGCCCGGCCGGCTCACGCGCCGGAGCTGCTTGATGGCGTTCTTCTTCGTGAGCGGATCGATGCGCAGCGCGATCTTGATGATGCCGCTACGGCCATCCTCCACGAACTTGTAGTTCAGTATGTAGCCCTGGTCGAAAAGGATGCGCGTCATGTCGCGCTTCATCTTCGAAGAGGGGATCTCTACCACCCTGTGACCCGCACGAACGGCGTTGCGTATGCGCGTCAGGTAGTCTGCTATGGGATCTGTTAGCATCTTCTTCTTCCTCCTGTTAATTGACTACCAGCTGGCCTTCTTCACGCCCGGAATCAAACCCTGCGACGCCATCTCCCGGAAGGTGATGCGGCTTATCCCGAACTGGCGCATGTAGCCACGCGGACGGCCCGTTATCTTGCAGCGGCTGTGCAAACGCACCGGGCTGGCATCCCGCGGCAGCTTCTGCAGCCCCACGTAATCGCCCTCGGCCTTCAGCCGCGCGCGCTTCTCAGCGTAGCGGGCCACCATCTTCTCGCGGCGCGCCTGCCGCGCCTTCATCGACTCCTTTGCCATCTACTCGCTCTTTTTTACATTCTTAAACGGGATACCGAACTCCTTGAGCAGCGCGTAGCCCTCCGCATCCGTCTTGGCCGTCGTCACGAAGGTCACCTCCACGCCCATCAGGCGGTTAATCTTGTCAATGTCAATCTCCGGGAAGAGAATCTGCTCCGCGATGCCCAGCGTGTAGTTGCCGTGGCCATCGAGGTTCTCCGACACCCCGCGGAAATCCCGAATACGGGGCAGCGACACGTTGATCAGACGGTCCAGGAACTCGTACATCCGGTCCCGGCGCAGCGTCACGGTCGTCCCTATCGGCATCCCCTTACGCAGCTTGAAGTTCGAGATGTCCTTCTTGGCCTTGGTGATCACGGCCTTCTGGCCCGCAATCTGCGTGAGCTCGGCCTGGGCCTGCTCCACGAGCTTACGGTCCTCCGTGGCGCGGCCCACGCCCTGGTTCAGCACGATCTTCACCAAGCGGGGCACCTGCATGCAACTCGTGTAGCCGAAGGCCTTGGTCAGCGCGGGCACTATCTGCTCCTCGTACTGCTTACGCAGCTCTGGCTTATACTGCATTACTTGATCTCCTTGTTAGATTTCTTGGAGTAGCGTACAAGCTTCCCCTCTGCGTTACGACGGCGACCAATGCGCGTCGGCTCACCACTCTCCGGGTCCAGGAGCATGAGGTTCGACACATGGATGGCCGCCTCCTGCTCCACCACCCCGCCCTGCGTATTCTGCGCATTCGGCTTCACGTGCTTCTTCACCATGTTCACGCCCTCGACAATGGCCCTATCCTTCTTGGGGAACACGGCCAGCACCTTTCCCTTGGCGCCACGGTCGCGACCCGTGGTCACGTAGACCATGTCGCCCTTGCGGATGTGCAACTTCTTCATTACCATATACGTCCTTACAGCACCTCCGGCGCCAGTGATACAATCTTCATGTAGCCATCGCGGAGCTCGCGCGCCACCGGGCCAAAAATACGCGTGCCACGGATCTCCCCATCGTTCTTCAGCAGCACGCACGCGTTCTCATCGAAGCGGATGTAGGACCCATCGGGCCTCCGGATCTCCTTCTTCACGCGGACCACCACCGCCTTGCTCACCGTGCCCTTCTTCGCATCACCGCTGGGGATGGCGTTCTTGACCGTCACGACGATCTTGTCGCCTATCGTCGCGTAGCGCTTCCTCGTGCCGCCCAACACGCGGATGCAAAGCACCTCCTTCGCCCCGCTGTTGTCGGCCACCATCAGTCGACTCTCTTGCTGTATCATGTCCTACTTAGCCTTCTCGATGATTTCCACCACGCGCCAGCACTTCGTCTTGCTCAACGGACGCGTCTCCATTATCCGCACCACATCCCCCACCCCGCACTCATTCTTCTCATCGTGAGCGCAGAAACGGGTCGTCCGATGCACAAACTTGCCGTACTTCGGGTGCTTCACGCGGCGCTCCACGGCCACGATAACCGACTTCTGCATCTTATCGCTCACCACTACGCCCTGCCGCTCCTTGCGGAGCCGACGGGTCACAACCTGTTGCTGTTCTTCCATGCTTCCCTAGCTCCTTTCTATTTCGCTACCGAGCGACGACGCTCAGTCAGTATCGTCAGCATCCGAGCAATGTTCTTCTTCGCCACACGGAGCTGCATCGGGTTCTCCAGCGGCGACACGGCGTGGTTCATCTGCAAACGGTGCAGGTGGTCACGCTCGGCCTCAATTCGTTCCTCGAGCTCCTCGAGGGAGAGCTCCCTTATCTCTGCTGATTTCATTTCGTAAATACGTCCTTTTCAGTGTAATCCCTACGCACCACCAACTTGGTCACCACCGGCAGCTTCTGGGCCGCCAGGCGCAAGGCCTCCTTGGCCACCTCGAAGGGCACGCCGTCGGCCTCCAGAATGATGCGGCCCGGCGTCACCGGCGCCACGAAGCCCTCGGGCGCACCCTTACCCTTACCCATACGAACCTCGGCCGGCTTGCTAGTTATCGGCTTGTCCGGGAATATGCGTATCCAGATCTTCCCCTCACGCTTCATGTAGCGCGTCACGGCCTGACGAGCCGCCTCGATCTGACGGCCCGTAATCCAGGCCTTCTCCAACGTCTTTATGCCGAAAGAACCGAACGCCAGCTGATTACCCCGATGGGCTATCCCCTTCATCCGGCCCTTCTGGACCTTCCTGTACTTTGTCTTCTTCGGTTGTAGCATCGCTTAGACCTTATTTATCGTTCTGTCTCGGGGCACGGGGCGAGCGGCGACCATCACGACGAGCGCCACCACGGGGCGCACGCCCCTGGCCACCAGCGCCCGCATTCGCCCCAACATTCGGCGAAAGGTCGCGCTTGCCATACACCTCCCCCTTGCATATCCACACCTTCACGCCGATGATGCCAACCTTGGTCAGCGCCTCGCACAGCGCGTAGTCGATGTCGGCACGGAAGGTATGCAGCGGGATGCGCCCCTCCTTCATCGTCTCGGTGCGGGCCATCTCCGCCCCCCCGAGCCGACCAGCCACCTGAATCTTCACGCCCTCCGCGCCCATACGCATCGTCGAGCCTATCGCCATCTTCAGCGTGCGGCGGAAGGATGCACGCCCCTCCAGGGAGCGCGCCACGTTCTCGGCCACCAGCTGCGCATCCAGCTCCGGACGCTTCACCTCGAAGATGTTTATCTGAACCTCCTTCTCCGTCAGCCGGCAGAGCTCCCCGCGGAGCGTATCCACCTCCTGCCCACCACGACCGATGATCGTGCCCGGGCGCGAGGTGTAGATCGTGACGGTCAGCAGCTTGAGGGTGCGCTCAATCACGACGCGCGATACACCCGCACGCGCCAAACGCACCTTCAGGTAGCGGCGGATCTTATCGTCCTCCACCAGCTTCTGGGAGTAATCATGCCCCCCGAACCAATTCGAATCCCAACCGCGGATGATGCCCAGACGGTTGCTAATCGGATTTACTTTCTGTCCCATACTCGACTACTCCGTTACAGTTTCCTTGGTCTCCACCACACCAGCCTCCGCCGCGGGCTCGGCCACCTCGCGCTCAGCAACCTCGACAAAAATGTGGCACGAACGCTTCAGAATGCGGTTCGCCCGGCCCTGCGCGCGGGGGCGGATACGCTTGAGCGTACGCCCCTCATCCACCATGATGGTCTTCACCTCCAGCACCACATCCTCAGCCGACTGCTCCGGATGCTTCTGCTCCCAGTTGTTCACCGCGCTCAGCAGCACCTTCTCCACGTAGGGCGCGCCGCCGTGGCTGTCGTAGCGCAGCATGCTCAGCGCGCGGCCCACCTCCACGCGGCGCACCATGTCGGCCACCAAGCGCACCTTGCGAGGCGAGAGCGGGCAGTTCCGCAAAATCGCCAACGAGCGCTTCATCTTGGCCTCCCGACGAGCCGCCGCGCTTATCGCTTTTCTTTTTCCCATATCTCTTGCTCCTAATTACGCGAATGACTACTTACGGTTGCCCGAGTGGCCACGGAAGGTGCGCGTCGGCGCGAACTCGCCGAGCTTATGCCCAACCATGTTCTCCGTGATGTACACCGGAATGAACTTGTTACCATTGTGCACCGCGATCGTGTGCCCCACGAAATCCGGCGATATCATCGAAGCCCTCGACCAGGTCTTCAGCACCGCCTTCTTCTTCGCGCCCGAATTCATCTCCAGAATCCGACGCTCCAGCTTATAGGCGATAAACGGGCCCTTCTTAAGTGATCTACTCATATTCTATTCCTCCTAACGCCTATTTACGTTTACGCCTCTCCACAATGAACTTGCTCGAGGGGTTCTTCCGCCGACGGGTCTTGTAGCCCTTGGCCAGCAAGCCCTTGCGCGAGCGGGGATGCCCACCCGAGGACTTACCCTCGCCACCACCCATCGGGTGGTCCACCGGGTTCATCGCCACACCACGCACCCGCGGACGGCGACCGAGCCAGCGGCTACGCCCCGCCTTGCCCGACTTCTGCAGCGCGTGGTCCTTGTTCGACACCTCACCGATGGTCGCCTTGCAGGTCAGCAGCACCATGCGGACCTCACCGCTCGGCAGCCGCAGCTGGGCGTACTTGCCCTCCCGCGAGAGCAGCACCGCGCTCGTCCCGGCGCTCCGGGCTATCACCGCGCCCCGGCCGGGCTGCAGCTCCACGTTGTGCACCACCGTACCCAGCGGGATGTCCGCCAGGTAGAGCGTGTTGCCAACCTCCGGCTCCGCGCCGCGGCCCGAGACGATCTCCTGCCCCACCTGTATGCCATGCGGCGCCACGATGTAGCGCTTCTCCCCGTCGCGGTAGCACACCAGGGCGATGCGCGCCGAGCGGTTCGGGTCGTACTCAATCGTCTTCACCGTGGCGACCTGCCCCTCACGCTCCCGGTCAAAATCGATAATCCGGTAGCGACGCTTGTGCCCGCCCCCGATGTTGCGGACCGTCATCTTACCGGAGTTGTTGCGCCCCCCGCTCTTCTTCAGGGGGGCCAGTAGGCTCTTCTCAGGCTTCGAGGTGGTGATCTCGTCGAAGGTGCTGATGATTTTATGACGCTGGCCAGGTGTTACTGGCTTCATTTTCCTTACTGCCATCGCTTCCTAGATATTGCTGTAGAAGTCAATACTTTCCCCCTCCTTGAGCGTCACGATCGCTTTCTTGAAGGCCTTCGTTCGACCGGTAAGCAGCCCCGTCTTCGTGTAGCGAGTGCGGCGCTTACCCATGTAGTTCATGGTGTTCACCCTCACGACGGTGACACCGTAGTACTCCTCAACCGCACGGCGAATCTCTATCCGGTTCGCCTGGCGATCCACTATGAACCCGTACTGGTTCAGCTGCACCTTCCCCTTCTTGGGCGGCCGCCCCTCCAGGCGGTTCAGCTTCTCAGTCACCAGCGGGCGTACCAATATCCGACTTATCCTACTCATTACGCTATGCGGTTATTTCTCTTCAAACAAGCTACCCAACGCCGAGACCGCACTCTCCATCAACACCAAAACCTGAGCATCAACCACACTGTACGTGTTCAGTTGGCGCGCAGGAAGCACATGAAGCCTCTTCACGTTTCTAGCCGACAAATATACGTTTTTATTCTCACCCGGCAACAGGAAGAGAGCCTTTTTTGCGTCTATATTAAGGCTCTTGCAAATCGCGAGCATCGACTTGGTCTTGGGCACCTCGAAGTCGAAATCCTCCACGACCACGATATTCCCGCTCAAGGCCTTGTAGGTCAGGGCGCTACGGCGCGCCAAGTCCTTCACCTTGCGGTTGAGCTTGAAGCGGTAGCTGCGTGGCCGCGGGCCGAACACCCGGGCGCCGCCCCGCAGCAGGGGGGAGTTGATGTCGCCCCGGCGCGCGCCGCCCGTCCCCTTCTGGCGGATGAGCTTGCGCGTGCTGCCCGACATCTCGCTGCGCTCCTTGGTCTTGTGCGTACCGTGCCGCTGGTGGGCCAGGTACTGCTTCACGTCCAAGTAGATGACGTGATTGTTGGGCTCAATCCCGAAAATAGAGTCAGGCAAGGCTACCACTCGCCCCGTCTCGGAGCCGGCTTGGCTCAAAACTTTCAATTCCATGCCTAAGTCCTACTTTTTGATGATGAGATAAGACCCCTTGGCGCCAGGAATTGAACCCTTCACCAGGAGCAGATTCGACTCCGGGATGACGCGCAGCACCTTCAGGTTCGACACCGTCACCCGCTGGCCACCCATACGGCCCGCCATACGAAGACCGGGGAAAACCCGGCTCGGGTACGATGAGCCGCCGAGCGAACCGGGGGCGCGCTGCCGGTTGTGCTGGCCGTGCGTCGACTGGCCCACGCCGCCGAAACCGTGGCGCCGCACCACGCCCTGAAAGCCCTTACCCTTCGAGATGCCCACGATGTCGACCCACTGCACATCCTCCGATATCACATCCGAGAGCTGGAGCACATCGCCCAGCGAGTACTCCCTGTCCCACTCCTTGAACTCGGCCAAGAAGCGCTTCGGCGTCGTGTTGGCCTTCGCGAAGTGCCCCTGCATCGGCTTGGTCGTCCGCTTCTCCTTCTTGTCGTCGAACGCCAGCTGCAATGCCGAGTAGCCGTCCTTCTCCACGGTCCGGACCTGGGTCACCACGCAGGGGCCCGCCTCTATCACCGTGCAGGGAATATTACGGCCTTCCGCATCGAAAACCGACGTCATCCCAACCTTACGTCCTATTATTCCTGCCATGATTTAATTACTCCTGTCTCTACGTAATCAGACCTTGATTTGGACATCCACCCCGCTGGGAAGCTCCAGCTTCATCAGCGCGTCGATGGTCTTGGGCGTCGAGCTGTAGATGTCCAGCAAGCGCTTGTACATGTCCAAACGGAACTGCTCACGCGACTTCTTGTTAACAAATGTCGACCGATTCACCGTAAATATCCGAGTTTCCATCGGCAACGGTATCGGACCGCTAACCACAGCGCCTGTCAGCTTGACTGTCTTCACAATCTTCTCAGCCGATTTATCCACCAGGTTGTGGTCGTACGATTTTAGCTTGATCCTAATCTTCTGACTCATGGACTCTTACCTATTATTTCTCGTCGCTACCCGCGCGAGACTTCTCTACAATCTCCTTCTGAATGCCGGCCGGCAGCTCCTCGTAGTGCGAGAACACCATGCTGCTGCTGGCCCGGCCGGACGAGAGCGAGCGTAGCACCGTCACGTAGCCAAACTGCTCGGCCAGGGGCACCAGCGCGTTCACCACGCGGATGCCGTGTACGTCCTCCATCCCGTTGACCTGACCACGACGGCGGTTCAGGTCGCCGATCACGTCGCCCATGTACTCCTCGGGCGTCTCCACCTCGAGCTTCATGATGGGCTCCATCAGCACCGGGTTGGCCTTCGCGCAGGCCTCGCGGAAGCCCTGGCGGGCCACAATCTCAAACGACAGCTGGTCGGAGTCCACCGCGTGGAAGGACCCATCCTTCAGCACCACCTTCAGGCTCGGCATCGCGTAGCCGGCCAGCGGGCCGTTGACCATCGCCGCCTCGAAGCCCTTTTGCACCGAGGGGATGAACTCCTTGGGGATGTTGCCCCCCTTCACCTCGTCCACGAACTGCAAGCCCTCCACGCCCTCGTCGGCCGGGCCGAGCTCGAAGATGATGTGCGCGAACTTACCGCGACCACCCGTCTGCTTCTTGTAGCGGGACTCGTGCGACACGACCTGGCGCACCGCCTCGCGGTACGACACCTGCGGCGCGCCCTGGGTCAGCTCCAGGCCGAACTCGCGGCGCAGACGGTCCACGATGATGTCCAGGTGCAGCTCGCCCATACCCGCAATCACGGTCTGGCCCGTCTCCTCGTCCGTATTCACGCGGAAGGTCGGGTCCTCCTCGGCCAGCGACGAGAGCGCCTCGCCGAGCTTGTCCATATCCTTCTGCGTCTTCGGCTCCACGGCCAGCTTGATAACCGGCTCAGGGAAGGTCATGGGCGAGAGCGATATCGGGTGCTCCGGGGCGCAGAGCGTGTCGCCCGTGCGCAGGTCCTTGAAGCCCACGGCGGCGCAGATGTCGCCCGTTTCGCAGACCTCTATCTGCTCGCGGCTGTTGGAGTGCATCTGGAATAGGCGGCTGATGCGCTCCTTCTTACCCGTACGGGCATTCAGGATGTACGAGCCGCTATCGAGCTGGCCGGAGTACACGCGCACGAAGGCCAGCCGGCCCACGAAGGGGTCGCGCACGATCTTGAAGGCCAGCGCGGCCAGGGGCTCCTCCGCCTTCGGGCTGCGATGCATCACCACGCTCTCGTCGCGGATGTCCGTGCCATCCACCCCGCCGATGTCTATCGGGCTGGGCAGGTAGGCCACCATCGCGTCCAGCAGGGGCTGCACGCCCATCGAGCGGCCCGCCGCGCCACAGAGAATCGGCACCACCGACATCCCTATGGTCGCCTTGCGCAGCGTCTCCTGCAGCTCCGCCACCGTGATGGAGTCCGGGTCGTCGAAGAAGCGCTCCAGCAGGCTGTCGTTGTACTCGGCGATGGCCTCCACCATTTTCTCACGCCAGGCCTCGGCCTCGGCGCGGATCTCCTCGGGGATCTCCACCTCCTTCATCTCGGTGACCTTCTTGTCCTCGCCCTCCCACACGAAGGCCCGCATCGACATCAGGTCCACCACGCCCCGGTACGCGGCCTCCCGGCCGATGGGGTACTGAATCGGCACCGGGCGCGAGCCCAGGCGGGTCTGCACCTGCTCCACGACGCGGAAGAAGTCCGCGCCTATACGGTCCATCTTGTTGACGAACACCAGCTTCGGCACGCCGTACTTGTCGGCCTGCCGCCACACCGTCTCGCTCTGCGGCTGCACCCCGCCCACGGCGCACATGAGGGCCACAGCCCCGTCGAGCACGCGCAGCGAGCGCTCCACCTCCACGGTGAAGTCCACGTGGCCCGGGGTGTCGATGATGTTCACCTGGTACTTCTGCTCCTCGTAGCCCCAGAAGGCCGTGGTCGCGGCCGAGGTGATGGTGATGCCACGCTCCTGCTCCTGCTCCATCCAGTCCATCGTGGCCGCGCCCTCGTGCGTCTCGCCAATCTTGTGGGTCTTACCCGTGAAGAACAGTATCCGCTCCGTCGTGGTCGTCTTGCCCGCGTCGATGTGGGCCATGATCCCGACGTTGCGGGTCAATGTCAAATCCCTACTCATTCTCTTATAACCTCTTGTCTTTCGCTAGTGAGCCCAAAAGGCTAGAAGCGGAAATGGGCGAAGGCCTTGTTGGCCTCCGCCATCTTGTGAATATCCTCTTTCCGGCGATAGGCGCCGCCCTCCTGGTTGTAGGCGGCGATGATCTCGCTCGCGAGCTTGTCGCTCATCCCCCGGCCCGAGCGCTTGCGCGCGTACAGGATCAGGTTCTTCATCGCGATGCTCACCTTGCGCTCGGGGCGCACCTCCGTGGGCACCTGCAGGTTCGAGCCCCCCACCCGGCGGCTCTTCACCTCCACCTGGGGGGTCACGTTGACCAGCGCCTGGCGCCACACCTCCAGGGGGGACTTCTCCTCGTCCTTGAGCCGCTGGGCCACCAGGTCCATGGCTTCGTAGAAAATCCCGAAAGCCACGCTCTTCTTCCCGTCGTACATGAGATTGTTCACGAAGCGGGTCACCTCCACGTCGTGAAAGCGCGGGTCTGGCAGGAGCATCCGCCTCTTTGGCTTTGTCTTTCTCATCGCTCTCTCTGGTATCTAATGTTAGAAACTACTTCTTCGGCCGCTTTGCGCCATACTTCGACCTACGCTGCAGGCGGCCATCCACGCCCGAGGCGTCCAGCGTCCCGCGCACCAGGTGGTAGCGAACGCCCGGCAGGTCCTTCACCCTGCCGCCGCGGATGAGCACGATGGAGTGCTCCTGCAGATTGTGGCCCTCGCCCGGGATGTACGCGTTGACCTCCTTGCCGTTGGTCAAGCGCACGCGGGCGACCTTACGCATAGCCGAATTAGGTTTCTTGGGCGTAGTGGTGTACACGCGCACACATACCCCGCGTCGCTGTGGACAAGCATCGAGCGCGGGCGCCTTGCTTGTTTCCTCCATCACAGCTCTACCTTTCCTTACCAGCTGCTGAATTGTCGGCATACTACTATTACCTTTTCCTATGAATACTACTCTGCACAAAACAGACCGCAAAGGTAGAGTTTTTTCACCCCTTTACAAAGCCAAAGCCGGAATGCACCAAGAAGGGGTTTAGGGAATTGAGCCCAAGCCACTGAAAATAAGGAATGTATAAAGAAGATGACAATTTATACATGGCATAAATTGCGCAAGCCGCCAAAAAACTTCACTGCCAAGGGGGCGAATACGCCCCCGCGCTACGCCTCGCGCACTATAATATATAGGTGAGGGCCCGCGCTACGATTGGCAGCCTGCGGGCCAATCGGGCCGCATCGGCCCCCTCCCCCGAGCTGGCAAATCAGCCAATCCGAATAAGTTGCTAATTTCGCGGCGATGAAACGTGCATACCATTCTCCCCGCGCGGGGAGGGCCATCGGGCTGCTCATCGTCTGGCTGGCCATGCAGCTCGCGGCCACCCACCACGCGTGGGGGGCACCCAGGACCACCCCGGAGGCGGGCCTAGTGGACACCACCTTCGGGGCGAGCGCCATGGCGCACCCGGACACGGCCCGCATCCTCCGGCGGGAGGGGGCGACGGCGCGGAGGGGACCGGCCGGGCCGGACACCGCGCGGATGGACACCGTGGCCCGGCGTGAAGCCGCCCGCCCCGTGGAGAAGGACTCCACCGTGGTGTACGACCCCGGCATCTTCGGCCACGTGCACCGGCTCGAGGCCCTGAACCGGACGCACCGCTGGGAGCTGGACACCGAGGGGTGGCGCTACCGGCATCGCACCCTCGACAGCTCCTTCACCAACGTCCACCTCTTCAGCACGCCCGAGCCGCACTTCGCCACGAAGAACTCCGTAGGGCTGGTGTACGGCCCCTACCAGTCGGACGATTTCTTCGCGCGCCCGACCGCCGAGAAGGACCTCCCCCCGGGGATAGGCAACACCCCCCTACTCCTCGCCCCGCCCGAGATGTACAGCACCCTGGGGCCCTACGCGCGCTTCAGCGCCATCAGCGGCGGGCACAGCGCCAGGGGCGTGCTCCTGGGCGACCTCCTGATGACCAACAACATCCTCCCCTCGCTGAACATGGGCATCACCTTCCGCCACGCGGAGGACAAGACCGAGTACGCCAACCACCGGGTGAGCCTCAACGCCGCCAGGGCCTTCCTCTCCTTCTCCAAGGGGCGGCTCTTCGCGAACCTGACCGGCGACCTGGGGCGCTACGACCTCAACACCAACGGCGGGATACAAAGCAAGGCCTGGCACCTGGACAGCGTGCGGGACGAGGCCGTCGTCCCGGTGCGCATCACCAACGGCGAGGCCCGCATCCGGCAGCACCGCATCGCGCTCGACGCCTCGTTCGACCTGCTGGGCCTGCTGCACGAAATCCCCGACTCCACGAACGTCGAGCGCCTATACCGCGAGCCGACCATCTCGCTCATCACCCTGCAGCGCCTCGAGGGGCAGACACGGAGCTACCTCGACTACAAGCTCGGGCCAGACACCGGCCCGCACCACATCTCCAACGAGTACACCAACGACAGCATCGCACGGCTGGCCTACGACGGGCGCCTGGGCCTCGCGTACCACCACTCCCCCCACGCCACCCTGCGCTTCCCCTCGCTCCGCGCCTGGACGGGCTACCGGATATCGCGCTACACCATGGGGAAACCCTTCCAGTACCTCAACCCGCAGCTGGAGCAGCGCGAGCAGTCGCTCTACCTCGGCGCGGCGCTGGACTACGACTTCCCCATCGGCCATCTGGAGGCCGACGGGCAATTCCACCTCTGGGGGGCGCACCGCCTGGATATCAGGCTGCAGGCCACCCTGGACCTGTACATCCCCCGCTGGAAGGACAGGCTGGCCCTCGCGCTGAGCTTCGAGATGGCGGCCGAGAAACCCGGGCACTTCGCGCAACGTTACTACTCCAACAACCGTATATGGGATGTACGAGGCCAGCTACGCCGCGAGCTATACACCGGGCTCGGCGCGGAGCTGAAGGCCCCCTGGTGGGGGGGCAAGTACGGCGCGAGGGGGCGCATATACCAGTACTACTTCTACTTTGACGAGACGGGCAAACCACAGCAAATCAGCAATATCACCATACTCTCAGCATGGGCCGAAGAGAGCATCCTGCTCTACGGGGTAGGCCTCCGCGCCCGGGCCCAGCTCCAGCATGCCAGCAACGACGGAGCCCTAGGACTTCCGCTCCTGAACCTCTACGGCGAGCTGGGATACCAGTACGAGGTGGTGCGCAACGCGCTGACCCTCAGGCTGAGCCTCGAGATGTACTACCGCAGCAAGCACCTCGCCGACCAGTACGACAGCCCCCTGGGGGTGTTCCACCGGCAGAGAACCTTCGAGCTCGGCGGCTACCCCATGGCCAACCTGGTGCTGAGCGGGAAGTGGAAGACCGTGGAGCTCTACGTGATGGCCATGCACGTGGACGAAGGCCTGTTCGGCCGCGATTTTTTTGACGGGGTACTATACCCGGCCCTCGAACGCGACATACGCTTCGGGCTAAAATGGAATTTCTATAGCTAACACAATGTTCCCAAGAGATACTACCGCCCGGGGCGTGCTCATAGCGCTAGGGCTCGGATTACTCATGCTCATCGGCGCGCTCTACCCCAGGGAGGAAGAGATACCCCTCCCCTCGGCGCTCTCACAGGCCCTCCAGCGCGACACCCTGCGCGTGGCCCTGGAGGCCAACACCGTGAGCTTCTACCTCGACCAGGGGCGACCCACCGGCTACCAGTACGCCATCGCCCGCGACCTCGCCCAGCACCTGGAGCTGAGCCTCGAAATCGTGCCGGTGCGCTCGGCCGCCGAGGGCATCGAAAGCATCCGCGAACGGCGGGCCGACCTGCTCCTCCCCCAGCAAGCCCTGGCCGACACCGCGGGGCTGGGCTGGTCCATACCCTACGACAGGGCCAAGGGCCGCGCGAGCCAGGACACCCTCTGCGCGTACATGCTCGGGGGGCACCCGGGCATGGCCGACACAATCAACACCTACGTGAGAGCCTACGGCCAATCCCAGCTGCGGAAGGTGCTCCGGTGGGTCTACCGCTCGCCCCGGAGTCGCGCCCCGGAGGGGGGCTACGCGTGCCACGGGAGGATTAGCCCCTACGACGAGGACATAAAGGCCGCCTGCGAGGGGATGTGCATCGACTGGCGATTTCTCGCCTCGCTGATGTACCAGGAGTCCCGCTTCAAGGCCAGCCTGGTGTCCTACGCCGGGGCATTCGGCATCATGCAGTTCGAGCCCACGACGGCCCGCACCTTCGGCATATCCCGGACCTCCTCGGTGAAGGCCCAAATCAAGGCCGGGGCCAAGTACCTCTGCTGGCTCGAGAAGCGGCTAGCCGAGCGGGGCATACCGGCCGAGAACCGGCAGGCCTTCATGCTGGCGGCCTACAACTCCGGGCTGGGCAACACCCGACGGGCGCGCAAAAAGGCCGAAGTCGCCGGGAAATCGCCCAACGCCTGGTGGGGGAACGTGGAGCTGTACATCTCCAAGAAGGCGCGCTTCGGCCAGGGGCAGACCGTGGTCTACGTGCGGGAGGTGATGGAGCGCTACCGGGACTACTGCATGCTGACGGAGAACTAGGCAAGGCCCGGCCGCAGGGGAAACCCGGGAGAGAGGGCCAGAAACGAGAGATGGGCCGCACTCAGCGTACGACCCATCTCCCTAATCAATCCGGATTACCCGATGCTACCCCGGGCGGCGGGGCTACTTCTGCACGCAGTGCTTCCCCTTGCCCCCGTGCTCCTTGCCCGTACCATCGCACTTGCCCTCCCCCTCGCCGTGATGCGGCCCACCGCCGCAGCAAGAGCCACCCTCACCATGGTGATGCCCATGCCCCTTGCCGTCACAGTGGCTCTGCCCGTCGGCGTGATGGTGATGACCACCGCCGCAGCAAGCCTCCTCATCGCTGTGGTGCTGCCCATGCTGCCCATCGCCGCAGCAGCCCTCGCCGTCGCCGTGATGGTGGCCACCACCGCAGCAAGCCTCGCCGTGGTGATGGTGCCCATGATCGCCGCAGCCCTCGCCACAACCGCCACCGCAGCCCCCGCAACCACCCTGGTTCAGCAGGGCGGCCAGCTCATCCTCAGTGGCCTCCGCGAGCTTCTCTACCCTACCCTCAAAGTGGAGCTTGAAGCCCGCGAGCTCGTGGTTGAAATCCATCACCACATGCGTATCGTTCATGTCCAGGATGCGCCCCACGAGCTGCTGCCCATCCTGCGTGACCATCGGGAGGTGGTTGCCCACCTTGACCACCTCGCGGTCCACCTCGCCATCCTCCTGCCTGAAGATGTCCATCTGGAGGGTGACCCGCTTCTCCTCCACGTACTCCCCGTAGGCATCCTCGGGCTCGATGTCGATGGTGAATGTATCCCCGAGCTGCTTGCCCTCTACCCCCTGCTCGAAGCCCGGGATGAGCTGGCCTACACCGAATATGAACTCCAGCGGCTGCTGGGATGTGGCCTGGTCGCGCACCTCGCCGTCGACGGTTAGCACGTAGCTAACTGATACTTTCTTGCCGTTCTCTACTTTCATTGTGGTCTGTCCTTTCTGTTACGAACTCTACAACTGCTTTATACTCAATGCCCAACTGGTGGATAGCCCCGGCGCAACGCGGCGAAGCCGCCCGCGTACCCGGCGTGAGCACCGCCCGAAGAACAGGGAAGCTGGCCCGATGTTTGGAGGGGGCAAGCATTGTGGCCAATCCCCCATCTGGCCAAAGGTCCATGCCACGCCGCGCGGGATGCCCCCGGACGGGCACTTCCCGCCCGCGTGGGACAGGGCGCAGGGCCGGGTCGACGATGCACCGACCTCCCACCAAGAATTGGCAAATGTACACAATTCTCAGGGAAAATCCACTAAAATCCCGCAGAAATGCGCGATGCATATTCGCGCGCTGGCTTTTCACAAGTTAGAGAAATAAACTACCTTTGCGCGCAGAACGACAAACAGAGCTATACCCATGTCTAAGAATAGCAAGAAACAGCAGGAAAACGTTGACAGTGTGGAGAGCCTCGACCAGACGCTGGGCTCGACTGAGCAGTGGATAGAGCGCAACCGCAAGTGGCTACTCATCGCCGTGCTGGGCGTGGTGGTCGTGGTGCTGGGCGTGCTGGGCTACCGCAACATGGTGGCCGGGCCCCGCGAGCGCGATTCGCAGGTGCAGGCCGTCTTCGCCACGCAGCAGTTCCATAAGGACTCCTTCGAGCTGGCCCTCAACGGCGACGGCAACAGCCTGGGCTTCCTGCAGCTCATGGAGGACTACCCCGGCACCAAGATCGCCAACCTGGCCCACTACTACGCCGGCATCTGCTACATGGAGCTCGGCCGCTACGAGGAGGCGCTCACCCAGCTCAAGGCCTACGAGGTGCAGGACAAGATGCTCGCGCCCATCGCCCTGGGGGCCACCGGCGACTGCCTCGTGGAGCTGGGCCGCGAGGAGGAGGGCATGGCCTACTACAGCAAGGCCGCGGGGTACAAGGAGAACATCCTCACCACGCCCATCTACCTCATGAAGCAGGGCATACTGCACGAGCGGAGCGGGAAGTGGGAAGAGGCCCTGGCCGCCTACAGGACCATCAAGAACGACTACCCTGAGAGCCAGCAGGCCAGGGACATAGACAAGTTCATCGGGCACGCGGAGCAGCAGGGCAAGTAGCCAATCGGGAGGCGGAACATGAGCGAACCTGGAGCTTTCAACATCAACGGTAGGACCTACCACTTCGACACGCCCGGGCGCGTGGTGCTACTGGGCGCGCAGTGGCACGACCAGATCGTGTCGCAGCTCATCGCCGATGCGGCAGAGGTGCTCAGGGCCTCCGGCATCGAGGCCGAGGTGATGCGCGTACCCGGCACCTTCGAGCTGCCCATGGCCACGGCCATGCTCCTGGAGGAGAACCGCCAGGCCGTGGCGCAGCGGGGCGCAAGGCCCATCGAGGGCGTGATATGCTTCGGCACGGTGGTCCGGGGCGACACGCCGCACTTCGAGTACATCTCCTCGGCCACGGCGCACGCCATCGCCAACCTCGCGGCGCAGCAGGCCACGCCGGTGCTCTTCGGGGTGCTGACCACCAACACGCTCGAGCAGGCGGAGGACCGCACCTTCGGCAAGCACAGCAGGAAGGGCCAGGAGCTGGGCATCGCCCTGCTGGAGACCATGGCCTTCAAGCGCGCGCTCCGCTCCGCCTAAGTCGCCCCACACGCCACCCCGCACGTGCCGATAGACCTAAGCATCGCATCCGGCCAGAAGGCCAGAAGGGTATTCGAGGCCGTAGGAAAGGCCGCAGCAGAGCTCGACCAGGCCGCCTACGTCGTCGGGGGCTACGTGCGCGATGCCATCCTCTGCCGCGAGAATGATGATGTGGACATCGTGACCATAGGCTCCGGCATAGAGCTGGCGAGGCGCGCCGCAAGGCTACTCGGAAACCCCAAGGTCACCGTCTTCAAACGCTTCGGCACGGCGCACTTCCGCTACGGCGACATGGAGGTCGAGTTCGTCGGCGCGAGGAAAGAGTCCTACCGCTCGGACTCCCGCAAGCCCATAGTGGAGGACGGAACGCTGGAGGACGACCTGAGCCGCCGCGACTTCACCATCAACGCCCTGGCCGTATGCCTGAATGGGGAGCGGCCCGGCGAGCTGATAGACCTCTTCCGCGGGGAGGACGACATCGAGCGGCGCATCATACGCACACCCCTTGACCCCCACATCACCTTCGACGACGACCCCCTGCGCATGCTGCGGGCCATCCGCTTCGCGTCGCAGCTCTACTTCAAAATAGTACCCGAGACCCTCGCGGCCATCCGCGACCGCGCTGCCCGCATATCCATCGTGAGCATGGAGCGGGTGATGGACGAGTTCAACAAGATACTCCTCTCGCCGGAACCATCCATCGGCCTATCCCTGCTCTACGAAACCGGCCTGCTCAAGGAGTTCTTCCCCGAGCTCGCGGCGCTGAGCGGGGTGGAGAACATGGAGGGGCACGGGCATAAGGACAACTTCTACCACACCCTGCAGGTGGTCGACAACGTGGCCCTGCAGTCCGGCGACCTATGGCTCCGCTGGGCCGCGCTGCTGCACGACATCGGCAAGGCGCAGACCAAGCGCTACGTTCCGGGGCACGGCTGGACCTTCCACTCCCACGAATTCGTGGGCTCCAAGATGGTTCCCCGCATCTTCCGGCAGCTGCGCCTACCCCAGAACGAGAAGATGCGCTTCGTGCAGAAGATGGTGTCGCTCCACATGCGCCCCATCGCCCTGACCGACGAGGAGGTGACCGACTCGGCCGTACGCCGCCTACTCTTCGACGCATCGGACGACATAGAGCAGCTCATGACGCTCTGCGAGGCCGACATCACCTCCAAGAACCCCCAGAAGGTGGCGCGCTACCTCAACAACTTCCGGCGCGTACGCAGCAAGCTCCGCAGCATTGAGGAGCGAGACGCGGTGCGGAACTTCCAGCCCCCCATCAGCGGCGAGCGCATCATGGAGGTATACGGGCTCCCGCCCTGCCGGGAGGTCGGCATCATCAAGAGCGCCATCAAGGAGGCCATACTCGACGGGATTATCAGCAACAAGCTCGAGGAGGCCGAGGCCTTCATGCGCAGCAAGGCCCAGGAGCTGGGGCTAGAACCCAAGGAGTAAGCCCACCGGCCGACGAAGCATAAGCGGCTCGCTATGAACATGAAGCCAGATATAGTCGTGCTCGGCATTGAGTCCTCCTGCGACGATACCTCCGCCGCCGTGCTCCGGGGTACGCGCCTACTCTCCAACCTCATCGCCACCCAGAAGATACACCAGGACTACGGGGGCGTAGTGCCCGAGCTGGCCTCAAGGGCGCACCTCTCCAACATCGTACCCGTGGCATCCGAAGCGCTCAGGCAGGCCGGGCTAACACCCCGAGAGGTAGATGCCGTAGCCTTCACGCGCGGGCCCGGCCTTCTGGGCGCGCTGCTGGTCGGGACCTCCTTCGCCAAGGGGCTCGCGCTGGCCACGGGGGCCAGGCTCATCGAGGTCAACCACCTACAGGGGCATGTCCTCTCGCCCTTCCTCACCACGGATGGAGCAGCGCGCACGCCCGATTTCCCCTTCCTGAGCCTATTGGTCTCGGGCGGACACACCCAGATTATCCTGGTACGAGGCCCGCTGGAGATGGAAATCCTCGGCAACACCATCGACGATGCGGCCGGGGAGGCCTTCGATAAGTGCGCCAAGCAGATTGGCCTACCCTACCCGGGCGGACCGGTGGTGGACAAGCTCGCACACGAGGGTAATCCCGGAGCATTCACCCTGGCACGCCCCCTCCCCCAGGGATTAGACTTCAGCTTCTCGGGCCTGAAAACCAGCTTCCTATACCTGGTGCGCGACCACCTGGAGCAGAACCCAAAGTTCATCGAGGAGAACCTGACCGACCTCTGCGCCTCCTTACAATTCACCATCATCGACATCCTGCTCCGAAAGCTGCGCAGAGCCATCACGGAAACCGGCGTGAAGACCGTAACCATCGGGGGCGGAGTGGCGGCCAACTCCGGCCTACGGGCCGCCATGGAGCAGCTGGCCAGCGAGATGGCGCTAGACCTCTTCCTCCCCGAGCGACGCTTCACCACCGACAACGCCGCCATGATAGCCATTGCGGGCTATTTCAAGCACCAGGCCGGGCTGTTCGCCACGCAGGATATCGCCCCCATGCCCCGCATGCACGTTTAGCATTAGGCATCAAGCACTCCCTCGCCTAAGGAAACTGAGGGGACAGTCTCGCCTCTATCTACGCGTTTGGTAAGGAGTGCACCCCGCTCCCCCAGGCTAGGCCAAATTCCCAACGAACACTCCATAGCATCTAAAAAAGAGCGGGCTCGCCTCCGCGAGCCCGCTCCATTCGTCTTGCGGCGGGGGCATCCCCCCGCCGCCCTCGGGCTACCGCCGCACGAAGCGCAGG
>PDWJ01000187.1_pt1 | contig 91870 bp, 89 predicted proteins | sample 1430881 | NCBI WGS metagenome assembly PDWJ01 (sample SAMN01162460, study PRJNA174530) | Oral metagenome, whole genome shotgun sequencing project. | biome: Marine environment; feature: Marine mammal; material: Swab sample of the gingival sulcus; isolation source: swab sample of gingival sulcus...
CATCTCGTTGAATTCCAGAGGAATAACACCCATTATTCTACCCACTGGTTTTCCGTTTTTAAAAGCAAGTAATAAGATTGTTTTATTATGTTGAAAAGCAGGATTTTCCTTTTTACTAAAAAACTTTTTCTCATCCATATACAAAGGATGAACCCAATTTTTATGGCTTTGATGAATAATTTCAGGCAAATAAATAAAGGTTTTTAAATCCTTTTTGTCCTTAACTTCTCTAACTTTTATTTTCATGGTGATTTACTTTCCCTTACGATGCAATATCGTACAAAGGGGCAAATTTACATTTATTTTTGGTGAAGTGCAAATGAGAGTAAACACATTAATTTTTTTTACCACAAGCAATAATGAACACACCTAAAAAGTTAATAATCAACCATTAAAAAAAATAAAAACATCGCTTTATATTATAAAATTAGATAATATGCTGCGAATATTCTTTCATCTCAACACCAATTTCATCATACTATAAATTCATAATTTTTTAGTATTTTTGTCGAATGTTTAAAATAATAGACCGATATATTATTAAGACTTTTTTTGGTCCTTTTTTATTCATTTTCAGTATCCTGTTTTTTATCTTTATGATAAGTATTGTTTGGTCAAAACTGGAAATGTTTGTGGGGAAAGGTCTCTCTGTATTTCAAATTTTAAAACTGCTCTACTATCTTGGTATGAGCCTGATAACGATGATAGTACCTCTTACTATTTTATTGGCATCTATTATGACATTTGGAGGATTAGGCGAACGCTACGAACTTGTTGCCATTAAGGCTTCGGGAGGTTCTTTATTAAGAATAATGACTCCTTTATTTTTCGTAAGTGTAGGCTTTTGTTTTCTCTTATTTTTCTTTTCTAATACGCTTATTCCCGATTTTCAGAGGAAGGCAGAGAATATGAAAAGTAATATCCGAAATGTAAAACCCTCACTGATTTTCACCGAAGGAGAGTTCATCTCTACCCTTTCGGATTTCACCCTGAAATTTGATAAGTTCCTTGATGAAGATGGCAAAAATGTGGAAGGTATTTTTATTCGTAAAAAGGCAAATGCCTATCAAAATCAACAGTCTATTATTGCGAAAAAAGGAAAATTCATCAATACAAAAAACATCAATTATTTAAAATTAGAATTGTATAACGGTTATATTAATGACGAGTTTATCGGTAGTATAAGGTATTCTGAAAGGAAAAGGCAACCCGACCAAGTCATTAAATTTGACACCTTATCTTATTTGTTTGATATCAGTGAGTTTGTAAAGAAAAATCTGGACAAAGAAGAAATTAAAAACAGTTATAAATTCCAAAATTATGTTACACTCGAAAAGACCATTGAGGAGGAAAAAAAGGAACATGTCAAAAATTTAAACAGTATTGGAAATCAGGTTCTTACAGAGGCTAATAGTTATATTAAATACATCAGTAAAAATCCCAAATCCAAAAAGAAAATCAAGACCAATTTTAAGCTTGATACTTTGGATAAATCGACTAAAAACCGCATTTTATTTTCGGCTTATAAAAAATTAGAAAGGTTAAAGAAATCTAGCGATGCTCATCATAGTGAGGTGAATTATATGCATAAAGATCACAGTAAAGTGGTCATGCATCAACAGAGAATGTTGGCTTTTTCCTTTACAAGTATTATTTATTTTTTAATCGGTGCGAGTTTAGGTTCTATCATTAGAAAAGGTGGGGTTGGTTTACCTGTCGTGATTTCCATTATCATCTATATTATTTCTTATACCTTAAATTTATGGACAGAAAATATGGCGTGGGCAGGACAAATGAACCCTTATTGGGCAACTTGGTTACCCAATATTGTCTTTTTTCCGTTTAGTATTTGGTTCAGTTATAAAGCCACGACAGATTCCCAATTATTTGATATGGAGAAATATAAAAGACTTTTAGCTCCAATTATCCGTCTATTTATTAAGAAAAAAGAGCATCAGCGTTATCAGTAAAAAACTACCAATTTAGTAAAGTATCTTCATACTTTTTCATAATAATTTCTTTTGAAAACCTTGATTGTATAGCATTGACAATCTTAGCCTTATCATAATTTCCACCGACTAAATCTTTTACTTTTTCGGCAAAGGTTTCATGATTTTCAATATCGGCTATTTCCCCATTAATTTGAGGTAAAATAATTTCGTTTATTCCACCAGGGCAATTATTCGCCAAGGCATAAACGCCACAAGCTCCTGCCTCTAAAAGTACATTTGGAAAGCCCTCATACCTTGATGATAAAATAAATAAATCAGCAAATTTTAAAAACTGATAAGGATTTTTTTGCTGTCCGTGAAAAATAACATTATCTAAACCTAAATCCTTTTTCATCTGATGAAGTAATTCTTTATCTGCTCCATCGCCCAAAATATGGAGTTTTATTTTTTCATTTTTTAAGTGAGAAAAAACTTTCAATAAGTTATCAAAGCCTTTTCGTGCAGATAAATTCCCAATCGCCACCACATTTTTCATAGCAGTACCAAATGCTTTTGGTCGCTCGGAAATGGCTAATTTTTCATTAATAAAATCAAAATCCACTGGGTTGTTGATTTTCACTATTTTATTAGGGTTTATCTTAAAGTTATCCAATAAATCATTTTGCATATCATCGCTCTGACAAATGATTTTATCGTAATTATTATAAAATTTATAGAAAAATTTAATCTCTGGTCTTACCACGTGTTGAGAAACGACATTGGTCTCTCTGGCAATAAATTTAGTCTTTCTAAAAAACTTTAAAAACAAAGAAATATACGCATTCACCTCCCCAAAACTACTAAAAACAATATCAGGTTTTTCTTTTCTAATGATATTTAAAATCGGAAATAAAGATTCTCTTATTCGCTTTGTATTGGTTTCTAAAATCTGAACATCATCATTTAACATATGGCTATGCTCTGGGAGATCTTCAAACAAAATGACCTTGGGTTCGTATTTCTTTTTGTCCAAATTATTGGCAATCATAGATACGACTTTCTCTGCTCCGCCTGGCCCTAAAACCGTGAGTACAAATATAATTTTTTTTCTTACCATATATTATCTCCATAAAAATTATCAGCATCAGAATCTGCAAAAGTTACACTTGCTTCCTTTACATTTCCCACCTCTTTACAAGTAGTCATTACCAATAAAGAATCACCAAATTTAATATTCATTTTTCGTTTTAAAAAAGCTTGTTCCTCTTGATTACTGGACAAAGAAATCACCGCACTACAATCTGTTTTTTTAGCAATTTTAAGAACCATTTTATACATATTTTCAAATACTTTTCCGCCATTATATCGGTAATCTACCAATAACAAAACATTTAAATTTCGCCATCGAACTTTTCTAACAACAAAATATTCATTTTTACCTTCACTAATGTAAAAAGCATATTTATTTTCTTTCTCAAAAAAACGCCATTTCAAAAATTCAGCACTTCTATCCCACTCCAATTTATTTTCATTCCAATACGGCTTATCAGGTAATTGATGAACATATGTAATTCTTTTAAACGACATTTTATTTGCCTTAATCGTTTCAGGGTAACTGACTTTATATTTATCAAAATCTGACTTTTTGAATATAAGTCGTGTCGGACTCAATAAGTTCAAAAATCGAATATAACGAAATGCCTCTCCTACTTTTTTATTTCCTAATTTATAATGCAAATGCTCTGATGCCTTAGACACTCCTAATACGCAATAATTAGGTGTTTTCATCACCTTTTCTGCAAGAATTTTTCCTTTTTTTTGTCCTCTAAGTTTTTCATCTATAATAAAATCAAAACCCCAACCTCCTTCATATTTTTTTTGTTGATAATAAAAATGATTCGCCATAATTAAAAACTGACCAAATACCTCTTGCGTTTTTTCATCTACTACATAATAGGTTTTTTCTATATAATTCCCCGCAATATTGGCATAAAATCTTCTATCAAAAGACGCCTCTACCCCCTTACGCAAAGGAAATGCTTGTTTATTAAAATCAATTATTTTATTGTGTAAACTTTTATTATAATTAATGATTTCCATCTATATAATCTTTAATTTCTTTAAAATTTAAACTTTTAAAACGATACTTTTCTTTTAAATATTGATAATGCTCAAAAATAGTATCAAGGTACTCAAAGTTTTTATCTATATCGCTTCCTATATCGTGTGGGTGAAACCAAAGTTGAAAAATTTTCCCATTTTTGGCTGCGTATGTCATTTGATTTTTAATACGCCTCATTTTTAAAAAATCTAATTTTTCTAACTTTTTACTATACGGTCTTAACCATCTACTCGCCCTAATATTATACAATCCATTTTGTTTGACTTCTGTAATATCTTGACAATGATGACTTCCCATTTTTAAAAAGTAATCAGCATAACGAACGGCTCTTTTCACAATGCCCTCTTCTGCACCTACCGATGATGAATTATACCAAATTTTTTCCGTTCCTCTATAAGTAGTTATGCCATAATTTTTAAACTCATTGATGTATTCAGGATTATGCTGATGACGAGGAAATATAAATGAATGAGCGGTAATATTATTCTTTTTCAGAATATGTAAAGCCGAACTTAAATCGGATAAAAAAGACGCTTTATTTTGTCCTTTTTCCAAACAATAATAGTGAGAAAATGTATGTGTTCCTATTTCTTGAAAAGGTGTTTTTTCTACCATTTTCAATAATGATTTTCCAAAAATATATTGAGCCTCTATTTGATGAATTTCCTCATAAAATTGTCCATAAGGCGATAAGTTTTCATCTGCATATTGAGGTTTTATTTTGGGAGAAACATCAAATAATTCTTTTTGGTTTTCACAAACCATTGCCCCTACTACAGCCCAAGTGGCGTGAACATCATATTTTTTAAAAAGGTCTAATAATTTTGGAACGACCCTCCAAGCACCCTCTACATTTTGACCGTATTCTTGTACTGTTTTTTTATCTCTAATTCCCCAATACAGTTCAAAATCCAGTGAAATACAGAATATACCTTGTTTATTTTTTTTTCTCATTTCGTCTAATTATGTCGTTTTAAACATATACCAACCCTCACCGATTTCTCTAATCATAATCAACCGAGATGGGTTTGTTTTTGGAAGTTTCACACCATTAGGCAAGTAAAAATATCCAACCATATTATCCACCATTCCTCCAATAGTAAAAGAAAAACACTCCTCACAAAGCCATTCTAAATCTAAACAACCATAACTGGTAAGATATAGATTTTGAATTTGTTTTTTAAAATGGGCAGTGATTTCTTTTGAAGTCGCTTTTGGATTGGTGTTTTTATATTTTTGTATTTCCGTTTTTAAAGCGTAAAATTTAGATTGATTATCTTTAAAATGTTTAACAATATCATCATCCAAGGCAACCGTAAGTCGGATATTATTCATTAATGTCAAGAATTCTTCTTTACTCCGAAATGAATCTATATTATTTTTGTTTGAAATAATAAGTTGATTAATATCATCATCAGACATTTTATCGTAATCTTCCAACATTTGAAAATATAAACCCGTCATCGCCAAGCCTCTAAGTGCTGTTATTTTCCAAACATTTTCTCTCTCAAAATGTAAATAAGCATCTACCCCTTTACCTAAACTATCTGTAACTGTAACATTTACAACTGCATTTTTATGATCTAATGTTAAGGTTTTGAACTTTGTGTTTACTCCTTTTGCTAAATCATTTTTATTAGGGCGTCCTTTAAATTCGCCCTTAATGTAGTTTTGAACATTAGGAAAATCGGTTGTAAATAATTTTTTTGCTAATTCAATCGGTTGATAGTCTTGTGAATAACAACTTACCGAACCTAAAATAAATAAGCATACGAGTTTAATTCGCCACATCACTAATGAATTTTATCCTTAGCATTCTCACTTCCTCATCGGTCAATTCGTCGCCATATTCATCAAGTAAGAAATCAAGAGCATCTGTCTCGGATTCGTTCATAAATTCCATAAAATCCTCTATCATATCTTCATCAAAATTTTCATCAATATAATAATCGATATTTAATTTAGTTCCTTGATAAACAATAGATTCCATTTCTTTCAGTAATTCATCCATCGAAAGATTTTTCGCTGTGGCAATATCATCTAAATCTATTTTTTTATCGGTACTTTGAATAATGAAAACCTTATGATTAGATTTTTTGGCAACGGTTTTCAGCACCATATCTTGGGTTCTTTCAATATTATTCTCCTCTACATACTGAGCGATAAATTCGGCAAATTCTTTTCCAAATTTTCTAGCTTTTCCCTCTCCTACACCGTAAGTCTTAGCGATTTCTGGAATGGTAATCGGATAATGAATCGTCATATCTTCCAAACTCGGATCCATAAAAACCGTATAAGGTGGAATGCCCTTTTTCTTGGCGATTTTTCTTCTTAAATCTTTCAGCTGAGCGAATAAAACCTTGTCCAAAGCGACTGTTTTCTGGGCACTTGACGCACTTGACTTTGACCTTAATTCGTCTAAATCATACTTTCTGTCTTCTGCAATTAAAAAGTTCACCTTCAATGCGCCATTTACGATTTCTTTTCCTTTATCGCTTAATTTTAAAACGCCATAGGTTTCAATATCTTTATACAAATAACCTTGAACGGTGGCTTGTCTTATAATGGATTTCCAATAATTTTTACCTTCTCCTTTCCCTGAATTGAAATGAGTATAAGCATTTAATTTATAAGATTTTACAACAGCAGTTTCATTTCCTAAAATAATATCTATAATATCTCTTGTCTTGAATTTTTCTTCTAAATCATGAATGATTTTCAGCACTAATTCAAGATGTTCGGTAGCATCTTTTAGTTTTGGTGGATTCACGGAATTATCATCCATTTTTGCCCCTGCTCCATTTTTCTCATCAAATTCCTCTCCGAAATAATGCAATAGGTACTTTCTTCTACTCATCGAAGTTTCGGCATAACCAACCACTTCATTCAATAATTGAAGACCAATTTCTCTTTCTGAAACCGATTTTTGGGCTAAAAATTTCTCTAATTTCTCAATATCTTTTGGGTCGTAAAATGCCAAACAATAGCCTTCTCCGCCGTCTCGACCTGCTCGACCTGTTTCCTGATAATAACTTTCCAAAGATTTTGGAATATCATAATGAATCACAAATCGTACATCAGGTTTATCAATTCCCATTCCGAAAGCAATCGTAGCAACAATTACATCACAATCTTCCATCAAAAACTTATCCTGATTAGCCACTCTTGTTTTTTGGTCTAAACCAGCGTGATAAGGAAGTGCATTAATGCCATTCACCTGAAGGGTTTGTGTAAATTCTTCCACCCTTTTTCTACTGAGACAATAGACAATTCCAGACTTTCCTTTTCTTTCATTAATAAATCGAACTATCTGTTTATCAATATCTACCTTTGGTCGAACTTCATAAAATAAATTCGCTCTATTGAAACTTTCTTTAAAAACTTTGGCTTTGTTCATTCCTAAAGTCTTCTGAATATCATCTTGTACTTTTGGGGTTGCCGTTGCCGTTAAAGCAATAATGGGAACATCTGCAATTTTATCAATAATGGATTTTAAGTTTCTATATTCTGGTCGGAAATCGTGTCCCCACTCCGAAATACAATGTGCCTCATCTATGGCTACAAAAGAGATATTAACGGTCTTAAAAAATTCAATATATTCTTCTTTTATTAGACTTTCTGGTGCTACATATAACAATTTAGTAACGCCCTCTCTAATATCAGCAAAAACTTGTTTGGTTTGTGTTTTATTTAGTGATGAATTTAAAACATGAGCCACACCTTCCTCTGATGACAATCCATTAATAGCATCCACCTGATTTTTCATCAAGGCAATTAAAGGAGAAACAACAATTGCTGTTCCCTCAGAAATAAGAGCCGTTAATTGATAACATAAAGACTTACCACCACCTGTTGGCATCAAGACAAAAACATCCTCACGCCCTAACAAAGTTCTAATAATCTCTTCTTGCTGTCCTTTAAAGGAAGAAAAACCAAAATATTTTTTTAATTCTTTCGATAAATCTAAACTATTTGTATCCATCTAAATTAGTTTCTTAAATTTGCAGACGAACTACCATTTGTCCTTTTTGAATTAAAACCAAAATAATTTATTTTTTAGCCAATTGAAAAAGTACAAACAGGTTCAATATTTCAAATGTAGTAAATAAATTTGAAATATTCATTGTATATTTACATAAAAATTAATTTTTAAAATCGAATAACTTGGAAAATCAAGCCATTATCCAATACGCAAAAGAAGCATTGGAAATTGAAATTAACGAACTTAAAAATCTGAAAAATAGACTAGAAGATAATTTCACTAGTGCTGTAAAAACGATTCATTCAGCAAAAGGAAAACTTATTGTTGTGGGAATTGGAAAGTCTGCCCATGTAGGAAACAAAATCGTAGCAACTTTAAATTCTACTGGAACACCTTCACAGTTTCTTCACGCTGCAGAAGCCATTCATGGGGATTTAGGAGTTATCCAAAAACAAGATGTGGTCTTATGTATTTCTAATTCAGGAAATTCGCCAGAAATTGTGAGTTTAATTCCTTATCTACAAAATTATGCTTCGGCACTTATTGGAATGACAGGAAATCTCAATAGCAAATTGGGTACAGCATCGGACATCGTACTGAATACTTTTGTAGAAAAAGAAGCCTGTCCTAATGCCCTTGCTCCTACGAGTTCTACGACGGTTCAAATCGCTTTAGGAGACGCCTTGGCAGTTGGGCTCATGAAAATGAATCATTTTGAAGACAAAGACTTTGCTAAATTTCATCCAGGAGGAAGTTTAGGAAAAAACCTCACTGCAAAGGTGGAGCAATTTCTTTCTACTCAAAAACCTTTTGTGGAAAAAAATGCACCGATTAAAGAAGTGATTATCTCTATCAGTTCGTCTGCTCACGGAATAACCGTTATTACGGATAATGAAGAAATTATCGGCGTTATTACCGATGGAGATTTACGAAGAATGCTGATGAAAAATGATGATATTTCCAATATTAAAGCTGAAGATATTATGTCTAAAAATCCCAAAACCATCGATAAAAATGAATTGGCAAAAACGGCAATGGGCATTTTAAAAGAAAACAATATTGGGCAACTTATCGTTACTTCCAACGGTAAATACAACGGAATTATCGATATTCATCGCCTTTTAGATGAAGGGATTAATTAATATTAAGCTAATTTTTAATACATTCGTACTTTCAAATAAATAATACTGTGAACGAACAAAAAGAAATGTCCTTTTGGGGACACATTGGAGAACTAAGAGCTCACCTCTTTAGAATGAGTATTGCTATTGTAATTGGAGCAATTATTGTCGGATTTAATATTAATTGGATAATGGATCATGTGTTCTTTGCTCCTACCAAAAATGACTTTGTAACCTTTAAGTTTATTAATCAATTTACTTTGGAACTTTTCGGAAAGGAAAGCTTTGTACTCCCCGATACTTTTGCCGTTCAGCAGAAAAAATTGATGCAACAGTTTAATGTAATGATGTCCGTTTCTTTTTTTGGTGGACTTATTTTGGCATTCCCTTATGTCATTTGGGAAATGTGGCGTTTTGTAAGCCCTGCTCTTCATCAGAACGAACGAAAAAATGCGGTTTTTATCATCAATTTTGTTTGGATATTATTTGTTTTAGGAATATTGGTGGGGTATTTTTTAATTTTACCTTTGGCGATTAATTTTGGTTTATTATTCTCCATTTCGGATTCTATCACTCAGTTATTTGATTTATCGGATTATTCAGCCTTATTTTTACAAATTGTCTTAGGAATGGGACTAATTTTCCTTTTTCCTGTGGTAGTGTATTTCCTAACCAATATTGGTATTCTCACGCCTCAGTTTTTACAAAAATACCGAAGACACGCTATTGTTGTCATTATGGTTGCCGCTGCTATTATTACGCCAGCTGATTTATTCAGTATGTTTGCCGCTGCTCTCCCATTATTGGTATTGTATGAATTTAGTGTGTTTTTAAGTAAAAAAGTGCATAAAAGGTTATTGAAACAAGCGTAATAATGTAGCAATTTAACAATGTAGCAATTTAGCAATGTAGTAATGTAGCAATGTAGTAATGTAGTAATGTAGTAATGTAGCAAATGTAACAATATAAACAAATAAACACCTTAACAACCAAAAATGACCATCATACAACAACAGCGTGAGTATTTTCATCAGCATTTCACCAAAGATGTGAATTTCAGAAAACAACAACTGAAAAAACTTTCCGAATTGCTCAAAAAATACAATGAAGAAATAAAAACGGCTGTTTATCAAGATTTTAAAAAATCTGAATTCGATATTTTAACCACAGAAATTGCTCCATTACAGGAGAGTATTCATTATTATTTAAAAAATCTCCATCGACTTGCCCAACCTAAAAAATGCAAAAGAGATGTTAAAACCATTTTAGCACAACCGAGTATTATTTATGAACCATTAGGTGTAACGCTGATTATTGGAGCATGGAATTATCCTTTTTTGTTATGTCTCGCTCCACTCATAGCATCGATGTCCGCAGGGAATACCGCTATCGTCAAACCGAGTGAAATCGCACCTCATTGTGCTGCTGTAATGAAAAAAATCATCAATGAAAATTTTCCAACAGAATATATCTCCGTAATCGAAGGTGGTGTAGAAACTACCACCGAGCTACTTGCTCAGAAATTCGATAAAATATTCTATACAGGAAGTTCTCGTGTCGGAAAAATCGTGTATCAAGCTGCGGCTCAACATCTAACACCTGTATGTTTGGAATTGGGCGGAAAAAGTCCTACTATCATTACACCTTCTGCCAATATAGACATTGCTACCAAAAGAATTGTTTGGGGAAAATTTCTCAACGCAGGACAAACTTGTATTGCACCAGATTATATTTTGGTTCATCAGTCTATTCATCAGGAGTTTATAAAATCATTAATTAAAAGGTTAAAAAGCTTTGATTATAAGGATAATTCATCAGAATATTGCCAAATTATTAATGATAAAAATTTGAATCGATTAATCAATTTAATAGACGAGAAAAAAGTGATTTATGGCGGAAATTACAATGCCCAAAATCGTTACCTCTCGCCTACTATTTTAGATAATGTCAATTGGGAGGACAAAATAATGGAAGATGAAATTTTTGGTCCTTTGTTACCGATTATTCAGTACGAAAACTTCAATGAAATTATTGATAAAATCAATCAACAAGAAAAACCTTTGGCTGCTTATTTATTCTCGGATAATCAATCGGAAATCAACCAATTTAAAAATCAACTTTCCTTTGGTGGAGGTTGCATTAACGATATAATGATGCATATCACAAGCGAATACTTACCATTTGGAGGTGTAGGAAAAAGCGGAATAGGCTCGTATCACGGAGAGCATGGATTTAAAGAATTTTCGCATCAAAAATCTGTACTAAAAAATACTACTTGGGGAGAACCAAATTTTAAATTTCCTCCCTATACTCCAAAAAAATTAAATTGGTTAAAAAGAATTTTTAGAATGAAGTAATCAGTCAACAAAAAAAGGAAACGAAAAGACAATTAACGCCCTTTTGTTTCCTTTAAATAATAATGTTCTAAAAACTTTTAAAACAAAATTTATTCAATTTTAGTGCTTTGATAAATAATCAGCAGTAGAATTTCTATCAGCTTTCATCGCCTCTTTACCTTCTTGCCAATTAGCAGGACAAACTTCTCCGTGCGTCTGAACATGCGTATAAGCATCAATGATTCTTAAGAACTCATCTACATTTCTTCCTAATGGCATATCGTTTACTGCCTCGTGGAATACCTTTCCTGTTTCATCGATTAAGAAAGTCGCTCTAAAAGTCATATTAGAACCTGTAAATTCTTCTGTATCAGCTTCTTCATTATAAATGAAATCTTGGTCTACGATTTGTAATTCGTTAGCCAAATGTCTGTGTGTATCTGCGATCAAAGGATAAGTTACTCCTTCGATTCCTCCTTGATTTTTTGGAGTATTCAACCAAGCAAAGTGAACCTCGTTTGTATCACAAGAAGCACCGATTACCTTCGTATTTCTTTTTTCAAACTCTGCCAAAGCATTTTGGAAAGCGTGTAATTCGGTTGGACATACGAATGTAAAATCCTTTGGATACCAGAATACTAATACTTTTTGGTTATTTTTTGTTGCTTCTTCAAGAATATTGATTCTTAAATTCTCTCCTGTTTTAGAGATTGCATCTACAGTTACATTTGGGAACTTTTTTCCTACTAATGCCATAATTTTATTCTTTTTTAATTAATATTTTCTTTCTAACTAGTGCAAATTTATTTATATTTTATCTATTAATAAACTTATTTCAATAAATTAAATCTATCAATGCGATTATCTATTTTGATTTTATAAATAATTTGAACTCAGGACTAAGCAAATTCAGCCAAAAGGTGTTTAATCCTTGTCATTGCCTCTATAATCTGACTTTCCGAAGTAGCATACGAAAAACGAATACAATTTGGAGCTCCAAAGGAATCTCCGCCCACACAACCGACAAATGCTTTTTCTAATAAAAACAAAGCAAAATCATCTGCATCTTCAATTCTTGTATCACCTAATTTTTTACCGATATAATACGAAATATCAGGGAAAGCATAAAATGCAGCCTGAGGTTTTTCCATTTTAAAGTGAGGAATTTCTTGGATTAAATTAAAAATTAAATCTCTCCTTTTCTTAAATTCCTTCACCATATATTGATATTCCGAATAATCTGTATTCAAGGCTGTGATTGCTGCTCTCTGAGCAATGGTATTCGCTCCACTCGTTACCTGACCTTGGATTTTCTCCACCGATTTTGCCAACCACTCTGGACTTGCAGAATACCCCAAACGCCAACCTGTCATTGCAAAACCTTTAGACATTCCGTTAATCACCACCACTTGGTCTTTTATCGCTGAAAAAGAAGCAATAGAAGCATGTTTTCCTTCATAATTGATATACTCATAAATTTCATCGGAAATAACGGTAATCTGAGGATATTGCTCAATTACTTTTGCCAAACCTTCCAATTCTTCTTTGGTATAAAAACTTCCCGAAGGATTACAAGGCGAACTGTACAAAATAGCTTTTGTTTTTGGGGTAATCGCATCTTTTAATTGGTCTGGTGTCATTTTATAATGATGTTCCAAATCCGTTTCCACGAAAACAGGCTTTCCTCCCGCCATTTTTACCATTTCCTCGTAACTTACCCAATAAGGTTTAGGAACAATCACTTCATCGCCATCGTTGAGAATGGCTAAAAAAACATTGGTAATAGATTGTTTAGCTCCATTGGAAACACAAATTTGATTGGGTTTAAAATCCAAATCATTATCTCTTTTCAGTTTATGGCAAACCGCCTCTCTAAGTTCCAAGAAACCTGCCACAGGAGAATAATGACTGTAATTTTCTTCTATTGCCTTTTCCGCCGATGCTTTGATATTTTGAGGTACATCAAAATCGGGCTCTCCCAAGGTCAAACTGATTACATCTACCCCATTGGCTTTCATTTCTCGAACTTTATTTGATACTACAAATGTTTTTGAATACCCTAAATTTTGTACTCTCTTCGACAGTCTTTCCATATTTTATTATTTTTAGAATCAAGATGTAAGCACCAAGAATCAAGATTAAAATATAGTTTAACAATGTAACTATTAGCTAATCTTTTACTTCTTCGGCCTTTCCATCTTTTAATTTTTAAATGTCTTAATGAATCTAACAAAGATAAAACTTTTTTTTGTTTAATCGGTCAAATAAAACTATTTTTGTGAGAAGAATTAAATGAAATGTCAGTAAAATTAGTACAAAAATATTTCCCTAACCTTACCGAAACGCAAATAGAACAGTTTGAAAAATTGGAAGGTTTATATCAAGAATGGAATGCTAAAATCAATGTCATCTCAAGGAAAGATATGGATTCGCTCTACGAAAAACATATTTTACACTCCTTGGGAATTGCCAAAATAATGGAGTTTGCTCCTCATACCAAAGTTTTAGACATCGGAACAGGTGGCGGTTTCCCAGGAATACCTTTGGCTATCATGTTCCCTGAAGTTCAATTTACCTTAGTGGATTCTATCGGTAAAAAAATAAAGGTGGTAGATGAAGTTAAAACTGCACTCAATTTACAGAATGTCAAAACGATACACGGAAGAGCAGAAAAAGTCAAAGATCAATTTCACTTTGTGGTCAGTAGAGCTGTTACTCAGATGCCTGTTTTTTTAAGATGGCTGAAAGGTAAGTTTGAAAAGGAACAATTCAACCCAAAACACAATGGTGTTTTATATCTTAAAGGAGGCGATTTAGCCGAGGAATTAGCAGGAATAAAATGCGAAATTCATCCACTGAAAAATCAGTTTGAAGAGGAATTTTTCGAAACCAAAAAAGTAGTTTACCTTCCAAAAGGGAATATTTTTAAATCATAATAAATAATGCAATTTCTATCCAAAATCATCCATCAATTATTAGAACAGAATGAAGATTTAGGGAATTTTCATTTTGTTTTACCAGGAAAAAGACCTGTGGTTTTTATCAAAAAAATATTAGAAGAAAAAGCCTATTCTGGCTTTCTACCCGAGTTTATTACCATTGATGATTTAATAAAAGAAATTGCAGAATGTCAGCCTATTGATGGGATTTCGCTTTGGTTAAATGCTTATGAAATTTATCATCAAACACCGATTAGCCCCAAGGATAATTTCAATGATTTTCTAAAATGGTTTCCTACTCTGGCAAAAGATTGGGACGATATTTTAAAATTTACCGAGGACGATAAAAAGGTACTCGAATTTATGCTCGATGAAGAACGAATTAAAAATTGGGCTCAGCATTTAGGTGACGAAGAAGTACCAAGGCAGAAATTTCTAAACTTTTGGCAAAACATGAATATTTTTCTTCCGATTTTAAAAGAAAAATTTTCAGCTAAAAATTGGGCAACTTCAGGGCTGATTCATCAGATTGCAAAAGGGAAAATCAAAGCTTTTGTAGAAAAAACAGAACGCCAATTTATATTTTGCGGATTCAACGCACTAACGCCCATTGAAGAAAAACTGATTAAAAATTTATTGGAGCAACGAAAAGCAGAATGTTTCTTTCAAGCAGATGAATATTATTTTAAGGATGAAAAACAAGAGGCTGGGAAATTTTTACGACCGATTAAAAATTGGAAACAGTGGGATAAAAACCGTCCTTTTTCGTGGGTGGAAAACGAGTTTAGTCAGCCCAAAAATATCGAAGTATTTGAAGTTTCAGGAAATGTTTCTCAGACCAAAATACTGCCCGAAATTTTAGAAAATTGTCAAAAAAACGATAAAAATCTTTCCAATACTGCCATTATTTTGTTGGACGAAAACCTTTTACCTGCAAGTTTAGACGCCATAAAATCAGTGGATTATATTAATATCACAATGGGATTTCCTGTGAAAAACCTGAACTTTTCCAATGCCATAAAAGCGATTTTTCACCTTCAAAAACAACTGACCAAAAAAACTTCTTACTATTATAAAGATGTTTTAGGAATTATTGAAGTTTTCCCAACACATCAAGTAGATAATGATATTATAAAGCGTTTCAAACATTTTATTGAGGAAAGAAATATCGTTTATATTTCGGATAAAATCTTGGTAGAATACTTAAAAGATTTGTCCTATTTCGCTGTATTGAAAAAATCTGATAATATTCATTCGTTTTTAGATGAATTGATATCGATTTGTTATCAACTCAAAATGAATGATTTAGATGATATTAATTTTGAAAATATCACGCATTTTGAAAATGCATTTAGGATTATTAAAAACCAAATTAAACCTTTTAGCTTTGAAATTGATTTTGAAATTTTAGAAGTTTTAGTCAATCAAATTGTACATTCGGAAACAATTGATTTTCAAGGAGAACCTTTAAATGGTTTACAAATCATGGGATTGTTGGAAACCAGATTATTGAATTTTAAAAATGTGATTTTATTGTCCGTTAATGAAGGTAAATTACCTTTGGGAAATACGCAAAACACTTACTTACCTTTCGATGTAAGGCGACATTTTGAAATGCACACTTTCTTGGAAAACGATGGTATTTATGCCTATCATTTTTACCGATTATTACAAGGAAGCGAAAATATTTATTTATCCTATAACGCATTAAGTTCGGGCGTGAATACAGGTGAAAAGAGCAGATTTATTCGTCAGATTGAATTGGAAAGTCCTCACCAAATTCAACATACCGTGATTGAAAATTTTTCTGAACCTAATAATTCCGAACCGATAAAGATTGAAAAAACACCCAAGGTTTTAGAAAAGTTAGAAGAATGGAAATCAAGAGTTTCGGCATCTCACCTGACAACTTACTTATACAACCCTATTGATTTTTATATGTATAAAATACTGAAAATCAAAGAAGGTACAGAAATTGAAGAAGAATTATCCCAGCGTAATTATGGGAATTTGGTGCACTTTACTTTGGAGTTTATTTACCAAGATTTGGTCGGTCAGTTTTTAACCAAAAATAATTTAGCCCAAGCCCTAAAAAGCGTTGATGAAAACTTAGAAAAAGCCATTATAAAATTACAACATCAAAAAGAGTTTTACGAAAAAGGAATTAACTTCATCCATCGTTCTATTGCTAAAAAAGTAATTGAAAATATCATTAAAAAAGACATGGAACTGGTGGAAAGTGGCAACCAATTAAGGATTTTGGAACTCGAAAAAAACTTTGGAGATATTAAATTCTTAGAGGATAATCCTGAAAACCAAGTTGCATTTTATGGATTTATCGATAGAATAGACGAACTGAACGGCACGATTCGAATTATCGATTATAAAACAGCAAAAACCAAAAATTTAAACCTTAAAATCACGGAGAATAATATCGCCGACTATTTAATGAATAATGATAGAAAACAAGCCTTACAACTGGCGATTTATGAATATGCACTAAAACAAATCCCCGAATATAAAGACAAGCCTTTAATTACGGGAATTTGGAGTTTTGCTGAAGCCAATAAAGGCTTTGTTCCGTTAGATTATACCAAAGGAAATTTAGACGATGCAATGGTTTCTATTCGGCATTTAATCCTTGAAATTTTGAATCCTAATATTCCTTTTGTAGAGAAAGTTTAATGGAAATTAAGTGGATATTTTACATTTTTATAATCCTCTAAATCAGCCTTTAACGAACCCACTACGAGTTTTGCTCGAACAGAAAGTGGAATTAAATTCTTATCATTGCTCACCCACAATTCTACTCCTTCTTTGTCTTTAAAAACTCGCCCACTTTTTACCAATGGAATAATTCTAATGGCTTCTATTTTACCAAATTTAGTTTTAATCCTCTTCTTTCCTGCCACCCTCAACTGAAATGGAAATCGCTCATTATCAATCCAAACATTTAAGTTTTTCTTATAACCCTTCCTTAACAATTCGGGTTTGGTAGAACGCAAATAATAGAATGCCGACAACATATCTTGCATGGCTTTAGGGAACTTTATGAGTTTACCTTTGGTCTCATTTTTTTCCTTATCCATCAAACGAAGTACATTATTATGATGATAAAATTCGGTTTCTAAATGTTGCGTATAATTTCCCTCCTTCACATCTCTTATATAATAACTCGGTAAACCTGTCTTAGCATCAATAAAGGTTTCATATCTATCTCGTACCTTAAAAAAAGTTTCCACAGCTCCTGTAGAACGCCCTGTTCCTACAATATGCAAATGAGGTTTCCCTTTATAAGTGGTCTTTTTAGCTTTTATTTGGGCATAGCCTGCATTAAAAAAACCATAATGTATTCTATATTTTAAATACTCACCATCTTTTATATTATTGAAACTCTGAGCATTCATTATCGTTAATGAAAATGCCAATATTAATGTAAATAATCTTTTCATGTTTTTATTTTTTTTTTATTACTAATTTATTTTAATACTAAAAAAACCATTTAATAACCGAATACAAAGATAAGTCAGCCTAGTGATTTTATAGCATGATATACAAAATGTTTGCCAAATTTTTCTAAAACATGACCAATATCATACAATTCACTTCCTTGTATGTTACAAAAGTAACATTAATATTCTTTTTATTTTTACTAAGTTTGCAAAAATTTTAATCAAAATTATTTTAACATTTATAGTATTATATAAATTATGATAACAACAGATATACTCATCATTGGAGCAGGACCAACAGGTTTATTCGCTGTTTTTGAAGCAGGACTTTTAAAAATGAAGTGTCATATTATTGACGCACTTCCTCAACCGGGTGGACAATTAGCAGAATTGTATCCTAAAAAACCTATTTTTGATATTCCGGGTTATCCATCTGTAGGAGCAGGAGAATTGGTAGATAACCTAATGGAGCAAATCAAACAATTTGAACCAGGATTTACCTTAGCAGAAACCGCTGTAAGTTTAGAGAAAATAGACGATGAATGGTTTGAAGTTATCACCAATAAAGGAACCGTTCATAGAGCAAAAGCTGTAGCTATCGCTGGTGGATTAGGAACTTTTGAACCAAGAAAACCACCTTTAGAAAACTTAGCCGATTACGAAGAAAAAGGAGTGGAATTTTTCGTGAGAAATCCAGAGCTATTCAGAGATAAAAGAATCGTGATTGCAGGAGGTGGAGACTCTGCATTGGATTGGAGTATTTTCTTGTCTGATGTAGCAAGTGAAGTAACTTTGGTACACAGAAGAAACGAATTTAGAGGCGCTTTGGATTCGGTAGAGAAAGTACAAGAATTGAAAAATCAAGGAAAAATCAACTTGATTACTCCTGCCGAAGTAGTAGAACTAAAAGGCGATGGAAAAATCGAAGAACTAACCATTAAGAGAGGAGACGAAATGATCAATGTAGAAACCGATTATTTCATTCCTTTATTTGGTTTAACGCCAAAATTGGGTCCTATTGCAGATTGGGGATTAGAAATTGAAAAAAATGCCATCAAAGTAAATAACGCTCTTGATTATCAAACCAATAGAGAAGGTGTATATGCGATTGGGGATGTGAATACTTATCCAGGTAAATTAAAATTAATCCTTTGTGGATTCCACGAGGCGACTTTAATGTGTCAGAGTGTTTATAACCGAATCAACCCAGGTAAAAAATATGTCCTAAAATATACTACAGTAAGTGGTGTAGACGGTTTTGATGGAACAAGAAAACAGGCTGAGAAAGCAGTAGTAAAGAAAATAGACTAAACAATTATGGCAACTGATGTAAATATTAAAATTACGGATAGACAAGGAGTAACGCACGAAATCGTTGCTCCTACCGATATGTCGATGAACTTAATGGAAGTTATTCGGTCTTATGAACTTGCAGAGGATGGAGAAATTGGCGTTTGTGGAGGAATGGCAATGTGTGCTTCTTGTCAGGTTTATGTACTCAACGACTTCCCTCTTCCCGAAATGCAAGATGAAGAAGATGCAATGCTTGCAGAGGCTTTTCATGTAGAAGATAATAGTCGATTAGGTTGCCAAATCCATATCACCGAAGAACTCGAAGGTTTAGAAGTGGAAATGGCTCCATATCCTTAGAAAATTTTAAGGTTAAAAAAGTTATGGGGTTATGAGGTTATATTCTTAGATTATCTTATTCCCAAATTTATCCTGAATCTTGGTTCTTGACTCTTGGTTCTAATCAAAAGAAAATGAAAAATCAACACGAGCTTATCTCATTTTATAATCTGGAAAATTTATTTCTTCCAGATTTTTTTGGTGATAAGGAACAATCGGGTTTAAAGAATTGGACAAAAAAGCGATACGAAAATAAATTACACAAAATCGCCTCTGTTTTTGAATTAATACAAAAAACAGAAAAGAAATTACCTATCTTGGCTGGAGTTTGTGAAATTGAAAACGACAGAGTGCTCCGAGATTTAGTCGGTCAGAAAGTTTTTCAAGGGCAATATGATTTTGTTCATTTTGATTCGATGGACGAGAGAGGAATTGATGTCGCTTTGCTTTATGATACGAACAAAATAGAGGTTTTGTATGCTGAACCTTTTACTTATTTCTTTGAAATAGAAGATGATAACCCCGATAATTACGATACAACGAGAGATGTTTTATATTGTAGGGTTCGCTATGAAAACGAAGTTTTAAACTTATTTATCGTTCATCTTCCGTCTAAGAGAGAAAATGATATCAATGCCCCAAAAAGAGGTTTTATTTTAAATAAAATCAAGGAAAAAACCACCGAAATGATTCAAAATCAAAATGAAGCGGTTATTATTTTGGGCGACTTTAACGAGAATCCTAACGAGCCGAATATTCAAAGTTTAATGGACGGGCATTTGTTTTTCAATCCATTTTTAGATTTATTTAAAAACCGAAAATATACCACTTTTTATAAACGATTTGGTTTAACTTTCGACCAAATTATCTACTCTATCAATCTGAGAAACCACCGTTTTGAATTTCAGGAAGCTCAGATTTTCAATCACGATGAAATTAGGAATTACGATAAAAGATTCAAAGGAAGACCTTTTAGAACTTATGTCGGCACTCGCTATTTGGGCGGTTATAGCGACCACTTCCCTATTTATATTCGACTGAAAGTAATTTAATTTCATTCTATTCGAGGTTGAATTACAATATGATGAGCGCATTATATTTATTTTCATTTATCCTTTTTATTTTTAGTGAAGTTAAACCTGATCAAAAAACAATTACCCCACCTAGTTTTAGGCTAATGTATCAGAAATACTGTTTTATGTTTGAAAATAAAAATGTTTTTTTGGTATTAAAATTTCATCATTACAATATTAAAACTTAAATTTGTCTGTTATGAATGAAAAAGTGGTTTTAGTATCAGAAAAAGATGATGTTTTAGGCTTGATGGACAAACAACAAGCACATATTGAGGGCTTATTACATCGTGCGTTTTCTGTTTTTTTATTCAATTCCAAAGGGGAAATGCTTTTACAAAAAAGAGCCTCTACCAAATACCACTCCCCTAACCAATGGACGAACGCGTGTTGCTCCCACCCAAGAGCAAACGAAACCTATCACGAAGCTGGTATTAGAAGACTACAAGAAGAATTAGGTATTTCGGCAGAGATTAGCGAAAAGTTTCATTTCATTTATAAAGCCGATGTCGGTCAGGGACTTTGGGAACACGAATTAGACTATGTTTTTACGGGAATTTATGAGGGTGAATTTAACCTTAACCCCGAAGAAGTTTCGGAAGTGAGGTATATTTCTATGGAACAACTCAACCAAGAAATGACCGAAAAACCAGACGAATTTACCGAATGGTTTAAAATTATTTTAAAAGAATATCAACAACATTTATAAAAAATTAATATTATGAATAAAACAGCATTATACAACAAACACATTTCTTTGGGAGCGAAAATTGTTCCTTTTGCGGGTTTTGAAATGCCTGTTCAATATTCGGGAGTTACCGAAGAACATTTCGCTGTGAGAGAGAAAGCAGGAATTTTTGATGTTTCCCATATGGGACAATTTTTTGTGGAAGGTGAAAAAGCAAAAGATCTTTTACAATTTGTTACCACCAACGATGTAAACACTTTAACCGACGGAAAAGCACAATACTCTTGCTTACCGAATGGAAAAGGAGGAATTGTAGATGATTTAATCGTTTATAAAATGAACGATGAAAAATATTTTGTGGTGGTTAATGCTTCTAATATCGAAAAAGATTGGAATCATATCAGTCAATACAACGAAAAATTTGGAGCTAACTTAACGAATGTTTCTGATGACACTTCTCTGTTGGCAATTCAAGGTCCTAAAGCCACCGAAATTTTACAAAAACTAACCGACACCAACCTTTCAGAAATCCCTTACTATCACTTTGCAGTAGGAAAAATGGCTGGATTTGAAGATATTATCATTTCTAATACAGGTTACACAGGTTCTGGAGGATTTGAGTTGTATTTCAAAAACGAATATGCCGAAAAACTTTGGGACGCTATCGTAGAGGCAGGAGAGCCAGAAGGTTTAATTCCTTGTGGATTGGCAGCGAGAGATACCTTAAGATTAGAAAAAGGATTCTGTCTTTACGGAAACGATATTGATGATACGACTTCTCCATTAGAAGGTGGATTGGGTTGGATTACCAAATTGAATACAGATTTCGTAGATAAAGCATTTTTAGCAAAACAAAAAGAAGAAGGAATTAGTAGAAAATTAGTTGGTTTCGAAATGCAAGAAAAAGGTATTCCAAGACACGACTACGAAGTAGTAGATGCTGAGGGAAATACGATTGGGAAAGTTACTTCTGGAACAATGAGTCCAATGAGAAAAATTGGAGTTGGATTGGCTTATGTAGATAGACCACACTTCAAATTGGGTACGGATATTTTCATTAAAATTAGAAAGAAAGTAATCCCTGCAAAAGTAGTTAAACCACCTTTTGTAAAATAATTTTACTTAGTAAAACACAAAACGAGCGATAGTAATATCGTTCGTTTTTTTTGTGAGAATTTGTAGTCTAATTATTATTTCTGATACATTATTTAGTTATTGAGAGGATTACAGTGTACAATATAATATAAAAAATGAAAGAATAAATTGTCACAAAACCTGAAGGATCATTTATCAAAATATCTTTTAATTCTAATTGACCATTAATAAAATAGATTAAAACCATATAAAACAAAAGCCCCAAAATTAAGTACAATAAATTTTTGTAAATAATATTATTAAAAGTTTTTAGAAAATAATTCAGCACTAATATAGGAAAATACATTACTGATATTGTAATAACAACGGGAATTATAAACCTCATATTCTTATCATAAAAGCTCATAATAGTGATTGAGGTAATAATATTAATAACATATAGTATTAGATAATTTGCTATGTTCATATTTAATTTATTGTCCATCTTCTTTAAATCTATTTGCCCCACTGACACAAGTTTCTCTCCTATCCTTGTGTTGTTCTTTTATATATATTCGAAAAATAAGTTGCTTAAAAATGGGTTATTATTTGGGGTATGAGTGAGATATTTACACTAAAATTAGGACTTACACTTATTAAATACAAGACACTATTAATAAATTACCTACAAAACTGATAATTATACTGATATTCTTTACCTAAATGTCTATACATCATAAAATTATATAACCCGCTTTTATGCTTTTTAAAATAAGGGGATTCTGTAAAAAAATATTTATCTCCTACATTCTGATTAAACGTCATACCCTCATAAATTCCTCCAGCACTTCCTTTTCCTTTTAGATTATTGAAATACAAATTTTTCAACATCGTTGCAGTTGTTTCATAATTCTCAAAGCCAGTTACTTTATGTTTATTTAAAGGATATATTTGAAAAGAGTTTTCTATGTTTTTCCTATACCCTATTACAGCCTTTCCGTCATACCTACTATTGTTATCTCTTTTGGACTCCAACCCATCAATATCATCATATTTTAATTCTATTATCAAAAAAGCAACACAAAACAAGCTATCCTGTGAATAAATAATAGTATTTGTTTTTACATTTAGTTGACTTTTTGTCGGTTTGGTGGAAGATACATAATCATCCTTTGCTAAGCTGTACCTTGTAGCGTATGGCTCAAAAAAATTTGCTGGATCCCTATCTGCACCAGGATATTTTTTATAGTACTCTTGGTGCTCCTTTTTCAGTCTATCAGTACTGTTTACATATATTTTTTTATCGTATCTATGATATTTCCTAAAATATTCTACGTTTTTAATAAAACAATTTGATATCTGTTCTTTATCTCTATCATAAGATTTATTATATGAATTTTCTTCTATCATTGGATTTTTCTTCGTTCCAAAAAAAGAACAACTAAACAGATTTAGATACATCATTAAAAACATTACTTTCACACGCCCCCCCGCTGGTGCGAGCGTCTCGCTCGTGTCCTTGTGTTCTCGTTTCATGCAAAATATTTTTTTTCGTTCTTCAAATATACATTTTTTTGAAAAATAAGTTGCTTAAAAATGACTTATTGTTTTGTGTATGAGTGAGATATTTACACTAAAATTAAAACTTACACTTATTAAATACAAAACCCTATTTCTGATACATTACCTAAAACAAGTGTTTAAATATGCTTAAATACGGAGAGCCATTTATGATACATTACATTACCACCTCTCTAAAACATTCTTATCTTTTAGAAATAAAGGAATGCCTTCACAAACTTTAAAACTTTGAAACTCTCCAACCAAAACCCTTTTAAATCTTAGAGTTGATATATTAATTTTTGACTTTAATTTTTTCTTTTTTGTGATTCTATATAAATAACATTTAGAGGGCATTTCAGGATTTTGTAACAAATATTTATATCCATCAACAATAATCCCTTTAGAATCAACTTTTAAAATAATTAAATTATTTAGATTGGATTTATATTCATCAAACAATAGACCTCTATCTTTTGTAATATATCTATAAACGAAATATTTACCCTCTACAACATTAAAGACCGAATCTAACATTGCAATTCCTTTGGTTGATGAATCTATTGAGTCTATTCCTTTGTAATTTAAATCAGCATTTTCAAATTTATCCAAAAGTTCATATTTAAGCTCTACACTATTTTGTCCATAAATGATGGTACAAAATAAAAAAAATATAATTTTCATAGCAAATTATTTTGGTCTTCTTACAGTTACTGGAGAATATTTAAAATCCTCGCCACTGGTGCGAGCGTTTCTCTCGTATCCTCGTGTTCTCGTTTCATACAAAATGTTGTTTCGTTCTTCAAATATACATTTTTTTGAAAAATAAAAGTTACTAAAAAATGAGTTATTATTGTGGTTAGGAGTAAAATAGTTAAACCAGATTTTGTAAAGTAAGATTAGTAAATGGTATAAAAAAACGAGAATCGCATTTGATCCTCGTTTTTTGTATGAAAGATAATTAGGAATTATTTTCCTCTTTGTTTTTGCATCATTTTCTGAATTTGTTCAGGAGAAAGTTGCATTGGTTTTGGTGCTTTTGGCTTTGGTGCTGGAGCAAAATCCGTTAACTCCAAATCAAAAACCAATACAGAATTAGGTTCAATTCTTTGGTTTCCATTTTCTCCATAGCCTAATGCTGGAGGAAGAATAATCTGCATTTTACTTCCTTTTGACATCATTTTAAGAGCTTCTTTAAATCCAGGAACCACGCCACTTACTCTCATATCTCTTGCCTCTCCTTTTGAAGAATCAAACTCTTTTCCATCGATATGTTTTCCTGTGTAGATGACTTTTGCTAAATCTTTATCTGTTGGTTTTTTAGCATCATCTCCTTTTTTAATGACCTTGTACATCAATCCACTTTCGGTCACTTGAAAACCGTCTTTCTTTTTTTCTTCGATGAATTTATTTCCTGCTTTTAAATTTTTCTCCTTTAAAATATCCAATCTCGCCTGTCTTCTTTTTTGCATTTTTGCTTGTCCTTTTTGCTGAATAGGCGCAAGATAAGTCTGCAAGGCTTTATTATCATTTAAGGCTTCTTTTTTATTCAGTCCGTCTTCTAAACCTTGTAAAACCATTTCGTTCGATAAAACATTGGTCGTATCCATTTGTTTCATCATCAGTTCTTTTTGCAATCCAGCAATAAGCCCTTGAATATAAGAAGGAGATTTTCCTTTCAATGCAGCTACTCCATCATTATATCCTTTGATAACTTCTTTATTATTGATACTTTCTTTGACATCTAATGTTTTTTCAAATTGCAAAACATTTCTAGAATAATTCAATCCCATTGCATAAGAGGCAGAATCTTTTAAACTTTTAAATTTCACATTAGAAGGTGTTTTGTCATTCTTTGTAGTATCACCTTTTTTATCATTACAACTTACCAAAAGTGTTGCCACAGCCGAAAGGGCTAAGATTTGATTTTTAAATTTCATATACTTTAAATTTATTTTAATGCAATTTTACGAATATTAATTGAAATGATAAAGGTTAAAAAAGTTAAAAAAACATAATTTTTTGATAAGTTGTAACATTTTGCTTAATTTTGATACTTATTAGAACAAATAAATTTAATTAATATCATTTAGAGAATGAAACAAAAGTTATTAAGTGCTGCGGCAATTGCTTTTATAGGAGCAACAATGAACGCTCAGCAAATTAAGTTCGAAGAATATGATTTACCAAATGGGTTGCATGTTATTCTTCATCAAGACAATTCAGCACCAGTAGTTACAACAGGTGTAATGTATCATGTAGGAGCAAAAAATGAAGTAAAAGGAAGAACGGGTTTTGCCCACTTCTTTGAGCATTTGTTATTTGAAGGGACACCTAATATCAAAAGAAAAGAATGGTTTAAAATTGTTTCTTCTAATGGAGGTTCAAATAATGCGAATACAACAAATGATAGAACTTACTATTACGAAACTTTCCCATCTAACAAAGAACAATTAGGACTTTGGATGGAAGCTGAAAGAATGCGTCATGCGATTATCAATCAGGTAGGTGTAGATACGCAAAGAGAAGTGGTAAAAGAAGAGAAAAGATTGAGAATGGACAATCAGCCTTATGGTAATTTGTTAAATTCTGTATTAGCAAGTGTGTTTACAAAATCTCAATACAACTGGGGAGTGATTGGTTCTATGAAAGACTTAAACTCTGCTAAATTATCAGAATTCCAAGCGTTCTATAAAAAATATTATATGCCAAACAACGCTACTTTGGTAGTGGCAGGAGATATTAATCCAGCACAAACTAAAAAGTGGATTCAAACTTATTATGGAGGTATTCCAAAGGGAGTAAAACCAACATTTACTTATATTAAGGACGCTCCTATTACCAAAGCAAAAGAAGTTACAGTAACGGATGCTAACATTCAGAAACCTGCCTATATTTTTGCCTATAGAGTTCCAGGAAATACCACAAGAGAAGGTAAAGTATTGGATATGATTTCTACTTATTTAAGTGGTGGAAAATCTTCTGTTTTGTATAAAAAAATGGTAGATAAAGAGAAAAAAGTATTGGCTGTACAAGCGGCAAGTGTAGGTTTTGAAAGTGAAGGAGTTTTTGCCCTTTTTGCTATTCCTATGGGAAAAACAACTAAAGCAACTATCCAAAAAGATATTGATGTAGAGGTTAAAAAAATGCAAACACAACTGATTTCTGAAAAAGATTTCCAAAAACTTCAAAATCAATATGAGAATAATTTTGTGAATGCCAATTCGAGTATTCAAGGGATTGCTCACTCTTTAGCAGATTATAATATGTTAAAAGGAGATACGAATTTAATCAATAAAGAAATTGATATTTACAGAAGTATCACAAGAGAAGAAATGAGAAAGGTGGCTCAAAAATATTTAAAGCCTAACCAAAGAGTAATTGTTAATTATGTACCAGAAAAAAAGAAATAAAATGAAATATAATTTTAAATATATCGCAGCTGCATTTTTAGTATCAGGAATGCTTTCTGCACAGAGAATCGACATTAATAAAATGCCGACTGCTGGACCTACTCCAACTATTAATATCAAGAAACCTCAAACTTTTAAACTGAAAAATGGTTTAACAGTAATGGTGGTAGAAAACCATAAGTTGCCAAGAGTAAATGTAAGTCTACGAATGGATAGACCACCTTATTACGAAGGTAAAATTGTAGGGGTAAGTGGTATTTTGAGTGAGCAATTAGGAAATGGAACTCAAAATATGAGCAAAGATGCCTTCAATGAAAGAATTGATTTTTTAGGTGCAAGATTGAGTATTAACTCAGGGGGGGCATACGCAAATTCTTTGAGTAAATATTTCCCAGAAGTCTTAGGAATGATGGCTGATGCTATCAAAAATCCTCTTTTTGATGCTAAAGAAATTGAAGATGCTAAAAAAAGAACAATTGAAGAACTTAAATCAAGTGAAAAAAGTGCTGAGGCGATTGCAGAAAAGACAAGAGGTGCTTTAATCTATGGTAAAAATACCGCAAGAGGGGAATTCGAAACCATAGAAAGTATCCAAAGAATTACACCTCAGGATGTAAAAAATATTTACCAAAAATACTACGCCCCTAATAATGCTTATTTAGTTATTGTAGGAGATGTAGAATTTAAGAAGGTGAAAAAGTTGGTGAAGAAAAACTTTAAAAAGTGGAAAAAATCTACTACAAAGTTTGCACCACTTGGACCTGCTCATCGTAATGTAGCACAAACCGAAATTAATGTAGTGAATGTTCCAAATGCTGTTCAGTCTATCATTAAAGTAGGAAACTTGCACAAGGTAAAGAAAAATAATCCTCAGTATTTTGCAGCAACACTTGGAAATTACATCCTTGGTGGTGGTGGAGAAGCGAGATTATTCCTAAATCTTAGAGAGAAAAATGCGTTTACTTATGGAGCGTATTCTAGTGTATCAATGAGTAAATATTCGCCAAGTTTTACTGCTTTTGCAAGTGTACGAAACGAAGTTACCGATAAAGCCGTTGTAGAGTTTATGAAAGAACTTAAAGGCATCGAAAATGTAACTGCAGAAGAATTGAAAAATGCTAAAGCAAAACAAAAAGGAGAATTCATCCGTTCTTTGGAGCAACCATCTACTATTGCTGATTTTGCATTAAGTCAAAAAATAAATAATTTACCAGAAAATTTCTATACTAATTATTTAAAATCTGTAGATAATGTAAGTATTGCCGATGTTAAAAAAGCAATGAAATCTGTTGTTTTACCTAACCAAAGTAGAATTTTCATCGTTGGTAAAGCAACGGAAATTGGAAATGGATTAGAGAAATTAGGTTACCCTGTAAAATACTTTGACAAAGAAGCTAACCCTATCAAGAAACCTGTGGCTAAAAAAGCAGCAGTGAGTATTGCTACTGTTGGAGAAAAATACATCCAAGCCATTGGAGGAAAATCTGCAGTAGAAAAAATCCAATCCATGACGGTAAAAGCTAAAGCAACAGTACAAGGAATGGAAATGAATATGACGAATATCATTGCCAATGGAGGAAAATCTATGGTGGATGTTCAAATGATGGGACAAACCATGCAGAAAATTGTATTCGACGGGAAAGATGGATATATATCAGCAAGAGGACAAAAAATGCCAATGCCAGAAAATATGAAGCAAGAAATGGCAAAAGCTAAATTGGTTTTCCCAGAATTATCTTTTGGTCAGTCAGCTGATTACAAAGTAGATGGCGTGGAAGATTATGCAGGAGAGTCTTGTTATGTGGTCGTAAATGGTACTACCAAAATGTATTATAGCGTAAAAACAGGATTAAAAGTGGGAGATGTGAAGTCTGCACAAGGACAAACAATGCCAACGACTTACGCTAACTATAAAGCGGTAAATGGAATTAAAGTTCCTTATACAACTAATCAAAAAATGGGAGGAATGGACATTAAAATGGAAGTTCAGTCTGTTGAGTTCAACAAAGCAAAAGATGCAGATTTTAAATAATCTAAGTTCTTTTCAATACAAAAGCGTTCCAATTTTGGGACGCTTTTTTTTTGGAAGTAACACCTATCTTTTTTATGCTAATTTTAAAGATGAAATGGTATAAACTTTAACTTTGAATTATTTTAAACTCCATTAAACTTTTTTATTTCCTATCTTTGCCAAATTAAATGTAAAACAAAAACGAAACAATATATGAAATGTGGAATTGTAGGACTTCCTAATGTAGGGAAATCAACTTTATTTAACTGTCTGAGTAACGCCAAAGCACAATCTGCTAATTATCCTTTCTGTACCATAGAACCTAATTTAGGAACGGTTTCGGTACCTGACCAAAGGATTTTTGAGTTGGAAAAAATTGTAAAACCAGAAAGAGTTTTACCTGCCGTAGTGGAAATTGTAGATATCGCAGGTTTGGTAAAAGGAGCAAGTAAGGGTGAAGGTTTAGGAAATCAGTTTTTAGCCAATATCCGTGAATGTGAAGCAATTGTTCATGTTTTAAGATGTTTTGAAAACGGAAATATCGTTCATGTAGAAGGTTCTGTAAACCCGATTAGAGATAAAGAAATTATCGATACCGAATTACAATTAAAAGATATCGAGACCTTATCTAAGGCGACAGAAAAAGCCAAAAAATTCATTAAGTCTGGAAAAAAAGAAGATGTTTTAAGATACGAAACTTTAAAACAGGTTTTAGAATTTGTAGAAAGTGGTAAAAATGCAAGAGAATTAGCATTAGATGAATTGGCTCAGCCTTATGCCGATGAAGTTCAGCTTTTGACCAATAAACCGATTTTATATGTTTGTAATGTAGATGAAAATTCGATGAAAAACGGTAACGAATGGGTAGGTAAAATAGAAGAAATGGCAAAAAATGAAGGTGCCGAAGTGGTAGTTTTAGCCGCTCAAATAGAAGCTGATATTAATGATTTAGAAAGTTTTGAAGAAAGACAAATGTTCTTGGAAGAACTTGGTTTAGAAGAACCAGGCGTAAATAGATTGATTAGAAAAGCTTATGATTTATTAGACCTACAAACTTACTTTACTGCAGGAGTAAAAGAGGTAAGAGCTTGGACAATTGGTAAAGGTTGGACAGCACCACAAGCCGCAGGAGTAATCCACACCGATTTTGAAAAAGGTTTCATCCGTGCCGAAGTGATTAAATATGAAGATTTCATCACCTATGGTTCGGAAGCCAAAGTCAAAGAAGCAGGGAAATTAGCCGTGCAAGGAAAAGAATATATTGTAGAAGACGGAGATGTAATGCATTTTAGGTTTAATGTATAAGCCTCTCCTCCTCAAAATAGAAAAACCCCATAGACTCTACTGTTTATGGGGTTTTTAGTATCTATTTTTTTAGATTATTTTTTAACCAAACGAACGGTTTTAAATTGGTCTGGAGATTGTACTTTCACGATATAAACTCCTGAATGAAAATCTTGAACATTTACCACAATTTTAGAATCTGGTGTCATCTCCGAACGCTTCAATAAACGACCTGACCTATCATAAATTTCATAATTGATTTTCAACTTTTTATCGTTATAAATCGTGAAACTTTCTTGTACCATCGTAGGAGCAACCTCCACAGATAAAGTACCTGTTTTAACCTCGTCTGTTGACATTACATAAGTTAAATTGGCCAAAATAGGATAACCATCATTCACATTTGGATCAATCGTCCAAATATTAGTTTGATTGGTATTCAGTAAATCTACCATTGCCTGTGTTTTCATTTCACTGGTTGTTTTTCCTTCAATACTAATCTGATCAGGAGTCATACCAGCATCACCAATACCGATACTTTGCCCTGTTGTTTCGATATCATAATAGCCGTATTCTACAGTTCCGTTTTGTATCATACCTACCAATCCACCTGCATTCGTAGAAGCACTCACCTGTCCTGTTCCATAAGAATTATAAATAGCACCATTAAATTGAGCCGTTCCATACAAAGCACCTGCACTATCTCCCGTTGCCGTAGCACTCGCTCTTGAATAACAATTTTTAACAACATTAATGGTATTGGGTGCAAAACTCATCGTACAATATCCCACTAAACCACCTGCAATATTATTCGCTTGAACACTTCCTAAAGAATAAGATTCCGAAATTTCACTCTTATTCCAAGCCGTTCCTACCAATCCTCCAATCTGCTGAACTCCACTAACGCTACCTTCCGAAGAACTTTTGGTAATATTGGAATCGGTAAGTAAACCACCTACCAAACCACCAACAGTAGCGTCTCCTTGAATTTGAATATTTTTGGAATGACAATTGGTCATTAGACTATTCGTAGATAAATTAGCCACTACTCCACCAACGGTATCTTTACCAATGATATGAGCATCTTTCACCACTACATTCTGAATGGTTGAACCGATACAATGACCAAAAAAACCTATGATATTTTGGGCAGCACTATTAATTTTCACATTCGAAACTTCATAATTTACCCCATCAAAAGTCCCCGAAAAAGGCAAACTCGTTGTTTGACCTATCGGTGTCCATAAATGTTGAGAAAGATCAATAGATTGGGTTAACAAAATAGTTTTTCCCGAAAAATCATTTCCAGCATTTACCAAAGATGCCAAACCTGCCAATTCCTCTGCGGTATTAATTTCAAAAGTATCCAACGAAGCATCATACCAAGTTTCATCGGTATTATCTTCCCATTTTGTAGTTGGAAAACCCTGTGCAAACGAATAATGACAGAAAACCAACATACTTAAAATACATAAAATTCTTTTCATAAGCTTTTATTTTTTATTAGATTTAGCATCAAATATAATAAAAAATAAAAGCTTATGAAAACAATTTAGTATTTCATTTATACATCTTGACTAAGGAAATGAATATTCCTTTGAAGACCAGCAAACTTGGTTCTTTTAACAGGTGACTTTCTGAAAATCTCCGAAAAAAGTTCTTGTGTAATTTCTTTCCACTCCTTTTTTCGATAAGATTTTAATTTTTCGTTGGGTAAAAAACGAGGCTGATGATGAGGTTTGGAAAAACGATTCCAAGGGCAAACATCTTGGCAAATATCACAACCAAACATCCAATCTTGCATTTTATCTTTGAAATAATGAGGAATTTCGTCTTTCAATTCTATGGTGGCATAAGAAATACACTTACTGCCATCTACGATTTTATCAGCTACAATGGCATCGGTAGGACAAGCATCTATACATTTGGTGCATTGTCCACAATGGTCTGTTGTAGCTCCATCGTATTCCAATTCTACATCTAAAATAATTTCTGCTAAAAAATAAAACGAACCTTTTTGTTTGGTAATCAAATTGGCGTTTTTCCCTATCCAACCAATTCCCGATTTTTTTGCCCAAGCTCTCTCTAAAACAGGTGCAGAATCTACAAAAACTCGACATTCAAAATCTCCTATTTCCGTTTTCAGTTCCTCTACTAAATCTCTTAAAATATCCTTAATAATATGATGATAATCGTAAGCGTAAGCATATTTAGAAATCTTAAAATTATCTATTGTAACAATTTCCTCCTCTGGGAAATAATTATACGCTAAAGAAATAACAGATTTAGAACCTTCCACTAACAATCTAGTATCCAATCTTTTATCAAAGTGATTCTCCATATATTTCATTTCTCCATGAAAATTATGCTTTAAATAATTTTCCATATATGGAGCTTCTTCCTCCAAAAAACCAGACTCCGAAATACCACAAGCCATAAAACCATACTCTTGAGCTTTGGTTTTAATCAGTTGAGTGTATTTTTCCTTTTTAGTATTCATAAGGAGTTAGACTAACGAAATATTAAAGTAGGCAAAGGTACAAATAAACATTTCCAAAATAAAAAAGGAATAAATAAATTTTAAATTTTCATATCTTTGCCGAATGGTAAAAATAGGCAATATAGAACTCTCAGATTTCCCGTTATTATTAGCTCCAATGGAAGATGTGAGCGACCCTCCTTTTAGGAAATTGTGCAAAATGCACGGAGCAGACTTAATGTATTCTGAATTTATTTCCTCAGAAGGACTTATTCGTGATGCTATAAAATCGAAAAAGAAGTTGGATATTTTTGATTACGAAAGACCTGTGGGAATTCAGATTTTTGGAGGAGATGAAGAAGCCATGGCGATGTCTGCCAGAATTGTGGAAACGGTAGAACCTGATTTAGTAGATATTAATTTTGGTTGTCCCGTAAAAAAAGTAGTTACCAAAGGTGCAGGAGCAGGTGTTTTGAAAGATATTGACCTGATGATAAGACTTACCAAAGCAGTCGTAAAATCTACCCATTTACCTGTAACAGTCAAGACCAGATTAGGTTGGGATACCGAAAGCATCAATATTTTTGAAGTCGCAGAAAGGTTACAAGAAACGGGAATTAAAGCATTGACTATCCATGCAAGAACTCGCTCCCAAATGTATAAAGGAGAAGCCGATTGGGAATATATTTCCAAAATTAAACAAAACCCCAATATCGAAATTCCTATTTTTGGAAACGGCGATATCAATTCTCCAGAAAAAGCCCTTGAATACAAAAACAAATACGCTTGTGATGGGATTATGATTGGTAGAGGAGCAATTGGTTACCCTTGGATTTTCAATGAAATAAAACACTATGTAAAAACAGGAGAAATCTTACCTCCACCTACAATGAAAGACCGACTAAAAGCGGTAAAACAACATGCAGAATGGAGCGTAGATTGGAAAACCGAAAAAACAGGAATCTTAGAAATGCGTCAGCATTATAAAAATTATTTCCGAGGAGTTCCTCATTTTAAGCAATACAAAAAAGAACTAATGGAACTCTTAACCCTACAAGAAATCTATGATTTAATGGATAGAATAGAAAGTGATTTCAGTTAAGGAATACAAAGCCAATGAAACACGGTTCAAATACCAAAAAACATCAATCCCTCCCTTTTAGAGAGGGATTTGAAATGAAAATATTATATTCTTCTTACTTTTTCAATTCCTTTAACGGCTTTTAGTTTTTTAAAGGTGGCTTCTATTTGGTTTTTATTTTTAATTTCAAGGTGGACAATCCCTTTAAATATACCACCATCTGTCGTAATCGAAATTCCTTTCATATCAATATTCATATCATTACTAATAACGGCTGTAATGTCATTAATCATTCCCAGTCTATCTAAACCTTGCAATTCTACTTTAATTCTGTTTTGGAATCGTTCTGCATTGACCCACTCAGCCGTTCGAATTCGATATGCATATTGAGCCCTCATATTAATGGCATTAGGACACTTATCGTTGTGTACCTTTATCCCATCAGAAATAGTAATGAATCCAAAAATTTTATCTCCAGGAACTACACTACAACACTTGGCAAAAGAATAATCTAATTTTTCTTGATCTTTTCCAAAAACAATCATATCCAAGTTCTCGGAAGTAGCTTTTTGCGTTTTATTTTTACCAATGCTGGTTTTTCTAAATCGATTAATAAAGGTATTAAAGACACTTTTACTCTCCACATACTTTTTCAAATCACTTACATCCAATTGCCCTGTCTGAAAAGCCAAAAATAACTCTTTGGAATTGTTCAGGTTAAAGTACTTTTGCATCTTATTCACCTCATCATCAGAGTACTTCAATTTTAGATGTCGTAGTTTTCTCTGTAAAAAGGCTTTACCTTCCAAAACCATTTCATTTTTTTGGTTATTAAGGAAATGTTTGATTTTAGATTTTGCTTTGGAAGTTTTCACAAAATCAAGCCAGTCTAATTTAGGTTTTTGATTTTCAGAAGATAAAATATCTACTTGGTCTCCATTTTTTAACACATGAGAAATCGGCACCAATTTACCATTCACTTTTGCACCTAAACATCTCGCACCCAAATCTGTATGCACAGAATAAGCAAAGTCTAATGCGGTAGAATCGACAGGTAATATTTTAATCTCACCTTTAGGGGTAAATACAAAAACCTCCTTGGCATAAAGGTTCATTTTAATATTATCCAAAAGCTCGTTGGTCGATAAACTTTTCTGCTGACTAAGCACCTCTCGGATTTCTTTTACCCACTTTTCAAAATTCCTATCCTCCTTATTACCATATCCTTCTTTGTATCGATAATGTGCCGCCACTCCTTTTTCGGCAATATCATCCATTCTTTCGGAACGAATTTGCACTTCTATCCATTTATTATCAGGTCCTAAAACCGTTAAATGAAGACTTTCATAGCCAGTAGAACGAGGTTGCGTAATCCAATCTCGAATTCTCAAAGGGTTCACATGATATAAATCGGTCACGATAGAATAAATTTTCCAAGCGATAAACTTCTCATTTTTAGCATCAGACTTATAAATAATTCTAATCGCATAATTGTCATAAATTTCATCGAAAGAAACCCCTTGCTTGAGCATTTTTCTATAAATAGACGAAATGGCTTTGGCTCTTCCCTTAATATTGAAATTAAGCCCTTCTTCGTTTAATTTTTCAGAAACTTCTTTTTTAAACTCCTCTACGTATTTTTGGCGATGCTCTTTGGCAATCGCCAACTGACTTACAATATCATTATACACCTCTGGGTTATTATACATTAGAGATAAATCTTCTAATTCGGATTTGATATTATACAAGCCTAAACGATGAGCTAATGGAGCGTAAATATAGACCGTTTCCGATGCTATTTTTTTCTGTTTATCTGGTCGCATACTTCCGAGCGTCCTCATATTGTGAAGTCGGTCGGCAATCTTGACCAAAATTACCCTAAAATCTTCTGAAAGGGTCAATAATAATTTTCGATAATTTTCGGATTGAACAGAGAGGTTTTGATTATTCATCACAGAAATCTTAGTCAGTCCATTGACGATATCAGCAATTGTTTCACCAAAAAGTCTTTTGATGTCCTCGTAAGTATATTCCGAATCTTCTATAACATCATGAAGCAAAGCACAAGCGATAGAAGTTGCCCCCAAACCAATTTCCTCTGCAACAATTTTTGCCACAGCAATAGGATGATAAATATAAGGCTCTCCACTCTTTCTCCGTTGGTCTTTATGGGCATCTAATGCGATATCAAAAGCCTTGCGAATGAGTTTATTTTTCTCTTCGTCTAATTCCCTATAAGTATTCGAAATTAAATCTTTATACTTCGCTAAAATCTCTTTGTTTTCCTGCTCTAAATCATAACCCATATCCTAAAAATTTTATATCCTCACGAAGTTAACAAAAATAAATAAAATGTAAAAATATAAGATGACAAAATTGAATTATCACTCCGTAATCTTAAGACTCATCTGGTAAAATTGGTGTTCTTAGATATAAAACGAACCGTATATCTTGATGTAATATTTGGTTAAAATAAAAAACCGTAAAAACTTAATTAATAAGCAATTACGGTTTAACTTGCGGAGAAAGAGGGATTCGAACCCCCGGAGGTGTTACCCTCGCTGGTTTTCAAGACCAGTGCATTCGACCACTCTGCCATTTCTCCAAAAACGATAAGTATTTCGTTTTTCAGTGGTGCAAATATAGGTGCTTTTATTTTATTGTGCAAACTTTTTTTTGAAGTTTTTTATAACTTATTATTTATCAATAAGAAAAATTTTACTTACCTAAATTCAACCCTATCGAAAAAGCCAATAAACCTATGCTCACAATGGATACGATGTAGATTATCGCAGTGTACAAATGTCCATTTTGATACAAATGGTAAGTCTCCAACGAAAAAGTAGAAAATGTAGTAAATGCACCACAAAATCCTGTAATCAATAAAAATTTTAAATAATTATCCACCTTGATATAAGAAGTGAGATAACCAATTAAAAAACACCCTATAATGTTTACCAAAAATGTTCCCATAGGAAAATGATTGATATTCCACCATTTTTGCGTAAAAGCAGAAATTAGGAAGCGCAAAACACTCCCTAATCCTCCTCCTATAAATATATAGAATAAATTTTTCATTTTTATTTATGCCAATTCGCCCAAATATCTCTCTGCGTCCATTGCCGACATACAACCACTTCCTGCTGCTGTAATCGCTTGTCTATAAATATGATCTTGTACATCTCCCGCTGCGAAAACACCAGGTAAATTGGTATGTGTAGATTTCCCTTTGGTAATGATATAACCATTTTCATCTAAATCAATCTGACCTTTGAAAATATCAGTATTCGGTTTATGTCCAATGGCAATGAATATTCCGTGAACATCAATCTTAGATTCTTCTTTAGTTTGATTGTTAATCACTACGGCTCTTTCTACCAAATTATTCTCTCCCTCGATACCGATAAGTTCGTGGTTGAACTTCACTTCGATATTTTCAGTTTTGTTTACTCGGTGTTCCATCGCTTTGGAAGCCTTGAAATAATCTTTTCTTACCAACATCGTTACCTTATTACAGATATTAGCTAAATAAGTAGCCTCTTCTGCTGCGGTATCTCCTGCTCCTACCACGATAACATCTTTACCTTTGTAGAAAAATCCATCACAAGTAGCACAAGCAGAAACTCCTCCTCCACTATATTTTTTCTCGTCATCAAGACCTAAATATTTTGCAGTCGCTCCTGTAGAAATAATCACCGTTCTCGCCTGAATTTCTTTTTCTCCTGCCCAAATCTTATGGATCCCTCCTACTTCTTTAGAAAATGCTACTTTGGTAATCATTTCGTAATGAACTTTGGTATCAAACCTTTCGGCTTGTTTTTGCAAATCGTTCATTAATTCCGTTCCTGTAACTCCGTTAGGATAACCTGGGAAATTATCTACTTCCGTAGTGGTAGTCAATTGTCCACCTGGCTGAAGTCCCGTGAAAACTTCTGGTTTCAAATCTGCTCTCGCTGCATAAATCGCTGCCGTATATCCCGAAGGTCCCGAACCAATAATCACACAATCTAAAATATTTTCTTGCATAGTTTTTATTTTTTTAATTCTTTTATTTATTTCTGAATGCAAAATTCGTAAAAAATAACTGATTACCAATTTTACTTCATTTATTTTATCTATTAAATTAATTAGTATTAATAGAAATAATTAAATATCATTTTCTTTTTTATACCTCCACCTTTATCTGATGAACATTGATGATTTTATAAACCAATTCTTTAAGTAATTCATCGTCTGGTGTTTGGTTGGCTCCCAAACCTTTACTTTTTAAATCTATTTCCCTCAAAATGGAAATCACCCTTGTGGCGTGTTTCAGTGGGTAAAGCCTGCCTGCCTGTGCATATTCCTTTAAGAAATAAGGGTTAATGCCCATCGCAGAAGCGATTTCTGTAGGATTGGAACCAGACATTGTATTGTGGATAATAATATTAGAAAAGAAATTATAGAGGTTTCCAATCGTCATTACAATAGGATTAGACTTTGGATTTTTGCCCATATAATGCACAATTTTAAAGGCTTTATTTTCATTTTTTTCGCCAATGGCTTTTTGAAGTTCAAAGACATTATATTCCTTACTGATACCGATATGTTTTTCTACCATGCTTCCGTCCAAAACTTCATCTTTCTTTAAAATAAGTTTCAGTTTGTGGAGTTCATTTGCAATTCTCGATAAGTCGTTTCCTAAATATTCGGCTAAAAGAAAAGTGATATTCGGAGCGGTTTTAATATCGAGTGCTTTACATTCATCAGCAATCCAATTGGCTAATTGATAATCTTTTACAGGCTCACTTAAAAATAATTGATTCTGCTTTTTGAGTAATTTAGCAAACTTTTTTCGAGCGTCTATTTTTTTATGTTTATGGGCAAAAACCAATAGCGTCGTTGGTACAGGATTTTCGATATAATGTTCAAAAATTTTCTGTTCCTCTTCTTTTATTTTTAAATCCTGAGCTTCTTTAACAATGATGATATTCAGTTCGCCAAACATCGGAAACTGCTTGGCTAAAGCCAAAATTTCTGCCAAATTCGTATCTTTTCCGTACACAATGGTTTGTCCAAAAGCCTTTTCTTCTTCGGACAGAATATCATTTTCAAAAGATTTTACCGCCTTATCAATATAATAAGGTTCTTGCCCATGGAAAAAATAAATCGGTAAAAATGTTTTATTTTTTATACTTTTGAGAACTGAATTTAATTCTTTCATAACGCTATATGGAACTTCCTAAACTTAATTTTACTGAATCGTTTGATTTTCAATTACGAAAAGACAAAGATAAGTATTTTATTTATGATATCACACGAAAAAATTGGCTTTTGCTTACTCCCGAAGAATGGGTAAGGCAACATTGGATACATCATTTCACACAAACGAAAGGCTTTGCTACTTCGGCACTGATTTCCGAAAAAAAAATAGAACTCAACGGATTAACCAAAAGAATTGATTTATTGGTTACCAAAAAAACAAAACCCTACCTCTTAATCGAATGTAAAGCACCGAAAGTGCCACTTACCGAAAAAACATTTGAACAAACCGCAAGGTATAATTCTATCATTCAAGCTCAAGAAATCTTATTAACCAATGGTCTTCAACATATTTGGGCAGAGTTTAAAGATGGAAAATATCATTTTAAACGATAAATGATTATTCGATTGAAAAAAAATATTTTACAATACTGAATATCAACACATTAACCGTTAAACCAACGCCAATTCAAATATTTTTATTACATTTGTTTAGTTGAATTTTAGATTATGAATATCCAGCAATTAGAATACCTTGTCGCAGTAGATAAATACAAACATTTTGGGAAAGCATCAAAGGCGTGTTTCATTACCCAACCGACTTTGAGTGCTATGATTCAGAAGTTAGAAGACGAACTTGACCTTAAAATTTTTGATAGAACTACCCACCCTATTCGTACGACAGATGTTGGAACGGAAATTATTAATCATGCTAAAATAATCTTAGGTTCGGTAAATGAACTTAAAAATAAAGCCGATTTACTCAATAATATACTCGGTGGAAAGATTAATTTAGGAATTATTCCTACTGTTTCCAGTTATATTTTACCAACGCATATTTTTAGTTTTCTAAATGAAAACCCAAAAATTGAAATGAATGTCAAGGAAATGACCACCAAAAATGTCATTAAATCCTTGAAATCTGGTGAGTTGGATGCAGGAATTATCGCCACACCTCATAGCGAAGCAAAAGATTTTCATAATGATATCTTATTCAACGAAGAATTGATGGTCTATAGTGCTGATAACCAAGATATCGATGGTTATATTCTACCTGAAAATATTAAGAAAGACCAAATTTGGTTATTGGAAGAAGGCAACTGCTTGAGAACTCAGTTTGAGCATATTTGCCACTTGAAAGAAAATTCTCTTAAACCAAAAAATCTCAATTTTTTAGGTTCTAATATCAGTACTTTATTGCATATGGTAGACACAATAGGTGGCGTAAGTATCCTACCCGAGTTGGCCATTGACCAACTTTCGGAAAAGCAAAAACAAAAAATCACTCGATTTACCAAACCTTTCCCTTACCGAGAGATTAGTATTATTTATTATAAACCGACTTACAAACAAAAAATCATAGATGAACTCGTCTCTTTCATGAAAAAATCCTTGAAAGACAAAATGAATTTCAATAAAAGTCCTAAAGATTTCGTTAGTGTAAAACCTGAATAAAAAGGAATGTCACCTACTACCTGAACGAATAGAACTTTTAAAATGAATAGAAAAATGAGGAAATTTTTAATACTTTTATTTTTGATGAGCTTATTGCAAAGTTGTAATGCCCAGTCTGATTTTGACATGACAAACATCAAATTTAATGTAGATAATATCTCGGTAATATTGCCTAAAAATATCAAATCAGTAACACACAACAGAGGTATATCTCCTGAGTATAAAGAAACAACCATATCTTCACATTTATATTTTGCTGGCATAGACTTTTCAGGTAAAAACCCTAAAGCACCTACTCAAAATTGTGCAGTGTTTTTCTATAACACAAAGAACAATCTTATTACAGAATATTGGTTAAATGTGTTGGACACCAAACAAAGCGAACAGTTACTCAAAAAGCTAAAAGAAAGATTAGGCAAACCTAACTATACAGAGTTTAAAACACCGATAGACAAGACTAACAATAATCCTAATAAATTGATATGGGAAGATGTTAAAAATAATCGGTTTTATTATTTAAGCTACACAGAGCAACATTATGGTAGAGATGCACAGCTTATTGTGATGCCCATATTAGAGAAATATCCTGGATATATTATAAGTTACTGGGAAGATTTCACCGATGAACGAACCAAAAGGAAAGACCCAAATTTCACTTATCAAGATTATCTAAAATATCGACAGGAACGGTATGGCAAGGATGATGATGTGGTTAAACGAACAAAATAACTACATAAAAACACCTCCTATTTTTCAGACAAAATAGGTAGTTTAATCCTAAAAGTAGTTCCCTTGCCTAATTCGGTATGAGCCACTTTAATATCGCCATTATGATAATCTTTTATCACCCTTTTAGCAAGGCTCAATCCTAATCCCCAACCTCTTTTTTTGGTGGAAAATCCTGTATCAAAAACATTTCTGGCTTGTGCACTGGTCATACCACTTCCCGTGTCTTTAAAATCAATAAAAACCCGATGATTAGCTTCATAAAGAGTTATTTTCAACATTCCTTCTCCTTTCATTGCGTCTACGGCGTTTTTAACCAAATTCTCTATTACCCAACTCATTAGAATTGAATTATGAGGCGTTTTGATAATATAACGAGGAGTAATTAACCTAAAATCTATCTTATTGGAAACCCTTTGTTTAAGGTAATCGAAATTCTGTTGAATGGTTTGGTTTAAATTTTCATCATTAAGTTCAGGAGTAGAACCAATTTTGGAAAATCGCTCCGAAATGGTCTTTAAACGATTGATATCTTTACTCATTTCTATTACCCCTTCGGTATTTTGATTTTCTAATTTCATCACCTCTATCCAACCCATCATTGAGGAAAGCGGCGTACCAATCTGATGTGCCGTTTCCTTCGCCAAACCTGCCCAAAGGAAACCTTCATCGGTCTTTTTTACCGTTTTTAAAAACCATAAAGACAAGATTAAATAAGCAAAAATAAAAACACCCAATACATAAGGGTAATACTGTAAATCGTTCAACAACTTAGAATTATCATAAAAAACCAATTGTTTTTCGGTTTTGGAAATGACAATTTCAAAAGGCTGATAAGTTTCCCCTATATCTTCAATATAATGCTGAAGTTGCACTTTATCATTGATAATTTCTTGGGGAATATTACGGTAAGTTCCCTCGAAAAGGAGCGGTTTTTTATTTTCATCGGTAATGATAACGGGAATTTGGTCATTTTCCTGAACCACTGCAAAAAGTAAATCTTGGATATTGGGATCTAAATCAAAATCGTTATTTTGTAGAATTTTCATTGCCGTTCCGAAAACCTGAATTCTACTTGCTTCCCTCTGTCGAAGTTCCTTTACCAAAAAGACAGAATAAACCACCATTCCAAAAACAAAAGCAGTGAAAAACGCATACAAAATGCCAATATTCATTTTAGAAAGGTAGTTTTTTTTCATGTTTTTTTATTTTTGATAAGAAGTCATTACCATATTTAGCTTTTCAAACCATTCTTTTTGGTTATTGACTATAAAATCAAATTTTTGTCCATTTTTAATGGTTACTCTTATTTTATTAGGAATTAAATAAGAGGTTTTTCGCTTAATAATTCCATTAATGTCTTCATAATTAATATTGGTTTGCCCTTTTTGAATATTTAGACTATGCGACCTAAAAATTACTTTTTTATCAGTTAAAAATAATGCTCCAGCAGTTGATTTCAATCCACCATAAAAATTAGCCTTTCCTTTGAATTTAACCTGTTCATTTTCTTCTAATTTTGGCATAATGTCTTTAATATCGTTTGAAATAAAATGAAAAAATACATTCATTAAAATTGCGTAAAAAATACTGAAATAAATATAATATTCTAATGATTTAGTTTTCCAAAATATTAAATCAATTAAATACAATACCCCACAAAATAATATTACTGTTAAAATAACAGTTACAATAAATTGTTTTTTGCTAAATTTAATTTCTATTATTTTCATTTTATCATCATTGAATTTTCTCAACTTACTTCAAATGATTTAAAATTTTAAATAAATCCTTACTCACACTCCAACCTTGATAATTGTTCACAATAATCGCAAAAACATATTTTTTTCCCGATTTCGAAGTATGATAACCTGCAAAACCTTTCGCATCTCTAATCGTTCCACTTTTCATCTTCATTCCGTTTTTTTGCTTTGGAAAACCTTTGTAATAAGCATTAAACCAAGGTTGTTTTTTAGCCCACAATAATGCCTGAACTTCGGCTCTTGCAGAGGCATAGTTTTGTGGCGAAAGCCCACTTCCATCAGCGAAATTTATCATATAAGGATTGATGCCTTTGCTTTTCCAGAAGGACTTCATATAGGCAACACTCGATTTATAATTGCTTTTATTTTTTTTGACTTTACCAACGGTTTTTACGAAAGTTTCACCGTATAAATTCACGCTTTTCTTTAAAAACCAATAGACTATTTTATCCAAAGTGGGGGATTGATAAGTAAAGAAAATATTAGATTTAGGTGCTTTAATGATTTCTTTTCCATTGATTTTTTGTTGGCTATTCGTGATTATTTCGCCCGAAAATGCAATATTAGATTTTAGGATTTCTTCTTTCAATTCCAACGCCAATTGATATGGAGGATTAGGAATAGAGCCAGATACAGTCATTTTTTTACCTTTGGGCAAAGTACCATTAATAAGGGCAACATTAGAGTGTGGAGCGGTAAAAACCAAACTTTTATCAGACTTCCCTCCTACTTTCACTTCATTTACCCATTTTATCTTATCCATATTGATATTAAATCCCTTCATACTTCGCCCTTTCATGAACATATCAAACTGATTTTCTCGCCAATTTACACTCCAAACGCCCGTTCCATAATAATTCCCTAAATCGTCCCAAGGATAACCACCCGGAATGGTTTGAAAATCAAAATAAGTATCATCAATAACCAAATTTCCTTCAATTTTTTGAATACCTTTGTCTTTTAACGACTGAATAAATTGAGCCTTAAAATTTTCTGGTTTATAGCCTTCGTATCGCCAACTTCCAAGCGTTGGGTCGCCGTTGGAATGGACTACCACATCGCCGTTTAAAACTCCATTGTTCAAATTTCCTGTATGCGATGCTGTTGTCGTGTATCGATAATTTTTCCCTAAAACCTCCAATGCCATTGCCGAACTGAAAATCTTTTGTGTAGATGCCGTAGAAAGCCCTTTGTTCCCCCTATATTCATAAACCAACCTTCCCCTTTCATCAGCCACAAAAAACGATAAGTTCGCCGAATAACAAGCAGGAGATTGTAAGAACTTCTGGGTTGCTCTTTTCAATTTCTGCTGAACACTTTGTCCAAAACTCAATGAACTGATTAAAAAACCAAGAGCCAAGAGCCAAGAGCCAAGAAATTGAAATTTTATATTTTGAACCATTTTTATTTTTTTAAAATTTTAAACTAATTCTGTACCAACAGAAACTTCGTAAGGTGTTTTATTTTTCTCAAAAATTCTCGTTTCTCTACTTCCTTCTATTGTGATTTTAGTACCAATTTTACGAATCCAGTTTCCTTCTCTTAATCCAATTACTTTTTCATCATTTTGAGATAAAAATTCCAAAATTCTCGTTTCCCTTGTTTCACCATTATGCTTTAATTCTGGAGCTGGATCAAGGTAATGAGGGTTAATATTAAAAGGCACCAATCCCATACACTCGAAACTCGGTGGATAGACAATCGGCATATCATTGGTCGTTTTCATATTCAGCCCTGCGATATTACTTCCTGCACTCGTTCCCAAATAGGGTTTTCCTTTTTCTACTTCGGTTTTCAATACCTTCATTAAGCCTTTGTCGTGCAAATTTTTAACCAACAAAAAAGTATTTCCACCTCCTGTAAAATAAGCTTTCGCCTCTTGAATTGCGGTTTGAGGATTTTCAAATTCATGGATTCCTTTTACTTTAATATCAATTTGAGCGAAAAAATCGCTGGCTATTTTGGTATATTCATCGTGGGTCATTCCGTTTGGTCTGGCATAGGGAATAAATAAAATTTCGTCTATTCCTTGGTATAATTTGACCAATTCATCTTTTAAATATGCTAAATATTTTCCACCAAAAATCGTAGAAGTGGAAGCTAATATAATATTCATAATTTCATTTTGATTTTCCACAAAGATAAAGGTTTCATGAAATATTTTGTGTTTTTTAGGGGAAGTTTTTCACTTTTATTTGCCATTTAGTTTTTTTTATAGGGTAAAAATATTACTTTTGCACAGTATTTGTATTTGAAGATACTGATGAACATTAAATAAAATCAAAACCTATGAAAAAAACTTTATTAATTTTTATTCTTTTCATTTCTTACACTTTTAGTGCACAAATAAAGGTAGTAAAAAACGAAATGCTAACGAAGGTAGGAAAAGAAGCTTCCGTTACACTTTATAAAAATAAAAACAAATATACTTTTAATTATCAAGATGTCAATTCAAGTAATTTGAATACTTTTAGGTCTTTTTCTTTTAAAGACATCAATAAAGATTTTGATAATCTATACAAGATGATTGCTAATGGGTTTATTTCTATGCCTGAGGAAAACATTATTTTGGAACTCCCTCATGATATTATCGAACTTCATTTTGCAAGAAATTTTGGACAAAAAACTGTTCAGTTTATTCATTTTGTCAACAAAAGAAAAAAATTCAAGGCAAAATCTGAGTATCTTACTGAAAAACAAATCAATAAAATTTTTGGAAAGAAAAAAAATATTCCTCAAAAGAAGAAAAGAAAGAAAAGAAGAAGTCGTCGTTAAAAGTCGCCTCACTTCAATTTTTTAAAATTTTAAACTCATTCTATTATGGAATGAGTTTTTATTTTTTTACTTTTGTTCCCAACTAATTTAATAGTATGGCTTTACAAATCATCAATCTATCCAAAAAATTTAAGCAACAAAAAGCTTTAGATTCCGTTAATATCAATATCCAAAAGAATGAAATTATTGGTTTGTTAGGTGCCAATGGAGCAGGAAAATCAACATTAATGAAGTCTATCGTGGGAGCTATTAAGGTAGATGAAGGACAAATTTTATTCAACGAAAAAGATATTACAAAATCTCCTATCATTTGTAAAAAGAAAATGGGTTTTTTACCTGAAAACAATCCTCTTTATTTGGATATGTATGTAAAAGAATACCTTTCTTTTGTAGCCAATCTACACCAAATACCTTCTTCAAGAATAGATGAAGTGATTGATTTGACAGGAATTACATCAGAAAAAAATAAAAAAATCAATCAATTATCAAAAGGGTACAAACAAAGAGTGGGCTTGGCTCAATCAATTATTCATCAGCCTGATTTACTGATTCTTGATGAACCTACCAACGGACTTGACCCTAATCAAATTATTGAAATTAGAAATATTATTAAAACCATCGGAAAAGAAAAAACCGTTATCCTTTCTACACATATTATGCAAGAAGTAGAAGCGCTTTGTACAAGGGTTATTTTGATTAATAAAGGTAAAATTATTCAAGATGCTCCTATCGAAGAATTTAAAGGGAAATTCAATAGTATTGAAGAGGCATTTACAGAATACACACATTAACACCATCTTTTGTCCCCTAATATCTCGGTTCTAAATGCACCATTATTACATTTTTTTTTATATTTTTGTGGTGTTAAAAATTAGATATAATGGCAAAATTAACTTCAAGAAGCGAAGATTATAGCAAGTGGTACAACGAATTGGTTGTAAAGGCAGATTTGGCAGAAAACTCAGGAGTGCGTGGCTGTATGGTCATTAAACCTTATGGATATGCTATTTGGGAGAAAATGAAAGAATATTTGGATAAGAGATTCAAAGAAACTGGACACCAAAATGCTTATTTCCCGATTTTCGTTCCCAAAAGTCTTTTTGAAGCAGAGGAAAAAAATGCAGAAGGTTTTGCAAAAGAATGTGCAGTAGTAACGCATTATCGTTTGAAATCTGACCCTGATAATCCTCAAAAATTAATCCCTGATGCCAAAGCCAAATTAGAAGAAGAGCTGATCGTAAGACCAACTTCGGAAGCAATTATTTGGAATACTTATAAAAATTGGGTACAATCGTATAGGAACTTACCAATTTTAATTAACCAATGGGCAAATGTCGTGCGTTGGGAAATGAGAACTCGTCTGTTTTTAAGAACCGCAGAGTTTCTTTGGCAAGAAGGACATACGGCTCACGCCACCAAAGAAGAAGCCATCGAAGAAACCGAAAAAATGATTGATGTCTATGCAGAATTTGCCGAAAAAGTAATGGCAGTACCTGTAATTAAAGGTTTCAAAACACCAAGCGAAAGATTTGCGGGTGCAGAGGAAACTTATTGTATCGAGGCAATGATGCAGGATGGAAAAGCCTTACAGGCAGGAACTTCTCACTTTTTAGGACAGAATTTCGCCAAAGCTTTTGATGTGAAATTCACGAATAAGGAAGGGAAAATAGAACACGCTTGGGCAACCTCTTGGGGAGTTTCTACAAGATTGATGGGAGCTTTAATAATGGCTCATTCTGATGATAAAGGTTTGGTTCTTCCACCTAATTTAGCACCAATTCAGGTGGTTATTGTACCTATTTTCAGAAATGAAGAACAATTGGCAGAGATTACCAAAGTAGCGACAAGATTACAAGAGAAATTAAGTGCAAAAGGAATTTCGGTGAAATTTGACGATGACGACCAAAGTAAACCAGGTTGGAAATTTGCAGAATACGAATTGAAAGGTGTTCCTGTAAGATTGGCGATTGGCCCTAAAGATTTAGAGAAAAAATCGGTGGAAATTGCAAGAAGAGACACCTGCACCAAAGAAATTCAGCCATTAGAAAATATCGAAGACTATATCGAAAATTTATTGAAAACCATTCAGGAGGATATCTACCAAAAGGCACTGGATTTCCGAGAAGAAAATATCACCAAAGTTGATACTTACGAGGAATTTAAAAAAGTATTGGAAGAGAAAGGAGGCTTTATCTCTGCCCATTGGGACGGCACTGAAGAGGAAGAAGAACAAATTCAACAAGAGACCAAAGCGACCATTCGTTGTATTCCTTTGGATGCAGAAGAGGAAGAAGGTGTTTCCTTAATCAGTGGTAAACCTTCTAAGAGAAGAGTAATTTTCGCTAAAGCATATTAAAAAATACAACTAAAAATTGCGTTTATATTAATTTTTTATTGTACATTAGCACAAAACAATAAAAAATATTATTATGTCACTAAATTTAATTGATTTAATCAAGGGACAATTAGGTCCAGCACTTGTTTCACAAGCTGCAACGAAATTAGGAGAAAGCGAATCAGGAATTTCTAAAGCAATCAGTGGTTTATTACCAGCTATTTTAGGAGGATTAGGAAATAACGCGAGTAATCCAGGTGTCTTTGACGCTATTAAAGGTGCTGCTACAAGCGGAATTTTAGGAAATTTATTAGGTGGAACTGCTAATAATTCTATTATTTCGTCTATTTTACCAATGTTATTTGGGGATAAACAAAGTAGTTTGTTAAGTGGAATTTCTAAATTCGCGGGAATTAGCCAAGATTCATCAAGCTCTTTGTTAAATATGGTTACAGGAGCTACATTAGGTTCTGTGGGGAAATATGCTACTGATAATAATTTGGATGCTTCTGGTGTTACTAAATTATTGGAAAGTCAAAAATCTAATATTTCTTCTATGTTACCTGCTGGTTTATCTTTAGGAGCATTAGGATTAGGAAGCGCTTTTGGTGGTGTTGCCGATAAAGTTTCAAGTACAGCCAATGCAGTGGTAGATGGTGCAAGTAATACTGCAAAAAGTGTAACTAATAAAGTAGAAAATGTTTCTTCTTTAGGATCATCAAATAATAATGAGGGTGGTGGTTCTATTTGGAAATGGTTATTACCACTATTATTGCTATTAGCAGCAGGATTTTTCTTATGGAAACAATGCAATAATAAAACAACAGATGAGAAGGCAACAGATACAAACACGGCTGCTGGTACAGAAAATGTAACAACAACCGATGGTAATACCGATGAAGCTAATTCTCAAGATACAGCAGGAGGAGCCGATGAAACAGGAGCTATAGAAGTTGAATTACCTAATGGAGAAAAATTGAAAGCTCACAAAGGAGGTATCGAAGACCAAATAGTTGCATTCTTAAACTCTGATGACTATAAAAATGCTTCAGCGGAAGAATTAAAAACAAAATGGTTCAACTTTGATAACTTAAACTTTGAATTTGGTACAACGACTTTAACAGCAGAATCTCAAGTTCAGTTGGATAATTTAAAGAAAATCTTAGCAGCTTATCCAGATGCTAAAATTAAAATTGGAGCCTACACAGATAAAAAAGGGGATGATGCAGGTAACAAAGCTTTATCTCAAAAAAGAGCAGATGCAGTGAAAGCCGCTGTAAACTCTGACCAAGTAGTAGGAGCAGAAGGATATGGAGAAGAATTTGCTACTGTTGACGAAAATGCTTCTGATAAAGAAAGAGAAGCCGATAGAAAAACAGCAATCAGACTTGTAAAATAAAATTAATCTTATTCTACAAAAATAAAAAGATTCAGGGGAAACTCTGAATCTTTTTTGTATCATAAAGTTTTCTATTACAACTTCTTCCTAACAAAAATATGATAAACTAAATAAATTAAAGGCAAAGACATCATTCCCAAATAAAAAGCATTACTCATCGCCACTTTAGGATAAATTGCTACCGCATAAACCAACCCAAAAAATGCTCCACCCAAATGAGCAGCGTGTCCTAAATTATCCCATTGTTTTGGGTTTAACATCATATAAACAGAATAACCAAAATAGACCGCACCAAATAACCAACCTGGTAAAAAATTAACACTAATTTCGTTAGGAGCAATCGAAATTGCCGAGAAAATAATTCCAGAAACAGCTCCCGAAGCTCCAATGGCAGAATACCAAGGCTGTTTTTTGTAAATCAACAAACTGAATACGCCTCCCAAAATCATGGAAACAAAATAAATCAATAAGAAACCTATTTTCCCAAAAGCTGTTATCACAATGCCCTGAAAGAAATACAAAGACAACATATTGAAAAATAAATGCATCCAATCGGCATGGAGAAACCCCGAACTGATTAACCTAATATATTCTTTTCGCTTAGCAATAGCCTCTACATTAAATTTATACTTTTCAAATAAAAGCCTATCTCCAAACCCTTTATAACTGATAAAACAAGTTATTCCTATAATAATAATGACTAATATATCCATATTTTTTTAATTACTCCTCAAAAAGATTTCCAATTGTTCCTTCGTCCAAATGTTCCTCTTCGTGAGGTTTTTGTTCTACTTTTTCCTCCTCTTCCTCTACCCTTTCAGGAATGGTAAAATTAAAGGTTTTCACCTTATCTTTCGTCAATTGGTTTCCAATCGCTTTAATTCCTTTTACAGCAATAAAATCATCAATATCGATAATTTCAGGATCTTTTTGATTTCCTTTTACTTTAGCAAAAATCATTTCTGCAGTCGCCCCAGCATCTACAATTACGGTTTCGATAAAAGAGGCTTGATGTTCGGACGGCATAAAAATTTGTGGATTGGTATGGTCTTCTAAAACAAATCGCTTGATATAATAGATTTTCTTCTCTCCATCAAAATAAATACAAGCTATTGGCTGTTTTGGTCGCCATTTTTCCAATACTAAATATTCTCCATCAAAATGATTACTCAAATCAAATGTTGATAATTTTGCCTCTCCATCTGTATTGATAGTCAATATTTTATCCTCTCCTCTAAAGCTTCCTAAAAGCGTTCCTCTCCCATCTACATTCAAGCGTTTTACGGTTTCATCGAACCAAATTTTCCTAGGAGCTAAGGTAGAAACACCTTCTTCTTTTAAATCGACTTTCTTCACAGGATATTTAGTCACGATATTACCTTTGGAGTTTCGTCCCTTAATGGCTAAGTCGGAAAAATCAATATTTAATTTGGTCTTTCTTACTCTCGCTCCTGGTTTTAAAAGCACATTGACCACCTCTGCCTCTCCATTCGGATTGGCTGAAAAATAAAGCACCTGAGAGCCTTTTTTGTCCGATGCCAAAGGATATTCGTTATGACGAGTAATGGAAGTTACAGAAAACCTTTTCATATAATAAGGTCCCACATTTCCTTGTCTATAAATCATATTATAAACCGTTCGTTTGTCATTTTTCTTCCACACCGCAACATGAATAATATCTTTTCCAACAAATGTTTTTGGTTCCACTTTTACCACTTGCATTGTCCCATCTTTTCGGAAAGTGATAATATCGTCAATATCAGAACAATCGAATACATATTCGTCTTTTCTAAGCGAAGTACCGATAAATCCTTCTTTTCGATTGACATAAAATTTGGTATTAGCAACGGCTACTTTTGTAGCATCAATGGTATCAAAAACCCTTAATTCTGTGCGTCTTTCTTTCCCTTTTCCAAATCTTTTTTGAATGTCTGTAAAATAGTCAATAGCATATTCTATGAGATGAGCCAAATGATGTTTAACCCTCTCAATATTACCTTCTAAGGCTAAAATATTCTCCTTAAATTTATCTAAATCGAAACGAGAAATTCGCTTAATTCTAATTTCTGTCAGTTTAATAATATCTTCTTCGGTTACCTCACGAATAAGATGCTGAGTATGAGGTTTTAATCCTTCATCAATGGTAGAAATCACTTCCTCCCAAGTTTTCACTTCCTCTATATCTCGGTAAATTCTATTTTCAATGAATATCCTTTCCAAGGAAGCAAAATGCCATTTTTCTTGGAGTTCGTGAAGTTCAATTTCCAATTCTTTTTTGAGTAACTGAACGGTAAAATCGGTATTTCTTCGTAAGATTTCAGAAACGCTTAAGAACATCGGTTTGTCGCCAACAATCACACACGCATTAGGCGAAATAGTAACCTGACAATCGGTAAAAGCATATAAGGCATCTATCATTTTATCAGGAGAAATCCCATTATGAAGATGAATTAAAATCTCTACTTTATCCGAGGTATTGTCCTCAATTTTTTTAATTTTTATTTTACCTTTATCATTGGCTTTCAGAATGTTATCAATTAAATCTCCTGTATTTTTAGAATAAGGTAATTCAGTAATAACCAATGTGTTTTTATCTCTTTGGGTAATTCTTGCTCTGGCTCTTACCTTACCACCTCTTTCGCCGTCTTTATATTCGGAAACATCTAATAATCCACCAGTTAAAAAATCAGGGAAAATCTTAAATTTCTTTCCTTTTAAATGCTGAATAGAAGCCTTTATTAATTCATTAAAATTATGAGGTAAAATTTTGGTGGACAAACCAACCCCAATTCCTTCTACTCCCTGTGCCAAAAGCATTGGGAATTTTACAGGTAAATCGACAGGCTCATTATTTCTACCATCATAGGATTTAGACCATTCGGTAGTTTTAGGATTGAAAACCACTTCAAGGGCAAATTTGGTCAATCTCGCCTCAATATACCTCGCCGCTGCCGCCGAATCTCCTGTATAAACATTTCCCCAGTTCCCTTGGGTATCAATCAATAATTCTTTCTGACCGATTTGCACCATGGCATCGGTAATAGAAGCATCTCCATGAGGATGATATTTCATTGTATTCCCAACGATATTCGCCACCTTATTATATCGTCCATCTTCCAACTCTCTCATCGAGTGCATTATACGCCTTTGCACAGGCTTAAAACCATCATAAATAGATGGAATAGCACGATCGAGAATTACATAAGAAGCGTAGTCTAAAAACCAATCTTTATAAAGTCCTGATACCTTTTTTAAGGTATCTTCTTGGTGTGAAAATTCCTCTTTCATTATTTTTGCTGCTCGTTAATTTTTTGGTTTTCTTTATTGTTTTTAATCACTCTATTTAGAGAAGTTTTTAAATCTTTTATTTCTTTTTTGGTAAGATAGGAAACATCATACTTTAAACGAATTTCCCCTTTCTTTTTACTACTGATAATCATGTATAGATTCTTGGAAAATAAAATATTTGTAAAATAAAACTCCATGAGTTTATACTTGGGAAATTCGTCTCTCAAGTCCTTACTCATAAAAGGCATAACACTTCTATTGGTTATATTTAGTACCTCTCCATCACTATCATATTCAAAGATTTGTCTTCCTCTTTTCAAAAAAAGAAAAACCAAAATAAATGGAATACCTAATAAGAAATAATCTTTCCAACCTAATCGTTCCAAAAGGAAAAAGTCAATTAAAAAAAAGCCTACTCCCAATACCAAAATAAACATTAGGAAATTATACAAAAACTGATACCTTACTGTTTTACTTTTATTACTTAGTCTCATATTTATTTTTCATCAATATTATTATCTTCTACTACTAAATTTTCAAGGATAAAATTTTGCCTTGTCGGTGTATTTTTACCCATATAAAATGTCAACATTTCTTCTATCGACATATCTTTACCTATCACTACTGGTTCCAAATGAATGTCTTTACCAATAAAGTGCTTAAACTCATCTGGGGAAATTTCCCCTAAACCTTTAAATCGAGTAATTTCAGGATTTTTCCCCAATTCTGCTAATGCTTTTAGCCTTTCCTCATCAGAATAGCAATACCTTGTTTCTTTTTTATTCCTTACCCTAAACAATGGTGTTTGTAAAATGTACAAATGCCCATTTTTAATTAAATCTGGGAAAAACTGTAAGAAAAAAGTAATGATTAACAATCGAATGTGCATTCCATCGACATCGGCATCGGTAGCGATAATCACTTGGTTATATCGTAAATCTTCCAAAGAATCTTCGATATTCAAAGCTGCTTGAAGAAGGTTAAATTCCTCATTTTCATACACCACTCTTTTGGTGAGTCCAAAACTATTCAATGGTTTTCCACGAAGCGAAAAAACTGCTTGGGTTTCCACATCTCGAGATTTGGTAATCGACCCCGATGCAGAATCTCCCTCGGTAATGAAAATCTGAGATTCCGACTTTCGTTCTGCCTTTTGGTCATTATAATGCTGACGACAATCTCTCAATTTTTTATTATGTAAAGATACCTTTTTGGCTCTTTCTTTTGCTAATTTTTGTATTCCCGACAATTCTTTACGCTCTTTCTCGGAACGAAGTATTTTTTTATGTAAAATCTCTGCCGTTTCCGAATTTTTGTGCAAGAAATTATCCAATTTCTTTTTAAGGAAGTTTAAAATAAAAGTTCGTACGGTTTCTAAACCTGGTCCCATTTCGTTAGAACCTAATTTGGTTTTGGTTTGAGATTCAAATACAGGCTCTATTACCTTAATAGAAACAGCTGCAATAATAGACTTTCGAGTATCCGAAGCATCGAAATTTTTATTAAAAAAATCTCTAATGGTCTTCACATAAGCTTCTCTAAAAGCGGTTAAGTGCGTTCCTCCCTGTGTGGTATTTTGTCCATTAACAAAGGTGAAATAAGTTTCGGATTGCGACTTATCAGAGTGGGTTAAGGCGATTTCTATATCTTCATCTTTTAAATGAATAACAGGATATAAAATATGGCTCTCAATCTCCTCTTCCAATAGGTCTTTTAATCCATTTTCAGAAAAGAATGTTTCTCCATTAAATATAATTTTCAAACCTGGGTTAAGGTAAGCGTAATTTCTTAACATTCGCTCAATATACTCTCTCCTAAACTTGAAATTGGGGAAAATTTCTAAATCAGGAACGAAAGTAATCTCTGTACCATTCCTCTCTGAAGTATCAATTTCTGGAGCATCGTTGGTCTTTTCTCCTCGGCAAAATTCTGCTATTTTCGCTTTTTTATCACGAACAGATTTCACTTTAAAATATTCGGAAAGGGCATTTACCGCTTTGGTACCAACACCATTCAGTCCTACCGATTTTTTAAAAGCTTTACTATCGTACTTTCCTCCTGTGTTCATTTTGGAAACCGCATCTACGACTTTCCCTAAAGGAATTCCACGACCATAATCACGAATACGAACCTTTTTTTCGTCTAATTTAATTTCAATTCGTTTTCCTGCCTTCATGACAAATTCATCGATAGAATTATCAATGATTTCTTTCATTAAAATATAAATTCCATCATCCGCCGAAGAACCATCTCCCAACTTACCAATGTACATTCCCGGTCTTTGACGAATATGCTCTTGCCACTCTAGCGTTCGTATGTTATCTTCCGTATATTTTACTGAATTGTTCCCCATCAATTAATTTCCTTTTTTAATTTAAATCCCAAGACCCACAAAGGTAATTAATTGATTCGAGAAAAAAAAATTGCGTTGAAAGGGGTTTGGTATACAATAACTTATTGACCTGTTTTACAGCGACTTATTGATTGCGTGTAAATGATTTCATAAAACCCTTCTGGCAAAAAGGTATTTTCGTTTCCAATAAGGGTTATTAAGCGAAGAGACGATGACACCTTTGGAACTGGATGCATGAATAAAAAAGACTTCACCCTTTTTAATATGATGAACCAAACCAACATGAGATACTTTTCCGCTTTTGGAAGTAGCAAAAAAGACCAAATCTCCCTTTCTAATATTCCTTTTGTTTATTTTTTTACCCTTTTTTGCCTGTTGGTGAGAAATTCTTGGAAACGAAATTTGGTGTTGTAAAAAAGATTGATAAATCAGTCCAGAGCAATCCATTCCTCGTTTGGAATGTCCTCCAAATCGATAAGGAGCTCCTTTGTACTGCTCGGCTGTTCTAACGACTTTATGAATTAAACTGTTTGATTTATAACTACTTGCACTTCTCCTTGTCGAACAGGAAGTCAATAAAATAAGGATAAATAATACTGATATTTTTTTCATTGATTTTGTCTTATTTGAGTTTAAAGTTCACTTTTTCACCAATTGAAGGGAATTCGGTATATGTGATTTTTTTATTCGTACCGTCAATTTCTTTCCAACCTTTTTTATGGGATAAATCTCCTATTTCCACAATTTTAGGAATGAACGAAATTTCTTCATCTCCCTTATGAATACACTCCTCATATTGCACTGCAATATCCAAAACACAAGGGAAATCTGTATTCATCTTAAGGTTTCGATAAATAATGTCGAAATGCGTCTCCTGATTATTCGGAATATCAAAATATTGTTCCCAATTTTCCGTACTTCCTTGTAATTCTGCAACCGCCTTTAAGCCGTAATAAAAAGCAATCGCATAGTACTTTCGAGTTTCTTTTCGTAGATAATCCTCAGGAAAATGTCCACCCTCATATAATATAGTAGGAATGCCCATTTTAGTGAAATTATCACCCGTAGAAAACGGATAAAAATCGTCGTTATACCTTGAAATATGCTGAGGAATCATCGGTTTCATCGATTGATAAATTGCCGAAATCACCGCCATTGTTTGCTTTCTAGTTTCTGTAATGGTCTTTTCAATATCTTCGGAAGGAGCTAAAAAACAAATCGTTGCAGGGATTTCTCCATCAGTACTAAACACTGATCTCTGCTCATGAAGATTAAAAGCATAATCGTAATGCTGATTTTTAACCCAATTTTTCAATAATGAAAATTCCTTACTTGCCTCCTGATGAAAATCTCTATTCATATCCACATCCATGGCATTTCTCCTTTTCCAAACCTCTGAACCATCAGGGTTGAGCATCAAAATAAAGTCCAAACTTATCCGATTAAAAATAGACTCAAATAATGCTGGATTTTGCTTTTTTATCGCCAATAAATCCAATAAAGCATGGGTCGCATTGCTTTCGTTTCCATGCATTTGCGACCAAGCAATCACTTTGAGTTTTCCCTTTCCTAATCGAATTTTATAAATCGGATTTCCCTTAACAGATGTTCCTATTAAGTCTATTTCCTTGCGATATTCCGACTCTAGATAAGAAAATAATTTTTTCGGCGAAATATAACGATTAGGAAAATGCTTGTTACAAAAGTAATACTCTTCAATTTTCAACATTCAGTACTAATTTAATATTGTCAAATTTACGCTTATTTCTTTAAAAAATAAAATTAACTTTTGTAAATCCGCTAAACACCACCAAAAGTCATTTTGTCTGTTGATATTTTTGTGGATTAAATTATTCGTAATTTTAAAATACAATTACATTAAAATCAGGTTTTTATAAATTTTATCTAAAGTTATAATTTACATTTACTTTAAGTGTGAAAACCGACTAATCCCTTTATTTATGAACAACTAACTTAAACGCTAAAAAGGCTTGAGATTGTGGATAAGTCTATTATTTACAAAAGTAAATAATCTTTTAATGCTATTGATTATTTTTATTTGAGTATTTTTGTGGTGTATTTTAAAGCTATGCAGATCTTTATTCATTATTTCTTACACTTCGGTATTCCACTGATATTCGCCCTTATTTTCTACCGAAAAAAGTGGAAAAAAGCCTATTTTATATTGTTATTAACAATGCTTATTGACCTTGACCATTTAATGGCTAACCCTATATTTGAAGCAAATAGATGTAGTATTAACTACCATCCTCTTCATACCTATTATGCAGGTTGTATTTATCTTCTATTAATCTTCTTTAAAAATCCCTTTCGATTGATAGGAATAGGATTATTATGGCATTTATTAACCGATTTAATCGATTGTATGATGACTTACTCTACTTGTCCATCCTGTTTACAAAATGCACCAGCTATCGATTTATTAGCATTTATTTACCAATTTTTTAACTAATAAAACATTGTATATCAAGTAATTATAGTATTCATTTACAAATGTTAATATTATCAATTTACATTTGTGTTTTGTAAATGAAAATCTTTTATTTACTTTTGTAAAAAGTGTTTTTACAATGGTAAAAGGTATTAATCAAAGAATTTCGACAATTATTGAACATTTTAATTTTAACAATTCCGAATTTGCAGACGAAATTGATGTTCCTCGCTCTTCTATTTCTCATCTTATTTCTGGGAGAAACAAAGCATCACTTGATTTTATAATTAAGGTAAAAGCTCGTTTTCCAAAACTGTCTTGGGATTGGCTAATTAACGGAGAGGGCGAAATGTTTGTCGAAGAAAAACCAAAAGAAAAGGAGGAAGAAAAAGGAACTCCCACCCTACCTGATTTGTTTGCTCATATTGATGATGAAAATTTTGGCGTTACAGAAAAAGAAGATACTATCCTTTCTGAAACGCCCTCAGAATTCCCTATAGCTATACAATCACAAGAAGAAACAAAAATAGACGATTCTCAGCGATTAGAAATCAAGGAAAATGAAAATAACTCACAAACTATTGAAAATCAAGTGAGTAAAATAATAAAAATAGTTTGGTTCTATGATAACGGAAAATTTGAAAGCTTTGAACCTTAAAGATGGAAATCTGCGTGATATTTACTCCTCTATATTCGAAATACTTTTTCGTTGACGAACTTCAATTGCTTTTTTGGCTAGCATTTTGATAGCATAAGGAGCTAAATAAATCATGGCGTACCCTAAGGCTTTCTTCTTCCAATTTTTGCTCTTAAGGTGTTTTTTCGCCATTCCTGCGACAGCAGTAGAAATTCCTAACTGAACGATATCTCCTACTGCCCCTGCATTCATCGCCGAATTGGCAATACCTACAATAGCATCTTTATTGGCAATTTTATTTTTCAAATTGGACGATAACGACCTTACAATAGCGCCTTTTTTGAGCACCATTTTGGGTTTTCCACTCTTACCTATACTCTCTCCCAAATATTGGTCTGTGAAACCATTGGTAAGTTGGCTCAAACTTTTGGTAGTATTTTTAAACTTTATAATATCCTCCATTTCAGCGACTTCCTTTTGAAGTTGCTCTTTTTGTAACCTTAATTCGTCTAAATTTTTATATCGCTTTGCCATAATGACTACTGATTAATAGATTGGATCACTTTATTTGCTATCCCTCTTTGAATTGATTTTTTACTCATAAAAACAATGATGAACAATAGTAAATAAACGCCTGCCACAATTAAAAAACCATAGGCATAATTATCTAAATAATTGCCAATCAATAAACTAATACCTATACTCAAAATAATAGTAAAGAATAAACCTAAAAGTGCCAACAATACCAAAACAACGATATTACCCGTTGCCAAAGAAGACTTTTCCGTAGCTTCTAATTTAAGCAACATCGCCTTTTTGGTGGCATAATTTTTTATTAAATCAACCATTTTATAAAGATTTATTAGAAAATATATAAAAAGGAACAAAAAATGCTCCTTTTTATATTAAATTCGTATGAATATTTTATTTTAAGGCATCATATTCTGTATGAATATCCTCCTCCTTTACGAACTCATTTTTTCTGCTTTCATAATTCTTCTTCACATTATCTACTGCTTCTTTTGCTTTTTCTTTAATAGTAGTAGAAAACTCCTCATACTTATCCATCGCTTTCTCCGTAGCCTCATTTATTTTTTCTTGGGCTTGTTTTTGCAATTTCTCAGACTCTTTTTTTAGTTTTTTTCTTGTTTTTTTACCTTCATCTGGTGCAAACAAAACTCCTAAAATAGCTCCTGCTGCTGCTCCTACTACTAGACCTGTTAAAAGGCTTATTCCATTATCTTCTTTTCTTGACATTTGATATAATTTTAATTGGTTATCTAACCTTAATAAATCAAAATCTATACCAATATACTCTGGATAAAAATGAATTTTATCATCAAAAAATAACTTAATTAATATAAGACAGAATCAAATCAATCGTTTCTTGCTTATTGAGCGAAGAATTATCGATGAGAATGGCATCTTTGGCTTGTTTTAAAGGTGCTATTTCCCTTTCACTATCGATTTTATCACGAGTAATAAGGTTTTCCCTAACTGACATTTTGTCAATTTCCACGCCTGATTTTTTCAATTCAAGGTACCTTCTTTGGGTTCTTTCCTCTACATTGGCAGTCATGAAAAACTTATAATTTGCATTCGGCAGAATGGTCGTTCCTATATCTCGTCCGTCCATTATGACACCACCATTTTGTGCCATTTCTCGCTGTGTATCTAGCAAAAAATCCCTTATTTCTTTTTGTTGAGCAATCTGACTGACTTGGTCAGAAACCCTCGTTTCTCGAATTTCTTGATCAATATTTTTTCCATTCAGATACAAGCTCAATACTTCGTTTTCTAATTTAAAAACTAAATGAATTTGGTCTAAATTAGCAATGAGTTGAGGAATATCAATTTGATTATTTTGGGTATAATTTTCCAATCCAAAAAAAGTAATCCCTCGATACAAAGCTCCTGTATCAATGTGGATTAAACCTAATCTTTTCGCAATTTCTTTTGAAATAGAACTCTTTCCTGTGGACGAAAAACCATCAATCGCAATAACGGGTTTCTTATTCATTTAACCTTTATTTTTTATTTCCTGATAAATTAATTCCAATTCCTAACATATTAACATTAGTGGCGTTATGATAACGAGTATGGGCATAATTAATCTTAACATTGGCGAACTTTACTCCAAAACCTGCCGAAATTCCTGTAAAATTCCTCTGGTCTGTAATTGATAACTCATTTCCTCTTTTGGCATTATATCCCAATCGAATATTAAAAGATTTTTTTGGAAATAATTCTACACCAAAGGAAATGTGATCAAATACTTTTCTGGCAAATCCGATTTTTTTATTATCCCTATCATATTCCGAAGAAATATTTAATTTCTGAAGGTTATGAGCCGTAACCGTAAGAGCCACAGGAAATTTATCCAAAATACGAGTGTAACCTAAGTCTATCCTAAAAGGTAATTTTTCTTTTTCCCCGTTATATGAACTCAACTGAAACCCAAAATTTCGCATAGACAACGCCAGTGTTTCATTGCGTTTTTTATTATGATAAGTGATGGCAAATTGACTGGTAATAGCAGATGAAGTATAATTATCAATTTTAGAATTGACATAATTTAGTTGGGTTCCCACTGTCCAATCGTCCTCAAATTGATAAGCATAACCCACTCCTAAACACGCATCTACTGCTTTAAATTCTCCATTTTTAAAACCATCGATATCGGTTCTATCCATTTTTCCGTAATCCATATATTTGGCATTGATAGACATCAGATGCCCTTGCTTTAAATCTCTTGCATAATTGATGGTTCCATACTTTGTACCAGCAATATAAGATGCCACATCTACGGAAATTTGATTATGCATTTTGACATTTAAAAGCGATGGATTGACAGCCGAAAAACTAACATCATCGTCTCGTACAGACATTGCATCTCCTCCCAATGCCGACTGCCTCGCAGAAACAGGTGTATTCAGAAAAGTATAAATACTCGTTCCATCCTGTCCGAAAGACAATACAGATGAAATAGTAAATAAAGAAAAAATGATCTTTCTCACAGTAATTATTTTTATAAAATATCAATAAATTTTATCAATATATCTTATTCACTTATTGAACTCTAATCAGCCTTTGTACTGAAACGAAAAAACTAACAAGTCCATGATTTGATTAGGCGTAAAAGTACAAAAATTTTGATTAAGCACAAATTCTGACCCTATATCCCAAAATAAAATTGTCCTATTGGACTAAAACTTGATCCAATAAGACAATTAATGAAAAAATCAATACGATGATTAACCTCCTATATTCGCTAAAACAATACCAAACTGAACATTATTTTTGTAATTCAATTCTGCTTTATCATTAAATACAGGCGTAAAATCTTTCTTTAAAAATAAAGTAAATCCACGATACGAAAGACTCAACTTCCCTCCTACTAAATAAGGGTTTACACCATTATCTATGACTGTTTTATACTTTTTAAACTTATCATTTTCATCATAATACTTTACCTTGATGATATTTCGAGTATTAATTCCTGCATAACCTCCCAATCCTAATGTCCATTTATTTATTTTATAAGAAAATTCCAAAGGAGCAAGGATATACACATTTCTCAATTTCGACCTTTTCAACCTTCCTTTTTCAAATTCTTCAAGGAATAATCGATCATTTTCTTCTACAAAAACATTCGATTTTTTCGGCATATAAGTATCAGTACGATAAGCCAACCCGTAGTGAATAAAAAACGGATTTTTCGCTTTCCCTAACTGATGCGTTCTCCTATAATAAATCTCCATAGAATGGGTATTTCCTATTCTAAGACCGGAGTTTTTGTTAAAAACATTAAAGTCATTTCCCGTTAGATTCGTGATGGAATAACTTACCAAAATATTACCAAATTTTTCCTTTCTACCTGACGAATCTCCCGATTTTAAGTGAATGGAATTTTTTGTTTTTTCCTGCTTTATGATTGGAGACTTGCTATAAATTGATTTTTGGACTTGCTTTTTGGTAATTTCGTCCAACAAATTTCTTTCATTTTCAATTTTGGCATTCATTTTTTGCTGATATTTTTCAGCAATCTTCTTTTTTTCTTGCTGAAAACGCTCATTGCTAACTTCTTGTTTTTTAAGACGGCTATCCCAAGCATTGATTTCGGCATTCATTTTCTGTTTTTCACTGGTTACAATACTATCCACTTTATGAGTGTATTGCTTGATTTTAGCATCTAAATTTTCGTTTTGGGCATTCAAATGAATTTGCACCAACGAAAACATCGCTAATAATACTTTTGTCTTCATATTTTTATTATTTAATTTTAATTCCTATGATTTCTATTGATTTCGGTTCTTGTATTGGAGGTAAAACATTCAATCCTATTTTTGCCCTTTCACTGACCTGATTTTCTGTTTCCACCTTTTCTAATTCACTCGCAAAAAGTAAATCGTTCGTATTCACATATTCTACTTTTGGAGCTGATTTCACTACCTTTTGAGGCTGTTTTTTCAAGACTAAGGTTTCATTTTTAAGAATAGATTTTGGCTCTTCCACCTTATTTTTTTTAACGAATACCGTGGATTGCTGAACAATATTATTTTGAGCTAAAGGCTTTTTATTTTGTGGTTTGTTCTTTTTAAGAATAGTTGGACTGTCATTTTTTTCAACTTTGTTTTTTGGGGAAACCATGGCTACATTTTCTTCTTTTTCTTCCACTACAATTTCTTGCGTTTTGGATAATTTTTCTCTTTTTTCTATTGAAAAAGAGGTTTTATCAGTCTTTAATACCTCATCATCACTGATATTGAACAATAAAAATAGTCCTCCCACAAGTAGCACCGATGCCACTAAAAAATAAGTCCACAAAGGCTTTTTAGGGCTTGGATTCCCATCCAATTTATCTTCCAAACGATTCCATAAGTCTACATCGGGATGTTCTGATAATCGTTCATAATTATCTTTGATGATTTTAAATTTCTTTCTCATTTTTGGAGTTTTTAAAATACGATTTCAACCATTTTTTGGCTTTACTTAACTGACTTTTACTGGTTCCCTCACTAATATTAAGAACACTCGCTATTTGTTTATGTTTCATCTCTTCAAAAACATAAAGATTAAAAACCAAACGATAACCATCGGGCATTTCTGCGAGTATTTCTTTGATATTAATAGAATACAAGTCCTCAAAAGTTTCCTCTTCCTCCTCTCCTATATTTTCGATTACTTCGGTATCTACATACAAGATATTCTTATTTTTTCGGATAAAACTAATGGAATCATTAATCACAATTCGCCTTAGCCAACTCGGAAAAGCCTGTGATTTTTCACACTGATTTATTTTTGTAAAAGCCTTATAAAAAGCATTTAAAACAATATCTTCGGCATCATTTTTTTGTTTAACATAAGATAAAGCAATCGCCAACATTTTCCCCACATACAAATCATAAAGCCCTTTCTGAGCCTTTCTATGATTTTGTTTTGCTTCAAAAAATAATCGGTCTAAATTGGTTTTCATATTCATCTTCTACTTATAAGACGCAAAAAAAATGAAAAGGTTGCCTTGGGTGAGGTTAAAACTGAGGCTGAGGCTAAGATTGAGGCTGAGGATTTAATATTATAACTTCATTCCATTTCGGTTAATATCAGCGATTTAGTTAAATGAATAATGCGGACTAAGAAACTAAACTGCGGCTTACTTATATACCTTTTTATTCATTCCTCTCAATACTCTTAAATTTCGTTTATCAATTTGTTCTATTATTAAACTTTTATATTCTTGATATTCATTTGCGTTCAGTGGTAATGGTTTTCTTTCAAAATCATCAAATGGAATTGTAAATAATACTTGATAATTCTTATTCACAAAATCTTGAAGTAAGAAAAAATCTACAAATCCTTTGAAATCAAGGAAAATATCAAAAAATTCTGAATATCTTTTCAATGTTTTGTATAGAGGACTTTTTTCTTTTTCATAAAACCTTCTGATACATTCCAAAGTTAAATCAAACCTATCACATATCTTCCGATTTATACCTCTTGCCTGATTAATTGTAAAACCATCTTTTCTATGAGCAGGAAAAACAATATGTCCTCCAATAGTGCGGACTTTTCGTTTAAATTCTTCTTCTTCAGCCTCAGAAATCCACCCTTTAAATTTCCCATTATATTTATTCACAAAATGAGGACACATTCTATCACTTGATAAGTTATCAATTAAGTTATTTTTTAATAACAACCTTCCCGAATTTCCTATTTTCGTTAAGTTGAAATGCTGTTTGTTAGGTAATACTTTACTCCAAAGTATTTTTTGAATATTATATAGTTTAAGGCTATCTATGTCTGGGTCACCACATTTACTATCTTTTCGATAATCATATTCTACATTCATAAAGTTCGAATTACTTACTTATACATAATGGTTTAGTTAATCAGTAATAACAGAATTAAAAAACGAAAAATTTAATTTCAGCACTGCACACAGTCTTAACCTTAACCTCAACCTTAGCCTCAACTTATGCTTCCTTATGCTTGAAAAGTACAGCAAAAAGAACGGCAATCACTAAAGCATAGATGGCAAAAGTAAGCCATATTCCGTGCCAATCTGAAACGCCATTATGAACAAAGAATTTATCGATTACAATACCTGAAGCCTTACTTCCCAAATAAGCTCCAAAACCATTGGTCATCATCACAAAAAGCCCTTGTGCAGAACTTCTGATTTTGGCATCGGTACTGGTTTCCACAAAAAGAGATCCAGAAATATTGAAGAAATCAAATGCCATTCCATAGACAATATTAGATATTAAAATCAATATCAATCCAAAGCCATCTGGCGTACCAAAAGAGAAACATCCAAAACGAATCACCCATGCAAACATACTCATTAACATTACTTTTTTAATTCCTAATCGCTTCAAAAAGAAAGGAATTGTCAAAATAAATAAAGTTTCGGAAATCTGCGAAAGCGACATCACAAAGGTAGAATTTTTCACTACAAAAGAATCTTTATAAGCTTCAACAGCTTCAAAACTTTGTAAAAAAGTATCCCCATACATATTGGTCAACTGTAATGCTGCCCCCAATAGTAAAGAAAAAATGAAAAATAATGCCATTTTGTAATTCGCAAATAATTTAAAAGCGTCTAAGCCTAACTGCTCCAAAAATGTAGCATCTTTGGAAATCAGTTTTTGAGGTGGACACTTTGGAAGGGTAAAAGAAAAAATCCCTAATAAAATTGCCCCAACCGCTCCAATATAAAACTGATTGGCATTGACATTACTATTAGTGAAATTCACAATCCACATCGCTGCAATAAATCCTATCGTTCCCCAAACCCTAATACCTGGGAAAACTTTGACCACATCATAACCATTTTTCTTTAAAATAGAATATCCCAAGGAGTTAGATAACGAAATCGTTGGCATATAGAAAATCATCGCCAAAAAGATAACATAATACAGCGTTTCGGGATCCGAAATCTGAGGTACAAAAAACAAAACCAGACCATACCCAATTTGTAAAATACCATATAAAACCTCCGAATTCACCCATTTATCGGCAATAATTCCAACAATAGGTGGCATAAAAATAGAAGATAAAGCCAATGTGGAAAATATGGCTCCAAACTCTTCAAAACCCCAGCCTTTAGCATTGATACAATAAGTTCCTATCGTTATTAACCAAGCTCCCCAAACGAAAAACTGGAAAAAACTCATCACCGTTAATCTCAACTTTATACCCTTCATTGCTTATTATTTTTTTTAGATTAATTATTATTCTCTCGTTTTTTAATTTCCTCTTGAAGAAGTAACGCCATATCAAAATCTTCGTCTTTTACAGCCTGCTCCAATAACTCATTTAACTTTTCAATGGAAATATTTGACATTTTCGTCATAGCAACATCTTCTTCCTCAATCCTATCATCAAAAGTTTGAATTTCTTCCTCAAGCTCTTCTTCATCCATTTGTATATCAATATCTAATAAAAAACCTGCTTCTTCCAAAATACTTTTAGTGGTATAAATTGGAGCATCAAAACGAAGAGCCATAGCAATGGCATCGGAAGGTCTTCCATCTAACACAATTTCTTCGCCTTCCAAATTACTAAAATGGAGATTCGTAAAAAATACACCTTCTACCATCTGATGAATGACAACAAACTCCAACTGATAGCCTGATTTATCAATAAAAGAGGTAAATAAATCCTGTATTAATGGCCTAGGTGATTTCACCTTTTCTAAAACAATAGAAATGGATTGAGCCTCGAAATCTCCAATGACAATCGGTAGTTTCATTTTACTTTCCTCATGTTCTAACAATAAGGCATACGCACCAGATTGCGACTGACTATACGAAATTCCCCTGACAACTAATCTTTGATAATTCATAGCACAAAATTAAGCTTTGTTTTAGAATCCAACAAAAAAAACAAAAGACATTTTTTTGAATTAATCGAAAATGCTGTAATATGAAATAAAGCAAAATAATACTTTCTTAAAATATATTAAAAATAAAACAAAGCAACTTAATCACATAATTTACAGCACTTTAAAAATAATATTTCACTCTTTTGTCTTGAAACAAAAGAGCCAAAAATTGCCTCCATAAAGTCGGCGAATACTATTTCAAGACTGCGGAAATTCGGCTAAAAATAAAGTCAAAAATCTAAAATTTCTAAAACTTGCTCCACCGCTTTTCCCCTCACTTGCATCGAACACAAGAAATTTTTTAACGATTTTCAACTTTATTTTCTTAACACCTACAATTTCCGAGGTCTTTTTTACAAGGTTACAACTTAAGCCCTCCCATTTATATTAATATACTTTATAATTAATACAAAAATGGTTATCGCATTTGTAAGTTTTTAGATAATTTTAAGAATCTAATTACCAATAAAATAGAGGAAACCGATAAACCAATCCCCAAAGCAATCCACATTCCGAAAGCTCCGTAATCTAAAACATAACAAAGAAAATACCCCAAAGGAAGCGTAATAATCCAATACGCTACAAAAGTGTAAATACTGGGAATTTTGACATCTTGAATACCTCTCAGAATACCTATGGTTGTAATTTGAATACCGTCAGACAACTGAAATAAGGCTGCAATAATCATAAGCTTAGAAGATAATTCAATCACTGCTATTTCTTCGGGTTTTGTAAAAATGGTTGGTAAAATATTCCTTCCGAAAATGAAAATAAGTCCACAAATGAACATGAAAATAAATACAATTTTCAGGCTATTAATTCCCGTTTCTCTCAAATCTTTATACTCTTTCTTACCAAAACGATTGCCTATCATTACGGTTGTTGCCACCCCAAAACCAATACACAAATTAAAAGTCAAAGAAGCTAAACTAAGCGTTACTTGATTGGCTGCAATATCCGTAACCGAAACCAAACCACAGATAAATCCTGCCGCTGCAAATGCCGTAACTTCAAAGAATAACTGCAAAGCCGTAGGGAAACCCAACTTAAAAAGTTGTATAAATCGGTTCTTACTGAACAACTTTTTATTCAGTGTGAAAGCCTGCATATACCTTTTTGTTTTTTGATTATTTCGTAAAGAATAGATGATAAAAAACACCATTAAAACTCTCGCTATCAAGGTTGCATAAGCAGAACCTTCTACTCCCATCGGAGGAAAACCGAGTATTCCTTTAATGAAAACATAATCCAAAATGACATTCACAACATTCGCCATAATGGTGGCTTTGGTAACACCAAGCGTATACCCCAATCCCTCCGATACTTCTCGCATCGTTTGAAAAGCCATAAATGGAATAATACTGACTATCGTGATGCTTAAATAACTCTCGGTATCAGGAAGGATGCTCTCGGGCTGATTAAGATGATAAAGTAAAGGCATCAAAGCAAAGAGCAAGGCGACCAAAACAATACCTATCAACATATTCAATACAAAACCATGTCTAAAAATTTGATTAATCCTACGATGATGATGCTGTGAATGAGCATTGGAAACCAAAGGCGGAATTGCCAATGAAAAACCAATCGCCAAAATAAAAACCGAAAAAAACACACCATTTGCCAAAGAAACAGACGCTAAAGCATCTGCTCCCAATAATTTTCCTACAATAATATTATCAAAAATATTTACTGAAACCTGCCCAAGTTGCGTTAGCATGACAGGAAGTGCCAAAACGAACAATCGCTTGGTGTAATTTATATTTATCATTAATTTGATTTACTGATTAATTCACCGCTAGAATAACACGCAAAGCATTGCGTCTCTACGGTTTTATTTCCTTACGAAACTTACCACATCTTTTTCTGTTACAGGGTTTCCTCCTAAAATAATCAGTCTTTCTACGATATTTCTGAGTTCACGGATATTTCCTGTCCAAGAATAAGTTTTTAGTTTTTCGATGGCTTTTTTATCGAATTTAACAACTGGATTGCCATGCTCATTAGCGATTTGTTTCGCAAAATGCTCTACTAAAAGACCAATATCTTCTTTTCTTTCGTCAAGAGAAGGAACATAAATCTCAATCACAGAAAGACGATGGTATAAATCTTCTCTAAATCTTCCCTCCTCAATTTCTGTTTTCATATTTTTGTTGGTCGCTGCGACTACCCGAACATCTACTTTTATCTCTTTATCACTTCCTACAGGAGAGACTTTATGCTCTTGCAACGCTCTTAAAACCTTAGCTTGAGCCATTAAACTCATATCCCCAATTTCATCCAAGAAAATCGTTCCTCCATTGGCCAACTCAAATTTTCCTTTTTTATCCTTTATCGCTCCTGTAAAAGAACCTTTTTTATGACCAAATAATTCGGACTCAATCAATTCGGAAGGTATTGCAGCACAGTTTACCTCTACGATTGGAGCTTTGCATCGGCTACTTTTTTCGTGGATAGAATGAGCTACTAATTCTTTACCAACACCATTATGCCCTGTAATGAAAACCCTTGCATCAGAATCGGCAACTTTATCTATCATTTCCTGAATTTTCTTCAGAGCTTTACTTTCACCTATCATCTGATATTTCTTACTAACTTTCTTTTTAAGTTGCCTATTTTCAGATTTTAATATTTTATTTTCTTGCTTTAATTGTCCTTTGTCCAAAGCATTTTTAACACTCGTTATCAATCGATTAATATCAATAGGTTTAGAAATGAAATCGTACGCTCCATCCTTTAAACAATCGATTGCGGTATCGATATCTGCATGTCCTGAAATCATGATAAAAGTAGATTCAGGCTTTAATTTTAGGGCTTGTTTTAACAATTCCGTCCCAGACATATTGGGCATTTTAATATCAGAAATAATTAAATCAAAATCCTTTTTTTCTATTTGTTTATAGCCTTGTAAACCATCTTCGGCAATTACAAACTCACATTCTTTTAATTCGTCTGAAAGAATATTTTCTAAAACCCCAGAAATGGCTTTTTCATCTTCTACGATAAGTATCTTTTGCATAATATTATTTTTTTAAACAAATAGTTTTTAAGTTTAATGGAGCAACAAAAACCGTTCCATTTTTAGTGGATTTTGGCGATTATCGGTTAGAAAAGTCTTTATCTTCTCATCTCAACTACCTTCTTCCAAAAATTGCAGAGCCAATGCGCACAGAATTCGCACCACATTCTATTGCCAAAGGAAAATCTCCACTCATTCCCATAGATAATGTTTTTAATTTTTGCATTTGGTTAAAATCGTCAAAAATAGCTTTGAGGCTAAGAAATTCTGCCCTTACTTGATTTTCATCCTCAGTAAAAGTAGCCATTCCCATTAGTCCTGTAATCTCCACATTGGGATAATCTCCATTGATCCAATCTTGAAAAATAGCTTTGGCCTCCTCGGCTTTAAGACCAAATTTGGCTTCTTCTTGAGCAATTTTGATTTGAAGTAAAACTTTTATTTTTCTATCGTTTTTCTGTGCTTGTTTATTAATTTCTTTCAATAATTTTTCAGAATCTACACTTTGTATAGTATCCACAAAATCAGCAATATACTTCACCTTATTGGTTTGCAAATGTCCAATCAAATGCCACTGAATATCATTGGGTAAAGCAGGTTGTTTTTCTACCAATTCTTGGACTTTATTTTCCCCAAAAATGCGTTGTCCTACCTCATAACATTCCTGAATTTTTTCTACTGGATGGGTTTTAGAAACGGCTACTAAAGTTATATTTGGAGAAAGTTGAGATGTTATTTTTTTGTAATTTTCTGAAATAGACATTGTTGGTTTATTTTAATGACAAAGATAATATTTTGAACTGAAAATAAAATGAAGTAATTTTAATTTTCTACTAAAAACATCCTTTTTATGGGATGATTTATTTGCTTGATAGTGATAAAAATCAAATAAAAAAAGTTCGGAAAAAATATCCCGAACTTTTATATTTAAAATTATAAGATTTCGTCTTTAAAATCACCATAAAGAAAATAATGATTATTTTCAAAGGTGAAATGGTATCAACAGAACAGATTTACTATTTTCTGTAATTTGTTTCGTAATCTTTCTGAGATGCTTTAATTACTTTTTTAGCATGTTCTGCTCCATAGGTCTCATGGATTCTACATTTTGCAGGTTCGTTTGGTAAATTTTTATAGGTTAAGAAATAATGCATCAATCTCTTTATTTCTGTCTCTGGCAATTCAGAAACATCTCTATAATGTCCAAATGCATGGTCTCCTTTCATTACCGCAATGATTTTATCATCTGCTTCCCCATCATCAATCATCTTAAATCCACCAATAGGAACGGCTTCGGTCAATATTCCTCCTGTGTTGAACCTATGAGAAGACAATACACAAATGTCCAATGGATCCAAATCTCCTTCGGTAACATCATCAGCTCCCATTTCTACCGCTAATTTTTTCACCTCCTCATCACAATAAGTCTGTGGAATGAATCCGTACAAAGCAGGAACAATATTAGAAAACTTTTGTGGTCTATCTACAATCATATAACCACTTTCTTTATCAATTTCGTATTTAATAGTATCTGTTGGTATAATTTCAATAAATACTCTCACTTCTTCTGGTGCATTTTTCCCAGCTGAAATTCCGTGCCACGGATGTGCTTTAAAATTTGGTTTCATTTTTTATATTTTTTATGTTACCAATAAAAGTTCTTTCTTTAAAACCTCTATTGTCTCAGAAATAAAATCGTTATTTTCTACATACGACATCAAAAAAATCGTTTTAAATTCTTCCAATGTAATCGTATCTGAGTTTATTTCTTCGTAATTATGTTTTAATATTTTAATTATGCTTTCTTTGCACTCCACAATATAACTCCAAGTTTCTTTTGGAATATACAATTGCTGAGAAACATTGTATTCAAATTCTTCGGTAATGGTCTTTTCGGTTAAATAGACAAACTCATGAATGGCTAAGTCTGCGTCAAAATTCTTTACCAAATTAGACGGTTTTATCCTTTCCAAAAATAATGCCATTCGCTCATAAGCCTGACTTTTATTCTCTGTATTTCCTTTCATCGTGAGCATTTTCAGCTCCTGATTTTTCATTTTAATATACTCGTGTACAAACTGTTTAAGCAACATCAAAAAAGGTGTCGCCAAAATCAACGCAAATACATAAGGAAAAAACGGTTGATTAAATATTCTTGATAAATCTACAATTAAATACAATGATTTCATTATTTAAAGTCTGCAAAAATAAGCATTATATTTTAAAAATCCTTTTTTTAGACAACGGAATTACAGGATAAGAGGTTAATTCTGCCCCAAATCGCTCATAGAAATCCGCAATTGATGGAATACTACTTCCCCAAAAACTAAATTTCCTTTGCTCAATCGTTTGCTGTAAAATTTGGTCTATCATCACCGAGGAAGCGTTGGTTTTAACCTCTTTATTATTAATGAAAACTAAAAAATAATCTTCTCTCTCCGAAGCAGTTACCATTGCAACCGATAATAACTCTTCCTCTTTTTTAATCTGATAAATTCTCAAAAAACCTTTATCATACATCTTCTCCAATACCGAAAAAAACTTTTCAGGGACATCATTATACCCCATTAAATTTTTCAAAAAGAAAGGTTTAAAAACTTGTATATCCGCTTTACTTTGAGAAAATACCAAACCTTTATTTCGTTTATCGTGTAGCCTTACATTTCGTCTTCGATGAATGGAATAATTCATTTTCACCTCCTGATAAGGGCGAGGTTTAAGAATATAATTTTTTCGATATTCCAAATTCCTTTCCAACTGATTATCCGCATTAAAAGGATAAGTATACACTCGGTAATGCTTTAATAAAAAGTCATAAAATGCGTTATTGAGTTGCAACTCATCTCGCTGAGAAAAAATACCGAGTTGCTGAATGCCCATTGGTGGCAAAACGACCTTAAAGCCCATTTTCCTCACAAAAGGAACAGGCATTACCGCCTCATAATCTTTATAGACTAAAAAATCCCAATTTTCACCATTAACAACTTCCAAATATGCCTTTTCAACTTGAAAAACAAACTGACAAGAACGACGAATACAATCCGTATATTTCTGAAAATCAACATCTTGAAACTTAACCTTCCTTATCATAATTTTATTTTTGAGCCATAAAAAGCATGAATAATAATTGGCTTTTTTGAATTTTTAATATATTTTTCTATCACCTTGAAAAAAGTAGGCGAAACCATAGGACAACCTAAACTCAAATAAACAGGAAAAGTGTCTTCTTCAGTCGGCATATCGGAATAAGAATGAAGCACAATTGCTCTTTTCATCGCATTACTAAAAAAATTTAAAAAATCTCATCATTTTCTTCCTCATTTCCATCTCCCATTAAAAAGGCTTTCAAAAATGGCGTAATATCACCATTCATCACCGCATCTACATTGGTCGTTTCGTAACCTGAACGAACATCTTTCACCATTTTGTAAGGATGCATTACATAATTTCGAATCTGACTTCCCCACTCGATTTTCATTTTACTCGCCTCAATTTCGTTTCGTGCTTTCATTCGTTCTTCAAGTTCTATTTCATACAACCTCGATTTCAATAATTGCATTGCCTTTTCCTTATTTTGAAGTTGAGAACGAGATTCGGAATTTTCAATAATAATCCCAGTTGGTTCGTGGCGAAGACGCACTGCCGTTTCTACTTTATTTACATTCTGACCACCAGCACCAGAGGCCCTCATCGTCTCAAAAGAAATATCCGATGGGTTGATATTAATCTCAATAGAATCATCTACCAAAGGATAAACATAGACCGAAACGAAACTCGTATGCCTTTTCGCATTACTATCAAAAGGCGAAATCCTCACCAAACGATGAACGCCATTTTCTCCCTTTAAATAACCAAAAGCATATTCTCCATCAATCTCCAAAGTAACGGTTTTCACTCCCGCTACATCACCATCCTGATAATTGAGCTCTTTCAGTTTGTAGCCATTTTTCTCTGCCCACATGGTGTACATTCTCATCAACATCGATGCCCAATCGCAAGATTCTGTTCCTCCTGCTCCTGCGGTAATTTGTAAAACTGCCGATAGTTCGTCGCCCTCATTGGACAACATATTTTTAAACTCCAAATCCTCGACTTTCTCCACTAATTTTGGAAAAGTATTGTCCAATTCTTGCTCACTATCTTTATCCTCTTTTGCAAAGTCTTGTAAGACTTCTAAATCTTCGTATTGTGTGAAAATAGCATCATATTCCTCCACCCATTTCTTTTTAGAACGCAACTGTCTTAAAAATACTTCGGCTTTTTTGGAGTCGTTCCAAAAATCTGGAGATGCACTTTTTTCCTCATCATTGGCAATTTCTATTTTCTTTTTTTCAATTTGAAGATGTTTGTGTAAATCTTCAATTCGTTTTTTTATGGCTTTAAATTGATCGTTTGTTATCATTTTATTTGAGTTATCTAGTAATCAGTAAGTTTTATTTATTTTTCACTTTTTCTCCTTTAATCGGTGAATAATCTTTTTTTATTGTACCATTGACCAATATTTCATTAAAATAAGACTTTACACCTGTCGCTTTATACATATTTTCAATATTCTGAATATGAAAGTGCAAATGAGCCTCAGAAGAATTCCCAGAATTACCACAAAGCCCCAATACATCTCCCTGTTTCACTTTTTGTCCTTGCCTTACCACAATAGAATTTTGTTTGAAATGAGCAAAAAATAAATATTCATTATTCCTTGTTTTAAGGATTACCGTATTTCCTGGAATATAAATTGGATTGAGTTCACCTGGTGGATTGTCTTTTACGCCATCCACTACCATTACCACTTCGGCATTACAAGGTGCAATAATCTCTTTACCAAAAGCGTAATAATCTTCATTCGTTCTTCCATCTGTTTTAAAAGTCTTTCCTTTTTGGTCGGTAATGACAATATCAAACGCATTTTTTTGGGCTTCACTTTCTACGTGGTAATTCAATTCTTTGGTATCTCCACCCCAAAAAACCGTCCATTCGCCCTTAAATGGTAAAATTAATTTTGTTTTATTTCTTTCAAGTTGGGGTAAATTATCTTCCCTAAAAGGTTTAACAAAAAGACCATTGATTTTAGCCTTATCATCAAGGGAAATATTGATAGCAAAAGTTCCTCGCTCAAAGATCGTTTTGTACAAGGCGTAAGTTTGCACATATTTTACAAATGCTCTTTTCTGAATTTTTCCAACTTGACTTTTTAATCCGTTTAGAAAATCAGTTGTTTGTTCTATCGGTAAAGCCGTCTTCATTTCTGATGAAAACAAATTAAAGATTTTGTCAGGTTGATTAGCATTGTAATATTGCTCAAACTCTGCCGAGACTTTTTTATAAGCCTGCTTTTCAGTCTGTGCAAAACTGAATATCGGAATTAAAATCAATAAAATTAAACTTATTTTTTTCATTTACTTTTTTCTATTTATACTTATCAATTACTATGTAACTGATTACTGGATTACTCAATATCTAACCTAAAAAACCTTTCACTGCTTTGGTGAAATCTTTTGGATTTTCGGCTTGTACCCAATGTCCAGCATTAGGGATTTTAATTAATTGATATTGTGGAAATTGTTGTTTCATTAAGAAATCATCTTGCGGTAAAATATAATTAGATTTATCCCCTGCGATAAATAAAGTTTCTCCCTCAAACACCCCAAACTGAATGGCATTTCCTACAAAATCATTGTAATGATTTGATAAAGCATCGAGGTTAAATCGCCAATTCAATTTCTTGTCTTTCGTCCAATACAAACTTTTAGTTAAGAAAAAAACGATTGATTTTTCTGGAATATATTGGCTCAGTAGGTTTTCCACTTCACTTCTTGATTTTACTTGTTCAAAATCTACACTCTTTAAGGCTTTTATAATTCCTTGATGATGTGGCGGATAAGCCTTTGGCGAAATATCTACTACGATTAATTTAGCCACTTTCTCAGGGTGCTGAATGGCAAATTGCATCACTGCCTTTCCACCCAAAGAATGCCCCAAAAGATGAGCCTTTTCAATCTGATGATACTGCATATAGTTTGTAATATCATCGGCTAAATCCTTGTGTGTCATTCCATTCGTGTGAAAACTCCTTCCGTGATTCCTTAAATCAATCAAATGAACTGGTCGGCTCTCTCCTAAATCTCTTCCAAAAGTTCCCCAATTATCCAACATACCAAACAATCCGTGAAAAATCAATAATGGTAAGCCTTCGTTTTCTTGTCCGTAAATTTTAGAATGTAATATTTTATTATCTGTCATTTTCGTTTTATTTTAGCCTTTTTGCAATCTTTTTCTATACCCTTGAATAGTATTTTCTAAACCTAAATACAACGCCTCAGAAATAAGGGCGTGTCCGATAGAAACCTCCAATAAATTCGGAATATGCGCTGCAAAATACTGAATATTATCTAAACTTAAATCATGTCCTGCATTAATCCCTAAACCATATTCTGTGGCTTTTTGAGCCGTAGCAATATACTTTTCAATGGCTTTTTCTTTATTGATGAAATAATTTTTAGCATAGTCTTCGGTGTAGAGTTCTATCCTATCCGTTCCCGTTTTGGAGGCATATTCTACCATCGCTGGATTCGGGTCAAGGAATATTGAAGTTCTAATTCCCGCATTTTTAAATTCAGTGATAATATCCGTAAGATAATCTAAATGCGTCTTACAATCCCAACCCGCATTGGAAGTCAGTACCTCATTAGAATCAGGAACAAGCGTTACTTGCTCTGGCTTCACCTCCAATACCATATCCATAAACGGACGAAAAGGATTTCCTTCTATATTAAATTCGGTGTGTACCAAAGGTTTTAAATCATAAACATCTTTCCTTGTGATGTGTCTTTCATCTGGTCTTGGATGAATGGTAATCCCTTCTGCTCCAAACTTTTGAGCATCAATGGCTACTTGCGTTACACTCGGCACATCTCCACCTCTTGCATTTCGTAAAGTGGCTATTTTATTAATATTTACACTTAGTTTTGTCATTTTTCTTCAGTTTTCTAGTTTTGCTAGTATTCTAGTAATCAGTTTTATATTTCTTTATCTCTAATTTTTTATTTTTTGGTAGTCAGTTTTAATTTTCATTCATTTTTTTAAGCAAAATAAACTAGATTACTGACTACTAAACTACTGGGTTACTTTTATCAAACCTTAAATCCAAATTGTAAAATATCCAATTCAAATTCTTTGGCTACCGTTAATAAATGGTCAAAAATATCTGCCTGAATTTCTTCATAACCTTTTAAGGCTGATTCGTTGGCAAAGCAATAGATTTCTAACGGCAAACCTTGTGAACTTGCTTGTAAATGCCTTACCACAATGGTCTCCTTTTCATTAATCTTTGGGTTGGTTTCTAAATATTTGTACACATATTTTCTGAAAACACCGATATTGGTAAGCTGTTGCCCATTCATAATATTGTCCGAATGGAGAACGGTATTTTTTTCCTCTTGGATAATTTTCATTTTATATGCTAAATAATCTCTCAAAAGATTGATTTCCATTAACTTTTTAATCTCTTGTTCATTTAAAAATTTAAAAGAATCAATATTAAAAGTAATCGAACGCTTAATTCTCCTCGTGTTACTCTCCGACATTACCTGATTGTTTTTAATCTCGGTAGAAAGTAAATCGTAAGTGGGAATAGTAGAAATGGTTTTATCGAAATTAATGATTTTCGTGGTCAGCAAACTAATCTCTTGAATCGTTCCTTGAATATTATATTTCGGAATGGCAATCCAATCTCCCACTTTCATATTTTTGGAAGTTGAAACATGAATTCCTGTAACGAAACCTAAAATGGTATCTCGAAAAATCAATAAAATAATCGCTGTCATCGCTCCAATACTTCCCAAAATCGTTTTGGCATCAATATTGAAAATCACTTGAATACCAACCATCAGAAAAACGATCATTGCAACAATATTCAACGATTGTGTTATCGCTCTAATCGCCGTAATTTTATAGAAATCTTGCTTGTGTTCATAGAAATAATTAATCGATTTTAAAACTCTCTTAAATAATATCCAAACGATATACACTGTAAATAAATAAAAGACAATTTCAATAGTGTAAACCAACATATTAGAATGCTGATGAAATAAAGGAGAAATGATAATATTGGCTAATCCCAAAGTGATTAAATGAGCCACAGAATTGAAAACTTGGCATCGATTTAAAGCTTCCAAAAATGGATTTTTGACCTTTTTACTAAATAAATAATAGGAAAAGTTCATTATTTTTTTCAGTACAAAATCAAAACCCAACATTAAAACAGCCAATACCAATAGCTTTAAGATAATTTGCATTACCAACGCCATATCGTCCGAAAATAATTCGGAAAAAAATAAGTGAATTGTATCACTTAATCCTTGTATAAAGTCTTTTGGCGTTTTCATATTATACTCAATTTTAGCAAAAATAAGAAAAGTGTTTGGCTTTGCGTAAATAAATGTGTATTTTTCCAAAAAATAATAGTTTAATGAGTGAAAATATTATTATTATCATCAGCTTACTACTGATTATCATTGGAAGTATCGGTACTATACTCCCTGCTTTACCAGGGTTATTGGTCTGTTTTGGAGGTTTATTATTATTCAAATTCGGTACAGAAAACGATTTACCCATGTTGTATATTTGGATTTTTGGAATATTATCCGCCCTATCTCTTTTATTAGATTATATTGTTCCTGCCAAACTTACCAAAAAATATGGCGGAACCCGTTGGGGAAGTGTCGGCTCTATTATCGGAACCATTTTGGGGCTTTTGTTTATTCCTCTTGCTTTTGGATTTTTAATCGGAATGCTTTTGGGAGCTTTCGTTGGGGAACTCTTACACGACGTTAATAACAAAAAGAAAGCTTTTGATGCCGTAAAAGGAGCCTTTATCGGTTTTATTGTCGGTACAGGTTTTAATTTCACAATGAGTTTAGCAATGTTTTTTGTCGTTATCTATTATCTAATCTTTTAAATTAATGAAAATGAAAAAAAGTATCGGAATCGCATTATTGAGTTTGTTTTTATTTACAAATTGTACGGCTCAAAAAAAGAAAGCTTCATCATTTAGCAATTCAAAAATAGAAAAGAAACAAGACGATATTATTCGTTTAAAAGAAGGTCAAAATATTTTTGCTAAAAAATATCAAATGAATATCACCTTTAAAAAAGTGATAGAAGATAGTAGATGTGTCAAAAAAAATGAAAAATGTGCTAAGAATGGTATTGGTGTTGTCAGTATTGAGTTAATGAGTATTCACTCTCGTCCTCGTACTTTTGCTTTATCTACTACAAATTTTGGTAAGTATCAACAAAGTATTTATTTTAACGGTTATCAAATTTCCTTGGAAAGATTGTTACCAGAAAACAATAACTCACACCGAAAACAAGAATACATTATTGAATTAAAAATAAAAAAACATAAGTTCAATAAGAGAAAAAATATTACCATTAAAAATTTAAAAAAATTAAACCAAAAGAAAAAAAGCAGAGTCAAATTATTAGAAAATTATGATAAAACAACGAGTGAATTTCGCTTTGAACATGCTCCTTTAGAGAAGAGTTAAAAAACATTTCACATACTAAAAACTTCCTCCAAAATTTTAGACACTTTTTTGTATTTGGTCGCAGGGAAAAGGTGCGTTCCACCTTTGATAATATACTCTGGCTGAGAAAGTTTGATGGGAAAAACAATGTCTTTATCTCCCATAATTTGGATAATATCAGGCAGTTTTTCAAACTTCCATTCCGATATTTTAATAATACTCCATTTTAAGTAATATGGATCTTTCATTCTAAAATACTGAAGAACACCAGGGGTTTTGGAATCGAAAATTTTCCTTAATAAAGAATACATCACAACTCCCTTATCATTAAAAGCAGTCTTTGGAATAATGCGAGGAATTTTCGTGATTTCTCCAGCCTTGATAAGTGGCGACTTTTCTTTGTCCGATTTTATACTTCCTAAAATTACGACTTTTTCCGCCTTATATCGCTTGTGAATTTCTTGCACAACAATACCACCGAAAGAATAACCTAACAAACAAAAAGGCTCTGTTTTATCGATGCTCTCTGCCATTCTTTCGATATAATGCTCCCATTCTTCTTCCTGATGAGGAACAAGCCATTGGAGAAAAACCACTTCGAGGTTTTTGGGAAAGTTTATTCTTTCCAAAACCTTAAAGTCTGCCCCTAAACCACTGATAACATATAACTTCATTTCACAAAAAAGAGCAGAATTATCACATTCTGCTCTTGGATTTATTTATATTCATTTGATTATTTAATTGTTGAAAACTGGATTTTTAAATCCACCTCATCTCTAATAAAATAATCCTTGACACAATAATTATAGAATGCCTTAAAATCTTGTCTATTAATTGAAAACTTAGCAGAAGTAAAAGTAATCGCATAATCATTTTTGACAATATTCGCTGGGAAAGAAATCGTTTTTCGAACGCCTTTTATGGTAATCCTTCCCACCACTTCATAATTATATTCTTTATCCTTTTGAGGAATAAGTTTAGAAATTTTAAACTTTGCCATCGGATATTTTCTCACATCAAAAAAGTCGCTACTCTTGAGGTGTTTATTCAATAAATCGTGGCTTTTTCCTCTCAAATCGGTATTATTAAGCTTTCTCATATCAATTAAGAACTCTCCTCCTACCAATTTTTTATTATTAAACAAAAGTTTTCCCATTTTCATAGGAACAACACCTGTGTGCGTGGTATGTTCTGACTTTACAATTTTATATCCCCACCATTGTATTTCGGATTTTTTAACTCTTACTACCTTATCGAATTTAATCTTTCTTCTTTGAGAAAAAGTTAAAGAAATACCCAAAATTAAAAATACAAATAATAATATTCTCTTCATTTTTTATTTATTTTTATACCAAGCAAATATACTAATTTATCTGAAAAACCAAAATTTATTCTTCATTTTACTTTTTCAAATCATTCGGAAGGCTACCTTTTTCAGATAGCCTAACTTGGTTTTATTTGGTAATCATTCTTCCTATCACTAATTTTTGAATCTCCGAAGTTCCCTCTCCAATGGTACAAAGTTTAGAATCTCTGTAAAACTTCTCTGCTGGGAAATCTTTGGTGTAACCATAACCTCCAAAAATCTGTACGGCATCATTAGAAATCTTTACACAAGCTTCAGATGCGTATAATTTTGCCATTGCACCTTCTTTGGTCATTGGTTGTTTAGCATTTTTCAAAGTAGCAGCTCTTTGGATTAATAATTCTGACGCATCTATTTCTGTTGCCATATCGGCTAACATAAAGTTAATCGCTTGAAAGTTCGCAATTTCTTTACCAAATTGTTTTCTTTCTTTAGCGTACTTCAATGCAGATTTATAAGCACCTCTTGCTGTTCCTAAAGACAAAGCTGCGATAGAAATTCTACCTCCGTCCAAAATTTTCAAGGCTTGTTTAAATCCTTCTCCTACTTCTCCTAAACGATGAGAATCTGGCACTCTTACATTGTCAAAAATCAATTCAGCAGTTTCTGAGGCTCTCATTCCCAATTTATTTTCTTTCTTCCCTGAAGTAAATCCTGGCATACCTTTTTCCAACACAAAAGCCGTTGCATTATTCTTCGCTCCTTTTTCTCCTGTTCTTGTCATGACTACTGCAATATCTCCAGAAATAGCGTGTGTAATAAAGTTTTTAGCTCCATTAATTACCCATTCGTCTCCATCTTTTACAGCAGTGGTACTCATTCCACCTGCATCGGAACCTGTATTATGCTCTGTCAATCCCCAAGCACCAATTACCTTTCCTGTTGCTAATTGTGGCAACCATTTTTTTCTTTGCTCTTCGTTTCCAAATTCATAAATATGATTGGTACACAAAGAATTGTGTGCAGCAATAGAAAGCCCTATTGATGGATCAACTTGTGAAATTTCATCAAGAATGGCAACATATTCATGGTAACTTAGACCTGAACCACCATACTCCTCAGGGATAACAATTCCCATAAAACCCATTTCTCCTAATTCGTGGAATAAATCTTTTGGAAAAGTCTGACTTTCATCCCACTCCATAATATTAGGTCTTATTTTTTTCTCTGCAAAATCACGAGCCGTTTCGGCAATCATTTTAAGGTTTTCTTGATTCATATTTTTTATTTTTCTATATTTCGGAGCAATGTACAAAAAAAATATGAATTTTATTGGTTTTTAAGGATGAAAATTATTTTTTTCTTCCATATAGACAGAGGGAATCTATTATTTTAAAATCAATACTTTTATCCAAGAAATTTTTAGAGAGCGAAAATTTTATACAAGTCCTAAAAAATACTCTCCCTGATAATCATAAATCGTTTTCACCTACTTTTTCATCTTTACATTTCTGGTTAAAATCAAGCCTAATAAAAAGAAAATACTCATACTCAACATCGCAACTCTCATTCCTCCATACTTCTGAATTAAACTTGAGAAAATAAGCATTCCTATCACAATGGCTATTTTTTCCAAAATATCATAAAAACTAAAATAAGTCGTATTCTCCATAGAATCTTGAGGTAAAAGTTTAGAATAAGTAGAACGAGACATCGCTTGCAAACCTCCCATTACTAAACCTACCAACCCCGCCAATCCATAAAATTGAAGTTTAGCATAAGGGTTTTCGGTATTGAGAAAATACGCCGACAAACACGCTCCTATCCACAAAAGAAGCGAAATACTAATCACATTTATATTTCCTATCTTCTTGGATAAACGAGAAAATATCAACGAACCAACAATGGCTATTACTTGAATAATTAACAAAGTGATAATCAATTCCTTTTCCTCCAAATGTAACTCATTACTTCCAAATAAAGTGGACATCAAAAAAATCGTCTGCATTCCCACACTATAAAAGAAAAATCCACTTAAATAAAACTTCAAATTCCTTGATGCAAACAGCTCTTTTTTAACCTTTAACAACTCCTTATAACTCTCCTTTACGATATCCTTATAGAAACTTAAATTTCGGCTTACCACATAAAAGAAACCTCCATTTTCACGATGATTTTTAAAAATATTTCTATGATTTAATAATACTAAATCTTTCGGCAACTGCTCCTTTACTTCTCCAAACTGAGGCAAGTGTTTAAAAGTATATTGAGCAAATCCAAACCACCAAGCTCCTGTTAATAAAAAGGAAATCCTTGTGAATAATTTGGTTTTTTGTGGGTCGTCTCCTCCCAAACCTATGATTAATCCTAAACAAATCAGTACTAAAATCACCGACCCTACATATCCGTAAATATAACCTCTTGCCGATAACGTATCTTGCCTATCAGGAGTCGCAATATCGGGTAAGAAAGAATTATAAAATACCAAACTTCCCCAAAAACCAACACTCGCTGTAATAGAGAATAATAAACCTAAAAATATATTGTTCACTCCCGTAAACATCGCTAATCCCATACACGAAGTCGCCCCTAAGTAAGCAAAAAACTGAAGAAACGACTTTTTATTCCCGATAATATCTGCCAAAGAAGACAAAATAGGCGAAATGATTACCACGATTAAAAAAGAAATCATGAGAGAAAAGCCATACACTGCATCGGGCTGAAAATCAGTTCCCAAAATGCTTATCATATGTTTCAAATCCTCTCCATCAGCACCTTTATAAGTTGTCAATCGTGCATAATAAATAGGGAATATCGTAGTGGTAATGACCAAAGAATACACCGAGTTTGCCCAATCGTAAAAAGCCCAGGCTTTCATTATTTGAGGGTTGTTCTTGATGCTTTTATTATTTTGATGATTCGACATTTTTCAAAAATTAGTATTTAATCTTAAAATCTCACAAATATAACAAAATATAAATTGAACCTTTACATACTAAAAATGATTTCTAAAAAATATATTGTTAAAAATGGTGTTTTTTAGTATTACTTATCGGACAACAATGATTTTTAATTACCTTTGCCGATATTAGACTAAAAGAATATGAGAATAGATATTGTAAGTGTTTTACCCGAACTGATGGAAAGTCCTTTTCAAGCCTCTATTTTGAAAAGAGCAATGGAAAAAGACCTAGCAGAAGTTCATTTTCATCAACTGAGGGATTGGAGTATTGGGAAATACCGTCAGATAGATGATGAACCTTATGGTGGTGGAGCAGGAATGGTGATGATGGTGGAGCCATTAGACAAATGTATTTCTGAACTTAAGGCTCAAAGAGAATATGATGAAATTATTTACCTCACTCCAGAAGGAGAAACACTTAACCAAAAGATAGCCAATACTTTGTCCATACAAAAGAATTTAATGTTGATTTGTGGACATTATAAAGGAATTGACCAAAGGGTTCGTGATTTGCATATTACCAAAGAGATTTCTATTGGGGATTATGTTTTAACAGGTGGAGAATTAGCGGCCTGTGTTTTGGCAGATGCTATTATTAGGCTTTTGCCAGGAGTATTAAATGACGAGCAAAGTGCATTGACAGACAGTTTCCAAGATAATCTTTTGTCACCTCCTATTTATACAAGACCTAAAGTGTATAAAGGTTTAGAAGTTCCTGAAGTATTACTAAGTGGGCATTTTGGAAAAATTGAAGAATGGCGACATGAAGAAGCCTTGAGAGTCACCCAAGAAAAAAGACCTGATTTACTGAAAAACAACTAATTACCAATAGTATTTTGTTTTTAAAATATAAGCCTAAAAAAACTTCCACTTGATATCGAGTGGAAGTTTTGTAATTTTTGAGTAAGTTTATTAAAAAGCAAGTATCTCTAAATCGTTCAAGTTCAGATAAGCCTTAGCACTTAGATTAGTAGAACCCGCATTTACCTCGCCTATATCTTGCGCTACCATTATTCCATTCACCCAAATTTGCACCATTAGTTGAGAGTCGTTATTGGCAGACAACCCTGTCGCAGCAATACTCAAAAATTTAGCGGAAGTATTCACGGTTCTCACTTCCGAAGCCCAACTTGTTCCCGTAACAGTATAATCTATCTTTTGTTTTGTTCCTATCTGAACGACTGCAGATTTTATGACTGCATTTTGAACAGAAACCACCTTGAACTGAACTGCTAAATCTTTTTCTACCTCTTTTTTATCCTCTTTTCTACACGAAATCATCAAAAAAGAAAAAACGAAACCTAAAAGTACTCCTAATTTTATTGCTCTCATTTTAAATAATATTTATTCTGCTCCAAATATAGTTAATTTTAAATTAATAATTCATAAGAATTCATTTAAACTTTTTAATTCGTTAGAAATTATCCTCTTTTGCCTTGGTTTTGTTGACTTCCATTATAACTTCTCTATTTATAAAAATTGAGTCTATAATAAAAAATACCATGACTCGAAAACTGAAATAAGTGTATAAAAAAACGAAAAATTTTATTCTATATCAGAAATAAAAAAATGTTTACTAAATTTGTCCAAAACTTAAAAGAATGAAGAAAGCTACAGCATTACTAAGTTTAGTGATATTACTTTTGAATTGTAACAAAATAGATCAAAAAACAACTTCATCCACCGAAAAAACAGATACTTTAGCCATTAATGAATCTGATTTTAAAGTGGAAGAAATCCCGCAAGGTTGTTATTTTTTAGCCCAAAATAAAGACACTACTTTTATCAATATTAATGATAATGCAGGTACGATTATTGGGGAAATCCGTCATAGGATAGGTAAAAAAGATTCTATTGGAGATTTAATGGGATTTGCTTCAGAAGACACCTTAAAATTGGAAGTTCAGTATAAATTAAACTCCGATTCTATTATTACAGAAGATATTTGGTTTTTAAAACAATATGGTAACCTATACCAAGGAGTAGGCAAAAAACATCATGATGGCACTTATGCTCATCCTTCTTTTGTGAAATTTGAAGGTGGAAAAGTTTATCAACCTATTGATTGTAAAAAATAACTATTTGTTGTGAAAAATACACGCACAGAAGAAAATTATCTGAAAGCATTGTTTCACCTTTGTGGGCATTCTAATACTGTAATGGTGAAGGAACTGAGCGATTATATGGACGTAAAAATGCCATCAGTGAACAATATGATGAAAAAGTTTGCTGAAAAAAAATGGGTGGTTTACGAAAGTTATAAACCTTTAATCATTACTCCAAAAGGATTAAAAGAAGCAGCACTTATCGTCCGTAAACATCGATTGACGGAAATGTTTTTAGTGGAAAAAATGGACATTGGTTGGGAAAATGTTCACGAAATTGCAGAACAATTAGAGCATATTCATTCGCCTTTATTTTTTGATAAAATGGACGAAATTTTAAATTTCCCCAAAATTGATCCTCATGGAGAACCCATTCCTGATAAAAATGGAGAAATTATCGCTCAAAATCTAATTAAACTGAGTGATTGTCAAGCAAATGACAAAGTCATTTTTAAATCAGTAACATCCTATGATGATACTTTTCTTAATTACCTTAATGACAGAAATTTGAGCCTGAATGATACATTTATTGTCTCAAAAATCGAAGACTTTGACCATTCTATGGTAATTTTGCTCAACGATCAAGAAATTATTCTAAGCCATAATGCTTGTGAAAAAATATTGGTAAAAAAATAATCTCAGCTTTTAAAACTGAGATTATTTTTTGTTTTGATGAGTGGTTTATTTACTCATCTGCTCTTCTAATTGTTTAAATTCTTTGTACTTCGCCTTATTTTTAATAGCTCTATAAATACTCTTTAACAGACCTACTGCGTTGATATCCTGCTTATCCAACTCATACATTTTTTCTGCATAAGGTAAAGCCTTTTTAAAACGCTCTCTTCTCGCTTTTAGCATTTTTTCCGCTTTAGCTCTTCCTCCTTTTTTATTGATGAGTTTATTGTATTCTTTTACAAATTTTTCATCGTCTCCCATCATTAAATAGGCTAAACTGAGATAAGCATTTTTATTTTCCTTTCCAGGCTTTATAGTAATTGATCTTTTATACGCCATTTCTGCTTCATCTTTTTGATTTGACTTGGCATATAAAACTCCCAAATTATACCATGCTAATGCATCATTTGGATTAGTTTTCACCTGCTCTTTTAGGTTGTTGATAAACTCATCATTCTTACCTAATTTAGCATAAATAACTCCTTGCTGACTTAATAATTTAGAACTTCCGTGGAATTTTTTCAAGCCTTTTTCTACGATAGCATTGGCTTCATCATATTTTTTCTCCTCAATCAGTAACGCTGCCGTAGTATTGTATAAATCCTCCTCAACACTTTTAGATATATTGGTTTTAAAATCACTATACTGGTCATTGTTTTTCAATAAAAGCCAAGTCGCTCTATCTACTGTTACAGTTTGTCCTGTATTTTTATCTTTCGCAGTATAAGTGGTTTTTACTCCTGTATAGCCAGTATGAATCAAGTCTTTAAAAATCTTGATTGCTGTATTATTTTGCTTGGCATAAATATAACTTAAACCAGCATTATAAAGGTATTGTTTATCGTCATTACCTGTTGCTTTCAATAATTGATAAGTTTGTTCAAATCCCTTTCCTGCAAGTGCGAATTTTTTATTATTATAATTATCAATCGCAGCTTTACTTACAGCTTGTAATGAAGGATTAACTAATGTCGAAATCATTTTTTTAAATTCAGGATTTGGTGTAAAACTTTTCTCTTTCAAACCTGAAATCCCAGAAGCATCTGCGGCTGCTTTTCCTACAAAATAAACCTTATTTTTATCAGCATCTTTTCCTCTGTAGATTTTTTGTTTTCCTAAATCATTTAATTTATCTAAGACCTTTGCTCCTTCTTCTACTTTTCCACTTCCTAATAAGTCCAATCCTTTTAGCAAATAAAATTTTTCTAATAAAGAGGGCTCTAACAAATACGTTTTACCCGCTAATAATTTATCCGCTTCTTTAATTTGTTTCGATGCTTCTTTTAAATCATTTTCTTCCAAAGCATAAAATGCCTTTTTGATTTGCTTTTTTTGTCCTAAAGCAAAAGTACTCGCTACAATAGCTAAACTTAAAATTACTTTTTTCATTTCTTTTTTTTTAGATGTTAAAAACCAAGATTCAAGACTTACTTCCTCCTCTTGGCTCTTGATTCTATTTACTCATTATTTTCTTCTGAACTTCCTTCTCTTTCTTCAATTTCTTGACCTTCTTCAACTTCTTCTTCCTCTACTTCTTTATCCATTTCGATTTTAGCAATGGCTGCAATTTGGTCATTCTTTTTCAAGTTGATAACTTTCACTCCTTGTGTATTTCTACCCATCACTCTCAACTCGTCCATACCCATTCTAATGGCTACACCAGATTTATTGATAATCATTAATCCATCTTCATCTGTTACAATTTGAATACCAATTAAATCTCCCGTTTTCTCGGTAATATTCATTGTGATAACTCCTTTTCCTCCTCTATTGGTCATACGATAATCATCTACCGCAGTTCGTTTTCCGTAACCCTTCTCGGCTACTACCAAAACAGATTCCTTCTCTACATCATTTACAACAATCATACCAATCGCTTCATCATCATCTCCTAAAGAGATTCCACGCACTCCAATAGAAGTTCTTCCCACTTCTCTTACTTTCTCTTCTGGGAAACGGATACACTTACCTTTTTTAGAGGCAATCATAATCTCTGATTCTCCATTCGTTAATCTCGCACCTAAAAGACTATCTCCTTCACGTATTTCAATGGCATTAATACCATTTGTTCTTGGTCGAGAATATGCCTCCAAAGAAGTCTTTTTAATCGTTCCGTTTTTAGTTACCATCACGACATTCATCTGATTGACATAATCTTTGTCTTTCAAGTCGGCAGTTCTGATGTACGCCTTAATCTTATCGTCTGGTTCTATATTAATTAAGTTCTGAATCGCTCTACCTTTCGCAGTTTTGGAACCTTCAGGGATTTCAAATACTCTTAACCAATAACATCTTCCTTTTTCGGTGAAGAAAAGCATATATTGGTGATTAGTTGCGGATACAATATATTCTAAGAAATCTTCATTTCTCGTTTTAGCGGCTCTATTTCCTACTCCTCCTCTACTTTGAACTTTGTATTCTGAAAGTAGCGTTCTCTTGATATATCCAGCGTGAGAAATCGTTAATACCACTCTTTCGTTCGGGATAAAATCTTCAATAGACATTTCACCTCCGGAGAAGTCGATTTCGGTTCTTCTTTCGTCGCCGTATTTTTCTTTAACTTCTAATAATTCGTCTTTAATGATTTGGAATCTTCTTGATTCATTAGATAAAATATCTTCTAAATCATTGATTAATTTCATAATCGCCTCATACTCATCTTTGATTTTGTTCAACTCCATTCCCGTTAAACGAGCTAATCTTAAATCCAAAATTGCCTGAGCCTGAATTTCTGAAAGGTCAAATGCTTCCATTAAGCCTTTTTTCGCCGCAGGAGGATTTTCGCTATGTCGGATAATCGCAATCGCTTTATCTAAGTCATCTTGCGTACCGATAACCTTCATAAAGCCTTCCAAAATATGTGCTCTTTCTCTGGCTTTTTTCAGTTCGTATTTAGTTCTTCTTACGACTACTTCGTGGCGATGATCCACAAAATGATGTATAATATCTTTTAGGTTTAATTGTTCTGGTCTTCCGTTCACCAAAGCAATATTATTCACACTAAAAGAGGTTTGCAAATAAGTATATTTATATAATAAATTCAAGACAACATTAGGAATAGCATCATTTTTCAATTCGTAAACGATACGCATTCCGTTTCTATCCGATTCATCTCTTATTTCGTGAATACCTGTGATTTTTTCATCTTTTACCAATTGTGCCGTTCTGGAAATCATTTCGGCTTTATTGACTTGGTAAGGAATTTCGTGAACGATAATCGCATTTCTATTTCCTACTTCTTCAAAACTCACCTTCGCCCTTAGAACAATTCTTCCTTTCCCTGTATGGAAGGCACTTTTCACGCCATCATAACCATAGATAATCCCACCTGTTGGGAAATCGGGAGCTTTAATATGATGCATTAATTCATCAATCGTAATCTCCTTATTATCGATATACGCACAAATAGCATCAATGGATTCTGATAAATTATGCGGTGCCATATTGGTGGCCATACCTACGGCAATCCCCGATGCTCCATTCACTAAAAGGTTAGGAATTTTGGATGGTAAAACGGTTGGCTCTTGCAAACTATCGTCAAAGTTATATTGAAAATCTACTGTTTCTTTATCTAAATCAGCTAAAATTTCATCTGATATTTTTTGTAACCTTGCCTCGGTATAACGCATGGCTGCTGGCGGATCGCCGTCCATAGAACCAAAGTTACCCTGACCATCTACTTGCTGATAACGCAAACTCCAAGACTGTGCCATCCTCACCATTGCATCATAAACGGAAGAATCTCCGTGTGGGTGATATTTACCTAACACATCTCCTACAATTCTGGCAGACTTTAAATATTTTTTATTAGAAAAAACGCCTAAACCATACATTCCATACAAAACCCTTCTATGTACAGGTTTTAAACCATCTCTTACATCAGGCAACGCCCTTGATACAATTACCGACATCGAATAATCGATATAAGAGGACTTCATCTCATCGACAATGCTAATCGGAATTAATCTTTCTCCTTCTTTTTGCATAATATTTTATATTATTTTGATTTTCAACCTATTACAAATAAGTTGAATTTTCTATTTTATTTAAAATTAATAATCGGGCTAATTTACGAAAAAAATACCGATTTTTGCACAAAATAAGAATAAATATTAGTATCAAGAATCAAGAGTCAAGAACCGAGAGAAAAAACTCAAGTTAAAGAGAAAAAACAAAGGTCTCAAGTTTTGATTATTGGCTCTATAAATGAAAAAAAATTATGACAGCACTTAGCATCACTTTTCATTGTACGGCACCTCAATTGGAAAATTGGGAGAAATATCTTCACAACGAATTTTTATCCAATATCAAAAAAATGGAGCATATTCAGCGGTATATTTTTTCGGAAGTCTATAGCGAAATGATTGAGGAAGGAAAGAATTACAACTTATTGGTTTTATTTGATAATGAAGAAAATAGAGCAATATTTATGGAAGAAAAATTGGGACTAATGGCTGGAAAAATCACCGATATTTTCGCCAACGAAGTAATGATTTTCCCGACCCTACTCAACCCTATTAAGAGTGAATTATAATCGGAAAATCAGCCACTTTGTATAAGGATTTCTAAAGTATAAATGATAGTATCAAAACATCAGATTCCATAATAAGAATAAAAGTTAGATGTGTTTATTTATACTTTTTTTTTAAAGGCATAATCCAAATTAAAATTGAAATGATAGCAGAATAAATAATTGGAGGAATATAATTTGATATTTCTAAATGACTACTATTCATAAAGCCTGTTAAATAAAAAGAAATAAAAACGAGAAATACAGAAATGGGGATTAAAACAAGTTTGTTACCTGTTAATAACTTAATTATAATACCTAATACAAGGATTGTAGGTATTGAAAAAATCAGACTGATAGATAGTATAAAAAAATATGATTCCCAAAATACTCCATCAAATATTGTTTCTTTAAAACTCACAATATTACCAATAGAATATTGATTAAGTATAAGATAAACAAATGTAGAAATAACACATGTTAAAATCCATAATTTTAATACAAAAACTAAAAAACTTGTTTTTTCAATGCTAAAATATCTCATAATTCTGTACTATTTTAAATTTATTCTATATTGCCAACACTTTTTCAGACAACCCCTTTTTATCACAAGACACAAAACTTAGTATCATTAAAAGAATTACAATATTTTTCATAAGTTAATGTTTTTAAAAGTGAACCATTAATCTAAATTTTCATTTAAATGCACTTGAAATTTTTCCACCTTACTACCTTCAGTAAATAGTTGTTCTAATCTATCTAAATAATTTTGAAATAAATAGTC
>PDWJ01000597.1_pt1 | contig 91830 bp, 77 predicted proteins | sample 1430881 | NCBI WGS metagenome assembly PDWJ01 (sample SAMN01162460, study PRJNA174530) | Oral metagenome, whole genome shotgun sequencing project. | biome: Marine environment; feature: Marine mammal; material: Swab sample of the gingival sulcus; isolation source: swab sample of gingival sulcus...
CGTTCACCACGCCGAGCGCCCGGTCGATGAGCCAGAGGTTTTCCGCCACCAGCGGCCAGAGCACCTCGTCGGCCAGAGGCTCGTCGTCGCGGTCGTACCGGGTGCGCCGGCGCAGAAACAGCAGGTCGAGGCTTTCGCCGGGCTTCATCTCACGGCTTCCGGCGCCTTTCGGCAGAACGTAACGCGCGCCTGCCGCGCGGGCCCGGGTTTCGAGCCAGCGGAAATCGGCGCCGTCGCTGGCGAGCCAGGCCTTGATGATCCCGGAGCAAAAGTTGTCCAGACGATCGTAAGAGCGCCAGTCGAGGCGACCGCGGAGCATTCTGACGGCAAGCTCCAGCGCCGGTTTCGGCGGCAGAGTGTCGATATGGCCTTGCAAAAGGGCAATGGTCTGGGGCGTGCCCAGACGGCGCATGAAATCCTTGGGTTCGCTGCCATCCATCGGCGTGCCGTTCAGCCGTTTCAGCACCTGTTCGGCAAACACCTCCGGGGCGATGGGGGCGGCGTATTTCAGATAATACGCCTTGCTCTCCGGGATTTTGCCGGATTTGCTGTCTTTCAAGGCCTGCTGGTAGAGGTCTTCGAGTTCCTGCCCGACCGCCAGAAGCTCCGCCCGGAAGGCATCGGTGATCTCGGGCACCGGCCCGTCTTCCGGAGACCGCACCGGCGGGATCCCGACCCGGCTGCCGTCCATCGCCAGATAGCTGGTGGCGTCCTCCGCCTCATCCGGGGCGGTCGCCAGATGCCCCTCGATCAGCGCCCGGACCCGGGCCACCTTCTCGCCCTCCAGATGCGCCACGAGCGCGGCCCGGGCGCTCTCGCTGTCGATCCCGATCAGCACTTCGGCCATCATCGCGCGCAGCTCCACCTTGCCCTTGCCCAGCAATTCCACCGCAATGCGCTCGCGGGTTTCGGCGGGGACTTGCAGGAAACAGGCAAGCGCCGCTTCGCGGATGGCCTTCGCCGAGGCGCCAAGCCCGTCGAGCACCATCGAAAAGAACGGTTCCCCCTCGGCAAGCTCGCGTTTCTCGATGAAGGCGAACAGGTTTTCCCGGCCTGGCTGTTCCAGACGCTTGCCGAGGGCAATGAAGGCCTGAGGCTCGGCGCGCACCAGAGCCGGCACATCGATGCACTCGTTCAACTCGCCGCCGTTGCGCCAGCCGTAACGCCTCTGCTGGTAGAACACGCTTGCCAGCAGGTCTTCGGCCCCGGCACCGAGATCGGCCGCCACCTCCAGGACCCTTGCGATGGATTGCTTTTCCCGCGCCGGGATCGGACCTTCGGTCACGCCGGCGGGGCGGGTCCGGTAGGCGTGGAAAAGCTCGACGAGATAGACCCGGAACGCCAGCGGGGTGTCGTCGGGCTTGTAGATCCGGTAGCCGCGATGGGTGGTCGGCAGGGTGGCGGTGAGCACCTCGACGTAGCGCGCGGTACTGGCCGCGTCGAGACTGCCATCGGCAAAGGCGCGGCGCCGGATGTTGACCGCTTCGTCCTCGGTGCGTTTGCCAGTGTAGAACCTGCCGGAGTTCTCGCCGACCCCGAAATCGCAGCTCACCCCGCCGAGCGCGGCCAGCGCGCGTTCATCGGCGGTTCCGGCGATGTAATCGGCGGCGATCTTTCAATTGTGGCGCCAAGGTGGGATTGTGTTGCGCGGCGCGGCAATTTCCGCGCGTGGTTTCGGTCTGTCACGGCTTCGGCACCGCAAGGCGGCGCCATCGGGTTCGATCGGGCGCGGTTCGGCGATCGGGCGTTTGAAATCCGCAGGTTCGCGCCCACGCCCGCGGCTCTGTTCTCTGCCCGGCGCACCCCGGAAACCCGCAGGCCCTGACAGGTCTTGCGTGCCTGTGGCCAGGCAATTGCATGCCGCAGATTGGCAACATACACTGGGCAAAAGGCAATCCACTCAGGCAAAGGCGGCGTGATAGCCATGGTTTCCGAAGCAAAGACACTCCTTTCCGACAGCTGCCCGTTTTCCGGAGCAAGCCAGCAGGACGCGGCACAAGCCCGCTGCCCGGTCGGCACCCCTGCCGAAATGGCCGATGCCTTTGACGCCTTCGAAGGCGCCTACCAGCTCGACCCGGCCGAGGCGCTGCGCTGGTCGCGCGATCAACTGCCCGTCTTCTACGCGCCGAAACTCGGCTATTGGGTCGTCAGCCGGTATGACGACATCAAGGCCGTCTTCCGCGACAATATACTTTATTCGCCGCGCAACGTGCTCGAAAAGATCACCCCCGCCACCGACGAGGCGGTAAGGATCCTGAAAAGCTATGATTATGCCATGGCGAAAACGCTGGTGAACGAAGACGAGCCCGCGCATATGGAGCGCCGCCGTGCGCTGATGGATCATTTCATTCCCGCCAATCTCGAAGCCCATCAGAGCATGGTGCGCCGCCTGACGCGCGAGAAGATGGACGCGTTCATCGACAGCGGCCGTGTCGAGCTGGTCGACGCCATGCTCTATGAAGTGCCGCTTCTGGTGGCGCTGCATTTTCTCGGGGTGCCGGAAGACGAGATTGCCACGCTGCGCACCTTCTCCGTGGCCCATTCGGTGAATACATGGGGCAAGCCGTCGGATGAAAAACAGGCCGAGGTGGCCCATGATGTCGGCCGGTTCTGGCAATATGCCGGGCAGGTGATCGAGAAAATGCGGGCCGAAAAACACGGCACCGGCTGGATGCACGAGACCATCCGCCTCAATGCCGAGATCCCCGAAATCGTGACCGACAGCTATGTGCATTCGATGATGATGGCGATCATCGTCGCCGCCCATGAAACCACCTCGCTGGCCTCGGCCAACATGTTCAAGACCCTGCTGACCCATCGCGACGCATGGGACGACATCTGCGCCGATCCGTCGCTGATCCCCAATGCCGTTGAAGAATGCCTGCGCTACGCCGGGTCCATCGTGGCCTGGCGGCGTCAGGCCACCGCCCCCGCCACCCTGGGCGGTGTTGACCTGCCGGAGGGCGCGAAGCTTTTGCTGGTGCAGGCTTCGGGCAACCAGGACGAGCGGCATTTCGAAGATGGCGACCGGTTCGATATATACCGCGATAATGCGGTGGAGCATCTGACCTTCGGTTACGGCGCCCATCAATGTATGGGCAAGAATATCGGCCGGATGGAGATGCGCATTTTCCTCGAGGAAATGACCCGCCGCCTGCCGCATCTGCGGCTGGCCGAACAGGACTATACCTATCTGCCCAATACCTCTTTCCGCGGCCCGGATCATCTTTGGGTCGAATGGGATCCGGCGCAGAACCCCGAGCGAAAAACGTCAACCCCCCCTGCAAAACCGGTGCATTTTTCGGTCGGACCGCCCGCACGGCAGAATATCGCCCGCAAGGTGCGCGTGGTCGAAGCGCGCGAGGAGGCCGAAGGCGTCCTCGGGCTTATATTCGAAGATGCCAGGGGCCGGCCGCTTCCCAGATGGAGTGCCGGCGCCCATATCGAGCTTTGCGTCGGCGAATATGACCGCAAGTATTCGCTCTGCGGCGCCCCCGGTGACGGGCGTTTTCAGGTGGCGATCCTGCGCGAAGAGGACGGGCGCGGCGGCTCGAAATATATTCACGACACGATTACCAAAGGCGCCGAAATCAAGTTGCGGGGGCCGTCGAATCTGTTCCGACTCGACGACAGCGCCTCGCATTATATTCTGGTCGCGGGCGGTATCGGCATCACGCCGATCATCGCCATGGCGGACCGACTGAAGGCGCAGGGCAAGAGTTACGAGGTCCATTATGCCGGCCGCAGCCGCAAGACCATGGCCTTCCTGCACCGCCTTGCCCGCGATCACGCCGCAGCGCATATATATCCCTCCAACGAGAATACCCGCGTGGACCTTGCCGCACTGGTCGCCGCCTTGCCCGCGGGGGGGCAGATATATTCCTGCGGCCCGCAAAGGCTGCTCGATGCGCTGGAAGACCTGACGGCCGATATGCCCGAAGGCACGTTCCACTTCGAGCATTTCAGCGCCAAGGACACCGCGCTTGATCCGGAAAAGGAAACCGCCTTCGAGGTCGAACTGGTCGACTCGGGCATGAGTCTTCAGGTGGCCAATGACACCACCCTTCTGGACGCTCTTCTCGCCGCCGGCATCGACATCGCCTGCGACTGCCGCGAGGGGCTGTGCGGCTCCTGCGAGGTGACGGTTGTGGACGGCGAGATCGACCACCGCGATGTGGTTCTGACCCGCGCGGAGCGGGCCGAAAACAAACGCATGATGAGCTGCTGCTCGCGGGCGAAAGCAGGGCAGAAGATCAGGCTGGCCTTGTGACAGAAATTTTTATTCGCCCGGGCACGACAGCAATACCCTGATATACAGGGCCACAAACGGATGCGAAACACTCGATCGAAAGGAAAGGAAGCACAATGGCGCGACTTGGATATGAAACCATCGGCCACGGGCCGACAAAGGTCATGGTCCTGCACGGCTGGTTCAGCGACCAGACCTGCCTGACCCCGATGAAACAGGTGCTCGACACCGAGGCCTTCACCTATGTCTGCCCGGCCTATCGCGGCTATGGCGCCTCGCGCGAGCTGACCGGCGCCTGTGACATGGCCGAGATTTCCGCCGACGTGCTGGAACTGGCCGACGCTCTTGGCTGGGAAAAGTTCAGCCTGATCGGCCATTCGATGGGTGGCATGGCCATCCAGCGGGTGCTGGCCGATGCGCCCGACCGGGTGGAAAAGATGGTCGCGCTGACGCCGGTGCCCGCTTCGGGTGTGCCGCTGGACGCGGACTCCGCCGCGCTGTTTGGCGGTGCGGCCGCCAACATCGAAAACCGCCGCGCCATCATCGACTTCACCACCGGCAACCGGCTGACCCCGGTCTGGGTTGCGTCGGTGGCCGATTATTCGCGCAAGACGGCGCTCGACGAGGCTTTCGCCGCCTATCTGACGGCCTGGACCGAAAGTGATTTCCATGAAGAGATCGTGGGCAATCCGGTGCCGCTGAAAGTCATCGTCGGAGAGCATGACCCCGCGCTGTCCGCCGAGGTGATGGAAGCGACCTACATGCAGTGGTATCCGAACGCCGAGCTTGAGGTGATGCCCAATGCCGGACACTACCCGATAGACGAAACGCCCGTCGCCCTGGCCACCACCATCGAGCGCTTCCTGAAAGGCGTTTAAGGATCGCGCGAAGCGGGTACCGGCGTTTGCGCCGCCTGCTCTGCTGGCAAAGCGCCGCAGCAGAAACGGCGCAGCCACGGCGCGCCCTCCCGGCGGGAGGGGCGCCACCGCATGCCGCGACAGGCTCAGTCGACGCAGATCGTTCTTCGCGCCCCGTCGGACGCGAAGATCGCAAAGCAGCCGAAGCGCGGGGTTTCGGCGCTGCATGTTCCGGTTTCGGCCAGGCAGACACCGGTGCAATCCCCCGCAGCAGTGCAGGACTTGCCCGCATCGGGCGTGGGCAGGAAGCACAGGTGCCGGTGCCGCATCCCGCCTGCGGCCCAGCGCCCGCCGGCCTCGCGGCAAGCGGCTTCGGTCTTTGGCGCGCCGGTTTGCGGCGTATCGGCCACGGGGGTGCCTGTCACAGGGCTGCCTGTCACGGGGGTGACCGTCACGGAACTGCCTGTCACGGGGGTGACCGCCGCAGGGATGTCCGCCGTGGCCGGCCCGCTCCCGGGCACCGGATCCTCATCGGCCATGCAGCCCGTCATCGCGGCAATGAACAGCATCAGGGTCAATCGGCGCATGTCTTGTCCTTTCTGGCTTCCGGTCCGGCTTCCGGTGAACGGCTTGCAGCATCGGGGCAGTACCGGGCAGATCCGCCTGCGCGTCCTCCATTCGCGGGAAATGGTAGAGCAACGCCGGCGGGCCGGAAACGGTTTTGTCCGCACCGGGCGCGGTCGGCCCGCAGCCGCCGAACCGCCCGAACCGCCCGAACCGGGCTCAGAAGGGGAGCGGATGCGCCTTGTGGGTTGCGTCTATGGCGGCCCTGAGTTCGTCGGTCAGCGTCACCTCCGCCGCGGTCAGGCTGCGGGCAAGCTGCTCCGGCGTGGTGGCGCCGAAGATCACCGAGCCGGTGAACGGCCGGTCGGCGGCCCAGCGCAGCGCCATGTGCACCGGATCGACCCCATGCGCCTCGGCCAGCGCGAGATAGGCCGCCGCCGCCTCCCAGGCGCGCGGGGTGACCCGCCCGCCGAGCGTCTTGTTGATCGACATCCGGCTGCCGAAGGGCACGGTCAGGCCGCCGTGATACTTGCCGGTGAGGATCCCGGTGGCGAGCGGTGAATAGGCCAGCAGCGCCACGCCCTCATTGGCGCTCACTTCGGCGAGGTCGGTATCGAACAGCCGGCAGAGCAGGGAATATTCGTTCTGGATCGTCACCATCTCCGGCGCGCCGGTCTCGCGCGCCAGCTGAAGCCACATCGCCGTGCCCCAGGCGCTTTCGTTGGACAGGCCGAAATGGCGCACCTTGCCGGCGGCGACTGCGGCCTTCGCCGCCTCCAGCACGCCGGCCATATGGTCGAGCGTGGCGGCGCGGTCCTGTTTGAACGGGTTGTAGTCCCAGTTCTGCCGGAAGGCATAGGAGCCGCGCATCGGCCAGTGGAGCTGGTAGAGGTCGATCACATCGGTCTGCAAGCGCTTCAGCGAGGCGTCGATGGTCGCGGGCAGGATCGCACCCGAAAACCCCTCGCCACCGCGGGCCATCTTCGTGTCGCCCGAAACCTTGGTGGCCAGCACCACCTCGTTCCGGCGGCCGGTCTTCGCAAACCATGTGCCGATGATTTCCTCGGTGCGCCCGGTGGTCTTGGGCGACAGCGGGTTGACCGGATACATCTCGGCGGTGTCGATGAAGTTGACCCCGTGGTCGAGCGCCATTTCGATCTGGGCATGGGCTTCGGCCTCGGTGTTCTGGGTGCCCCAGGTCATGGAGCCGAGGCACAGCTCGCTGACCTCGAGCGCGCCTCCGGCAAGCTGGTTCGTTTTCATCCGGCGCTCTCCCTTGATCCGTCTGGTCGGTACCGGGGCAGACTGGGCAACTCCGCGCCGGGGCGCAAGGGCGGATTGTCAGCGTCTGGCCCGAGGGCAGGAGCGGCGCCCGGCGCCGCCGACACCAAAACAGCACCTGCCGCTCCCCGCGCGCCCTGCCCCGCAGAGGCTCTGGCAAAGCCCCGCGCCTTGCGATAAGCCGGGCGCAAGCTCTCGACAGGACATCGAAGGACATCGCATGGCCCGCATTCTCATCACCTCCGCGCTCCCCTATATCAATGGTATCAAGCACCTCGGCAATCTCGTCGGCTCGCAACTGCCCGCCGATCTCTTTGCCCGCTACCAGCGCGCCCGCGGCCATGAGGTGATGTTCATCTGCGCCACCGACGAGCACGGCACCCCGGCGGAACTCGCCGCCGCCAAGACCGGCGAGCCGGTGGCCGACTACTGCGCCCGGATGCACGGGGTGCAGGCGGAGCTTGCCGCCGGGTTCCGGCTGTCCTTCGACCATTTCGGCCGCTCCTCCAGCCCCCGGAACCACCGGCTGACCCAGCATATGGCGGGGCGTCTGGCCGAGGCCGGGCTGATCGAGGAGGTGGCCGAAAAGCAGGTCTATTCCAATGCCGACGGCCGCTTCCTGCCGGACCGCTACATCGAGGGCACCTGCCCCAATTGCGGCTATGACAAGGCCCGCGGCGACCAGTGCGAGAACTGCACCAAACAGCTCGACCCGACCGATCTGATCGACCCGCGCTCCGCCGTCTCCGGCTCCACCGACCTCGAAGTGCGCGAGACCAGGCACCTCTTTCTCAGGCAATCCGCCATGCGCGACCGGCTCAACGCCTGGATCGACGCCAAGGCAGACTGGCCGGTGCTCACCACCTCGATCGCCAAGAAATGGCTCAACGATGGCGACGGGCTTCAGGACCGGGGCATCACCCGCGATCTCGACTGGGGCGTGCCGGTGAAGAAGGGCGACGCAGACTGGCCGGGGATGGAAGGCAAGGTGTTCTACGTCTGGTTCGACGCGCCGATCGAATATATCGCCGCCACCGCCGAATGGGCCGACGCGCAGGGGCTTGGCGACGAGGCCTGGGAGCGTTGGTGGCGCATTGACAAGGGTGCGGAGGATGTGCGCTACGTCCAGTTCATGGGCAAGGACAACGTGCCCTTCCACACGCTCTCCTTCCCCGCGACGCTGATGGGCTCCGGTGAACCGTGGAAGATGGTCGACTACATCAAGTCGTTCAACTACCTCAATTATCAGGGCGGGCAATTCTCCACCTCGCAGGGCCGCGGGGTGTTCATGGATCAGGCGCTGGAGATCCTGCCGGCCGATTACTGGCGCTGGTGGCTGCTCTCCCACGCACCGGAAAACGCCGACAGCGAGTTCACCTGGGAGAATTTCCAGGCCGCGATCAACAAGGATCTGGCCGATGTGCTCGGCAATTTCGTCAGCCGGGTCACCAAGTTCTGCCGCTCGAAATTCGGAGAAGAGGTGCCCGCGGGCGGCGCCTTGGGCGCGGCCGAACAGGCGCTGATCGCGGATCTGACCGCGCGGATCGAAGAATATCAGACCCTCATGGACGCAATGGAGCTGCGCAAATCCGCCACCGCCCTGCGCGCCATCTGGGCCGCGGGCAACGAATATCTGCAAAACGCCGCGCCCTGGGCGGTCTACAAGGAAGACCCGGAGCGCGCCGCCGGCATCATCCGCTTCGCGCTCAACCTGATCGCCCTCTATGCCGCGCTCTCGGCGCCCTTCATCCCCGATGCCAGCGCGAAGATGGCCGGGGCCATGGGCACCGACGGCGCCTGGCCGGAAGACCTCGCGGGGGCCTTCGAGACCCTTGCGCCCGGGGCGGGTTTCACGGTGCCGGACAATCTGTTCGACAAGATCACCGACGAGGCGCGCGAGGACTGGGAGACCCGTTTCGCGGGCCAGCGCGGGTAGCAAAGGCCGGCGCCCGGGGGTTTCACACCCCCGGAACCCCCGTGGAGTGTTTTCCCCAGGATAAAGAGCGGAAGGTTCGGGATGGGTGTTGGGGACGGGCCGGAAAGGCCGCAGGCCCGCGTGATCTGATGGCAGGAGAAGGACATGGCGCTGTTTACCGTTGAAGAGATCGAGGCCGCCCGGGCGCTGGTTTATACGCAGATGGACCCCACCCCGCAGATCGCCTGGCCGCTTCTGGGGGAGCGTGTGGGCACGGAGGTGGTGGTGAAGCACGAGAACCACGCGCCCACCGGTGCCTTCAAGGTGCGCGGCGCGATCACCTTCATCGACTGGCTGCGCCGGGAACAGCCCGGGGCGCGCGGCATCGTCACCGCGACGCGGGGCAATCACGGCCAGGCACAGGCGCGCGCCGCCCGGGCCGCGGGGCTGGAAGCGAAGGTCTATGTGCCCGAGGGCAATTCGGTGGAGAAGAACGCCGCGATGCGCGCCTATGGCGCCGATCTGAAGGTGTTCGGCCGCGATTTCGATACCGCCCGCGAGGAGGCGATGCGGGTGGCGGCGGCGGGGGATCATTTTCCCGTCCCGCCGTTTCATGCCGAGCTGGTGCGGGGGGTTGCGACCTACGGGCTGGAGCTTTTCTCGGCTCATCCCGACCTCGATACGGTCTATGTGCCGATCGGCTGCGGCTCGGGCATCTCCGGCACGATTGCAGCGCGCGATGCGCTCGGGCTCGGCACCGAGGTGGTGGGCGTCGTCTCCACCGAGGCGGCAGGTGCCATGCTTTCGGTCAAGGCGGGGCGGCTGGTGGAGACCGGCTCGGCCGACACTTTCGCCGACGGCATGGCGGTGCGGGTGCCGGTGCAGGCGGCTTTCGACATCTATTCGCGGGGTGCGGCGCGGATCGTGGCAGTGAGCGAAGCGGAGATCGCCCGGGCGATCCGGCTGTATTTCGAATGCACCCATAATGTGGCCGAGGGCGCGGGCGCCGCGGCTTTGGCGGCGTTGATGCAGGAGCGCGACCGGATGGCCGGGCGCAAGGTGGCGGTGGTTCTGTCGGGCGGCAATATCGACACCGCACGCTTTATGGAAGTGCTGCGCGGCGGGGTGCCGGCGGCCTGAGCCCCGGGGCTCTGCCCCCCTGAAAGGATTTCGGCACTGGCGCTCCGGGTCGGGTCGGGGGGCCTTCAAATCCGCCGCCCGGGCACCTACATCACTAACGATCGAAACAAGACTTTTACAATTCTGTTGCAGAGTCCACCGGGGGGTTTCCGGAGGAAGGCGGCAGTGAGCAGGACGGCCCGAGTGAACAATCCCGGTATAAACCAGAAGCCGATCCGGCTGGCGGGGTCGGGCAAGCGCGACGTTCGCACCCAGTTCGGTGCGCTGCCCTGGCGGATAAGCCAGGGAAAGCTCGAGATCCTGCTGGTGACCTCGCGCGACACCGGGCGCTGGATCATCCCGAAAGGCTGGCCGATGGACGGCGCCACACCCGCCGAAGCCGCCGCGACCGAGGCGTTCGAAGAAGGCGGGGTCGAGGGCAAGCTTTCGCATATGGTCATCGGCTTCTATGGCTATCTCAAGCAGATGGACAAATCCGGCGATCTGCCGATCATGGTTGCGGTGTTTCCGATCCGGGTGAAGCGTTTGTTGAAGCAATGGCCGGAGCAGGCCTCGCGCAAGCGCCGCTGGTTTCCGGCCAGGAAGGCCGCGCAGATGGTGGCCGAGCCGGAGCTTCGCCAGATCATCAAGTCCTTCGACCCGCGGGTTCTGCGCCGGTAGCCAGCACCCCGCAAGCCGGCCCCATTGCGCGGCGGGGCCGGCATGCCCATAGTTGAGGGCGAGGAAAGCCGATGATCCGTTTCACTTTGCAATGCCCCGGAGGGCACCGTTTTGAAAGCTGGTTCCGCGACGGCCAGGCGTTCGACACCGTGGCGGCGGCGGGCGGGCTGGTCTGTCCGGACTGCGGCTCGACCGAGATCGAAAAGAGCCTGATGACACCGCGAATCCGGCCCGCACGCGACCGGGCGCAACCACCCGCGCCGGTCCATGCGCAGGCGTCGGCCCCGATGTCCGGCCCGGCCGCCCTGGCTCACCCCCCGGCGGGCGCCCCTGCCCCGCCTCTCGCGGCCGCAAGCCCGCGCGAGAAAGCCATCGCGGCACTGCGCGCCAGGGTCGAATCGGAGGCGGATTATGTTGGCCTGGAATTCGCCCGCGAAGCCCGCGCCATGCATACCGGCGATGTCCCGCAGCGCCCGATCTATGGCGAGGCGAAAGCCGCCGAGGCCGTTGAACTCATCGAAGAGGGCATACCGGTCGCCCCCCTGCCCTTCACCCCCACGCGCAAGGTAAACTGAAGCCCCTGGACAAGACGTCTCGAAACGCCTCCGGGCATGTTTTCGAAAGTGCCCGGGGCCGCGCCGGAGCCGCAACACCGCAACACCGCAACACACGGACAGGCCACACCGGGATACACGGGTGGGCGCATACGGGGCGCACATGGGTGGCACACGGGGCGGTGACGGAAGGCGGCGCAGCGTTCCTGCAACAGCAACAATCCCGTTAGAATTGTCATATTCTTTCCCCAGTGACGCCTTTTCGCCGCTTCAATGCGGCGCGACAGTAGGCTCGTGGTCAGCGAATGACCATATTTCAGGGCCAGATGCCCGGGAAGAGCCCCGGGCTTCAACTCAGGCATATCGTTCCCCCACCTTGCGGCCAGGGCATTCCCCTGGCCGCCTTTTTCGTCTGGACGCTCCCGCGCCCGGGCCAGGGCATTCCCCTGGCCGCCTTTTTTTCCCAGGACACGCCCGCCCCCCTGAAACCCGCCTTGCCCTTTTCCCACCGCAAGCCTAGAACGCCCGAAACCCGAACTTCCGCAGACCCGGCCCGAGCCCCATGCCCATTCTCGTGATGAAATTCGGCGGCACCTCCGTCGCCACCCTCGACCGCATCGCGCGGGCCTCGAAGCGCGTCGCCCGCGAGGTGGCGAACGGTTACGACGTCATCGTCATCGTCTCGGCGATGGCGGGCAAGACCAACGAACTCGTCGGCTGGGTCGAGGAGACCGCGCCGCTTTACGATGCGCGCGAATACGATGCCGTGGTGAGTGCGGGCGAAAACGTCACCGCCGGGCTGATGGCGCTCAGGCTTCAGGAAATGGACATCCCCGCCCGCAGCTGGCAGGGCTGGCAGGTGCCGGTGAAGACCACCGGCGTCCATTCCGCGGCGCGAATCGAGGAGATCCCCAACGCCAACATCCTCACCAAATTCGGCGAAGGCATGCGGGTGGCGGTGGTCGCGGGGTTCCAGGGGCTGGCGAAGGACGGGCGAATCACCACGCTCGGCCGCGGCGGCTCCGACACCACCGCGGTCGCCTTCGCCGCCGCCTTCGACGCCGAGCGCTGCGACATCTACACTGATGTGGACGGGGTCTATACCACCGACCCCCGAATCGAGGCCAAGGCCCGCAAGCTCGAGCGGATCTCGTTCGAGGAAATGCTCGAACTCGCCTCGCTGGGCGCCAAGGTGCTGCAGACCCGTTCGGTCGAACTGGCGATGCGCTACAAGGTGAAGCTGCGGGTCTTGTCGAGCTTCGCAGAATACGACCCCAAGGCAGGCACGCTGGTCTGCGACGAGGAGGAAATCGTGGAAAAGAACGCCGTTGCCGGGGTCGCCCATTCGCGCGACGAAGCCAAGATGACGCTGATCTCGGTCGCCGACCGGCCCGGGATTGCTGCGGCAATCTTCGGGCCGCTCGCCGAAGCGGGGGTGAATGTCGACATGATCGTGCAGAACATCTCGGAAGAGGGCCGCACCGACATGACCTTCTCCTGCCCGGTTGGCCAGGTGGCCCGCGCCGAACAGGCGATGCAGGCGGCGAAGGCATCCGGCGAAATCGACTACCATGACCTTCTGGCCGACCGGGCGGTGGCCAAGGTCTCGATCGTCGGCATCGGCATGCGCAGCCAGGCGGGCATCGCCTCGCGGATGTTCGAGGTGCTCTCGCGCGAGGGCATCAACATCAAGGTCATCACCACATCGGAAATCAAGATCTCGGTGCTGATCGACCGCAAATACATGGAGCTTGCGGTCCAGGCGCTGCACGACGCGTTCGAACTCGAAAAGGCGGTCTGAGACGGGAGCGATTTCGAAAGCGGGAGCGGCCTGGCCCGGGGCCCGCACGGGGTCGAACCCGCGTGGCCCGCACCCGAAGTGGCGCCCGCCGCCAGACCGCCGCCGAGCCTTTGCGCGATCCCGCGAAACCGGTGCAACGGCCGCGCGATTTCCCACCTCAAACGTTGGCAAACCCTCCCCCCGCGGGTAACCTGCCCCCGACAGCCCGGACGAACCGGGGCGCAAACGACAGGGACGGATTTGGATCACGGACGTGAAAGCGACAGCCGCAAGCTGCTGGGACGCCTGCGCGACGCGCTGGCTGGCGATTCTGCGGGTCAGGAACGGCTCGACCGGGTAACCGACATCATCGCCGACGCGATGGGGGTCGAGGTCTGTTCGATCTATCTGTTCCGCGACACAGAGACCCTCGAGCTCTGCGCCACCGAGGGCCTGCGCCCCGAAGCGGTTCACCAGACACGGATGCGTATCGGTGAGGGGCTTGTGGGCCGGGTCGCGCGCGACAAGCGCCCGCTCAACACCGCCGACGCCCCTTCGGAGCGCGGTTTCCGCTACATGGCAGAGACCGGCGAAGAGCGCTATTCGAGCTTCCTCGGGGTGCCGATCCAGCGGCTCGGCGAGAGCCTGGGTGTGCTGGTCGTCCAGTCGAAACAGCAGCGCGCCTATTCCGACGACGAAATCTACGGCATGGAAGTCGTCGCCATGGTTCTGGCGGAGATGACCGAGCTTGGTGCCTTCGTCGGCGAGGGCGCCGCGCTCGCGCCGCTGCACCGCCGGCCGGTCAGCTTCCGTGGCGGGGTTGGCCAGGAGGGCTCGTCAATGGGCCAGGTCTGGCTGCACGAGCCCCGGGTGGTGGTGACCAACCCGATCGGCGAGGATCCGGGCGAGGAACTCAGGAAACTCGACGAGGCGATTGCCACGCTCCAGCTCTCGGTCGACGAGCTGCTGGCCACCGCCACCGGGGCCGACAAGGACCAGATGCAGGTGCTCGAAGCCTACCGGATGTTTGCCAATTCGCGCGGCTGGCGGCGGCGGATGGAAGAAGACATCGCCCGCGGCCTGTCGGCGGCGGCGGCGGTCGAGAAGGAACAGACCACCACCCGTCAGCGCATGAGCCAGGTGCCCGACCCCTATCTGCGCGAACGCCTGCACGACCTCGACGACCTGTCCAACCGGCTGCTGCGCATCCTCACCGGACAGGGCCGCGAGACCGGCGCCGAGATGCCGGAAGACCCGATCCTGATCGCCTCCAACATCGGCCCCGGCGAGTTGCTCGAATACGGCCGCCACAAGCTCAAGGCGGTGGTGCTGGAAGAAGGCTCCGTGGCCAGCCATGCGGCGATCGTGGCGCGGGCCTGGGCGATTCCGCTGGTGGTCCATGCCGGGCCGATTGCCTCCGAGGCGCTGAACGGCGATCTGATCCTGGTCGACGGCGAACACGGGATCGTGCATCTGCGCCCCGAAGATGCCGTGGTGGACAGTTTCCGCGACAAGATGGCGATGGAGGCGGCCCAGCAGGAACGCTATGTCTCGCTGCGCGACAAGCCCGCCGAGAGCAGGGACGGGGTCCGGGTGGCGATGTCGATGAACGCCGGGCTGATGGCCGATCTGCCGAGCCTCGAAAGCTCCGGTGCCGAAGGGGTCGGGCTGTTCCGCACCGAGCTTCAGTTTCTCACCCAGCCGCGTCTACCGCGCAGGGGCGAGCTTGCCGAGCAATATTCCAGCGTGCTCGACCGGGCGGGCGACAAGGACGTGGTGTTCCGCACCCTCGACATCGGTTCCGACAAGGTGCTGCCCTACATGAAGGCGCAGGACGAGCCGAACCCGGCGCTTGGCTGGCGGGCGATCCGGGTCGGGCTCGACAAGCCCGGCGTGATGCGGATGCAGCTTCAGGCGCTGATTCGCGCCGCCGCCGGGCGCCGGCTCTCGGTGATGTTTCCCTTCATCGCGCAATTGCAGGAATTCCACGACGCCCGCGCGCTCCTGTTCGGCGAAATCGAGCGCGAACGCCGCCTGGGCCATATGCTGCCCACCGAGGTCCGGGCAGGGGCGATGCTCGAAACCCCCTCAATGGCCTTCGCGCCCTCGCAATTCTTCGCCGAGGCCGATTTCATCTCCATCGGCGGCAATGATCTGAAACAGTTCTTCTTCGCTGCCGACCGCGAAAACGAGCGCGTCCGCCGCCGCTACGACACGCTCAATGTTTCCTTCCTCAATCTGCTCGAAATGATCGTGCGGCGGTGCAGCGAAACCGGCACCCCGGTGAGTTTCTGCGGCGAAGACGCCGGCCGGCCGATCGAGGCGGCGGTGTTTACCGCGCTCGGCATGCGCAACCTGTCGATGCGCCCGGCCTCCATCGGGCCGGTCAAGCACCTGATAAGGCGCCTGGACATGGGAGCGCTTCGGCGCGTGGTCGACGATGCCCGCGCCTCCGGCGCACAGTCGGTGAGACCATCTGTGGTTGAATTCTTGTACAATCCCGGCAATCACTCTTGATTGTTCACACAATTCCTCACAAATTGCTTTCACTTTTCTTTTATGGGGCGCGTTTTGCTGCAAATTGCATTAAGCTGACATTTACCGGTTAGAATCAAGGATGGGGGCATGGACAGGGAGACAGACATGATTCTCTATTTCGTGCTGATCGGTTTTGTCACCGGCGCCGTGAGCGCCACCGCCGTGCTCACATCCGGTGGCAGCATACCCTTCGCCCTGCTTGCCTATTCGCTCGGCGGCGCCGCCGGTGTGATGCTTCTGGCCGTTTTCGTGGCCTTTGTCCCGCCCATGCCGCGACCGCGCCGCGGTTTGCCCGCCACCGGCTCACAACACGTGCATATCCCGGTACAGGCCCCGCACCGGCGCTGATAACCGGCGCTGATACCGGCCCGTTACCCACCTGATGCGAAGCGGCTGACGCGAGCCTTCACTCCCTGTCCTGTGAACCCGGTCCTGTGAACCCGCGCGCACGCATCCGGCGCTGTTGGCGCGGGGGGTCTGACTTTCGCGGAAATTCTGCCGCGCCCAGTCCTTTCCCGGCCATGTCTTTGCAGAGCTGCCCGGTCACAGCCCCGCCGGGCCACGCTCCTGCCCGCCGTCCTGACCACCGGTCCAGCGCCGCACCCGTCCAGACACCCCGGCCCAGGCGCCCGGCACAAGCTCTCGGCCAAGAACGCGGTCGGGATTGGTTGGCGGCGGCATCCCGACCCCCGGCAGAACCTCGAAACCGAAGCGCGCATAATAGGGCCGGTCGCCCACCAGCATCATCCGTTCCCAGCCAAGCGCCGCCGCGCGGGCGAGCCCCTCCCGGATCAGCAATGCGCCGAGCCCTTCGCCCTGCCGGGTCGGATGGACGGCCACCGGCCCCAGCAGCAGCGCCGGCTGTGCGGCCACCCGGACCGGCCAGTGACGAATCGCACCGGCGAGAATGCCCGCCTCGTCGCGCACGGTCAGCGACAGCCCGGCCACCGGCGCAACCCCGTCGCGCAGCCGGTAGGACGAGAGCGCCTCGCGCCCCGGCGCAAAGCAGAGGTCATAGAGCGCCTCGACCTCCCACCAGTCCGCCGCCGTTTCCTCGTCGAGACGAAACATCCCGCCCGCCTGCCTCCGTTCACACCCCGGTCAATGCCCGTTCAACGCCGCCTCCCGGGCGCCCCGCCCCCCGGTAAGGGGCTGGAAACGCCCGTAACATGAGCGTAACCACAGGGCAAACCCCGGCAAGGAGGTCCACGCATGTTCTACCGCCCCGAAGACGGCCACGGGCTGCCCCGGAACCCGTTCAGCGCCATCGTCGCACCACGCCCGATCGCATGGGTCTCGACCCGCGGCGCCGACGGCCATGACAACCTCGCGCCCTATTCCTTCTTCAGCGCCGTGGCCTACACCCCGCCCCAGGTGATGTTCTCCACCACCGGCGCCAAGCCCGACCGCCTGCGCGGCAAGGACACGCTCGGCAATATCGAACAGACCGGGGTTTTCTGCATCAATACGGTAGACGAAGAGAGCATGGCGGCCATGAACGCCACCTCTGCCGCCTTCCCCGCCGGTACCGACGAATTTGCCGCCGCCCATATCACCAGGGCTGCCTGCAAGGAGATCGCCTGCAGCCGCGTCGCACTCGCGCCCGCCGCCCTCGAATGCCGGCTCTCCCAGGTGGTGAAGGCCCGCGGCGATCACAATTACATCGTGATCGGCGAGGTGATCGGGGTGCATCTGCGCGACGATTGCCTGACCGACGGCCGGTTCGACCCCGCAGCCTTCGGGCTCGTCGGCCGGCTCGGCTACCGCGACTACGCGGTGCTGCGCGACACGGTGGAGATGGAGCGCCCCGGGGCCTGAACCCCGAACCGCGCCCTGGGTCAACCGGTCAGTGCCCGCCGAGAATCCCCGTCCGGACGGTGTAATCGGCGGCAATCTCATAGTCCGGGTCATCGTCCGAATCGACCATCAGATGCCCCGCCTTCGTCAGCAGCGCATGGCAGTCGCGCGACAGATGCCGCAGTTGCAGGAGCTTGCCCCGCGCTTCGTATCGCGCCGCCACCGCCTCGATCGCCTGCAACGCCGACTGGTCGACCACCCGGCTGTCGGCGAAATCCACCACCACCGAGTCCGGGTCGTTCTCGACGTCGAACAGCTCGGCAAAGCCCTCCGCCGACCCGAAGAACAGCGGCCCCTGGATGCGGTAGACCTTCTGCCCGTCCTTGCCGGTATATTCATCCGCATGGATCCGCCGCGCGTTCTGCCAGGCATAGGCCAGCGCCGACACGATGACCCCCACCACCACCGCGGTGGCGAGGTCTTCGGCCACGGTCACGGCCGTCACCAGCACGATCACGAAAGCGTCGGTCCGCGGCACCCGCAACAGGATGCGGATCGAGTTCCACGCAAAGGTGCCGATCACCACCATGAACATCACCCCCACCAGCGCCGCCAGCGGGATCTGCTCGATCAGCGGGCTGGCGAACAGGATGAACGACAACAGGAACAGCGCCGCCGCGACCCCGGCAATCCGCGTGCGCCCGCCGGATTTCACGTTGATCATCGACTGGCCGATCATCGCGCAGCCGCCCATGCCGCCGAAGAACCCGGTGAGGATGTTGGCCGAGCCCTGGGCCACGCATTCCTGACTGGCCCCGCCCCGGGTGCCGGTCATCTCGCCGACGAGGTTGAGGGTCAGCAGGCTTTCGATCAGCCCGATCGCCGCGAGGATCACCGCATAGGGCAGGATGATCCGCAGCGTCTCGAACTCAAGCGGCACCGCGGGGATGTGAAACGCCGGGAACCCGCCCTCGATCGAGGCCATGTCGCCCACCCGCGGCACGTCGATGCCGAAACCGATCACCACCGCCGCCACCACGGCAATCCCCGCAAGCGGCGCCGGCACCGCCCGGGTGAGCTTCGGCATCGCCCAGATCACCGCCATGGTCAGCACCACGAGGCCGAGCATGACAAACAGCGGCCCGCCGCTGAGCCATTCGCCGCCGCCCACACCATGGCCGGTCGCCTCGACCGTGCCGGGCACCTTGAACTGGCTGAGCTGCGCCAGAAAGATCACGATCGCGAGGCCGTTGACAAAGCCCAGCATCACCGGATGCGGCACCAGACGGATGAACTTGCCCCAGTGCAACACCCCGACGGCCACTTGCAGCAGCCCCATCAGCACCACCGTGGCGAACAGATATTCCACCCCGTGTTCCGCCACCAGAGACACCATCACCACCGCCAGCGCCCCGGTGGCGCCCGAGATCATCCCCGGCCGCCCGCCAATCAGCGCCGTCACCAGCCCGACGAGAAACGCCGCATAAAGCCCGACCAGCGGATGCACCCCCGCCACAAAGGCAAAGGCCACCGCTTCCGGCACCAGTGCCAGCGCCACGGTGAGGCCCGACAGTACTTCGATGCGCAACCGCGCGATCGTCAGCGCCTCGCCGGGGCCGCGGGGCTCGGGGCGGATACGGTCGGCATAGCGTGCCAGCAGAGCTCGGGCCACGTGGGACTCCTCCTTGACGGGATCAATGGGACCGGTGAACCCGGCCGAACGCGCCCCCTACACCCGCCACCCGCCAATGACCACCCCCACCGCGCCACATCCCGCTTTGCCCGCCCGCTGTCACCCCGGGGCCACGCCCCTCCCCTTTCCTGGCCCAGATCCTCAAACCCGCCCCGGCGGGCCCGTCAGAGGCGCCGGAGCGGGTCAAACCGCCCCGATCCCCGACGAAACCCGCCATGCGTGCGCGCCTTTCGAGTTGATTTCCCCGGACGGTTTTGCAACCCCTTGACCAACGGACAGGGAGGCAGACATGGAACGCATTATCGGCGTGATCGGCGGCTCGGGGCTTTATCAGATCGGCGGGCTGGAAGATGCGAAATGGGTGCGCGTCGACACCCCCTGGGGCCCGCCCTCGGACGAGCTTTTCACCGGCCGGCTCGACGGGGTGAAAATAGTCTTCCTGCCCCGCCACGGCCGCGGCCATGTGCATTCCCCGACCTCCGTGCCCTACCGCGCCAATATCGACGCGATGAAACGCCTCGGGGTCACCGATCTCGTCTCGCTCTCCGCCACCGGCAGTTTCCGCGAGACCATGGCGCCGGGCGATTTCGTGCTCGTCGACCAGTTCATCGACCGCACCTTCGCCCGCGAAAAGAGCTTCTTCGGTCCCGGCTGCGTCGCCCATGTGAGCGTCGCCCACCCGACCTGCCCGGAGCTGTCGAAAGCCTGTTTCGAAGCCGCCGAAGGGGTAACCGTGCATATGGGCGGCACCTATCTGGCGATGGAGGGGCCGCAATTCTCGACGCTTGCGGAATCGCGGATGTATCGCGAGACATGGGGCGCCGATGTGATCGGCATGACCAACATGCCGGAGGCGAAACTCGCCCGCGAGGCCGAGCTCTGCTACGCCAGCGTGGCAATGGTGACCGATTACGACAGCTGGCACCCCGGCCACGGCGAGGTCGACGTGACCGGGATCATCGCCACCCTCACCGCCAATTCCGCCGCCGCCCGCAAGCTCATCGCCAACCTTCCCCGAGCCCTCGGCACCACCCATGACCTCTGCCGTCACGGCTGCGACCAGGCGCTGACCCATGCGGTCATGACCGCGCCCGACCAGCGCGACCCCCGGGTGGTCGCGAAGCTCGACGCCATCGGGGCCCGGGTGTTGTGAGGCGCGGCCCTGCGGCGGCGTTCGCCTTTGCCCTGGCATTGCCCTGGGGCGCCACGGCTGATCCGTTGGCCCTGCCGGGCCGCCTGAGCGACGCGGATTTCTACCGCGCGGCAAGTTGCGGCGCGCCGCCCGGGGAACCGTGCACCGGACCGCTGCTGCGCTGGAACACCGAAAAACCGGTCCGCGTCGCCCTGCGCCCGCTTGCCCCCGCCTATGCCGGGCGGCGCAAGCCCCGCGCCGAAGCCGCGCTCACCCGGGCCTTGCAGGAACTCAACGCCACCGGCGCGGGTTTCCGCCTCACCCGCGTCGGCGCCCGCGACCTTGCGGAGATTTCGGTGTATTTCCTGGGTGTTGCGCCCGGCGACACGATCGCCGGCACCGGGATTGGCTGGGTCGACGGTGCGGCGATCGGCGAGGTCTCGACCCGGCTCGCCGTCGACCCGGAGACCGGCAGGATCCGCGCCGCGGCGGTGCTCGTTTCCACCGGCCTCGCCACCGCCGCCTATGAGGCGGCACTGCTCGCCGCCCTCACCGGGGCCATGGGGCTCACCGCCGAGATCAGCGCCCCCGCCTATAACGGCCGCTCCACCCTCGCCCGCCAGGGCACCGCTCCCATACGCCTCGCCCCGCAGGACGCGGCGGCACTGCGCCTGCATTACCCGCCGGTCCGATGATCCCGGCCACTCCAGCCCTTCCAACTGCCCTCCCCTGCCCGCCTGCGGCGCGCAGTTCGCCTGCGGCGGGCGGGGCGCCTGCGGTGCTGCCCCCGGCCAGGCCGACCGGTGGCGGAATGCCGCGCAGCGGGGCAGCCGTTCCTGTTCTACCCTGTCGCCAAGGCGATGATTTCCAACCCGAAGTGAGGACGCTCTCATGAAACCCACCAATGTCCGGGACTACATCCGCACGATCGTCGACTTCCCGCATGAAGGCATCCTGTTTCGCGATGTGACCACGCTGTTCAACGACCCGCGCGGGTTCCGGATGTGCATCGACCAGCTGTTGCACCCCTATGCGGGGGAACAGATCGACAAGGTGGTCGGGCTCGAAGCGCGCGGCTTCATCATCGGCGGCGCCATCGCCCACCAGCTGACCCTCGGCTTCGTGCCGATCCGCAAGAAGGGCAAGCTGCCGGGGGCGACGCTGTCGGAGAGCTATCAGCTCGAATATGGCGAAGCGGTGATGGAAGTGCATGCCGATGCGATCCAGCCCGGCGAGAAGGTGCTGGTGGTGGACGATCTGCTGGCCACCGGCGGCACCGCGGCCGCCGGGATCAAGCTGATCGAACGCCTCGGCGGCGAAATCGTCGGCTGCGCCTTCATCGTCGATCTGCCGGAGCTTGGCGGGCGCAAGGTGCTGGAGGCGCTCGGCATGGACGTGCATGTGCTCTGCGAATTCGAAGGCGCCTGAGTCAGCGGCCGGTTTTCGGCGGAAACCGCATATCCGTAAGGGTTTTGGAAAGGGTCTTGCCTACAAGCACCGCAGCCCGGGAATGCGGGCCGCTGTTTGCAAACCCACGCAAGAGCCGTGGGCGCCCCGCCTTCCTCCCCCGGCGGGGCGCTTTGCCTTTCGCCGTTTTCGCCCGCCTGTATCGGGGTTTCGCCCAGCTGTGTCGGCAGGCGCAGGGTATCTGTCGGCAGGCGTACGGCCTCGTGGCCGGGTCCGGCGTCACCCCCGCCGGCCCCCGAAGCCCCGCAGCATGCCGGGTTCGGCAGCCGCCGCGCCGGGCCCTGATCTTCCTCCGTGGTGTCACAGCCCGAAAAGCGCCGCCCCGCTGCCCGCTCTCGCACAGCCAGCGTTCGCCGCGTCAGCCACCCCTCACCCGTCCGGCAGCCCCATCACGCCCGGGTTCATGATGCCCTGCGGGTCGAGCGCGGCCTTGATCGCGCCCATCGCAGCCAGCTTCGCCGGGTCGCCGTAGCGCACGAGATCGCCCGCCTTGAGCCGGCCAACCCCGTGTTCCGCCGAGAAGGAGCCATCGAATTCGGCGACCAGATCGTAGATCGCCGTCGCCAGTTCCGCGGATGTGCCGGGCGGATAGTCCGACCGCGCGCCACCTTCCGTCGGGAACACATTGAAATGCAGGTTCCCGTCGCCGAGATGGCCGAAGGCGTTGATGCGGAAACGTCCGAGCCGCGCCACCCGCTCCGGCGCGGCACGCAGGAAATCCGGGATTGCCGAGAGCGGCAGCGAGATGTCATGCGACGAGATCGCGCCGATGCGCCTGTTGGCTTCGGGGATCTGCTCGCGCATCTGCCACAGCCGCGCGCGTTTGGCGCCGGTGCCGATCACCCCGTCATGCGCCAGACCCGCCGCTTCGGCCGCCTCGAAGAGTTCGGCCAGCGCCATTTCCGGGTCGTCCTCGGGCCCGAGGCCAAGGTCGATCAGCACCGCCCACCCCGGCACCGGCCTGAGCGGAGACCGCGCCGGGCATCCGGTTTCCTCAAGGAAATGCAGCCCCTGCCCCGAGATCAGTTCGAAGGCCGTGAGCCCCGGACCGACGCGCGCGCTGGTGAGCGCCAGCAGCGCCAGCGCCGCGGCGGGGCTCTCGACGGAGATCAGCGCCGCCGCTTCGCGGGCCGGGCGTGGAAACAACCGCAGCACCGCCGCGGTGATGATGCCAAGCGTGCCCTCGGAGCCGATCATCAGCCCGCGCAGATCGTAGCCGGTGTTGTCCTTCCTCAGCCGCTTCATCCCGTTCCAGATCGAGCCGTCCGGCAGCACCGCTTCGAGGCCGAGGCACAGCTCGCGGGTGTTGCCGTAGCGCAGCACGTTGACGCCGCCGGCATTGGTGGCGAGGTTGCCGCCGATCCGGCAGGACCCTTCGGCGCCGAGGCTGAGCGGAAACAGCCGGCCGGCCTCCGCCGCCGCCGCCTGAATGTCGGCCAGCACCGCCCCCGCCTCCACCGCCATTGCGTTCTCTTCCGGCCAGAGGCCGCGGATCGCCCGCATCCGTTCGAGCGACAGAATCATCGGCAGCGGCCCGTCGGGCATCACCTGCCCGCCGACGAGGCCGGTCCCCCCGCCATAGGGCACGATGCCGACGCGGGCCTTGGCGGCGAGGCGCACGAGGCGGGCGGTTTCTTCGGTGGAGCGCGGCGCCACCAGCACCCCGCCCCGCCCCCTGAAAAAGCCGCGGCGCTCTTCGAGATAGCCCGGTGTCAGGGGCCGGCGGACGCCCTCCGGCAGGCGGGCGGCGAAGCTTTCATCGGCGGGGTTCAGGGGGGCGCGGGTCATGGGGGGAGTGTGCCGGTTTTGACGCGCCGGGCAAGGGGGCTCCGCCGTCGAAGGCGGAGGGGGAAGGCGCCCGAAGCGCCTCCCCCGGGAAATCACGCGAAGGACCAGCGCTCCATCCAGCGCTCGCCGTCCACGTCCAGATGCGAGGAGAAATCCCCGCCGGTGTCCACATCCTTGCCGGTGGCAAAGACGAAATTGGCAAACATCGGGATCACCGCGCCGCCGTCTTCGTTCACGATCACCTGCATCTCGTAGTACATTTCCCGGCGCTTCGCCTCGTCGAGCTCGGCCCGGGCCGCGACCAGCAATTCGTTGAACCGCGCGTTGTCCCAGAAGGTATCGTTCCACTCGGCGCCGGCGGAATAGGCGGTGGTGAACATCGCATCTTCCGTCGGGCGGCCGCTCCAGTAGACGGCGGAGAAGGGATCCTGCATCCAGACATCGGCCCAGTAGCCGTCGTTCGGCACGCGGTTGACGTTGATGTCGATCCCCGCCTTTCTGGCCGAATTCTGGAACAGCACCGCCGCATCGACCGCGCCGGCAAAAGCGGCATCGGCCGCCGAGAGGTCGACCCTGAGCCCGTCGAGGCCGGCCTGCTTGAGGTAGAATTTCGCCTTGTCGGGGTCGTAGGCGGTCTGGGTCATTTCATCGTTGAAGAACCGCTGGCCCCGGCCGATCGGATGGTCGTTGCCGACCGAGCCGTAGCCGAACAGGATCTTTTCGACCAGCTCTTCACGGTTGACCGCGTATTTCAGCGCCCGGCGGACATTGACGTCGGTGAACGGATCCTTGTTGGTCGCCATGGCGAAGGTGTAGTGCTGGTTGCCGGCCACCGAATGCACGTTGAGGTTCGGCGCGCGTTCGACGAGGGCAATGGTCTTGAGGTCGAGCTTGTCGGCGGCATTGACGTCACCGGAGACCAGCGCCGTGGTCCGGGCGTTGACGTCGATCACCGAGAGAATTTCAACCGTGTCGAAGAAGCCGCGATCGGGGTTCCAGTCGTTTTCGTTGCGCGCGAAACCGGCGCTCACACCGGGCTCGAAGGAGGTGAGCTTGTAGGCGCCGCAGCCGATGCCCGAAGCCCAGTCGATGCCGTGATCGTCGCCCGCGGGCAGGATCGGGAAGTGATAATCGGTGAGGATGGCCGGGAAGTCGGCATTGCCGCTTTCAAGCTCGAACACCACCGTATCGCCGTCGGCGCGGATGTCGCTCACCGCCTCCAGCAGCGGCTTTGCCGCCGAAATCGACTCCTCGCCACGGTGGAAATTGAGCGAGGCCACCACGTTTTCGGCCGTCACCGGGGCGCCGTTGTGGAAGGTCACGCCGGGGCGGAGCCTGAACGTCCAGGTCTTCGCGTCCGGGCTCGCGTCCCAGCTTTCGGCCACGTTGCCCTCGATCGACCCGTCGCGGGCGAAACCGGTGAGGTAGCCGTTGATCCCGTAGCTCGTCGCCGACATGAAGCCGTTTTCGAAGGTCGCCGGGTTCAGCGTGTCGGAGGTCGAGCCGTGGCCCTTGGCGATGCGGAAATGCCCGCCGCGTTTCTGCGCCGCGCGCGCGGGGCTGACCCCGAGGCCGGTCGCAGCCAGACCGGTGAGCGCGGCCCCGCCAGCGAGGATCGAACGGCGGGTCGGATGGAAGCGGGCGGACCCGAAATGAGATTTGGACATGATGCTCCTATTGGATTTGCTTTGTTTGCGCGCTCCCGGGGGGGGACACGCTCCCCGGGGGGCGAAGACGCCGCAGGTTTCCCAAAAACGACATTGTGTGTCGTATATAGCCCGCAAATCCCGCCATGGGAACCGGCTTTGCCCGGGCCAGCGCGATGGGTCGGGCCTGGCGCGGGCAGCCGGGAGGGGTGTGAGGGGCATACCGCCCGCTTTCCCGGCCGCTCCGGCGCGGACAAACCGGATGAGCCTTCTTCGACGTCTGACGCAGGCCGGTCCGCGAAACCGGACATCTGCTTCTTACCGCCGCAATGAGGCGGTGCAAGCTGTTGTTCTTACATATCAATATGACATATTCATTTTTCCGGTTTTCCGGACTAATGGACAGACAGCGCGGCCCGTCCCGGGGCACGCCGTCACCCCGATGACGCAGGGCTCCACCGCCGCCCCCAAGGGCCATCCGCCAGGCCGTGGCCAGCGACCTGCCATGACCGTGCGGCGCCGGTCCGGGCGATCCCGCAAAGCCCCCGCCCGCGACAGATGGCCCGAAAACGACACCACCGCCCCCCGCTGCGCCGAAAAAACCGGTGCCTGTGGGGTAGATACCCGCAACGTTTCGTGTTTTTCTCCGGCCATGTCGTTTTTTGGCCATTTTTCCGCGCCCGCGGCCGCAGACCGGCCGGACGACACCGGCCCGCATGGCTCTGGGCTGTTCAGAACGGGTCGGGGCGAGGAATGTCAGGGCCGGAAAACAGAGGCGCCACAACGGGGAGTGACATGCCAGGCAAGGATCGGGAACTGATCGGCCGGATCACCGGGGCAAGCCGCGCGGGCCGGATTTCGCGGCGCGGCTTCATGAGCTGCGCGACCGCCGCCGGGCTGGGCACGGCCTCCGCCGCCGGGCTGTGGACCAGCGCCGCAAGGGCCGCACCGCGCCGCGGCGGCACCTTTCGCTGGGGCTGTCACGACGGCAACACCGCCGACAGCCACGACCCCGGCACATATGTCAGCCGGATGCAGATCCACACCGCCCACACCCACCGCTCCTATCTGACCCAGATCAACGGCGACGGCTCCCTCGGCGGCGACCTCGCCACCGGCTGGGAAGGCTCGGCCGATGCCTCCCGCTGGACCTTCACCCTGCACCCGAAGGCCGTCTTTCACTCCGGCCGCCCGGTCACCGCGCGCGATGTGGTGGCCTCGCTCAACCACCACCGCGGCGACAGCACCTCCGCCGCCAGGCCGCTGCTCGCCGATGTGGCGGAGATCGCCGCCGACGGCGACCACACGCTGGTGGTGACGCTGACCGGCGGCAATGCCGATTTTCCCTGGGCGATGACCGATTATCACCTCGCGATCTGCCCGGCGCAGGACGACGGCGGCATCGACTGGCAATCGGGCGACGGCTCCGGCCCCTACCGGCTGACCGGTGGCGAATGGGGGGTGCAGTTCGATTTCGAGCGCCACGAGGGCTGGCACGGCGAGGGCGCCTGGTTCGACAAGGTCCGGCTCATCGCGATCAACGACCCCAACGCCCGCCAGACGGCGCTGGTCACCGGCGATGTCGACGCGGTCACCGCGATCGACCTCAAGACCATGGCGCTGCTCGAACGCAACCCCGATGTCACGGTGTTCAACGTCCCCTCGGCCCGGGCGATCACCCTGCCGATGCATTGCGACACCGCGCCGTTCGACGATCTGCGGGTGCGCCAGGCGATGAAATACGCCATCGACCGCGACGAGATGATCGACAAGATCACCTTCAGCACCGCCACGAAGGCCAACGACTTCCACCATGCCCCGGCCCAGCCCTACTGGCCCGACGGCATCCCGCAGCACGATTACGACCCCGACCGCGCGAAAGCGCTGTTGAAGGCGGCGGGGCACGAGCGGCTGTCCGTCAGCCTTTCGACCGCCGAAAGCCTGTTCTCCGGCGCGGTCGACATGGCCGTTCTCTATGCCCAGCAGGCCGCCGCCGCGGGGATCGACATCAATGTGCTGCGCGAACCGAACGACGGCTATTACACCAATGTCTGGCTGAAAAAACCCTTCTGCATCGCCTCCTGGGGCGCCCGCCCGACGGCCGACATGACCTATACGCTGGCCTACACCTCCGGCGCCGCCTGGAACGAAAGCCGCTGGCAGAACCCGCGGTTCAACGATCTGCTGGCGATGGGCAAGCGCGAACTCGACGACACCAAACGCGCCGAAATCTACCGCGAGATGGCGAAGATCGCCCATGACGACGGCGGAACGGTGATTCCCTTTTTCAACAATTTCGTCTATGGCGCACGTTCCAGCGTCGCCACGCCCGCGACCCTCGCCCCAAGCTGGGACAGCGACGGCGCCCGCGCCGCCAGCCGCTGGTGGTTCGCGGCGTGATGCGCTGACAGACATGATCCGGCGCCCGCCGCGCGCCGGCCCGCTTTTCGTTGTGCCGGAAACCCGGGAGCCCGCGCCCCGCCCGGCACCACAGCCAAACCGGCCCCGCACAGGGCCGGAACAACAAGAACAAACGGGGGAAGTTCCATGAGTTCCTTGCTCTCGCTCGTTGCCAGACGGCTGGGATTGGGCCTGGTCACACTCCTGGTGGTCTCGGTGCTGATCTTCTTTGCGGTCGAGCTCCTGCCGGGCGATACCGCCCAGGCGATCCTCGGCCAGGCTGCCACACCAGACACGGTCACCGCGCTCCGCAAGGAGCTCGGCCTCGATCAGCCGGCCTATATCCGCTATTTCGAATGGCTGGGCGGCGCCCTTACCGGCGATCTCGGCAAATCCGCCATCCCGCCGCATGAACCGGTGATTTCGGTGATCGGCCCGCGTTTCGTCAACACGCTGTTTCTCGCCGCTTATGCGGCCGTGATCGCGGTGCCGATCGCCATTACCCTCGGGGTGATCGTCGCGCTGCTGCGCAACACGGTCTTCGACCGGGTCGCCAACGTGCTGACGCTGACCTCCATTTCCAGCCCGGAGTTCTTTCTCGGCTATATCCTGATCCTCTATCTGGCGGTGAAAATGCCCATATTCCCGGCCCTTGCCAGCCTCTCCGACGACATGACCCTCGGCGACCTCATGTACCGCACCTTCCTGCCGGCGCTGACGCTGGTGCTGGTGGTCACCGCCCACATGATGCGGATGACCCGCGCCGCGATCATCAACCTGCTGGCCTCGCCCTATATCGAAATGGCACGGCTGAAGGGCGTGCCGCCCTGGCGGGTGATCGTGAAACACGCGCTGCCCAACGCCTGGGCGCCGATCATCAACGTGGTGGCGCTGAACCTCGCCTACCTCGTCACCGGCGTGGTGCTGGTCGAGGTGGTGTTCGTCTATCCGGGCATCGGCCAGCTGCTGGTTGATGCGGTCGCCAAGCGCAACTTTCCGGTGGTACAGGCGGTGAGCCTCATTTTCGCGGCCACCTTCATCCTGCTGAACCTCGCCGCCGATGTCGGCGCGATCATCACCAACCCGCGCCTGCGGCATCCGAAGTAAGGGGCGATCCCATGAGTATTTTCGTCATCGGGTTCTATACCCTGCTGATCGCCGCCTCCACCGCGCTGGCCTGGGCGAAACAGGACCGCTGGTTCATGACGGTCTTCGGGCTGACGCTGTTGTCCTTCCTCGCCGGCATCATCGGCGGCGCCGGGGCGCTGCGTGCGATCGCGATCTTCCTCGCGCTGCTGGCGGCGGCAGCGGGCATCTCCTATACGTTCAGGGAATTCCTGATCCGCATCGCCACGCCCAACCTTGCCAGAGAGCTGCGCACCGCGCCGCTCACCGCCTCCTTCGGCATGTTCGTGATCTTCACCTATGCCATCGCCGGCATCTTCGCCCCCGTCGTCGCCCCCTTCGGCGAGGCAGAGGTGATTTCCTCCGCCTTTGCCCCCGCCGATGACAAGATGCTGCTCGGCGCCGACCAGCTGGGCCGGGACATGTTTTCGCGGCTGATCTATGGCGCGCGCAACACCGTTGGGCTGGCGCTTGTCGCCACCACGCTCGCCTTTCTCGCGGGCGCCCTCGCCGGGCTGCTGGCGGCGGTCAAGGGCGGCTGGGTCGACCAGCTTCTGGGGCGTGCGGCGGATGTCATCATGTCGGTGCCGTCGCTGATCTTCTCGCTGCTGATGCTGTCGATCTTCGGCACCAACCTCGTGGTGATCGTGATCGTGGTCGCCATCATCTATTCGCCACGCGTCTTCCGCCTCACCCGGGCGGTGGCGGGCAGCATCGTGGTGATGGATTACATCGAGGCCGCGAAACTGCGCGGCGAGGGCGACTGGTATCTGATCCGCCGCGAGATCCTGCCCAATTCCACCGCGCCGCTGGTGGCCGAATACGGGCTCGAATTCTGCTTCGTGTTCCTGCTGATCGCCGGCCTCAGCTTTCTCGGCCTCGGCATCCAGCCGCCCACGGCCGACTGGGGCTCGATGGTGCGTGAAAACGCGACGCTGATTTCCTTCGGCGACATCACGCCGCTGATCCCCGCCGCGGCAATCGCGCTGCTGACGGTGGCCGTCAACCTCGTGGTCGACTGGATGCTGTTCCGGTCGTCGGGCCTCAAGGAGCATTGAAAATGGGCAAGTTCAAGCAAAGCGACATTCTGCTCAAGATCAGGGATTTGCAGATCCAGGGCTATTCCGACGAGCAGTGGATCGACATCATCAAGGGCGTCGATCTCACCCTGCACCGCGGCGAGGTGCTCGGGCTGATCGGCGAATCCGGGGCGGGCAAATCCACCATCGGCGCCGCCGCCATGGGCTATGCCCGCGACGGCACCCGGATCTCGGGCGGCACCATCGAGTTCGACGGCATCGAGCTCACCACCGCCACCCAGGCCGAGAAACGCGCGCTGCGCGGCTCGCGCATCGCCTATGTGGCGCAATCGGCGGCGGCGAGCTTCAACCCCGCCCACAAGATCATCGACCAGCACACCGAGGCACCGGTGCAATACCGCATCAAGAAGCGGATGGAAGCCCAGGAAGACGCGATGGAGCTCTACGAGCGCCTGCGTCTGCCGAACCCGACCGAAATCGGCTTCCGCTATCCGCATCAGGTCTCGGGCGGCCAGTTGCAGCGGGCGATGACCGCCATGGCCATGGCCTGCCGGCCGGATCTGATCATCTTCGACGAGCCCACCACCGCGCTCGACGTCACCACCCAGATCGAGGTGCTGGCGGCGATCCGCGACATTGTCGACCAGTTCAACACCGCCGCGATCTACATCACCCATGACCTCGCGGTGGTGGCGCAGATGGCCGACACCATCAAGGTGCTGCTGCGCGGCGAGGAGGTCGAACAGGCCCCGACCGAGGAGATGCTGGAAAATCCGCAGGAAGACTACACCAAGTCGCTCTGGGCGGTGCGCAGCTTCAAACGCGAGCAGAAGGCCCGGCCCACCGACGGCACCCTGCCGATCATCTCGGTGAAGAACATCGACGCCGCCTATCCCGGCGGCGACAAGGTGCTCGAGGACGTATCCTTCGACATCTACCCCGGCATGACCGTGGCGGTGGTCGGCGAATCGGGCTCCGGCAAATCCACCACCGCGCGCTGCATCACCGGGCTGCTGCCGCCCTCAAGCGGGCAGATCTTCCACAACGGCGAGCTTCTGCCGCCGAAATACACCAGCCGCAGCCGCGACCAGCTGCGCCAGGTGCAGATGATCTATCAGATGGCCGACACCGCGCTGAACCCGAAGGTGCCGATCTTCGAGATCATCGGCCGGCCGGCGCAATTCTATTCCGGCCTCAAGGGCACGGCGCTGAAACAGCGGGTGGACGAGCTGCTCGACCTGATCGAGATGGAGCCGTCGCTCTATTATAACCGCTATCCGCCGGAACTGTCCGGCGGCCAGAAACAGCGGATCGGCATTGCCCGGGCGCTGGCGGCGGAGCCCGATTTCATCATCTGCGACGAGGTGACCTCGGCGCTCGACCAGCTGGTGGCGGAAGGCATCCTGAAGCTGCTCGACCGGCTGCAACGCGAACTGGGGCTGGCCTACATGTTCATCACCCACGACCTCGCCACCGTGCGCTCGATCGCAGACGAGGTGGTGGTGATGCAGAACGGCCGGGTGGTGGAACAGGGCCCGAAAGACGAAATGTTCACCCCGCCGCATCACCCCTATACCGATCTGCTGCTGAGCTCGGTGCCGGAAATGGACCCGAACTGGCTCACCACGGTGCTGGAAGAACGCGGGGTCGACAATATCGGCGAGAGCGCCAGGGTCTGAGGCCGGGCCGGCGGGGGCTCATCCTGCGCGAATGCCAGCGCAGGGTTCCGCGTTGGGCCAGCGTTCTGCAAAGGCCGCACGCACGCACGCGCTCCGAGTGCCGCACCCCTTCCGCCCGGCCCCGGCCTCGCCCCACCGGCGAGAACTGCCCCGGTCGGCGGCGTATTCGGGCTCGGGCGGCAGCACATTGACGCAGCGCGAGTTCGTCGGGATGGGTTTATCCGGGCAGGTTTGTCGCGGAAACGCCCTCAGACAATTACCGAGGCCGTCACGCCCAGCACGGCGAGGAGAATGGCATAGATGCCGACGAGGGTCGCCAAGCCACCGCTGCGGCGCTGGTGCTCCCGGATCAGTTGGTCGCGTGTCAGCATGTCCACCTCCATCGGCCCGGAGGGCAAGAGCCCTTGAGCGAAAACCCGTGTTATCCGTCCGGCCCCGCTACACGCGGATATTCCCCCGATCAACCGTCATTTTCATGCAGACCGGCGAATGCAGGCGGTTATCCGCCAGCGTTGCAGGGATTCCTGTTCACGTCTCAGGTTACAGAATACTGCCGCTTTGGAGGGCGAGACCCTCAGGGAACGACACTGGCGCGCCGGAATGCGTCAGATTTTGCCCCAAATCACGAGAATCGGCTTCAAGCTTTCGGGGCGTCACCCGCGTTTCACATGACAGACAATGTGTTGTCATTGCGTCAACACTGTCTTACCCGGCGTCCGTTCGCCCCCGGCGGTCGGCGCGCAGGTTGGCGTAGAGCACGTGATTGCGCCAGCGGCCGTTGATCTGCAGATAGCTCTGGGCCACGCCCTCGTATTTGTAGCCGACCTTCTCCAGAAGCCCGCGGGAGGCGGCATTTTCCGGCAGGCAGCCGGCTTCGAGCCGCGACAGATCGAGTTCCGTAAAGGCGTAATGCACCACCGCCGCCAGGGCCTCGCGCATATAGCCCGCCCGCGCATGTGGCGCGCCGATCCAGTAGCCGGTGGTGCCCGCCTGAGCCGGGCCGCGGCGGATATTGTCGAGGGTGAGCGCGCCGAGCAGGGCATTGTCCGCGCGCCGGATCAGGAACAATGGCAGCGCCGTGCCCTGATTGATCGACCGGTTGGCCCAGAACACCCTGTTGCCGAAACTTCTGCGGCTGAGGTGGTCCTTCGCCCAGGTGGGCTCCCAGGGGGTGAGAAAATCCCGGCTGCGGTCGCGCAGTGCCGCCCAGTCGGCATGGTCGCCGTGCTGGGGGGGGCGCAGGGTCATCCGTTCGGTCTCGATCCGGACCCGTTTTGCCCGTCCGAACATCACGCCGCCAGCCTTTCGCGCAGTTCTTCAAGGCCCGGCGCGGCTTCGGCGGGGCCGTAGAGCGCCAGCGCCGATCCCGCCTGCCCCAGCAGCGTACCGGCGAAGTCGCGCACCTCATGCAGGCCGACCGCGTCGATCTGCGCCACGGTCTCTTCGAGCGGGATCACCCGGTTCCAGATCGACACCTGGCGGGCCAGCCGCTCCGCCCGCGCCGAGGCGCCTTCGAGCCCCATGAACAGCCCCGCCTTCATCTGCGCCCGGGCCCGGTCGATTTCGGCGGCGCTCAGATCTTCGGCGGCGCGTTTCAGCTCGTCGACGGTGAGCGCCGCGAGATCGGCGATCTGTTCGGCGGAGGTTCCGGCGTAGATCGTCAGCATCCCGGTGTCGGACCAGGCCCCCGCCTGGGCATGGATCGTGTAGCACAGGCCGCGCGCTTCGCGGATCTTCTGAAACAGCCGCGACGACATGCCGCCGCCCAGCGCCCCGGCCCAGGTCTGGGCGGTAAACAGCAGCCCCTCGTCGGCATAGGAGGGGCCTTCGAAGCCGAGGGTGAAATGCACCTGCTCCAGCGTCCTGAATTCGCGCCGCTCGCCGCCGATGAACCCCGCGGGCTCCATCTGCTCCGGCCCGCCGGGGGTGAGCGCGCCGAACGTGGTTTCGGCGAGCTTCATGATCTGGTTGTGGTCGACCGCCCCGGCGGCCGCGAGGATCATCCGTTCCGGCCGGTAGTGCTCGGCGACGAAGCCCGCAAGATCGTCGCGGGTGAAGCCCCGCACCCGCTCGGCGGGGCCGAGGATGCTGCGGCCCATGGGCTGGTCGGGGAAGGCCGCCTCCTGCAACCAGTCGAAGACGATATCGTCCGGCGTGTCGAGCGCCTGGCCGATCTCCTGAAGGATCACCCCGCGTTCCATCTCGATCTCGGCGGGGTCGAACACCGGGTTCAGCACGATGTCGGACACCACGTCGAAGGCCAGCGGCACGTCTTCCTTCAGCACCCGGGCATAGAAGGCGGTCACTTCGCGCGAGGTATAGGCGTTGAGATAGCCGCCGACGTCTTCGATCTCCTCGGCGATCTGCAAGGCCGAGCGCCGTTTGGTGCCCTTGAAGGCCATATGTTCGAGGAAATGCGCGATGCCGTTCTGCGGCGCGCGCTCGTGGCGGCCGCCGGCGGTGACCCAGAGGCCGAGCGAGGCCGAGGCGAGGCCGGGCATATGTTCGGTGACGACGCGGACGCCGTTGGGAAGGGTGTCGAAATGGATCACGACCGGCGGCGCTCCCGGATCAGCGCTTCCAGCGCGCCGAGATCGTTCGCCACCCGCGTGAGCCGCTCTTCACGGTCGAACAGATCGGCCATGGCGGGCGGAAGCGGCGCCTCGACGCCGCAGGCGTCCTTCACCGCGGCCGGAAACTTCGCCGGATGGGCGGTGGCCAGCGTGATCATCGGGGTGGCGCCGAGGTGTTCGTCGGCCACTTTCACCGCCACCGCCGAATGCGGACAGATCACCTCGCCAGTGGTCTGGTGGATCCGCCGGATGGTCGCCATGGTCTCGGCCTCGCTGGCGGAGCCGGACGCGAACTGGTCGCGCAGGAAACCGATGGCGCCCTGAGAGATGGTGAAGCCGCCTTTCGCGAGGTCGGCCATCTGGCCGGCCACCGCGCTGCCGTCGCGGCCATAGGCGTCGAACAGCACGCGTTCGAAATTGGACGAGACCTGAATATCCATCGACGGCGAGATCGAGGGCACCACCTCCGCCGTGGTATAGGCGCCGGTCCGCAGGGTGCGGTGGAGGATGTCGTTCTGGTTCGTGGCGATCACCAGCTTTTCGACCGGCAGGCCCATCCGGCGGGCGATATAGCCCGCGAAGATGTCGCCGAAATTCCCCGTGGGCACGGTGAAGCTCACGGGGCGCATCGGCGCGCCGAGCGAGGTGGCGGCGGTGAAGTAATAGACCACCTGCGCCAGCACCCGGGCCCAGTTGATCGAGTTGACCCCGGCAAGCTTCACCTCGTCGCGGAAGGCGAAATGGTTGAACATGTCCTTGAGGCGCGCCTGAGCGTCGTCGAAAGTGCCGTCGATGGCCAGCGCATGAACGTTGGCCTCATCGGGCGTGGTCATCTGCCGGCGCTGCACCTCCGACACCCGGCCGTGCGGGTAGAGGATGAACACATCCACATTGTCGAGCCCGCGAAACGCCTCGATCGCCGCCGACCCGGTATCGCCCGACGTGGCACCGACGATGGTGATCCGCTCGCCGCGCTTCGCCAGCGCCGCCTGAAACAGCTGGCCGATCAGCTGCATGGCGAAATCCTTGAACGCCAGCGTCGGCCCGTGGAACAGCTCCAGCAGGAAGTGGTTGGGGCCGAGCTGGGTGAGCGGGGCGCGGGCCGGATGGTCGAACCCGGCATAGGCCCGGGCGATGATGCCGCTGAGCTCGTCATCCGTGAAACTGTCGCCGATGAAGGGCCGCATCACCCGGAAGGCGGCCTCCTCATAGGGCAGACCGGCAAGGGCGGCGATGGCCTCACCGGTCATGGCCGGAATGCCCTCCGGCACGTAAAGCCCGCCGTCACGGGCAAGCCCGGTGAGCATCGCCTCTTCAAAGCTCAAGACCGGGGCCTGTCCACGGGTCGAGATATAGCGCATCGTCCTGTCCTCGTCTGCTCCGGGGCTTCATACGCCAAAGCGCAAAGCCTGTCATCACGATCCATCGGGCCGCGGGCATAATCCCGTGATGACAGAACCGGGAGGCCGCCGGGCACAGGTTCATGCCACCGGAAGAGACCGGAAGGGGCGCGCTGCTGACAGGATGCTGTCAGCAGGGCTGTGTCATGGTCGGACAAGACACAGCAGCACCAGCAGGAGACACCCCATGAAACGCACCGGACACTGCGCCTGTGGCGCGGTTCGCTTCGAAACAACCGCCGAGCCCATGGCCGTCGGGGCCTGTCATTGCACCGATTGCCAGAAAGCCTCGGGCGGTGGCCCCAATTATGTTGCTTTGATCCCGCGTGACGCCTTCCGTGTCACCCGGGGGGCGGCAAAAGCCTATGTGGCAAAAGGCGGAAGCGGCAAGGATGTCCGCCGCTGGTTCTGCCCCGATTGCGGCACGCCCCTGTGGAGCGAACCCGCCGACCAGCCCTTCTACACGGTGAAGCTGGGCGCTTTCGACGGGCAGGATCTGGTTCCGGCGATGCATGTCTTCACCGCATCGGCCCCGGAATGGCACCCGATCGACCGCAGCAAACCCTGCTTTGAACGCGGACCGGACGCGATGTGAAACCCGGCGGGTGCCATGCCTGTCCCGCGCTCAGACCGCCCGGGCGTGACAGAGACCACGACCCCGCCGCCGCCAAAGCTCTGGCAGGCGCCGCTGCCACCCCCGCGCCGCGCGCGTCTGCCGCCACGGCGGAGGCGCGGGTTTTGCGTTGTCTCCTCGCGGTTTTGAACCCATATAGTGACGCCAGCCAAGGCATTTCCGCGCGCATCCGCCACCCTTCGTGGCCAGGCCGCAGGTGAAAGGACGTCATGACCGGTTCCCCCCCCTTCCGCCCGTTCGAAACCCATCTCGACGAGACGCGCAGCCTCGCGATCCTCCGGGCCGCAACAAAGGGGGGGGAAGACGGTGAATTGTTCCTCGAACGGCGCCGCTCGGAGGCGCTGGTGTTCGACGACGGCCGCCTCAGGACTGCAAGCTACGATGCCTCCGAAGGCTTCGGGCTGCGCGCCGTCAACGGCGAAACCGCGGGCTATGCCCATTCGACCGAAATCTCCGAAGCGGCGCTGAAACGGGCCGCCGAAACCGCGCGCCTCGCGGTCGGCACCGGGGGCGGTTCCCTCGCCCCCGCGCCCGCGGGCACCAACCGCAAACTCTATACCGATGCCGACCCGATGGCCGACGCCAGCTTCCCGGTGAAGGTCGAGACCCTGCGCGAGATCGACGCCTATGCCCGCGCCAAGGATTCCCGCGTGGTGCAGGTCTCGGCCACCATCGCCGCCAGCCTGCAAGAGGTGCATATCCTGCGTCCCGACGGCACGCTGGTCTCCGACACCCGGCCGATGGCGCGGGTCAATGTCTCGGTCATCGTCGAACAGGACGGGCGCCGCGAATCCGGCGGCCATGGCAGCGGCGGCCGCGCCGGGCTTGCCGATCTGATCCGGCCCGAACACTGGAAGGCCAGCGTCGACGAGGCGCTGCGCATCGCGCTGGTCAATCTCGACGCCGACCCCGCCCCCGCCGGCCAGTTCGACGTGGTGCTCGGCGCCGGCTGGCCCGGCATCCTGTTGCACGAGGCGGTGGGCCACGGGCTGGAGGGCGATTTCAACCGCAAGGGCACCTCGGCCTTCTCCGGGCTGATGGGCAGCCGGGTGGCGGCAAAGGGCGTGACCGTGGTGGACGACGGCACCATCCCCGACCGGCGCGGCTCGATCACGGTGGACGACGAGGGCACCCCCTCGGGGCGCAATGTGCTGATCGAAGACGGCGTGCTGGTCGGCTACATGCAGGACCGCCAGAACGCCCGCCTGATGGGCGTCGCCCCCACCGGCAACGGACGGCGCGAAAGCTACGCCCATGCGCCGATGCCGCGGATGACCAACACCATCATGGAGGCCGGGTCCGCCACCCGTGAGGAGGTGCTGTCCGAGCTGAAGGACGGGCTCTATGCGGTGGGGTTCGGCGGCGGTCAGGTGGATATCACCAACGGCAAGTTCGTGTTCTCCTGCACCGAGGCCTACCGGGTGAAAAACGGTGTCATCGGTGCACCGGTGAAGGGCGCGACCCTGATCGGCGACGGCCCGGCGGCGATGAAGCAGATCCGCGCGGTGGCGAACGACATGGCGCTCGACCCCGGGATCGGCAATTGCGGCAAGGCCGGACAATGGGTGCCGGTGGGCGTCGGCCAGCCGACGCTGCTGATCGGCGGGCTGACGGTGGGCGGCTCGGCGGCCTGAGGAGGGGCCCGCCTGCGGGCCATTCCGAAGCCGCTTCAAAGTTGCGGGCACCGGCCACAGGCCCTTTGGCGCGGCTCGGTCTTGGCTTGCACCCCCAACGTGCATCCCTTCGGAAATTTCCCGTTTCCCGGTAACCAAGCGTTAACCCTCATGGGGCATGTTGGCGGGGCAAGAGACGGAATCAGGTGAGACTTTGGATCTTTTCCCTTCCCCCCACCCCCTCACCCCACCCCACTGCGAGGAAGATGTCCTCGCCTGGCTCCGGCTCTTGCGCTCCCGCCGCGTCGGGATCTCCACCTTTTTCCGGCTGATGCAGGACCATGGCTCGGCGGCGGCCGCGCTCGACGCCCTGCCCGCCATCGCCGCCGCCGCGGGCGTCGAGCGATACCGCATCTGCCCGCTGCCCGTGGTCGAACAGGAGCTCCGCGCCGCCCGCCGCGCCGGGGCCACCCTCATCGCCTATGGCTCTCCGGCCTACCCCACCGCGCTCATGGCGATCCCCGATCCGCCCCCGATCCTCTGGGCGGTGGGCGATCTGTCGCTGTTGCAGCGCTCCCGCGCCGCGCCCCCTGGCGCCTACCCTGTCGCCCCCCCTGTCGCCCCCCCTGTCGCCCCCCCTGTCGCCCTTGTCGGCGCGCGCAATGCCTCCTCGCTCGGCCTGCGCATGGCACGCAAGCTCGCCGCCGATCTGGGCGCAAAGGGCCATGTGGTGGTCTCCGGCCTCGCCCGCGGCATCGACACCGCCGCCCACAAGGCCGCGCTCGACACCGGCACCATCGCGGTGCTCGCCAGCGGTGTCGACGTGATCTACCCGAAGGAAAACACCGCCCTTGGCGAGGAGATCGGCCGCGTGGGGCTCAGGCTCTCCGAAGCGCCGATGGGCACCTCGCCGCAGGCGCGCCATTTCCCCGCCCGCAACCGGATCGTCTCCGGGCTGTCGCGGGCGGTCGTGGTGGTCGAGGCGGCGGTGCGCTCGGGCTCGCTGATCACCGCCCGCTGCGCCCTCGACCAGGGCCGCGACGTGCTCGCCGTGCCCGGCCATCCGTTCGACGCCCGCGCCTCGGGCTGCAACCTCTTGCTCCGCGACGGCGCCCAGCTGGTGCGCCATGCCGGCGACGTGACCGAGGCGCTGGAGGCGCTGCCGGACGCAGACCCCGACATCGGGCCGGGTTTCGCCGAAGCGGAAGCCGCCGAACCGGGCCCGACCGTCCCCGCTCCAGCCGCATTCAAGGCCGGACCCGCCGCCGGGGCGCCCGGCCAGGGGCCCAGCCAAGCACCCGGTCACCAGCCCGAGGAGACCGCCGTGTTGCACGACATGATCCTCACCCGCCTCGGCCCCTCGCCGCTCGCCGAAGACCAGTTGATCCGCGATCTCGCCCTTCCCGCCGCCGCGATCACCCCGGCACTGATCAACCTCGAGATCGAAGGCCGCATCCAGCGCCAGCCGGGCGGGATGGTGAACCGGCTCGACTGAACCCCGGGCCCAGCGCCACCACATCCGCCCCCACTGCATCCGCCCGGCCCGCAGCTCTGTGCCCGGCCGGCCGGCGGATGGGCGCGCCGCGCGACGCCCCCCGCGCGTGGCAACCGACCCCTCCCGTGGCCGGGCACACTCCACCACGCGCACCCCGGCGCCCGGGTCCAGCCCCCCGCTCCGGCCACGGCGCGCTTCGCGCCGTACACCGCTCGTCCGGCGCCGGCACGGCGGGCACCATTGACAACCCCCGCCTTCGCCACCCATGTAACGCCCCCATGCCCCCCCGTGGCGAGTCGAAAGGATTTCCATGCCCGTCGTCGTTGTCGAAAGCCCGGCCAAAGCCAGGACCATCAACAAATATCTCGGCCCCGGTTACACCGTGCTGGCGTCTTACGGCCATGTGCGCGACCTGCCGCCGAAGGACGGTTCCGTCGACACCGAGCATGATTTCGAGATGAAATGGGAGGTCGGCGCCGACTCGCGCAAGCACGTCAAGGCCATCGCCGACGCGCTGAAACACGACAACGAACTCATCCTCGCGACCGACCCCGACCGCGAGGGCGAGGCGATTTCCTGGCATCTGGAAGAGACCCTGCGCAAGCGCCGCGCCATCAGGAAAGACACCGCCGTCAGCCGCGTGGTGTTCAACGCGATCACCAAATCCGCGGTGACGCAAGCAATGCAGAACCCGCGCGAGGTCGATACCCCGCTGGTCGACGCCTATCTCGCCCGCCGCGCCCTCGACTACCTCGTGGGCTTCAACCTCTCGCCGGTGCTCTGGCGCAAACTCCCGGGCGCGCGCTCGGCCGGACGGGTGCAATCGGTCTGCCTGCGGCTGATCGTCGAGCGCGAAATGGAGATCGAAGCCTTCGACCCGCGTGAATACTGGTCGGTCGAGGCCGAACTCGCCACCCCGCGGGGCCAGGGCTTCACCGCCCGGCTGGTGAGCCTCGCCGGCCGGAAACTCGACCGCTACGGCCTCTCCGACCGGCCGCAGGCCGAAATGGCGGTGCAGGCGGTGGCCTCGCGCGCCCTCGCGGTCACCGCGGTCGAGGCCAAACCCGCCGCCCGCAACCCGTCGGCGCCGTTCATGACCTCGACGCTGCAACAGGAGGCCAGCCGCAAGTTCGGCTTCGGCGCGCGCCAGACGATGAACGCGGCGCAGCGGCTCTACGAGGCGGGGCATATCACCTACATGCGGACCGACGGTATCGACATGGCCCCCGAGGCGGTCGCCGCCGCGCGTGACGAGATCGCCAGCCGTTACGGTAAAGACTACGTGCCGGCCAAACCGCGGCTCTACAAGAACAAGGCGAAAAACGCCCAGGAAGCCCACGAATGCATCCGTCCGACCGACATGAGCAAGGACGCGGGCGCCCTCGCCCGGCTCGAGGCCGACCAGCGCAAGCTCTACGATCTGATCTGGAAGCGCACGCTTGCCTGTCAGATGGAGGGCGCCCGGCTCGAACGCACCGCGGTGGAGATCGGTTCCGCCGACGGTCAGGTGGGCCTGCGCGCCACCGGTCAGGTGGTGCTGTTCGACGGTTTCATGCGGGTCTATGAGGAGGGCCGCGACGATGACGCGAAAGCGGCTTCGGGCGACGACAGACGCCTGCCGCAGATGGCCACGGGCGAGGCGCTGACCCCGGTCGCGGGCGCGATGCGCGCGGGCTTCGCCAAGACCCTCGACAGCGACGACCCGCTGATCGAAACCGCACCCCCCGCCCTCAACCCCCGCGCGGTGCTGAGCGACGACGCCGCCGTGCTCGGCCTCCAGCACCACACCCAGCCGCCGCCGCGCTACACCGAGGCCTCGCTGGTCAAACGCATGGAAGAGCTCGGCATCGGCCGGCCCTCCACCTATGCCTCGATCGTCTCGACGATCCAGGAGCGCGAATATGTCCGCAAGGACCAGAACCGCCTCTACCCGGAAGACAAGGGCCGGATCGTCACCATCTTTCTGCTCAATTTCTTCCGCCAATATGTGGGCTACGAGTTTACCGCCAATCTCGAGGAGGAGCTCGACGGGATCTCGGCCGGCGAGCTTGATTACAAGGCCGTGCTGGCGCGGTTCTGGCGCGATTTCTCGGCCGCCATCGGCGAGACCTCGGAGCTGCGGATCTCGGAAGTGCTGTCGCGGCTCGACGAGGCCCTCGCTCCGCAGCTTTACCCGCCAAAGGAAGACGGCTCCGACCCGCGCGCCTGTCCGCTCTGCGGCACCGGCTCGCTGCATCTGAAAACCTCGCGGACGGGCGGTTTCGTCGGCTGTTCCAACTATCCCGACTGCCGCTACACCCGCCCGATCGGCGGTGAGGACCAGGGCGGCGACCGGGTGCTGGGCGAGGATGAGGGCGACGAGATTTCGCTCCGCACCGGCCGTTTCGGCCCCTACGTCCAGCGCGGCGAGGTCACCGAAGACAACAAGAAACCGCCCCGCGCCTCGCTGCCCAAGGGCTGGGATCCGGTCACGCTCGACCTCGAAAAGGCGCTGATGCTGCTGTCGCTGCCGCGGATCGTCGGGATGCATGACGGCGCCCCGATCAAGGCCAATTTCGGCCGTTTCGGCCCTTACCTCATGCACCAGAAGGAGGGCGAGGCAAAGCCGGTCTATGCCAATATCAAGGATCCGGCGGATGTGTTCGAGATCGGCATGAACCGGGCGGTGGAGCTCATCGAACACAAGCGCGCCAACCCGGGGCGCGGCCGGGCCTCGGCGGCGAAACCGCTGCGCGAGCTTGGCGAACACCCCGAAAAGGGCGGTGCGCTCAACGTGATGGACGGGCGTTACGGGCCTTATGTGAAGTGGGAAAAGGTCAACGCCACCCTGCCGAAGGACATGACCCCCGAGAGCATCACCCTCGATCAGGCGGTGCTGCTGGTCGATGAAAAGGCCGCGAAGGGCAAGGCGCCCACCCGCCGGAAGGCGGCGGCGAAGAAGCCCGCTGCCAAGAAGGCGCCTGCGAAGAAGCCGGCGGCGAAAAAGGCCCCCGCGAAAAAGGCGGCGGCGAAGAAGCCGGCAGCAAAGAAGGCACCGGCGAAAACCGCAGCCGCAAAGAAAGCGCCCGCCACGAAACCGGCAGAAGAATAGGCGCTCCGGCCGGAGGCGGGCGGCGCAAAGCGCTGCCCCCGGCCATCCCGCAGGCCATCTCACGGCCATCCCCTGGGCGACCCCCGGACAAACCCGGACGGCCCCGCCGGTCTACTTCACAGGTGCCGCCAACGCCGCCTGGGCGGCGCGTTGGGCCTCGATCCAGCCGTACCAGCTTTCCATGCCCTCACCGGTCAGCGCCGAGACCGTGAGCACGCCGATCTGCGGGTTCACCCGCCGGGCATATTCAACGCATTTCTCCACGTCGAAGGGCACATGGGGCAAGAGATCGGCCTTGTTCAGCACCATCAGCCGGGCGGCGGCGAACATGTCCGGGTATTTGATCGGCTTGTCGTCGCCTTCGGTGACGCTCAGGATCACCACCTTCGCCGCCTCGCCGAGGTCGAACCCCGCCGGGCAGACGAGGTTGCCGACATTTTCGATGAACAGCACGCTTTCGGGCTCCGGCGGCAGCGTCTTCAGCGCCCGCGCCACCATGTCGGCGTCGAGGTGACAGCCCTTGCCGGTGTTGATCTGCACCGCGCGGGCGCCGGTCTCGCGGATGCGCTCGGCATCGTTCGAGGTCTGCTGGTCGCCCTCGATCACCGCGACGGGCAGGCGTTCGCCGATTTCCCGCGCAGTGCGGGCAAGCAGGGTGGTCTTGCCGGAGCCGGGCGAGGAGACGAGGTTCAGCGCCAGCACACCTTTGGCCGCGAGGTCTTCGCGGTTGTGCCGGGCGATATGGTCGTTTTTCGCGAGGATGTCGCGCTCGATCTCGACGATCCGGCGGCCCTCCATCCCCGGCGCATGGGCGCCGCCGAGCGGCCCCCCATCCGGCCCGTGATCATGGTGATGATGGTGGTGGCCGTGGGAATGGGAATGGTCATGGCTGTGGTCATGGCCATTGTGGTGATGGTGCTGCCCCTCACCCTCGACGGTCACATCAGCCGCCCCACATCCGCAAGTCGTGCACATCGCGCCTCTCCTTCTGTTGCCGGGTCACCGCCCGGCGCATCCAATCAGTCTCTGCCCCGTCCCCGGGGCGCAGGCAGTCTCCGCCCCGTCACCGGGGCGCAAGCAAACTCCACCCCGTCACCGGGGCGCAAGCTCCAGCCGGCAGGCAACACAGGGGTCGATCGCCAGCACATGCAGTTCCGCGGCCACCGGATCGGCCGCCGCCCCCACCAGACCGGCCGCAACCGGGCCGTTCGCGGCAAAATTCGGCTCGGTCGGCGCCTCGGTGCGGCAGCGGGTCACGAGGCCGCCGGCGATGGCAACCCGATGGGTGAGCGGGCCGCGGGCGGTCGCCACCGTCGCCTCGCCGGTGCCGCTGTCGCGCAACGCCGCGCGGGCCGGGGCCGGCCCGGCGGCCGCAAGCGCGGCGGCGATCTCGCCGGGCAGGGTCTCGAGCGCCGCGCGCGCCGCCGCGAGCCGGGCGGCGAGCCCGGCGCCATGGGCGGCCCGGGCCGCCGCAACCGGGGCAAGGCTCCAGCCGCGGGCGAGCACGCCATGTTCGGGGGCCATCCCGTCTGGCAGGGCGCCGTAACCTTCGAGCCCGCGCCGGGCGAGCGCCTCGGCCAGCGGGTCCGCCAGCGCCGCCGCGTCGATCACGGGCGCAGAGGCCCTGCCCCCGGCGATCCCGGCCCCGGGCTGGCGCCAGCCGGACCCGAGCACCGCCGCCTCAAGCCCATGTTCCGCCGCCATTGCCGCCCGCACCGCTTCGGGCGCCAGCGGCAGACCCAGCACCCGGGGCCAGTGCAGCGCCAGCCGGGTGACGATCTGGGTCAGCATCTCGGCACGCCGCAGGGCATCGCGCGCCGCGCTCACCCGCGGGTCGGGCGCGATGGCGAGGGCGGTTTCCACGGCCATCAGCGCGGCCACACTCTGGGCGCTGCCACAGAGCGAGAAGATCCGCCCGATCCGGGCGCACATCTCCCCGGCCGGTTTGCCCTCGAACACCCGCGCCGCCGCCACCGGCCGGGTGGAGCGGATATCCACCGCGCGGATCCGCGCGTCCTCCGCCCGCACCCCCACCCTGTCCGCCCCGCCGACCGTGAGACACACCCGGATTTCACCCGCCATGTCGGCCAGATCGCTCATCGCGCCACCGTTTCATTCAACTTCCGTTATATATAGCCCGGGCGCGGCAAAGACCCAATGCGCCGCCCGGTCGCGGGGGCCGAATCGCTTCCTTTGCACCGCCCCGGCCCATATGTTTGCCGCAACGCCACAGCCACAGCAGGGACGCCGCCGATGACCACCCCGATCTGGACCCCCACGCCCGCGCGCATCGAAGCCAGCGTGCTCACGGATTTCACCCGCTGGCTCGACGAGACCAGAGGCGTGAAGCTTGACGGCGGCGAAGCGCTGCACGCCTGGTCGGTGGCGGAGCGCGGCGCATTCTGGTCGGCGCTGTGGGATTATTTCGGCGTGATCGGCGACAAGGGCACGGGCAGCGAAACCGGCCAGTGGATCACCGGCGAGGGCATTCTGGAGGAGCATTTCTTCCCCGGGGCGAAACTCAATTTTGCCGAAAACCTGCTGAAGCTTGGCGGCGCGGCGGATGACGCCGAGGCGCTGGTGTTCCGCGGCGAAGACAAGGTGGCGCTGCGCTGGAGCTGGGGCGAGCTGAAAGCCCATGTCTCGAAGCTGCAACAGGCGCTGGCGGCCGAGGGCGTGGGGCCGGGCGACCGGGTCGCGGGGCTGCTGCCGAACCGCCCCGAAAGCATCGCCGCAATGCTCGCCGCCGTCTCGCTCGGGGCCACATGGTCCTGCGCCAGCCCCGATTTCGGCACCCGCGCGGTGCTCGACCGCTTCGCCCAGATCGAACCCAAGGTGCTGCTGACCACCGATGGCTACTGGTACAACCGCAAGCGCATCGACATTTCCGGCAAGCTGGCCGAGGTGTTGCCCGGCCTGCCGAGCGTGAAAAAGACGGTGGTGATCGACTATCTCGGCGAGGCCGAAGCGGTGGCGGCGCAGCTGCCCGGCGCGGTGAGCTACGCGGATTTCACCGCCCCCTTCGAGGCCGGCGAGATCTCCTATACGCGGGTGGATTTCGACCATCCGCTTTTCATCCTGTTCTCTTCGGGCACCACCGGCGCGCCGAAATGTATCGTCCACCGCACCGGCGGCGTGTTGCTCCAGCACCTCAAGGAACTGGCGCTGCATGGGGACGTGAAGCCCGGCGACCGGCTGTTCTATTTCACCACTCTGGGCTGGATGATGTGGAACTGGCTCGCCTCCGGCCTCGCCCGCAGCGCCACGCTGATGCTCTACGACGGCTCCCCCTTCGCGCCCGGCCCCCGGGTGCTCTGGGATTATGCCGAACAGGAGCGGTTTACCCATTTCGGCACCTCGGCCAAATATATCGACACGCTGCGCAAGTCGGGCTACCGCCCGTCGGACGGGCTGGAGCTCGCGGCGCTGCGCACCCTCTTCTCCACCGGCTCGCCGCTGCTCGCCCACGGGTTCGAGTTTGTTTACAGCGCCGTGAAGCCCGATCTGCACCTCGCTTCGATCTCCGGCGGCACCGATATCGTCTCCTGCTTCGTCGGTGGCGACCCGACCCGGCCGGTTTACGCCGGCGAGATCCAGGGGCCGGGCTTCGGGCTTGATGTCGATGTCTGGTCGGCCCCGGGCAAGGCCGCCGCGCCGGGCGAAAAGGGCGAACTGGTCTGCGCCGCCGCCTTCCCGGTGATGCCGCTGGGCTTCTGGGGCGACGAAGATGGCAGCCGCTACCGCGCCGCCTATTTCGAATTCTTCGACGGGGCCTGGTGCCAGGGCGACTACGCCGAACGCACAGAGGCGGGCGGCTTCATCATCCATGGCCGGTCGGACGCCACGCTCAACCCCGGCGGGGTGCGCATTGGCACCGCGGAAATCTACGCCGAGGTGGAAAAGTTCGCCGAGGTGCGGGATTCGGTGGTGATCGGTCATGATACCGGCGGCGACCAGCGGGTGGTGCTGTTCGTGGCCATGGCCGAGGGGCATGAGCTGGACGAAGAACTGGTCAAACGCATCAAGGCGGGCATCCGCCAGGGCTCCTCGCCGCGTCACGTTCCGGCGGAAATTCTCGCCGTGCCGGACGTGCCCCATACCAAGTCGGGCAAGATCTCCGAGCTTGCGGTGAAGGACGTGGTGCACGGGCGCGAGGTGAAGAACAAGGGCGCGCTCGCCAACCCCGAAGCGCTGGACGACTTTCCGGAGCTCTGAAACCTGCCTGCGCAAAAGCGGGCACCGGTTTTCGCTGGTTGGCATGCAAAACAAATGGCAGAGCGCGCGCCGTGTGAATGCCGCCGTGCGCATGCCAATGAACGCGGGCGCGCTCTGAACGAGCGCGGAAACGCCTTCGGGAAAGGCGTTCGGAAGCGGTCTTGAAACCGCTTCCGCCTTGCTACTCGACCAGAATCGCGCGGAAATCGTTCACATTGGTGAGCGTCGGCCCGGTGATGACCTGCGCCCCGATCGCCTCGAAGAACCCGTGCCCGTCGTTGTCATCGAGCCGCGCGCGCCCCGAGATGCCAAGGGCGCGGGCCTTTGCCAGCGTGTCCGGGCCGATCACCGCCCCGGCGACCTCCTCGGTCCCGTCCACCCCGTCGGTATCGCAGGCGATCGCATGCACCCCCGCCAAGCCATCCAGCGCCACGGCGAGCGACAGCAGGCATTCCACATTGCGCCCGCCGCGCCCGCTGCCACGGAGGGTTACCGTGGTTTCGCCTCCGGACAGGATCACGCAGGGCCGCCCGAAAGGCTGGCCCCGCGCCGCCACCTGGCGCGCGATCCCCGCCAGCACGATCCCCACCTCCCGCGCCTCGCCTTCCAGCGCATCGCCGAGGATATGGGCCGGATAGCCCGCCGCGCGCGCCACCGCCGCCGCCGCTTCGAGCGACGCCTGAGGGGTGGCGACAAGATGGGTCTCGGTGCCCGCAAGCCGCGGATCGCCCGGTTTGACGCTTTCGAACGCCCCGCTCTCCAACCCCTCGCGGATCGGCTGCGACACGCGCATGCGGTAGCGGTCCAGCACCGCGAGCGCATCGGTACAGGTGGCCGGGTCGGGCATCGTCGGCCCGGAGGCGATCACGCCCGGATCGTCGCCCGGCACGTCGGAAATGAGCAGGGTGACCACCCGGGCCGGATGGCAGGCAACCGCGAGACGTCCGCCCTTCACCGCCGACAGATGCCGGCGCAGGGTATTCATCTCGCCAATGGTCGCACCGCTTTTCAACAGCGCGCGGTTGATCCTGGCCTTTTCGTCGAACGCGATGCCCTTGGCCGGCAGGGACAGCAGCGCCGAACCACCACCGGAGATCAGGCACAACGCCGTGTCGCCCTCCCGAAGCTCTTCGGCAAACGAGAGAATGCGCCGCGCCGCATCGCGCCCGGCGGCGTCGGGCACCGGATGCGCCGCCTCGACAATTTCGATCCCCTCGCAGTCCACCGCGTGGCCGTAGCGTGTCACCACGATCCCCTCGAGCGGGCGTTGGTAGTGCAACTCCGCCGCGCGGGCCATCGCAGCCGACGCCTTGCCTGCGCCGATCACCACCAAACGGCCGGTCTTCGGGGACTCCGGCAGGCAGGGGGGGACGCAGGTTTCGGGCCGCGCCGCCAAGACGGCCGCCGCGAACATCCGGCGAAGGAGCGCTTCGGGCCCGGTTGTGGGATTGGCTGTGGGGTTGAGTGTGGATCCGGTTGCGGAAGGAATCACGGGGCGGGCCTGCTGAGTTGACCGGCGGGCTGTGCGCCGCTTTGTCTTGCGCCATCCGCCCGGACGGCACGGCGGGGCGGGCACAGGTAAACCACCTAGACCACCGCCCCGCCGCCTGTCCAGCCCTGAAGCATTTCAGGCGTTTCAGGCACGCGACCCACCACAGCAGCAGCGTCAGAGCGGCAGCGGTCCCGGTATCGCCCGTGCCCCGGCAACACTCCCTTGCCCGGCTGGCAACCGGGACCGCTCCCGCAGGCCTGCCCCGATGCTCATCGCACCACCTCGGCCGGCACGCCATGTTGCACGAGGGTGTAGCACGCCCGGCCACGCCGTTTCGACTCATAGAGCGCGGCGTCGGCATCGCGCTGCATCCGTTCGGGATCGGGGCGGGCGTAGAGCGAGGAGGGCGCAATGCCAATGGAGGCGGAAATGCGGGCCTCGCCGTCGCCGCAGGGCACCGGTTCCTCAAGCCGTTCGATCACCCGCCCGGCCAGGGCACCCAGCTGTTCCGCATCCATCATGTTTTTGAAAACAATGACGAATTCATCGCCCCCGACCCGCGCGACAACATCTTCCGCACGGGTGAGTTCGTTGAGGACCCGGGCCACGCTCTCCAGCACGAGATCGCCTGCCGCGTGACCCAGCGTATCGTTTACCGCCTTGAAGAAGTCGAGATCGACATGCATCAGCGTAAACGGGGTGCCCCGGGACACAATCCGCGCGAGCGCCTGGTCGAGCGCGCGGCGGTTATAGAGGCCGGTGAGCGTGTCGGTCAGCGCCTCGGCCTGCGCCACCGCCCTGGCCCCCGCAAGCCGCCCCGCGGTCTTGCTCGCCTCCTCCATCGCCGCGGCATTGGCCTCGACGAGATAGAGCAGTTCGAGCGTCAGGTCGGTGGCGGCGAAATCGGAGCCGGCAAGGCCGAACCGCGCGACCGCCTCCACCACGGCAATTCCAAAGGAGAGATTCAGCAACACCCCCTCGCCGCCTGCAAGGCAGATCGCGGTCGCGGTGAGCGGGGTGCGGGCGGCATCGCGCAGACGCAGAGAAATCCTGGTGCCGGAGGCCTCGCAAGCCGCGTTGATGTCGGCCCCGGCCGGCCTGCGCAGTTCAAACAATTCGTGGAACCCGGCCCCGGCCAGAACCCTTCCGGGGCAGACCTTGGCCAGCGTCGGCCCGGCATGGAGCATTGTACCGTCCGGCGCGACCAGAACATGCATCGGCATCAGAACGTCGAGCCCGTCGGGGGCGAAGGAAACCAGTTTCATTCCACCGCCCTTTCCGCGACCGGCGCGGCAAGGTCAAACTCGCGCCCCTCGGCAAATTCCGCGTCAGCCAGCTGGATGGTCAGGATCTCCGCCCCGCCGGATTCGCCCTCGTAGTCGATCAGCACCAATGCGCCGTAATCGTCCGCGAGCGCCCTCAGCAGGCCAAGGTAGACATGGCCGAACCCCTTGTGCGGCGAGTGGCAGGCGAGCCGGTAGGTGCCCCCGCCCTGCTCGCCGACCTCGATCTGCGGCAGATCGAGATCGGGCACCGCAAGGCGGGCACGGCCGCGCAGATCTTCCAGAGAAGCAAGAAAATCCTCGTAGTCCACGCCCCCGAAACGCAACAGGCGGCGGATCCGCTCCGCGGTGGGGCTGGCGACAAGGAATGTGCCGAAATCCTCGAGCAGCATGTCGGGCGGTTTGCCAAGCCGCGCGGAGGCGCTTTCAAGCATCTGGTAAGACAGCGCGTCATCATAGTGGAGCACCGCTTCGAAACTGTCGAACCCTGTGTCCAGATCTTCCACCACCGCCGCCCAGAGCGGCGCGCCATAGGTAACCTCCAGAAAGCTTTCGAACGATCGGTTGACGAGCCCATGCATGATACGCACCCCGGATACCCAAAACAGGATCACCCTAGGACAGAAGTGTTAACAGGAGCGTAAGCCCGGCCGGCGGATTGCGGTTTCTGACACCGTGGTTAGCGGTTGGCTTCAAAACTGCGGAAGATCTGAATTCTTACTTTAACTTTCAGTTTTACCACATTGATTGCCAGTGCTTTTCCAAACGAAGGCAAGCCCGCTGCATCACAAGCCCTCACAACGCCCTGACAGCCAGTCCGGCAGTTCGCCAATGTCGCGCAGCACCGCATCCGCCAGCGGCGCGAGAGTTTCGGCCCCCGCAAGCCCGGTCAGCACGCCGACGCAGCGCATCCCCGCTGCCCGGCCCGCGCGGAGGTCATGGAGACTGTCGCCCACCATCGCGACCCGCTCCGGGGCGACGCCGACCGCCCGCGCGAAGGCGAACAACTGCCCCGGCGCCGGCTTGCCGCCGTAACCGCTGTCGGAACCTGCAATGAAGTCGAACATGGTGCCGACGCCGGCGGCGGAGAGATGAGCGCGCGCCGGGGCCTCGGCGTCATTGGTGGCAACGCCAAGCCGCAGCCCCATCGCCCGGAGGCGGTCGAGCAAAGGCACAAGCGGCACCGCCTCCGCCATCGGCGCGCGGGCGGCCTCGGCGTTCAGCCGCCCGATCAACTCCTGCGCGGTCAGCCCCAGCACCGGAGCCACGCTGCCCGCCACCTCCTCAGGTGTGCCCGCGATCACCAGTGAGTCAGCGCAGAACCTGTGGGCCCGCCGATCGAAGCCGAGCACGCCCGCAAGCGCCTCCGCGAGACCCGCGTCACCCCCCGACCAATGCGCCAGCATGGTCTCGACCCAGGCGACCCAGGTGGCGTTGAAATCAAAAAGCGTGCCGTCCTTGTCAAACAGGATGGCATCGGCGCGCAGCGTCTTCATGTCCAGTTCACCTCTCCACCGCCGGGCAGCGCGTGGCGCGCGCGCATCGGGATGTCATAGGCGAGCCCTGCCGCATCGCAGAACCCGGTAACCCATCTGTCGTCCATCAGGAGAAAATCGAGCACGGCGCCGAGAAACGCCGGCTCCCCCGCCTGAGCCTTCAGATCTTCCGTTGACGCGCCGGAAGCCCTTAGAAAAACAGGGAAAATCTCGTCGTTCCCGGCCAGCCAGGCAAGCGCCTGCAAGCCCACGGTTTCGGCAATTTCCTGCTTCATGGTGCGGTTTTCCCCGGGCCCGGAAACCCTTTGTTAACGATTCTCGGGCAACATTAACCAAACGACCGCAAATCAACAGAGCGAAGCGCATCTATATGGTTGGCCGCATCCTCATCGCAGACAGTTCCGCCGCCAACAGGGTGATCCTGAAGGCGAAGCTCGAAGCGGCGCGCTATGTCATTCTCCAGGCCGCCAGCTGCGAGGAAATGGCGGACTGTGTCGCCAGGCAACGGCCCGACATGGTCATTCTCGATGCCCGCCTGCCCGGACAGGCGGCGCAGGGGCTGGACTGGCTGCGCGCGGCAAGAGGCGAGGCCGGAATGACCGAACTGCCGGTGATCGTGACCGATGCGGTGCCCGGCCGTGCCCAGCGGCTTGAGGCACTGGCGGCCGGCGCCGACGTTTATCTCGAAAAGCCCTTCGATGAGGTTACCCTGCTCGCCCTGGTGCGTCACCAGATGCGGATGCGGGTGATGCACGAGGAACTGACCCGGCGGCAGGATACCGCCAGAGAGCTGGGCTTCACCGAGATTCTGCCCGACCCCGGGCGAATGCCGCGCGTGGCGGTGATCGCGCCGGACCCCGCCGAAGGGCTCGCATGGCGCGGCGCGCTGGCGGAGCGGCTTGACGCGCGGGTGCTGGTGATCGACCGCAACGGCGCGCTCGACCGCTGGGCCGAGGGCGACGCGCCCGACGCTTTCGTCATCGGCGCCGGGCTCGCGCACGACCGCGACGGGCTGATGCTGGTGAGCGAGCTGCGCTCGCGTCCCGCCACCCGGCACGCGGTGATCGTGATCCACGACAGCGCGGCCAATCCCGACACAATGCCCTCCGCCCTCGACATCGGCGCCAACGCGGTCACCCAGGGCGGCTTTGACCCCGAAGAAATCGCGGTCCGGCTGACACCGCTGATCGCGCGCAAACGCGAAGTGGACGCGCTGCGCGATTCGGTCGATGCGCGCCTCAGCCTGGCGGTGCTCGACCCGCTCACCGGGCTTTACAACCGCCGCTATGCCGAGACCTACATGCGCCGGGTAATCGCCCAGGCCTGCCAGACCGGCCAGCCCTTTGCCCTGATGCTGCTCGACCTCGACCGGTTCAAGCGGGTAAACGACAGCTACGGCCATATCGCCGGCGATGAAGTGCTGATCGAGACCGCGCGGCGGTTGCAGGCGAATGTGCGCGAGGTGGACATGCTGGTGCGCCACGGTGGCGAGGAATTCCTGATCGCCATGCCGGCGACGGGTTACGACGCCGCCTCTCAGGCCGCCGAACGGTTGCGGCAGGTCATCGGCGGGGCGCCGATGCGCACGGCGCATGGGCGCGAATTGCCGGTCACCGTTTCGATCGGGGTCACGGTCTGCACCGGCGCGCCGAACGAGACACATGACCTTCCGGGTCTGATCGAAGCGGCCGACCGGGCACTTTATGCCTCGAAAACCCACGGCCGCAACATGGTGCGTTTCGCCGGCAGTGCCGCCGCCTGACCCGGCGCGCGGATCCAAGGCATGTCGCGCAAAAGTGGACACCGGTTTTGCGCTTTCCGACATGCCGCAACAAACCGGCATGTCGCGCAAAAGTGGACACCGGTCTTGCGCTTTCCGACATGCCGCAACAAACCGGCATGTCGCGCAAAAGTGGACACCGGTCTTGCGCCTTCCGACATGCCGCAACAAACCGGCATGTCGCGCCATGCGGCGGCAAACCCCATTGGGCGTCACCCGCCCCCGAAAGCAGCGCAACGGCGGCTTCGCCTCATTGCCCTCTCTACGCGGAGGGACCGCCGTAAAATCCACTCACCAGCGCATGCAGGCGCATGTCGTTCCGGCTCTTTTCCTCGACCATCTCACGCACATGCGGCGGCACATCCGCGGCGGCGGGAGCGGGAATTGTGCCAGCGTTTTCATGGTGTTCGTGCAGCGGACCCTTCAGCCCGTGCGAGATCCGGAAGTGTTCCAGGCTTGCGCCCAGATGCTCTGTCGTGCCGATGAAGGAATAGTATTTCGTCAGCAGTTCCAGCGCATGATCGAAGTCATAGAACAACCCGATGAGGAGATGCGTCTGGTAGTCGATCTGCAGATCGCGCGCATAATCCTCGATCGTGGGGAAACGCGCGTTGAAGCTCTCGTTGTCCGGATGTTTGGGCGAGCAATTGTAATTGTAGTTCGACAGGAACCGCGCCAAGGGATCGCGGATGACGGTGGCGGACTTGATCGGCAATTCCTGATTGCGCCAGACCTGGATTTCGCCCCAGCCGAAATGCCCGATCAGCACCTGACGGCATTTGCGGTTGCTGCGTGCATACAGCGCCTGGCGGGATTTGCTGCGGAAAGACTGATGCACGTTCTCCCAACCCACGGAGTGAACCACATCAAAAGCCTCTTGCAGCGCCTTGCCGACGGACATGCCGGCCGTCTTCGGAATATGCGCAAACAGGATGATGTCGCTGTCATCGTAAAACGCATCCGCCGGAACCCGGGCCGGATCGAAACGATCTTCAAAAGCCCGCAGAATATCGCCGCTCATGTCGTCTCCCGGACCTTTTTGCCGGATCGTTTGCCGGACCACCTCCCGGGGCAAAACAGCCGCGCCAGCGGTGCGCGCCCCATGTGAGTATGGCCGTAGCTCAGGGCGGGGGCAGCTGTCAATTGCCGAAACTGCCGGGCGGCGCCCGTTTGCTGCCGTCCGCTTGCCGTTCCTGTCCCGGGCAAACTCCGGATCTCCCCCGGAGCCACGGCGCGGTGCCATCCGCCACGCCCTTCTGCGGGGCCGGAAGAGGCCCTGCACCGCCTGGCGGGGTCAGGGGTCAGCGTCTTCCCTGCCCGCTTCCGGACCGCGACCGCCCGGTGAACGGGTCACGGCACCGGGAAAGCACCGTTCCAGCCGGTCGGCAAAGGCGGCCCGGTCGCCGGCGCTCATCGCGGCGATCTGGTCGACCAGGATCGCCTGACCCGCAGTGACGCGCGTCTGAACCCGCGCAGTCTGTGCCGCCAGCACCTCGGCCGCAGCGGTGGGATCGAAAGGCTCGGCCCGCACCGCCGCCACGAAAGCACGCAGATCGGCAGCCAGCGCCGCCCTGTCCGGCCCCCTGCCCTGGCCGGAGGCACGAAACGCCTCGGCCATGTCCCGGCGCGCCGCAGGCGGCAGCGCGTCGAAGAAGGGCCCCAGCCCGCCGTCGCGCAGCAGTCTGCGGTCGGAGGATCCCATGTGGCGATGGTCGTGGCCACCGCGCAAGAATGCGCCCGCCACCATCGCCAGCACCAACATGTTGAGGGTGAGCGATAGTGCAAACAGCCGTTTCGGCCAGCGCCGGGCGGTTTGACGGGCGGGTCGCGGCGCGTTCGGTCTGGTGGTGGTCCCGGTCATCCTGTGCTCTCCTCGGCGAGGCCCTCGAAGCCCGAATAGCCTGGCAACAGGTCCTCGAGCTCATAACCCGTGTCGCTCACGGAAAGTCCGGGCAACAGACGCCCGCCCGCGAGAGTGTTGATCCGGTCGGGTGCGGCAAAGCCGATCCAGACCCCGGCGACCGCGGCCGCGCCAAGGCTTGCCAGCGCCGGCCAGCCGCCGATCCCGTCCAGAAGACGGGTCCAGACCCCCGGGCTCCGGGGGGCCGGCCGGGGACGGACGGGGTTTGGCATGCGCGCGTCGAGCTCCGCCTCGGCGTCGGCCACGATCCGGGCCATCACCCCGGCCCCGGGTTCCGGCGGCCGGGCTCGCCCGGCGGCAAAAAACGCCTCGAGCGTTTCGTCCGTAATCTCGGTCTCAGTCTTCGCCATATCCCAACTCCTCGCGCCGGCCGGCCAGAAGGGCCACCAGCGCCCGTTTGCCCCGGGCGGTCAGGCTTTCCACCGCCTCGACGCTGATTTCCAGCACCTCGGCGATCTCCGGATTCGTCAGCCCCTCGAGATGCCGCAGGGTCACCGCGGCCCGCTGGCGTTCCGGCAGCCGGGCCAGCGCCCGCTCCAGCGCCCGCGCCCGGTCGGCCTCCAGCAGGGTCGCCACCGCGGAAGGCGCGCCGGACGGCGGCTCCGGGATCGCGTCGAGATCGACCGGGCGGCGTTTGCGCAGACGGTCGATGCAGAGGTTGTGCCCCACATGATACGCCCATGTGCTCACCCTGGCTTCGCCCGGACGCCATTTCGGCGCGGCTTTCCACAGCCGCAGCATCGTCTCCTGGGTCACGTCCTCGGCCTCGGCCCTGTCACCCAGAAGACGCGCCGCCAGCGCCATGACCCGCGGCGCCAGCCGCGCCGTCAGCAGTGCCGCCGCCTCGCGGTCGCCCTTGCCATAGGCGATCAGCAAGGCCTCTTCGGGCGGGTCCGGATCCGGGTCGACTGCCATGGCCATCGTCTTCGGTTACCCTCGACTGTGCGCCGCCGCAACCGGACGGCAGGAAATGCCCGGGCGCGTTTCGAAAGTGGAGGCCCCGCCCGGGCCGGTTTCAGCGGTGGCGGCCGGAGCCGTCATGACCGTCGCCGTCACAGCCTTTGTGGCCTTTCCAGCCGCCATGCCCCCCGTGCCCCCTGTGGGCCACGGCCCTGTCGAACTCCCCCTCCGACCAGGCGTTGTCATCATCGGTATCGAAACGGTCGATCAGCGCCGCGACACCCTCCGCCGGCACCAGCTCATCGCCCGACAGCACGCCATCACCGTTGGTATCGCGCGCCGAGATCATCCGCCCGGCCCGCTTCGCCGCGATGGCGGCCGGATCGGCATGTTCGCCCTGCCAGCCCCGGCCAAAACGGTGCCGGCCGCGGTCTTTGAAAGCGGCGGCGAGTTCTTCCGCGCTCACGCGGCCGTCGCCATCGGTATCGACCTCGGCCACCATCCCGGCCACCCGGGCCTCGGCGCGGGCGAGCAATTCGGCCTCGGTGATCCGGCCATCGCCGTCGGCGTCAAGATCGCCGAACTGCACCTCGAACACGCCCCCCAACGGCCCCGCAAACCCCATGCCGCCCGGTCGCCCCATGGGCCCCTTGCCGCCAAACCCCATCGCGGGCGCGGAAACGGTGAGCATCACGGCGCCGGCGGCAAGACCGAGGGCAGCAGATCCGATAACGTTTTTCATGTCATTTTCCTTTTCGCTCAGAGTGGTCCGGGGGCGGCCTCTGCGGTTTCTTTGACCCCACCGCCCCGGTGTCGTATCTCTGAAACGCAAGCGCCCGGCGGTTCCGTCGCCGGGGATGGTGTTTTTTCGGCCGACCGGCGGTATCCGGCCGCAGGGAAAGCCGGAATGGCAAAGCGAAGGAGGCGACATGAGCGGTGAAGAGGTGCGGATGCGCGATGCGGCAACGCTGATCGTGCTGCGCGATCCGGGCGGGGCCGAGCCGCGGGTGCTGATGGGGCAGCGCGGCGCGTCGGCGGCCTTCATGCCCAACAAGTTCGTCTTCCCCGGCGGCGCACTCGACGCGGCGGATGCCGATGTCACCGTCACCGGCGCCGCCGCCGAACCGCTCGCCAGCCATCTTGCCGAGGCGTCTGCCGCCGGGACCGGCCCCGCGCTGCTCGCCTGCGCGATCCGCGAGCTCTGGGAGGAGGCCGGGCTGGTGCTCGGCACGCCCGGCGACTGGCCGGGCGAGGTGCCCCCCGACTGGGTGGATTTCGCCGCCACCGGCCATGTGCCCTCGGCCGCCGGCTTCGCCTTCGTGTTCCGCGCCAGAACCCCGGTGGGCCGTCCGCGCCGGTTCGACGCCCGCTTCCTGCTGGTCGATGCCGCCCGGCTCGCCGGCGACCCGGACGATTTTTCGCGCGCTTCCGACGAACTGTCGCATCTCCACTGGGTGCCGGTCCGCGACGCAACGCGTTACGATCTGCCGTTCATCACCCAGGTGGTGCTGGCCGAGGTCGCCGGACGCCTCCCCGACCTCTCGCCCCCCGAAACCGTGCCGTTCTTCCGCAACGACGACGAGGCGCTGCATTTCGACCGTTTGGGCGGGATGCCGCCGCCGGGGTGAGACGGGCCGGGGGCATCGCGCCTGCAAGACAGCCTGAATCCTGAAACCACGAGACTCCCCGGAAACGGGCTCGCGACACCGGCAGAACACTGTGCGCCGCGAAACTCGGGCGCTGTCACACCACGGCGCGCCATTCCATTAGTCCGGAATACCGGACTAATGGAAGCGCTGTTTTCACATTATATTTCAATAATTTATACAAAAAATTACCCCGATACCCAAAGGCCGCGCGGCCACGCCCTCACCCGCCAACACGCGCATTTCAGCCACAGCCCGCAGCACTATTCGGATCGGGTTTGGACAGCGCCTTCGCCATGGAGTAAGGTTCAATTTATGCAATTCGAAGGACCAGCCGAATGAGCTATGAATACAAGGTGGTGCCCGCGCCGACCCGCGGCCGAAAGGCCCGGGGCGTGAAAACCCCCGCCGACCGTTTCGCCCTCGCCCTCGAAACCGCGATCAATGCCCTGGCCGCCGAGGGGTGGGAGTTCCAGCGCAGCGAAACGTTGCCGGCCGAAGAGCGCCATGGGCTCGCCAAACGCACCACGGTGGACCAGAACATGCTGGTGTTCCGCCGCCCGGTCGCGGCAGAGGAGACGACCCGCCCTGAACCCGAAGTCAGGGTCAAGACCCCGGCCCCCTCCGAACCTGCCGCACACCCAGGCCACAACACGCTCGACAGGATGATCGAGCACGAAATCGCCGCCGCCCGCGCCCCCCGCCTGCCCTCCGCCGGAGAGGCCCAGGAACCCCCCGATGCGCCGATCAAGGCACCGGGCGCCCACCGCGACCAGACCGGCACGACCGGCTAGCGCGAGCCGCACGCATCCGCATTTGCCCGGCGTGCTCTGTCGCTTTGTTTCGCATGTCGAATGCGCAAAACCGGGGCCGATTTGCGCGCGACAGGCTCACATCCGGGCCTCAGTCCGAAATCTCCAGCGCCAGGGCGTGAATCCGTGACATGATCCCGTCGCCCAGCGCCTCCTGCACCGCGCGGTGGCGCGCGATCCGGCTCATCCCGGCAAACCCCGGCGCCGCGATCCGCACCCGGAAATGGCTGTTGCCCGACCCGCTGTGGCCCGCATGACCCGCATGATGGTGGCTCTCGTCGATCACCTCGAGGACGGTCGGCGCGAAAGCCGCCTCCAGTCTTACGCGGATTTCAGCGTCAAGGCCCATTTTTCGCCTCCCCCCTCTTCAAAGATTCGCCAGATGAATTAAACTCCTGCGTCCGAGTCGAGAAGAGTGAGAGCATGGACAAGCCCGACCCCTTTGGCTTCGACATTTCCGTGTCGGCCTCGAAGAAAAAAAAGACCCGAGGCAGGCGCGGCATGTCGGGGGCGTTCGAGACGTCGCAGCGGCAATGCGAGCATCCCGGATGCACCGAGATCGGGCAATACCGCGCCCCCAAAAGCCCCGACGAACTCGACGAGTACAAGTGGTTCTGCAAGGAACATGTCCGCGAATACAACCTGAAGTGGAACTTTTTCGATACCAGCAGTGAAGAGGCGATCGAAGCGCAGGCACAGAAAGACCGGGTCTGGGAACGCGAGACCAAACCTTTCCGCAAATCCGCCGAACAACGCGCCTGGAGCCGGCTCGGCGTCGACGATCCGCACCAGGTGCTGGGCGAAAACGCCACCCGGAACCCCGGCCGCGCTGTCACCGGCTCGAAGAAACTGCCGCCCACCGAACGGCGCGCCATCGAGATCCTCGAAGCAAAAGACGACTGGACCAAGGCCGAGGTGCGCAGGGCCTACAAGGCGCTGATCAAGGTGCTGCACCCCGACATGAACGGCGGCGACCGGAGCCAGGAAGAACAATTGCAGGAAGTGGTCTGGGCCTGGGATCAGATCAAGGACAGCCGCAACTTCAAGTGACACCGGGGGCCGCAACGGTTCCCGGCGCGCCACCGCCCAAAAGCCTCACCCGGCCGCAAACCCCGTGCCGTCGAGTATTTGACCCAGGAAAACGGCATGAACGCGCCGAGATAGCCCAACGCCCGGAACCGCCCCGGGCGCCCCTCTTTTCCTGGTACAAATACTCACGACACAGCACCCGCCAGGGCGCCCGGCGCCAGCCTCTCAGCCTCCTCTCTCAGACGCCCTCGGTGTCGATCTTCACCACCGCGCCGCAATGCTTGCAATGCACCGCATCACTGTCATGGCGCGACAACCCGCAGGTCTGACAGGTGTATTTCACCTTCGAGGGGCGGAACAGCGCCGTCGCCAGTTGCAGAAACAGCGTGATGCCGACGATCATCACCAGCACCGAGATCAGCCGCCCGGAGGTGCCCTGCAGCGTGATGTCACCAAAGCCGGTGGTGGTCAGGGTGGTGACGGTGAAATAGAGCGCGTCGGCGTAATTCCTGATGTCGTCGTTATGGCCGAATTGCGTGGCGTAGATCAGCCCGGTCATCACGAACAGGAAGACCACGAGGTTGATCGTCGCGAGAATCACGTCCTCGTGCTCGCGGAAATACCGGAAGTCCTGCTTCAGGCGGAGGGTGATCTGGTAAGTGTGCAGCAGCCTCAGGGTGCGCAGCACCCGCAGGAAGCCGAATCCCTCGCCCGTGACCGGGGCAAGAAAGGACACCATCGCAACGATATCGGCCCATGTGGTGAGGCGGGTGAAATAGCGGGCCTTGTTGCGCTCGATCGCGAGGCGGATGATGAAATCGGCAAGGATCAGCACCCCGAACACCGCGTCGGCGATCTCCACCGGTCGGGTGTGCTCGAAGAACGACGTCACCACCACGAAGGCGATGGTGATGATATCGAAAGCCAGCACCCCATAGCGGAAGCGATACGCCCGCCGGGTGTTGCCGTAATAGAGTTCGCGAAACAGCTTGAGCATCTCGGGGCTCCTCTTCCGCAGCCTATGGCGTTTGACGAAATACCTGACACAAAGAGCATCACCTAACGCGTTGAAACCTATGATTTCAGGCAGCGTCAGGTGAGTCAGGTTTTCGCATGACGCTTTATATGAGCAAACCGGAAGCGGATTTCCAGACATGTCGTGCCCTGCCGGCCGGCCTCCGGGGCGGCACCGATCCGGCCCCCCCTGCATGGTCCCCGCCCCCTTGCACCGCCTCCGGGATTGGGGCACCAACAGGTGAAAGGCAAGCGCGGGACGAAGGGATTACCAATGGACAAGGGCATGAAACCGACCGAAGACATCTCGGTCCGCGAGGCTTTCGGCATCGACACCGGCATGATGGTCAAGGGCTTCGAGGAGCCGGGCGACCGGGTGCCGGAGCTCGACCCGACCTACAAGTTCGACCCCGACACCACCCTCGCCATCCTCGCCGGCTTCGCCCACAACCGCCGGGTGATGATCCAGGGCTATCACGGCACCGGCAAGTCGACCCATATCGAACAGGTCGCCGCCCGGCTCAACTGGCCCGCCGTCCGCGTCAACCTCGACAGCCACATCTCGCGCATCGACCTCATCGGCAAGGACGCGATCAAGCTGCGCGACGGCAAGCAGGTGACCGAGTTTCACGAGGGCATCCTGCCCTGGGCGCTGCGCAACCCGGTCGCCATCGTGTTCGACGAATACGACGCCGGCCGGGCGGACGTGATGTTCGTGATCCAGCGGGTGCTGGAGCATGACGGCAAGCTGACCCTGCTGGACCAGAACGAGATCATCACCCCGCACAAATATTTCCGCCTGTTTTCCACCGCCAACACGGTGGGTCTGGGCGACACCACCGGGCTCTACCACGGGGTGCAGCAGATCAACCAGGCGCAGATGGACCGCTGGTCGCTGGTGGCGACGCTGAACTACCTCAGCCACGACGCGGAAGTGTCGATCGTGCTGGCCAAGGCGCCGCATTTCAACACCGAGGCCGGGCGGCGCCAGGTGAGCCAGATGGTGTCGGTCGCCGATCTCACCCGCACCGCCTTCATGAACGGCGACCTCTCGACGGTGATGAGCCCGCGCACGGTGATCAACTGGGCCTGGAACACCGAAATCTTCCGCTCCGTCGGCTATGCCTTCCGGCTCACCTTCCTCAACAAATGCGACGAGCTCGAACGCCAGACCGTGGCCGAATTCTACCAGCGCTGCTTCGACGAAGAACTGCCGGAAAGCGCGGCCAGCATGAGCCTGGGGTGATGGCACGGATCGACCTCCCGGAGCCGAAAGTCTGGTGGCAAGCCATCCCGGCCTGGCCCGCAGGCCGGCAATCGCAGCCGTATTTCGCACTGCGGCGGGTCTGGGCCGACCATACCATGGGCGGGGCCAGAGGCATCTGGCGGCCGCGCTCGGAAGACCACCAGACCGTCGTCCTGTTCCAGCCCTTCGCGGCCTTGCCCGCGCGCGTCTGGTTCCCGGCCCTCTCGCGGGCGCTTGCATTCGATCCGGTCGAACCCGATCAGGTGCGCATCGCCTATCTGCACGAGGAAACCGTCCCGCCGCACCGCGCCGGCTTTCATGGGCGCGATTTCGTGATCGCCGACATCGTGCTGTATTGGCGCAAGGGCGATGCGGACGGGATCATGGCCTTCGAAGTCAAACGTCAGACCGGCCCCGGCCCGACCGAACAGGATTTCGAAAAGGCCAGGACCTATGTCGAATTCGCGTCGATGCAGCAGGTGGCGCGCCGCGACCCGGTGTTTCTGGTGTCCGACCGCCATGTGACAAAGGTCAGAGGGCAATGGCCGCATGTCGCCTGCTGGTCGGAGGTGCTGGCCGCCCAACTTGCCGCCGCCGGGGCCGTCGCGGGCGACCACCCCGCGCTGCGGGCCATGCCCGGCCTGATCGAAGATCTGTTCTCCGCCTACGGCATCGGCCGGGCGCCCGCCTTGCCGCCACCCGACCCGTCTGCCCTTTTCGCGGCCGCATCCGCCGAGGGCGCCCCGCCAGACCTTGCGGCGCTGGCGGCGGGGCTGGCCTGGACGGCCCATTGGCGGCGGGGCGAGACGGGAGCGCCCCTTCCCGATGCGCTCGGCTGGTTGCGCGGAGAACCGACAGAAGACCAGCTTCGCCGCGCCAGGTGGCAAAAGCGGCCAGACCGCCGGGTGAACCGCTGGTCGCCCGGCTGGACCCCGGCACAGGAGCGGAGCTTGCCCCTCTGACAACCGAAACCCCGCCTGCCTGCGCCCTTTCCCGCGTGGCGACGAACCCTTGCCCGGCCCATGGCCGCATTCCGCCGCTTGCCGCGGACGCGCCCCGCCCCGCAGGAGCCCGCACCAGCCGGACCTCGCCGCCCTGCCCCGCCGGTTTCGGGAAGCAGGCCGGCCAGACGGGTTTTCGGTCGCGCCCGGCAGGCCCCCAGGCCGCCAAATCCAGAAAACCCGACTTGTACACAGGTTTCGCACGTCCCCCCGTTGTCACTGGCCGGCACTTGCCGCATCCTTCGCATATGAGCCTTCCATCCGACACCGACCGCGGGGGCGCGGCCAGATCTCGTGTCATGGAGCCCCCGGTGCACAAGTTGAGCGCCCGCAACCCGGCCCGCGCCGCCCTGGCGGCCCTTGCATGCGCGTTCCTCACGAGCGCCCCGGCGGGCGGTTCGGCCCCGAAAGACGTCGCCTTCGACGCTCCCCCGGACGCGCTTGCCCCTCTCACCCCGGAAATGGCCACGCTCGACCCGCTGGCGACCGAAGCCCGTTGCCGCTCCTTCCTCGCGGCGCTCTACCACCGCCATCGCGCCCTGCGCTCAAACCCCGCCTGGGCGCCGGACGATCCGGCAACAGGCCCGCTCGAATGGGTGCTCGAAGCCTTCTTTACCCTGCCCCCCGCCTCCCCGGGCGTGCGCGCCGCAGACGCGGCCGCGGGCGATCTCACCCGCGCCTATCTTGATGCTTTCGGCCCCGGCAACCAGGCAGACGCCCTGTTCCACGACCCGCTCTACCGCAACGACAAATCGGTCTGCGACGGCGTGCTCGGCCTGCCGCAGGACTGACCGGACCCCGCCCTCCCTTTTCCTGGCTCAGATACTCCGGGGGTCCGGGGGCAGCGCCCCCGGGCGGTCGCCCGCGCCAGCGGGCGAAACCCCTCAATATCCCGCGTCGCGGTCCACCAGATGCAGCAGTGGCTCCCCCGCCTCGCCGCGGCGGATGTTCTCCGCGATCACCTTCACCGCCGTCGCCACCCGGGTTTCGGAGGCGATATGCGGGGTGACGGTCACCTTCGGGTGGGTCCAGTAGGGGTCGGTTTCGGGCAGCGGTTCGACCCGGAAGGCGTCGAGCGTGGCATGGGCAATATGCCCGGCATCGAGCGCCGCCAGCAGCGCCGCGTCGTCGATCAGCGCGCCGCGGCCGGGGTTCAGCACCACCGCGCCTTTAGGCATCCGCGCAAGCGCCCGCGCGTCGAGGAGGCTTTCGGTGGCCGGGGTGGCGGGCAGCAGCAGCACCAGAATATCGGCGCGGGCGAGGGCTGCATCGAGCCCCTCCGCGCCCGCGAAACAGGCCACGCCTTCCAGCGCCTTCTGCCGCCGCGACCAGCCGGCCACATCGAAGCCGAGCCCCGCCAGCGCCCTGGCACAAGCCGCGCCAAGCACGCCAAGGCCGAGGATCGTCACCCGGCGCTCGGCGGCGAGCGGCGGCGCCTCGGGTGCCCAATGCGGGCGCTTGCGACAGATATGGGCATCCATCCCGAGATGGTGGCGCAGCACGTGGCCGGTGACCCATTCGACCATGCCGCGGGTCAGCCCGTCGTCGACCATCCGGGCAAAGGGCATGGTGAGCGTCGGGTTGGAGATGATCGTCTCGACCCCGGCCCAGAGCCCGAGTGCCGCCCGCGCGCGGCTGTAGGCCGACAGATCCACCAGGCCTTCGACCGGCGCACAGACGATGTAATCCACCTCTCCCGGGGGGTGATCCTCGGCGAGATCCGCCGCGATCCCTGCCTCCTCCAGCGCCCGGGCGAGCGGGCCGCGGTAGGCTGCGAACCGCTCCGGCCCGGCGATGAATTGCACTTTTACGATCATTTTGACCGTGCCCGGTGAATATGTGCCGATTGAACCAGTCCAAATCCAACCATCAGCACCAGCATCGCCGATCCACCATAGCTCACCAGCGGCAGTGGCACCCCAACCACCGGCGCAAGCCCCATGACCATCGACATGTTGACCGCGAAGAACAGGAAGAAGGTCGCCGCGATCCCCCAGGTGACCAGCGCCGCGTAGCGATCCTGGTTGCGCAGCGCCGAAGCCACCGCCACCACGATGATGCCCATATAAAGCGCCAGCAGCGATGCCGCGCCGACAAAACCGAATTCCTCGGCCAGAGAAGTGAAGATGAAGTCGGTGTGTTTCTCCGGCACGAAGTTGAGCCGCGACTGGGTGCCTTGCAGGAAACCGCGTCCGGTCCAGCCGCCGGAGCCCAGCGCGATCTTCGACTGGGTGATGTGGTAGCCGTCGCCGAGCGGATCGCGGCCCGGGTCGAGAAAGGTGTCGATCCGGCTATACTGATAGTCGTTGAGAAGCTGCCAGGGCTGCCCCCGCGACACAAACACCGCCGCCACCGCGCCCACCCCGCCGGCGCCGACGGCCAGGAAGTAAAGCCAGTGCACCCCGGCGAGAAACATCACCACCGCGCCGCCCGCGACCAGAAGCAGCGCGGTGCCAAGGTCCGGCTGCATCAGGGTAAGACCGGCGGGAAGCAGGATCATCGCCAGTGGCAGGAGCACCCAGAAGGGCCGCGAGACCTTTGCCGTGTCAAGCCAGTCGTAATAGGCGGCGAGCGCCATGATCAGGGTGATCTTGGTGAGCTCCGAGGGTTGCAGCCGCAAGGGCCCGATCTGGATCCAGCGCTGCGCCCCCATCCGCGCGTCGCCGAAGACGGCCACCGCGACCAGCAGCGCAAGCGAGATCAGAAAGGCGAGCCCCGAGACATTGCGCCAGAACCAGACCGGCACGAAGCCGATGGCAAACATCAGCCCCAGCCCGAGGGCGAAACGCTGCATCTGCGGTTCGGCCCAGCGCGACAGATCCCCCCCCGCGACCGAATAGAGCATGCCGAAGCCGATCCCCGCCACCGCCGAGAGCAGCAGGACCAGCGCCCAGTTGACATAAAGCACCTTCCGCAAGCCCGTCGGGGTCCACTTCAGGTTGTACTCCAGAAAGCTCACACCCGGCTCCTCCCCTGCGACGGCGCCTGCGGCGGGCGCAGGACGAGCGCGTCAAACCGGGCGCGGATGGTGTTGCGCTGCGACGGCGGATAGGCCTCGAGCGGCGGCACATCGTCGTAATAGGCGGCGAGCAGCAGATCGCGGGCGATCGGGGCGGCCACGGCCGAGCCGCCGCCGCCATGTTCCACCACCACCGCCACGGCGACTTCGGGGGCCTCTGCCGGCGCATAGCCTACAAACAGCGCGTGGTCGCGCCGTTCCCAGGGCAGATCCGCGTTGGAGGTCACCCCGGCCGCGCGTTCCTCCGCGGTGATGTTGCGCACCTGGCTGGTGCCGGTCTTGCCGGCGATGCGCAGCCCCTCCGCCACCACCCGCGAGGAGATCGCGGTGCCCCTCTGGTGATTGGTCACCTCGTACATCCCCTGGCGGACAGCGGCGAGGTGGCGCGGGTCGATCCCGAGACTTTCGCGCCCGCGCACCGGTTGCTCCACCCCGTCGACCGCGCGCACCAGCCGCGGCGCGATCGCGGTGCCGGCACCGATCCGCGCCGTCATCACCGCCAGTTGCAACGGCGAGGCGAGCACGAAACCCTGGCCGATGGTGGCGTTGAGCGTGTCGCCGATGACCCAGTCGGCGCCGCGCACCTCGCGTTTCCAGGCCTTGGTCGGCACCCGGCCCGCCGCCACCGAAAGCAGCGGCAGATCATGCGCCACCCCGAGCCCGAGGCGGCGCGCCATCGCCGAGATCCGCTTGATCCCCACCAGCTGGCTGAGCTCGTAATAATAGACGTCGCAGCTCTCGCGCAGCGAACGCACCAGATCGACCTTGCCATGACCGCCGCGCCGCCAGCAGTGGAACCGCCGCCCCGACACTTCCACATGGCCATTGCACCGGAAGGTGTCGTCCACGGTGATCAGCCCCGCCTCCAGCGCCGCCAGCGCGGTCACCATCTTGAAGGTGGAGCCCGGCGGGTAGACACCCTGGGCCGCCTTGTCGGGCAGCGGGCGGTAGGGGTCGTCGAGCAGCGCCTGGTAATCGGCGCTGGAAATGCCGCGGACAAACTTGTTGGGGTCGAAGGCCGGGGCCGAGGCCATGGCCAGGAGATCGCCGTTCCGCGGGTTCAGCACCACCGCGGCGGCGCTTTCGCCGGCAAGCCGGGCCTGGGCAAAATTCTGAAGCGCATGGTTGACCGTAAGCTGCACATCCGCTCCCGGAGTACCCTCCCCGCGGTCAAGCTCGCGCATCACCCGGCCGGCGGCATTGACCTCGATCCGGCTGGTGCCCGCCTTGCCCCGGAGCCGGTCTTCGAGCTGCGCCTCGACGCCGAACTTGCCGATCTCGAAGCGCGGGATCTGGAACAGCGGGTCGGGGTCGGCGATCCGGGAAAGGTCGTGGTCCGACACCGGGCCGACATAGCCGACGATATGGGCGAAATCCGCGTCCAGCGGATAGTTGCGGCTGAGCCCCATCTCCGGATAGACGCCGGGAAGCGCAGGCGCGTTGACCGCCACCCCGGCCACATCCTTCCAGCTCACCCGGTCGGCCACGGTGACCGCCACGAAAGGGCTCACCTTGCGCATTTCGGCCAGCGCGGCGGCAATGTCCTCCGGGCTCATCGGCACGATCTTTGCCAGCCGCGCCAGCACCGCTTCCGGGTCGCCCGCATCCTCGCGCACCATGACGATGCGGTAATTCTGCTCGTTGCCGGCGATCAGCACGCCCTTGCGGTCGTAGATCAGCCCGCGCGAGGGGGGGATCAGCCGGATGTTGATCCGGTTCTGGTCGGCAAGCATCCGGTAGGCGGCGGCCTGGTCGATCTGCAAGAACCGCATCCGCCCCACCAGCACGCCCGAAAAGGCGAGCGCGGCAGTGCCGAGCAACAGACCCCGGCGGGTGAGCCTGCGGGCGGCGCGTTCGCTATCCTGCTGCGATCGTCTCATACCAGCCTCATACCAGCCGCACCTCGCTTGCATGTTTGCCAGGCGCAATCCGGTGCACCCGGAACCCCCAGACCGACAGCGCCGCCACCGCCGGGTAAGCCGCCACGTTGATCACGAAACCGATGGCCGAAAGCGCAAAGGGCGGCTGGCCGACGAAGAATACCGCAAGCAGCAACCGTTCGGCCACCAGCATCAGCCCGAGAACCACCGCGACCGTGAACCACTCGGCCAGAAAGCTGCGTTCACCAAGTCCGGCGGCGCGGGCGCGCAGCGCTTCGAGCCCAAGCACCGCGAGGCCGGAGGCCACCCCCGGCGGGCGCAGATACAGCAGTTCGCTCACCAGAAGCAAGGCGGCAAACAGCAGCACCGGCACGAAATCGGGGCGGTGTACCACCCAGGCAAAGCCCGCCAGCACCACCAGATCGGGCGGCGGCCAGCCGCCGGCGCTGCCGCCGGTGGGCAGGATCCGCAGAAACACCACGGCGCTCGCGAAAACGCCGAACAGGGCGGCATAGGCCCAGCGGTGAAGGGTGACCGGCGAGATCATTCGTCGTCTCCCGTGTCGCCGGGCCCGCTGGTGGTTTCGTCTGTGGTTTGGCCTGTGGTTTGGCCTGTGGTTTCGTCTGTGGTTTGGCCTGTGGTTTCGTCTGCGGTTTGGCCTGTGGTTTGGTCTGTGGTTTGGTCTGCGGCCCCGGCCGCTCCCCCCGGCCTCACCGCCGCACGCCCGTCAGCCACCGGCGCCAGCGCCGGGTGCATCACGATCAGCCCGCCCGCCTCGGTCACCGCCTCGCCCGGATGCGAGCGCAGCACCCGCAGAAACTCGAGCCGCCCGTAATCGGCGGCAAGCTGCACCCGCAGCCGTCCGTCGGCCCCGGCCACCACCGCGCCCACCAGAAGCCCCGCCGGAAACACCCCGCCGTCGCCCGAGGAAACCACCCTGTCGCCCGGGCGCACCGCCTCGCGGTCGTCGAGAAACTCGAGCGGCGGGCGGGCGGTGTTGTCGCCCGACAGCAGCGCCTTCTGCCCCGAGGGCTGGACCGTGACCGGAATCCGGCTCGACGAATCGGTCAGCAGGATCACCCGCGCGGTCTGCTGGCCGACGCCGGAAATCCGCCCCACCAGCCCGAGACCGTCCATCGCCGCCCAGCCGTCGACCAGCCCGTCGCGGGCGCCGACATTGAGCAGCACCGACTGGCGGAACGGCGAGCCGCTGTCGGTCAGCACCCGGCCGGTAACATAGGAGAGCCGGGCATCGAGCCGGACGTTGTTGAGATCGAGCAGCCGGGCGTTTTCCTCTTCAAGCTGGACGGCAGCTTCCTTCCACGCCTTCATCCGCTGCAATTCGCGGCGGAGCTCCTGGTTCTGCTCGGCAAGCCGGGCATAGCTCTGGAAGCCCTCCACCAGCTCCACCGCCCGGGTCACCGGCACCAGCGCCCATTCCATGTTGGGCACCACCGCGTCGACCACCTGGGCGCGGAACCGTTCTACCCGGGGGCTGTCGATCCGCCACAACAGAAACAGGGCAAACAGCGCAAACACCAGCAAACCCACCAGGATCCGCCTGACGGGGGTCACGAAGTCTTCCGATTGCCGCCGGGTCTTCGCCATCGGCCCTCCCGCGCGTCCGCGAGCCGGTCACGGCCCGCGCTCAGCTGTCGTAGTCGATCACGTGACGCAGCTGCTTTTCATATTCCAGCGCCCGTCCGGTGCCGAGCGCAACGCAGTCGAGGCTCTCATCCGCCACCGAGATCGACAGCCCGGTCTGCTCGCGCAACGCCAGGTCAAGCTCACCGAGCAGGGCACCGCCGCCGGTGAGCATCACCCCGCGGTCGACGATGTCGGCGGCGAGGTCGGGCGGGGTGGTTTCCAGCGCCACCATCACCGCTTCGCAGATCTGCTGCACCGGTTCGGCCAGCGCCTCGGCGATCTGCGCCTGGGTGATCTCCAGTTCCTTCGGCACGCCGTTGAGCAGATCGCGGCCGCGAATCGTCATCGCCACACCGCGCCCGTCGTCGGGCATCCGCGCGGTGCCGATGGCGGTCTTGATCCGCTCGGCGGTGGTCTCGCCGACCAGCAGGTTATGCTGGCGGCGGAGGTAATTGACGATCGATTCGTCCATCCGGTCGCCGCCGACCCGCACCGAGCGCGCATAGACGATATCGCCGAGGCTGAGCACCGCCACCTCGGTGGTGCCGCCGCCGACATCGACCACCATCGACCCGGTCGGATCGGTGATCGGCATCCCCGCCCCGATCGCCGCCGCGATCGGTTCCGCGATCAGCCCGGCCTTGCGCGCGCCCGCCGTCAGCACCGAGGTACGGATCGCGCGTTTTTCCACCGGAGTCGCGCCATGGGGCACACAGACGATGATCTTCGGTTTCGAAAAGGTGGTGCGTTTGTGCACCTTGCGGATGAAATGCTTGATCATCTCTTCCGCGCTGTCGAAATCGGCGATCACGCCTTCGCGCATCGGCCGGATCGCCTCGATGCTGCCGGGCGTGCGGCCGAGCATCAGCTTGGCGTCCTCGCCCACGGCGAGCACCTTCTTCACGCCGTCCTTGACATGATAGGCCACCACCGAGGGCTCATTGAGGATGATCCCCTTGCCCTTCACATAGACCAGCGTGTTGGCGGTGCCGAGGTCGATCGCCATGTCGGACGTGAACAGGCCGCTGAACAATGAACGCATAGGTCGGTCTTTCGGTGTGATCGTGGTCGGACGGGGCTGGCGGGCCGGTCGAAGGGCCGCGCTTTCGGGGCTGTATAAAGAGCGGCAGGTGCGGAGGAAAGGCCCGCGCACCCGGCTGCGGGCAGATTCTCGCTTGGCTTGCCGGACAATCGCGCGCGGCGCACGGAATTGTCATCGCTCCGGGGGGGCCGCCGCCAGAGCCGCCGGGCCTCAACCGCCCGCCAGCCGCTCCGCCGCCCGGCGGGTGCCGGCGCCGACAACGCCGTCAATCGCGCCTTCATAGACCCCGCGCAGCGCCAGCGCCTCCTGGAAGGCGCGCGCGGTATCGTAGTTCCAGTCGAAAGGCGCGCCGCGGCGCAGATCCTGAAACGCGACCTCGCCGCTTTCCATCGCCGCGATATAGGCCGCCGCCGCCTGTTCGGGCGATTGTACCACGCCGCGGCCGGTCTCGAAGAGCACGCCCATTGCCGCGATCGCCGCCGGGTGGCCGGTATCGGCCACCATCTGGGTGAGCCGCGCCTGTTCGCCGGGGTTTTCGGGCAGGCCGGAGGCCGGATCGCCGTAGAGCCCCGCAAGCTCCAGCGCGGCTTCGACATTGCCCGCCTCCGCCGCGCGGGTAAACCACTCGGCGGCGCGGACCGGGTCGGGGATGCCGAGGGCCGGATCTGCCCGCCCGGGAATGCCGTCACCGTTCAGATAGGTCTGGGCCAGCCGGTACTGCGCGAAGTGATAGCCCGCCTCGGCTGCCTCTTTAAGCAGGTCGACCATCCGGGTGGAATCCTGGCCCACGCCAGAGCCCGCACGATAGAGCATCGCCAGCGAGGTCATCGCCGCCGGATCGCCGAGCGCGGCGCCCTTGTCGAGCAATTCCACGGCTTTCGCGATGTCGCGGGTCACCGGCTGGGCGCCGAACAGGTAGAAATCGGCCAGCCGCGTGTCAGCCGGCCCCACCCCGCCCCCGGCGGCCTGTTCGAAGAGCGCAAAGGCGGCGGCATAGTCGCGTTTCGCCATGGCGATCTCGCCGGCGAAAAACAGCACCTCCGGGGCGGGACGCATCCCTTCCGCCGCGGCCTGGCAGGCTTCGGACACCCCGGCGAGCCGCTCCAGCCTGGCACTCTGCGCGGTCTTCGACACCGGCACGCCGGCATCCGGCGCGCCCAGCGCATCCAGACAGACGATCTGGTTGGGATCGGTCATCGTCTTTTCTTCGAAATCCGCCTGGGGGTCGTCGGCCAGCGCCGCCAGCACCGCCGTTTCCTCGCGCGACATCCGCTCCTCGCCGATGCCGGCAAAGGCGAGGTCCGGTGCGTGCAGAGGCGTGCCCGGCATCAGATCGGCCACCGCCACCGACAGCCCGACGATCCGGGCGACTGTCCGGATTTCGGCCTCGCGCGGCTCCTCGTGAAGCCCCGGGGCCAGCGGCACCACAAGCTCGAACGCCGCCACATCGCCCGCCACCGATTCGAGAACCGGGGCGAGGCTCAGCGCCGCCCGCGTCATCGCCTCGCCCAGTTCCGCATGAGACGGCGAAGCCAGCCCGCGCCCGGTGTCTTCGCGGCTGATACGGACGAATTCCTCGCCCGGCCCGTCCGCATCCGGCAACACCCTGCCACCAAGCTCGGCGCTCGCCACCACCGCATCCGGGTCGGGCACAGCCTGGAGCGGCACCTGGGCCGGGTCCGCCCCCGCCACCTCGACAGCAGGCACCGGCTCGGGGGCTTCCGCCTCCGGTTCCGGCGCGATCGCTGGCGTTTCGACGGCGCCGTCGGCGGTATCGCGCGCCAGACCCGCGCCGGGCGCGCTGGCCGCGCCGGTCGCGTCTTCCGCAACGTCCGGCAGGCCGGCTTCGGGCTGCACCGCGCCACCGGCGCCGGGCGTCTCGGCCACCTCCGGCTCGGGCATGGCAACGATCCCCGGCTCCGCGGTCTTGGGATCGGTTCCGGCCATGGACGACGCCGCCAGCGGCGCCGCCGGTTCGGGCAGGCTCACCGAGCCTTTCTCGGGGGCGGATCCAAGCCCCGTTCCGCCCGCCGTTCCGCCAAGACCGGCCCCGCCCTGGGCCACCATAATCGTCGGCCATGCAACCGCCGCCGCCGCGATCACGAACTGGAAGATTCTCACCGGGGATACCCCATTTTGGAAAGCGCTGCGTCATGGGTATCGCGGCAGACCCGCTATGTCCATGAAAAGAGGGCTTTGGGCGGTCTTTCGCCGTTGCCCCGGGAAAACCCCGCCGCTACGCTTCGGCAATTGCAAATGCAGCAGATCTGGGGCCGGAAAGGTCCGAAAGGGGCAGGTTTGACGTCTGAAGCTCACAGCGATCCACCCGCCGTGCCAGACCTCCGGGTCTCGCTCGAGGGCGATCTCACGGGCGGCACGCTCGCGCTCGAAGCCTTCTGGCACGGGCTGCGCGACGACTGGCGCATGATCGCCCTCGCGCCCGCGGCGCTGGCCGGCACCCCCGGCACGGCGGCCAGGATCCTCGCGCGTGCCCGCCCGCCCGCCGCCGAGGCGCTTCCCCTCGCCAGCCATGTCATCGCGCGGATGCAGGCCGCCCGCGCCGAAGGCCGGCGGGTGGTGCTGACCGCCACCGGCCCGCGGGAATTCGCCGAAGCCGTCGCCGCCCGGCTGGACTGCGTCGACGCGGTGGAGATCGTCGGCACGGCGCAACCGGCCATGCCGCCAACATCGCCGCCACCCGCCGGCCCCGGCGCCGGCGCCGCGCGCCTCGCCACGGTCCTGCGCGCCATGCGGCCGCACCAATGGGTCAAGAACCTCCTCGTCTTCCTGCCGATGATCGCCAGCCACGGCATCGGGCCCGCCAATGCCGGCCGGACCCTTCTGGCCTTTGTCTCCTTCTGCCTCGTGGCCTCCGCGGTCTATGTGCTCAACGACCTGCTCGATCTGCGCGCCGACCGTCGCCACCCGACCAAGCGGCACCGTCCCTTCGCCTCCGGTGCCCTGCCGCTTTCGGCCGCGAGATGGCTGCTGCCGGGATTGCTCGGCGCGGGGCTGGCGCTGGCCGCTCTCGGCGGACCCGCCCTTCTCGGGGTGATGCTGGTCTATGCGGCGGCCACCAGCGCCTATTCGCTGAAGATCAAGGGGACGCTCGGGGCCGATGTCATCTTTCTCGCGCTGCTCTATACGTTGCGCATCGTCGCCGGTGCCGCGGTGACCGGCATCCCGCTGTCGATGTGGCTGCTGAGCTTTTCGGTATTCCTCTTTCTGTCACTGGCGGCGGTGAAGCGGCTGTCGGAACTGGTCTGTCTCGAGAACGACGGCGGAAACGGACGCGCCTCGGGGCGGGCCTACCGGGTCGAAGACCGCCCGGTGATGGCGATGATCGCCACCAGCGCGGGCTTTCTTTCGGTGCTGGTGCTGGCGCTCTATATCGACAGCCCCGAAGTCACCGCACTCTATGCCAACCCGCAGATCCTGTGGGGGCTCGGCATCGGGCTGCTCTACTGGATCAGCCGGACGGTCCTGTTCGCCCATCGCGGCGCGATGGATCAGGATCCGGTGGTGTTCGCCCTGACCGACCGGATCAGCCGCTACACGGCGCTGGCCTTCGGGCTCATCTTCATCGCGGCGATTCTCGGGTAGCGGGCGATTCTCTGCCGCCCCGGGCCTGAACCACAGGCCCGCAACCGCCTTGCAGCGGAAAACTGCGGCCTCACGCCGCAGTTGGCGGAGGTTTCCCGGTGCCGCCGGGAGGATTCCAGCGGAATCTTGCGCAACGCGGCGCAACAGCGGCAAATGGGCGGGTCGGATTATTGTCATCTTAATATTGAATCGCTACGCCCCCGCGCATGACAGAAAAAACTATCCACAGGGGGCAGGCCGTATCGGGAGATGCCGCGCAGCCTGCCCGCAAGGCGGGTTTTGCGCGCCTTGCCCTGCTCACAAGCGGTGCCGTCAGCGGTCTTGCCGCCTCCACACTCGCGGGCTTCGGCCTCGTCGGGCTGTTGTTTCCTCATGCCGGCCTTCCCGGAACCGGTGGCGCCGCCGTGACCGCCGCCGCCTATACCCGTGCCCCCGCCACAGCGCCTGCGGTGGAGGTCGCGCGTCTCGCGCCGACCCCGCTGTACAGGCCGGTGCCGATGCCGGTCCACAGGCCGCAGCCGGCAGTCACCACGGCTGCCCCTGCCGCAGACGCTGGCGCTGTCCCGGACGCCACCGCGGCTGCCCCTGCCGCCGCCCCGGACGCCACCGCAGACGCCACCCCCACCTCTGCTCCCGCCGGTTCCCCGGTCAGGATGGTGCTGGCCAATCCCGACCGGATGGCGCTGCCCCCACACAAAACCGCCCGCTTCACCGCCCCCGAGTTTCCCGAGCTTTCCGCGCAAGACCTCACCGTCCCTGCGCCCGAAACCGCTCAAACGATTGTGGCCCAACCGGTTTTCGACTCGCAACCCGTTGATGTGCCGCCAGTTTCCGGGCCGCTGTCCGCCAGCCCGCCGCCCTTCGAAGACCTTGAGGCCATGATGGCCACCAACGCCCGCGGCATTGCCCCGGCTCCCGAAAACCGTTCTGAAAGCTCTGCGCAACCGCAGGTCTTTGCGGCACTCGCCCGGAGCGATGCCGGGATCCGGGACAGCGCCAGCCTGCTCGCCGCGCCGGAGCCCCCGGCCGAACCTGGCGCCGCGACCGGGATGGCCGCCCCGCCGCGCCCGGCACCCCGCCCCGAGGGCCTTGCCGAACGCATCGCATCCGCCACCGAGCCCGCCACAACCACTGCCACCGCGACGACCGCCGCGCCGCTTCGCTCGATCCGGCCCAACCGGCGCCCCGCGCATATGGAACAGATCGTTCTCGCTTCAGTCGGCCCGGCCACCCCGGCCCCGCAAGCCGCCACCGACCCCGCCCCGGCTGCGGAGGCGGAAGCGGAGGCGCCCGCCGGCATCGTGGAGGTTGCCTCCCGCTCCGGCGGGTCCGGCCTCTTCTCCGGCGGCGACACCGGCTGCGGCCGCTCGCTCGCGCGTGCCATGCCCGCGCGGCGTGGCGGTGCCACCGGCTCGGCCTTTTTCGCCGCGCTCGCCGGGGTCTCCGGCCCCGAGCGCGACACCAGGGCGATCGCCGAACTGGCCCACGGCAACATGCCGGACTTCCTGCGCGACCTTCAGCCGGTTGTCTTCAAAGGCCGGGACGATCGCGGCCAGGAGACCGAGATTGTCATCTGCGTGACGCCGGACTACCTCGCCCTCGGCTCCGACACGGATTTCGTCCGCGTCCCGCTGGGCCTGCCCGCCGCCGCACATATCGCCGGTGCCTTCGACATGACCCTGCCGACCCCGCGCATGGTCGATGCGATCTATGCCCAGGCCGGGGTAAAGCTCTCGCCCGCGCCGATGACGCCGGGGGCGCAGATGTCGTCCACCAGCTACTTTGTGACACATAACGCCACCATCGAGGGGCAGCTGCGGGGCCGGCGCGGTCTGACCGCCGGCCACAAGAAAGACGTGGTGATGGCGGCCCGCATGGCCTCCGCCCCGGGCCGGGTGGCGATCTACGGCTGGCACCGCTCGAACGGCGCTCCGATCCAGCCGGTAAGCACCGTCCACGGCGCGAATTATGCCGATTACAGCCATGGAATCCGGCTGGTGAGCAAAACCGCCTATCTCAACGGCCGCGCGGTCGCCCTCGGCGACTTGCTTGCCTCCAGCCGCTACGCCCACCTGCTCAACAAGGAAGGCCCGATGCCGGGACCGGTGATCCGCATTGCCTCCAGATGAGACCGCCCCGGAGGCGCCTCTCATCCACTCGCATTCACCACATACACGGCGACATACACGACGCTGCGTTGAGGGGCGATCGGGATTCGGCCCTGAAGATTCCCTGGCACCGGGATCTTCGCGATGTCCGAAACCCTCCCCGCCCCTCTGCCGGAAACGGTCCGGCCACGGTCCGGACCGGGCAAGACGCGGCCAGACAAGCCTCCGGGGCGGAAACCACCTCGGTTGGAAAAGACCGGTCCCGCCGACGCAATGCAACGGAACACCCCTGACGCCATGTGCACTCCCGGTGTTGACGCGAAGGCAAAACACCCCCACTCACGCCCCATGACAAACCCGGCTGCGCGTCCCACGGTCAGCTGCGAACTGACCCGTTTCGAGGCAGAGCATCTCGAGAGCGCGGTTGCCCTGTCGCAGGCAACCGGATGGGCGCATCGCGCCGAAGACTGGGCAATGCTCCTGTCCCTGTCGCATGGGCTTGTCGCAATTCACGCGGGGCGGGTTGTCGGCACGGCCCTGCGCGCGGACTTCGGGCACGGAATTTCGACCGTCAGCATGGTGATTGTCGATGCGGCCCTGCGCGGTCAGGGGTTGGGGCGCAGGATCACAACGGCGGTCATCGGCGATGCGCCGGGGGCGCTCCGGCTGGTGGCAACGGCATCCGGCAAACCGCTGTATGAGACGCTGGGTTTCGAAACGGTCGGGAGGGTTGCCACGGTCCGGGGGATTGCGCGGGCCGCCGGTGCGCTCCCGGGCATCCGACACGCGCGCGCCGAAGACCTGCCCCGGATCGCGGAGCTTGAAAGCGAAAGCTTCGGTGGCGACCGCAGCGCGCTGGTCGCCTGGTTCCGGACCAACGCAAGCCTTGCGGTGAGCGGGCGCAGCGGTGCTATCAGGGGGTTTGCCGCCAGCCGCCGGTTCGGCAACGGGCATGTGATCGGTCCGGTCGTGGCGCAGAGCGCCGGTGAGGCGCTGGCTCTGGTCGCCCATCTGGCCGATGCGTTGCAGGGGCAATCCGTGCGTCTGGATGTCAGCGAAGGGTCTGGCCTTTTGCCGGGACTGGAACAGATCGGCCTCAGGGCGGGCTGTCCCGCGCCGGTCATGCAGCGCGGAACGGTGTCGGCCACCTCCGCGCGGCACGCTTTGGTCAGCCAGGCACTGGCCTGACACCGCTGAGCCGCCCCGCGCCCCGCGTATTTCCGGCTTGCCTTGAGATACCCGACAAATTACCTAGAAATGGCTTCGGTTCCGGTGTGCGCACCGGATGAAAAGGGAACGCAGTGCGGCCTGATGGCCAAGTCTGCGGCTGCCCCCGCAACTGTCAGCGGCGAGCCTGGCGGAAATACCACTGGCGCGGCCCACGCGCCGGGAAGGTCCGCGCAAGCGATGATCCGCAAGCCAGGAGACCTGCCGGAGAGATCATCCTGTCCGGGTGCGGGGCGTGCCCGGGGCAACGGTTCATCCCGTCGCGGTGGCACAACTCATCGTCTGCGAGGGGCACCCTTCGAAGACAGCTAAAATGCCGTTGACGGTCTGACAGGCGCAGACCGGGCAATGGGCGGTTGCAAAAGGCGGCCTTGCGCCGGCGCGGAGCGTCGCGCGGGCCCGGCTGCACCGGCACATCGGACACTAAGGAGGAACCCGAGATGTCCCTTTTCTCAAGATTTGCAATGACGGCCCTCGTCGCGCTGGCCCCCGCTGTTTCGGCGCTGGCCCAGGAGGGCAGCCTCACGATTGCCTCGAGCTACGGCCCCGAAACTGAAGTTCCCGATCCGCGCGCCGGGCATAACGGCTGGATCTCGAACCAGGCCGGGGTGACCGAAACCCTGATGGGGATCGACTATGATCTGAACCTCTATCCGCGCCTGGCCGAAAGCATCGAGCAGGCCGGCCCGACCACGTGGCGGGTGACCCTGCGCGAGGGCCTGAGCTTCCACGATGGCACCCCGGTGACGGCACAGGCCGTCATTGACGCCTTCGCGCCGGTCTCGCAGGAGGGCAACCCCGCCCACAACGGCCGCGTGGCCAGGCTGCTGGATCTGGCGGGGATGTCCGCCGACGGCGACCGCGTGGTGGTGTTTGAAACCAACAGCCCGAACGCGGCCTTCCCCTGGACCCTCTCCGAACCGGGGCTCGCGGTGCTTGGCGCCAGCTCGGACGCCTATCCGATCAATGCCACCGGCCCGTTCGTGTTCCGCGAAGCGGTGCCCGAACAGCTCTACCGCGTCGAGGCCAATGCGGATTACCGCCTCGGCGCGCCGGGTCTGGCAGACGTCAGAATCGTCTATTCGAACGATCCCGCCGCCAATGCGCTGGCTTTCGAGGCCGGCGAGGTGGATATGGTCATCAACTATCCCGAAACCGATTTCGCGCGGATACAGGAAACCGGCGCGCTGGGCTTCTCGGCCCCGACCGCGCGGCTGTATTTCTACACGGTGAATGCCGCCAGCGGCCCGATGGCCAATCCGCTGATCCGCCGCGCGGTGTCGCTGGCGATCGACCGCCAGGGCATTGTCGAGGCGGCGCTTTCGGGCGTGGCGGGCGTGCCCGCGGGCACGGTCTTCCCCGCCGGCAAGGCCTGGGCGGCAGACATCCCGGCAGCCCATGACACGGCACAGGCCGAGGCGCTGCTGGCCGAAGCCGGCGCGGTCAAGGAAGCTGGCCAGTGGATGCTGGATGGCGAACCGCTCGAGATCGACATCGTGACCTATTCCGGCCGCGCGGCGCTCGCCCCGACCGCCGAGTTGACGCAAGCCTTCCTGCAAGCCCTTGGCATCGCGGCGAATGTGAGCGTGGGCGAATACGGCGCCGGTGCCGATGCGATGGCGGCGGGCGAGGCGGACATGTTCCTGCAAGCCTGGGTGATGACCCCGCAGGGCGACCCCGGCGCGGTTCTGGAAACCCTGCTGAAATCCGATGGCGGCTCGAACGCCGGCCACTACGCCAACGCCGAACTCGACGCGCTGCTGGAAAAGGGCCGGTCGAGTTTCGACCCCGCGGCGCGCGAAGCGATCTATGACCGGATCCAGCAGATCATCGCCGCCGAGGCCGCGTTGATCCCGGTCTTCCATGTCAGCCAGCTGGTGGTCGCCAGGCCCGGCCTGACCGGCTATGCGGTCCACCCGACCGAGACCTACTGGATCACCCACGAAACGAAGTTCGCTGAATGACGCTTCATGTGTCCGGCCTGAGCGCGGTGCGTTCGGGCCGGACCATTCTTCACCCCACATCGCTGGACATCGCCCCGGCGGCGCGGATCGGGCTGGTCGGGGCGTCGGGGTCCGGCAAATCCACGCTGGGACATGCGCTGGTGGATGCCCTGCGCGCGCAGGGCAGGCGCGTGGCCCATGTGCCGCAAAGCCCGGACGAAGCGCTCGACCCGCTGCGCTCGATGCGGTTTCACTGGCGCGAGGCGGAGGCGGCGCTGGGCCTGCGCCATGACGCCACGCGCCAGCAGGATCTGTTCGGGGCGCTGCGGATCGGCAATGGCGATCTGCGCAAACGCCCCTGGGGCTGGAGCCGCGGGATGCAGCAGCGTTTCGTCATCGCCATGGCGCTGCTGGGCTCGCCCGAGCTGATTGTGCTGGACGAACCCACCTCGGCGCTCGATCCGGTGGTGGCGGCGCTCACGATGGACCTTCTGGACCGCTTCCTGGCCGGGCGGGACACGGCGATGCTGCTGATCACCCACGATCTCGGCCTGGCGGCGCGGCGGGTGTCGCGGCTGATGGTCATGGAGGGGGGACGGATCGTCGAGACAGCCGGGACTGGGACGCTCCTGAACGCCCCCCGAACCGAGGCCGCCCGCGCCCTGTCGGCGCACAGATGCTGGTTGGCGGTCTCATGCTGAGGGTGGAAGACATGACCGTGCGGCGCGGCACTGTCACCGCGCTGGAAGGCATCTCGCTCGCCATCCCCCCGGGCCGGACGCTGGCCGTGGTCGGCGAAAGCGGCGCCGGCAAGACCACGCTGATCGCCGCCATCCTCGGCCTGCTCAGGCCCGCGGCGGGCACGATCCTGTGGAACGGAGCCCCAGCCCCGCGCTGCCGCCCCGCGCTGGTGATGCAGGAGCCGCGCGCCGCCTTCAACCCGGGCCTGCCGCTGCGCCGCTCGGTGATGGAGCCGGTGGTTGCGCGCAAACTGCCCCTGCCCGGGGAGCGGCTGGAGCGGCTTTGCGCCGAACTGGACCTGACGCCCGACCTCCTTGACCGCAAACCCGGTGAAATTTCCATCGGCCAGGCCCAGCGGGTGGGCATCCTGCGGGCGCTGATCGCCTCGCCACCGCTGATCCTGTTCGACGAACCCCTTTCGGCGCTCGATGCGGTGACGCAGAAACGCACCGCAAGGCTGATTGCCGGGCTGCAACGCGAGGAAGGCTTCGCCGCGCTGATCGTCACCCATGATCTGGGATATGCCTGTGCCTTCGCCGATGACATCGCCGTTCTCAGGGCCGGGCGGATCGAGGAGCTCAGCACCCCGGACGCCTTTGTCGCCGGACCACGGACAGAGTATGGCCGCAGCTTGCGCGACGCGGCCATCGCGCTTGGCGCCCTGGAGGAAGCGGCATGATCCGGGCGGTTCTGGCCCTGACCCTGCGCGCGCTCGTGGTGGTCAGCGGCGCGGCGCTGGTGACCTTTGTGCTCTTGTGGAACGCGCCGGGCGATCCGGCGCTGGCGATTGCGCTCGCGCGCTTCGATACCATCGTCCCGGCGGATGTGATTGCGCAGGTCCGCGCCGAGGCCGGGCTGGACGCCGGGTTCTGGCCTGCGTTCAGGGCGTGGATCGGGCCGCTGATGGTCGGGGATCTTGGCCGCTCGTCGGTGACCGGCCGCGAGGTCTGGCCCGACCTGCTGCGGGCGATCTCCTACACCGTGCCGCTGGCGCTGGCGGGGCTGGCCATTGGCCTGACGATCGCCCTGCCGCTGGCCGTGGTGGCGGCGCGCAAACCGGGCAGTCTTCCGGACCGGCTGGCCATCGCGCTGGCCTCGACGGGCGCGGCGATCCCGGCCTATTGGCTGGGGCTGCTGCTCATCCTGCTGTTTGCGGTGCAACTGCGCTGGCTGCCGGCGATGGGGGCGCGCACGCCGATGCATCTGGTGCTGCCGGCGCTGACGCTGGGGCTTGGCGTGGCGGCATCGCTCACACGGATCATCCGTTCGGGCATTCTCGAAGCACGCGGACAACGCTTCCTGCCCGCCTTTCGCCGCCGCGGGGTCGCCCGCGGCGCGATCGAACGCGACCACGTCGCCCCGCACGCGGCCATCCCGGTGATCACGGTCCTGGGGCTGGAACTGGCCTTCCTGCTGGAAGGCGCGGTCATGGTCGAGGTCATTTTCGGGCGGCCCGGTCTGGGCGGCTTTCTGGTTCATGCGATCTCGGCCCGGGATTTTCCGAAGGTGCAGGCCGTCGTTTTGCTGACCGCGCTTCTGTTCGTGGTGGTCAACCTCGTCATCGACCTGGCCTATCAGCTTCTCGACCCACGGATCGGAGAACACGATGCGTAGCGTTTTCAGCCTTGCGGCGGTGTTCCTCGCACTGGCACTGTTCGGCCCGGTGCTGGCGCCGCATGACCCGGCCACCATCGACATCCCGAACCGTCTGAGCGGCCCCACGGCCATATGGCCGCTGGGCACCGATGCGATGGGGCGCGACATCCTCTCGCGCCTGCTCTGCGGGGCGCGGTGGTCGCTGGGGCTCGCCTTCGTGATCTCGGTCATCGGGCTGGTGCTGGGCACGCTTGCGGGCCTTGCGGCGGCACAGGGCGGCAGGCTGACCGACTGGATCGTCATGCGCACCACCGATACCTTCCTGGCCTTTCCCGAACTGGTCGCCGCGGTGGTGATCGCCGGGCTTCTGGGCGCCGGGACCGGCAGCCTGATCCTTGCGCTGAGCACCGTCGGCTGGATGCGCTACGCCCGTGTGGCGCGCGGGATCGGGCTCACGCTGAAAAGCCGCGGCTATGTCGTGCAGGCAAAGCTCGCGGGCCTTTCGCCGCTTGCCATCCTGCGCTGGCATTACCTGCCCGCGCTCATGCCCTCGCTGACCGTGGTCTGGACCGGCATGTTCGCCCGCGCCATCCTCGGCATTTCGGCGCTCGGCTTCCTCGGCTTCGGCGTGCAGCCGCCGCTGCCGGAATGGGGAACGATGCTGCTGGATGCGCGCATCCACATGCGCTCGACACCGTTGCAAATGATCTGGCCGGGCCTCGCGGTGGCGCTCAGCGTGCTGGCCATCAACCTCGCCGGAGATGCGCTGCGCGACAGCCTGGCGGAGCATCCGGGCTGAGGCAGCCCGCCCCCCTCAAACCGGTGCGCAGGCCTTCTCGAGCCAGGCCCGCGCAGCATCCGACACCCGCGGCCCGATCTTCGCCAGAACCTCCGCGTGATAGGCGTCGAGCCAGGCCCGTTCGCCCGTGCTCAGCATCTCCGGCAGGATCAACCGCCGGTCGATCGGCACGAAGCACAGGGTTTCGAAAGCCAGCATCTCGCGGTCGTCGCCACCGTCGAGCGGCTCCGCCTCCACCACGGCGATCAGGTTCTCGATGCGGATGCCGAAGGCCCCGTCGCGGTAGTAGCCCGGCTCGTTCGACAGGATCATCCCCGGCTCCAGCGGCACCTCGCCCGCCTTGCTGATCCGCTGGGGCCCCTCGTGGACGCTCAGATAGCTGCCGACCCCATGGCCGGTGCCGTGGTTGAAATCCCGGTGCGCGAGCCACAGCGGATAGCGCGCCAGAGGGTCGAGATCGCGCCCCGCGAGCCCCTTCGGAAACCGCACCCGGCTGATCGCGATCATCCCCTGCAACACCCGGGTAAAGGCCTCGCGCTCCACCTCGCCGACCGGCCCCACCGGCAGGGTGCGGGTGATGTCGGTGGTGCCGTCGTCATATTGCCCGCCCGAATCGAGCACCACCAGATCGCCGCGGGCGAGGCTGCGGTTGCTCTCGCGGGTCACGCGGTAATGCATGATCGCGCCGTTGGGGCCGGTCCCGGCGATGGTCTCGAAGCTGATGTCGCGCAGCTGCCCGGAGGCGCGGCGCTGGCTTTCCAGCTCGGTCACCAGGTCGATCTCGGTGAGGGTTCCGGCATGGGCGGTGGCATCATACCATGTGAGAAACTCCACCACCGCGGCGCCGTCGCGCAGATGTGCTTCGCGGGCGCCCTCGAGCTCGACCGCATTCTTGCAGGCCTTGGGCAGGATGCAGGGGTCGGCCCCCCAGTCCACCGCGATCCCCGCGGCCTCCAGCATCCGCGACAGCGCCAGCGGCGCGGTGGCCTTGTCGATCCGCACCGGCCCTTCAAGCTCCACCAGCGCGGCGTCGAACCGGTCCTCCGGCAACAGACGCACCTCCGGCCCGAAATGCGCCGCCAGATCGCCCGGCCGCTCCGGCTGGGTGTAGAAATCCACCCTTCCATCGTCATGCAGCAGGGCAAATCCCTGCACCACCGGGATGTGCGGAATGTCGCGGCCACGTATGTTCAGCAACCACGCGATCGAATCCGACAGCGTCAGCACCGCCGCCCTCTGCCCGGCCGCCACCAGATCGCGGGCCAGCGCCGCGCGCTTGTTCGCGTGAGCCTCCCCCGCAAATTCAAGCGGTTGCACCGTGATCTCGCCGGAGGGCGGCCGCGGCCGGTTGTCCCAGACCCGGTCGACCAGATTGTCGGCGGGCACCAGCTCCACGCCGCTGTCCGCCAGCGCGGCCTCAAGCTTTTCGATCTCGCCCGCGGTGTGAAGCCAGGCGTCGAACCCCACCCGCGCGCCACGCCCGAGCCGGTCGGCGAGCCACGGCCCGGGCTGGATCTCCGGCCAGTTCACCGGGGTGAAGGCCCCGAGGTCCACCTGACCCCGCACCTGATTGCGGTAACGCCCGTCGACGAATACCCCCGCCTCCGCCTCGAGCGCGATGCAGAACCCCGCCGAGCCGGTGAACCCGGTGAGCCATGCCAGCCGCTTGTCGCAATCGGCCACATATTCGCCCTGATGGACATCGGCCCGCGGCACGATGAAGCCTTGCAGCTTCTCCCGCGCCATCTCGGCGCGCAAGGCCGCGAGCCGCGCGGGCCCTTTCGACGGGTCTGCCGTGGTCTCGAAACTCTGAAACATGTGCCTCTCCTTCGCAGCCCCGCCTCCCCCTTTTCCTCGGGGGAAATACTCCGGGGGGTCCGGGGGGAGACCCCCCGGCGCCTGTTTACCAGATTATCCCGCCTTGCGGATCCCGAACACCCGCGCCCGCGCCCGCGGGTCGGGGTCGAACAGCCCGGCGAGCTGTTCGGTGATCGCGCCCGCGAGCTGCTCGGCGTCGGTGATCGTCACCGCCCGGTCGTAATAGCGCGTCACGTCATGGCCGATGCCGATGGCGAGCAGTTCCACCTGACGGCGGCGTTCGACGAGGTCGATCACGTCGCGCAGGTGTTTTTCGAGAAAATTGGCCGGGTTCACGCTGAGGGTCGAATCGTCCACCGGGGCGCCGTCGGAAATCACCATCAGGATCTTGCGCGCCTCCGGCCGGGCCACCAGACGCCGGTGCGCCCATTCCAGCGCCTCGCCGTCGATGTTTTCCTTCAACAGCCCCTCCTTCATCATCAACCCGAGGTTCGCGCGGGTCCGGCGCATCGGCGCGTCGGCGGACTTGTAGATGATATGGCGCAGATCGTTGAGCCGGCCCGGGGTTTGCGGGCGGCCTTCGGAGAGCCAGCGTTCACGGGCGCTGCCGCCCTTCCAGGCGCGTGTGGTGAAGCCGAGGATCTCGGCCTTCACGTCGACACGCTCCAGCGTGCGCGCCAGCACATCCGCGGTGATCGCGGCAATGGAGATCGGGCGGCCGCGCATCGAGCCGGAATTGTCGATCAAGAGCGTCACCACGGTGTCGCGGAACTCGGTGTCCTTCTCGATCTTGAAGCTCAGCGGCGTGGTCGGGTTCGCCACCACCCGCGCCAGCCGCCCGGCGTCGAGAATGCCTTCCTCGCGGTCGAATTCCCAGGAGCGGTTCTGCTGTGCCTGCAACCGGCGCTGGAGCTTGTTGGCCAGCCGCGACACCGCGCCCTTGAGCGGTTCGAGCTGCTGGTCGAGATATTTGCGCAGCCGTTCGAGCTCGGCGGGGTCGGCGAGCTCTTCGGCGCAGATTTCCTCGTCATTGGTGGTGTCGAAGATGGTGTAATTCGGGTCGGCCTCCGAAGGCGGCGGGGGCGCGGGGAGTTCGGCATCGGGCGCGGCTTCGGGCAGATCGGCCTCTTCGTCCGATTCGCTCTCGGCGAGATCGTCCATGGTGACCCTGGCTTCGGCCTGATCCTGCTGCTCGTCCCGGGCCTGTTCGGCCTCGGCCTCCATGTCGTCGGCGCTGTCGGCGCCATCGTCCTGCTGGTCCTGTTCCTGCTCTTCGGGTTCGGCCTCCTGGTCTTCGGCCTCGTCGGCGGCGTCCGGGTCGTCGCCGAGCTGGTCGCCATAGCCGAGATCGGCGATCACCTGGCGGGCGAGACGGGCGAAGGCGGCCTGATCGGCGAGGGCGTTGCTCGCACGGGCGAAGGTGGCGCCGGCCTGGGTCTCGATGAAGCCGCGCCAGAGGGCGAGCAGATTGTCGGCCCCGGCGGGCGCCGGCCGGCCGGAGACGGTTTCGCGCAGAAACAATGCCGCGGCCTCGGCGAGCGGCGCCTCTTCGGTGGAGGTCATCCTGTCCCAGCCGCGTTTGGTGGCCTCGTCGGCGATCTTGTGGTCGATATTGGAGGCAGTGCCCGGCATCAGCCTGGCCCCCACCGCCTCGCAGCGTGCCCGTTCCATCGCGTCGTAGAGCGCCAGCGCGGTGTCGCCGGCGGGGGCGAAACGGGCGTGGGTTGCGGCATCGTGGTGCTTGTGGCGCAGCGCCAGCGCGTCGGCAACACCGCGCGCCAGCAGCACCTCGTCGCGCGCCATGCGCCGGGTGATCTGCGGCAGACGCAGGGTTTCGCCCGACAGGCCGGACGGGTCGACCGTATAGGTGACGCTCAACTCGCGGTCGTCGGCGATCACCCGTGTCGCCTCGGCCAGGGCCTTCTTGAACGGGTCGGCGGGGTTGTCGGCGGCTTTGCTCATGGGCGTGAAGATGGGCGAAACCCAAGGGAAGGGCAAGCGGGCCCGGCATTCCCGGCATGAAACGGTGCAAACAGGATGCTGCTGCCGATCAGCCCCGCCAGAAGGCCGGATTTCACGCTGATTTCGGGCAGAAGAAAACCGCGAAACGCCACTTCTTCGCTCAGACCCTGCACGAAGAACAGGCCGAAAATGGCGAGCCACATGCCCCAGGCTAAGCTCTGATCGTTCAGCGACACGGCCTGGGTGCCCGGAAGCACGCCCACCAGCACGCAAAAGGAAACCATCGCCAGCCCGATGACGATCCCCTTGCCGTAATGCGCCAGCAGGTTTTGCACCGAAAACCCAGGACTGCCAAAGGCATGCCCAAGCAGAAACCGCGCCCTTGGCAGCACCACCAACAGGCTGAAGCGATCCGCCGGTGAGTCCATCCCCGATCGCCTGGAGACTGGCGATCGCCGCAATGCCGGCGAACAGCCCGGCGATGCGGCACGGCACGGTCAGGCCCGGCCCCGGGGCGCGGGTGCCGTGGTCAGCCGGTCCAGCGCCCGGGTCAGGGGCCTGACGTCATCGCCTTGGGGGCTGTCCGGCGTGTTTCGCCTTACCCTGCCGGAATGCCGAACACCGCGACAGCCAGTGCCACGGCTCCCAGCCCTCCGAACCAGACTGCGCGGCGGTCCTCCCCGCGGTGGCGGGCCATCATCATCGCCACCCCGCATTGCAGGGCGTAGAACAGCGCAAAGGCGCGGCTCGCCAGGGCCACGATCGACACCACATCCGTGCCCCAGATCACCATCACCGCCACCGCGCCGATCAGCAGATAGGCGTGTTTGGGGGTGACGTGCTTATGGGTGGTGTCGCTCACCAGCCCGCTGGCGCCGATACTGTCGGCCACCGAGGCGCTGAACTGGCTGGCCACCGCGCCCGCCGTGACAACATAGGGCAGCCAGGGCGACACGCGGCCGATCACGTCGATGAACCCGGCCACGTCGGCCTCGGAGGTGAAGAACGGAAACAGCGGCACCATCAGCACGAAGAACACCACATAGACGACGGTCGAGGTGATCTGGGCGCGGCGCATGGCCCTGATCCGCTGGTCCGCACCATACATCTGCCCCATGAAGCGTGTGGTCTCGAAGCCCTGCACGATGATCACCAGCCCCATCAGGAAGCGGATCGTGTCCCAGTCGAAGCTGTGGCTTTCGTGAGCCGCCGCACTCCAGCTATAGTCGGCAGGCAGCGCCACGCCGAAGATCATCAGCGCCACCAGAAGCGCCGCAATCGCCGCGAGGTTGGCGCTGACGGTGAACTCCTCGGCCCGCTCGACGCCCCCCAGACCCTTTGTCGCCCCAACCCCGCAGATGCCCGTGATCATCACCGTCGCAATCACCTTGCCCAGCAGCGGGTCGTCCCAGCCGACCAGCTTGAGCCCGAAGGCCGACAGCAGCACGAGGTAGTAGGCGACCGAGATGAAATAGGCCCCGATCAGCACCATATGCGAGGTGGTCTCGATGGATTTGACCGTGTGCCCGGCCTCGGCCTCTTCCAGTACCGGCTCGGCATGGGCGATGTTGTAGCGGATCGCCCCGCCAAAGAGATAGGCCAGCGCCGTCAGCCCGACCACCGCCGCCACGGCCCAGACCCCCAGCGCACTGGCCAGGAGCGGCACCGACACCAGAAACCCGCTGCCGATGATCGAGGCCAGCGGCGTGACCATCGCCGACCAGCCCCTGTTGCGGCGCACCCGCCCGCTGATCAGGATCGCAAAGGCAACAACCAGAACGGCGACAATGACGAAATCCAGCGTGTTCATCCTGCGGCCTCCTTGAGGGGGGTGACATCTTCGGGCGGGTCGATCTGTGTCAGGTAGACCGAACGCGACGGGAAGGCAAAGCCGGAGCCTGCGCCCTGCACGATCGGGATCAGCGCGAGGGCGAAATCTTCCTTGATTTTCAACCACTCCTCCCAGACGGTGGTTTTGGTGAAGCAGTAGATCATCAGGTTGATCGCGCTTTCCCCGAAACTGTCGATGCGCACGAACAGGGTGGCTTCCGGCGGCAGGCAAAAGCGTCCGTCCTCGCGCAGCCAGGTTTCAACCCCGGCGCGGATCTGCTCCAGCGCCTCGGGGGGCGTGGCGTAATCCAGCCCGACGGTCCAGTAAATCCGGCGGTAGGTCATGCGCGAAAAATTGGTCATGGCGTTGTCGGACAGGGCGGAATTGGGCACATAAACCGGGCTGAGATCGAAACGGCGGATGCGGGTCGAGCGGAAGTCGATCTGTTCGACCGTGCCTTCGACCACCCCGTCGACCTTGATCCATTCGCCCGGCGTGAAGCGCTTTTCGGTCATGATCAGCAGGCCGGAAATCAGGTTGGTGAACAGATCCTTCGCCGCGAGGCCGACCGCGATGCCGAACACGCCGAGGCTGCCGATCAGCGGCGCCACGGGAACGCCCCAGACGTCGAGGATAATCGCGCCGCCGGAGAGCAGCACCAGCACCCAGATGGCCATGCTGATCCAGTGCTGCACCGAGGTTTGCAGCCCGAAATCGAGCTTTTCCCAGATCGCTTCGCTGCGCGCCGCCAGCCGCGCCAGCCCCCAGAACAGCAAGGCAATCACCCCGGTTTTCACCAGCCTGCCCGCCAGTTCCGAGGCGCTGCCGCTCAGGTGTAGAATATGCAGTGCCACATACAGCCCGACGATCAGCGGCAACAGGCGCAGCGGCGGCACGATCGCATCCACCAAAGCCTTGCCGACGGCCCCGCGATGTTCCTTGCCACGCCGCGCCAGCCAGTTGGCCACGGGCCGCACCATCCAGAACAGCAGCAGCGAGGCCAGCATGACGAGGGTCGCATTGATGTAGTTCCCCCATGTCGCCCCGAAAGGCGCCGGACCGAACAGGGTTTCAAGTTCGGACGCAAACGTGTTCAGCAACTGCATATTCCCTCACAAGACCGGGCCGATGGTAGCGATGACGTTGTTCCAGATGCGCCGGAGGTAAGACCAGCCGCGCACGTCTTCCAGCGTCACTCTCCGGGCGCTGGCGATATAGTCCGCCTGCCGGGCCCGGATCGCTTCGGTGGTCTCCGTATCCTGCAACAGGATGTTGTTTTCGTAATTCAGATCAAAACTGCGCAGGTCGAGATTGGTGGAGCCGATCAGGCTGAGCCTGCCGTCCACCGTCAGGGTCTTGGCGTGGAGCAAACCGCCCTCGAACTCGTGAATCTCACACCCCGCCTCCAGAAGCCTGCGGTAGTAGCTGCGGCTGGCGGCGGCAACGATCCAGCTGTCGTTGCGCGCCGGAAAGATCAGCGTGACCTTCACGCCCCGCAGCGCCGCAGCGCAGAGCGATTCCAGCACCGTCGCGTCGGGCACGAAATAGGGGGTGGACAGGGTCAGGTCGCGGGCGGCACAGGCGATCAGAGTGGCAAAAAGCTGCGGCGTGGCGCCCTTGCGCTCGGTCGGACCATCGCCCATCACCTGCGCCGGGAAACCGCCCCCGGCGGGCTGCTCGGGCAGCGGGATCACATCGAGGCTCTCGCCGGTCGCCTGCATCCAGTCGCTGGCAAACAGGATCTGGTTTTGCGTCACCACCGGGCCGGTGAAGCGCAGCATGATGTCCACCCAGGGGGCGAATTTCGGCTTCACGCGAAATTCCGGGTCGGCCGAGTTCTGACTGCCGCACCAGGTGACCCGCCCATCCACCACGGTGATCTTGCGGTGGTTGCGCAGGTCGATCCGGCTGGTCAGGAGGGTGCGCAGCAGGTTGTCGAGCGGCAGCGCCACGGCCAGTTGCACCCCCGCCGTCTCCATCCGTTTCCAAAGGTCGGATTTCAGCAACGCCCGCGAGCCCAGCCCGTCGGCCATGGCGCGGCAGCTCACGCCGCGTTCTGCCGCGCGGATCAGCGCCTCGGCCAGCGCGGTGCCGGTCGTGTCGGTCAGCCAGATGTAATACAGCACATGCACATGGTCGGTGGCCGCATCAATGTCGGCCACCAGCCGCTCAAGCGTTTCACTGGCGTCCGCCATCAGCTCCGCCCGGTTGCCGGTGACCGGATGAAAGCCGTTGATCGACGCGGCATAGCGCGAGGCCGGGCGGAAATGCGGGTCCATCATGTCGTGATCCCCGCTGCCCATGAGCTGCACCGCCCTGGCGCGGATTTCGGCAAACACCTCATCATGGCGCTTGTCGGCCTTGTGGCCGAGGTCGATCTCGCCAAACAGGAAATAGACCACGCTGCCAAGAAAGGGCAGCACGTTCAGCACGATGAACCATGCCAGCCGGGCCGGAGGCGACAGGTCGTCGCGGATCAGGATGCGCAGGGTAAAGCCCAGCACCAGAAGGAAATGCCCAAGGGCGATCAGGAAAAGCACGGGATATCCTCTCTCGCGCCAAACACGGCGTCGTCACATTCCAGCACCACGGGCAGGTGACCGGATGCCCGCGCGGCAAGGGGGAATGAAGCACATGAGATGTGAAAGTGTCGAGGCCCGCAACGATAAACCGGCCCGGCATTGCAACGCGGCGTGAGGCACGAAACTGAACCGCGTCGGGTTTGCCGGAGCCGATCTGCAAACACCTGCCGATTGCCCCGTCCATGTTCCACGATCACATGGCCATGCGGGCGAACCCTGACCTGCTGTCGGATCGGGCCAGGCGCGACAAGGTCTGTGGCGTTCGCAAGGTCTGGCACCAGATGAAGCGGGAAGGTTTCGATGTCGCCAGATGCGCCGCGTGACGCGGCTGATGACGGATTCGGGCCTGTAGGGTGGGATCCGTGGCAAGAAAGCCAGGACAACGATAGCTGACAAGGCGCAGCCATGCCCGCTCGGCAAGGTGAACCCATCGGAAACATCCCGCCAGCAGAGGCCGAGGCAAACCACCACGCAACTCTGGAAACCCAGACCATGGCGGCGTAACTTGAAGCAACCAGCCTCCGGCAAACCCGGCGCGGTTCAGTCGGATCGTCAAAGGCCTGGTCACAAGGGATCGTGTTATAGTGAGATCGGCCACCGTCTTCGCATGAGGCCTGAACGGATACAGAGCGGCATCAGAGCCCTCTACGACAAGCATGGGACAGCGAGGACGATGAACGATTGCATAGGGATTGATATTTCCAAAAGCACTTTGGACTGCCACCGGTTGAGCGACGGGGCGTTTGACACGTTCGCCAACACCAAAACCGGGTTTGCGCAGCCGCGCCGCTGGATTGGAGCGACCGCACCGGCGCGCGTGATCTACGAGGCAACCGGCCCCTATCATGGCGCGTTTGAACGCAGGCTCGCCGGGCATCTGCCTTTGGTCAAGGTCAACCCGTTGCAAGCCCGCCGCTTTGCCCAGGCGCTCGGAACGCGTGCCAGTGATGAAGGCGCTTTGGCCCATGACATCCTGTGCCCGATCCCCGGCATCGGTGAACCGACCGCCGCCGCCATTTTGATCGAATGCCCCGAAACCGGGACGCTCGGGCGCAAACAGATCGCCAGCCTTGCAGGCCTCGCCCCGATGACCCGGCAATCGGGCCAATGGCGCGGGCAGGCGTTCATCCAGGGCGGGCGTAAATTCCTGCGCGATGCGCTCTGCATGCCGGCATTGGTCGCATGGTCACCAAAACGGGCTTGAGAAAGACGGATACTGTAACCTGAGGGCGAAGAAGCACAAGGCAAAACAGGCGGTCCGAGGACCGTCTGTTCGTGCGGGGGGCGGCCCCAAGGTTACCGCCGCCGCAGCATCCAGATGAAGAACAACCCGCCGACCAGCCCGGTGACGATGCCGATCGGCATGTCTTCCGGCGCCATGATCGTGCGCGCGGCGATGTCGGCCCAGAGCAGAAACACCCCGCCCGCCAGCGCCGACGCCGGCAACACCCGGATATAATCGCCACCGACCAGCATCCGCACGATATGCGGCACCATCAGCCCGACAAAACCGATCATCCCCGAAAACGCCACCATCACCCCGGTGATGATCGCCCCGGCAACAAAGACCGTCAGCCGGAATTTCCCCACTTCGATGCCAAGCGTCGAGGCGGTCTCGTCGCCGATGGTCATGGCGTTGAGATCGGCCGCGTGGCGCCAGAGCCACAGCCCGACCAGCACCAGCACCACCAGCGGGTAGGCAAGATGTGACCATTGCGCGAGGCCGAGCCCACCCAGCATCCAGAACACCACCGTATGGGTGGCCCGCGGATCGCCGAGGAAAATCAGGATGTTGGCCCCCGCCATGATGACAAAGGACACCGCCACCCCGGCGAGCACCAGCCGGTCGGCGCTGGTGGCGTCGGCCATGCGGGACACGCCGAGCACGATCAGCGTCGCCGCCAGCGCGCCGACAAAGGCCAGCAGCGGCACCGTCAGCAGCCCGAGGAACAGCCCGGTGTGCAACAGCGCCAGCACCGCGCCGAAAGCCCCGCCCGAGGAGATGCCGAGCAGATGCGGATCGGCCAGCGGGTTGCGCGTCACCGCCTGCAAGGCCGCCCCGACCACCGCCAGCCCCGCGCCCACC
>PDWJ01000188.1_pt1 | contig 91795 bp, 75 predicted proteins | sample 1430881 | NCBI WGS metagenome assembly PDWJ01 (sample SAMN01162460, study PRJNA174530) | Oral metagenome, whole genome shotgun sequencing project. | biome: Marine environment; feature: Marine mammal; material: Swab sample of the gingival sulcus; isolation source: swab sample of gingival sulcus...
CTGCGCAATGCCGGTGGCAAAAACCGAGAAGAAGCCGAACAGGTTGGTAAACCGCACCCGCGCGTCAAACAGCGACATTTTCTTCGCCTCGCCGGTCTTCTTGTGGCTGTCCGGCAGGGCTTTTGCGATGTAGATCGCGGCCAGGACAACAAGGGCGGTCAGGATGATCAGCGCGGTTTCCATGGAGAAAAACATCGCCAGCGCCACCAGTCCGGGGCCGAAAATCATCCCCATCGCCTGCGCCGCGCCAAAGCGGCCCATGAAGGCGGCGCGGTCGTCCGGCGCAATGTAATCGGCGATCAGCGCGTTGGACCCGGCGGGCACGGCGGCGTAGCCAAAGCCGATGGCGGCGCGGGTCACGATCAGCCCGGCAAGGATGAGATAGGCTCCGGCCCAGCCGTAAAACCCGGCGATGATGACCAGCGAAATCGCGGCATAGCTCACCGCGAAAATGGCCAACCCGGTAAGGATGACCGGCTTGCGCCCGATGCGGTCGGAAACGCGCCCCCAATAGGTCGCCGCCACCACCCAGGCCAGCCCGGCCACGGTCACGGTGATCCCCAGTTGCCACGCCGCCAGCCCGGTCGCCTCCGCCAGCGGCCCGGCGAAGGAAACAAAGGCGAGCATGGCAGCGGAACAGGCGAAAGAAGCAAAATAGGCGGGGGCGAAATTGGGGATCGCGGAAGGTTGGAAGGCGGTGTCGGTCATGGCAGGCTCAGGGTGGGATACTGGACAGGGTACTGGGTCGGGTGGAAGGTCGATGCCTTGACCCAAGGGTAAGCGCCGGGTCTGGGAACCAGCGCAGGGGACCATGTTCAAAGCTTCTGGTCAATATTGCGCGGGCGGCGCGCCCTGTGCTTGTGTTGCATGTGCCGGAAAGCGCCAGACCCGGGCCCGGGGTCGCGCGGCGTGCTCAGCGCAGTTTCAGCGTCGCCAGCCCGATCAGCGCCAGAACAAGCGCGATGATCCAGAAGCGGATGACGATCTGCGGTTCGGCCCAGCCGCGTTTCTCGAAATGATGGTGGATCGGCGCCATCAGGAACACCCGCTTGCCGGTGCGCTTGTAGTAGAGCACCTGGATGATCACCGACAGCGCCTCGACCACGAACAGCCCGCCGACGATCGCCAGCACGATCTCGTGTTTCATCGCCACCGCGATCGCGCCCAGCGCGCCCCCCAGCGCCAGCGAACCGGTGTCGCCCATGAACACCGCCGCGGGCGGCGCATTATACCACAGGAAGCTGAGCCCCGCCCCCGCGAGCCCGGCCGCAAACACCAGAAGCTCCCCGGTGCCCGGCACATAGTGAACGTCGAGATATTCGGTATAATCGACCCGGCCAACCGCATAGGCGATCAGGCCGAGCGTGGCGGCGGCGATGATCGCGGGCATGATCGCCAGCCCGTCGAGCCCGTCGGTAAGGTTGACCGCGTTGGCCGAGCCCACCACCACCAGCGCCCCGAAGGGAATGAAGAACCAGCCGAGATTGATCAGCGTGTCCTTCAGCACCGGCAGCGCGAGGCGGAAGGCAAGCTCGTCCGGATGCACCGAAGCGGCCGCCCAGACCGCAAGAAAGGCGATCAGCGTTTCCAGCGCCAGCCGGGTGCGCCCCGAGAGCCCGCCATAATTGTCGCGCGCGGCAATCTTGCGGTGATCGTCGGTAAAGCCGATGAGCCCGAAGCCGAGGGTCACGGCGAGCACGATCCAGACGAAGGGATTGTCCCAGCGGGCGCAAAGCAGGGTCGACACCGTGAGCCCGCCGAGGATCAGCGCACCGCCCATGGTGGGCGTGCCCGCCTTGGTCTCGATATGCCCCTGCGGCCCGTCCACCCGGATCGGCTGGCCATTGCCCTGGCGGGCCTTCAGAAGGTTGATCAGCGGCCGGCCGAACAGAAAGCCGAAGACCAGCGCCGTGGCAAAGGCCGCCCCGGCCCGGAAGGTGATGTAGCGGAACAGATTGAAGATATCGCCGCCATCGGAGAATTCGGTCAGCCAGTACAACATCGAAAATCAGCCCTCCCGGTTGTCCTGCGGATGACCCAGTTTGCGCACCGCGTCAACCACCAGCGACACGCGCGCCCCCTTGGAGCCCTTGACCAGCAGCACATCGCCCGGGTCGATCAGCTTGTGGATGCGCGCGGCCATTTCCGGCGCTTCGGCCACCCATGCGCCCTGCTTTTCCACCGGCAGGGATTGCCACAGCGCCTGCATGAGCGGCCCCACCGCATGCACCACGTCGATGGCGGCGAAACCGGGGCTGTCGGCCAGCGCCCGGTGCATCGCCACCTCTTCCGGCCCGAGTTCCAGCATGTCGCCCAGCACCGCGATCCGCCGTCCGCGCAGGATGCGGCCCTTGCCGTCTTCGGGGGTGGCGACGGCGAGGGCTTCGAAGGCGGCCTCCATCGAGGCCGGGTTGGCGTTGAACGCGTCGTCGATCAGGGTGATCGCCTGATCTTCCACCGGGTCGAGCAGGATGCGTTCATGGCAGCCGCGCCCCGGCGGCGGTGCCCAGGCCGAAAGGCTGCGCGCCGCCCGGGTGACATCGGCGCCCAGCGCCTCCGCCGTCGCCAGCACCCCGAGCGCATTGGCGGCGAAATGCCGCCCCGGTGCGGCGAGCTTGAAGAGCTGCGGCCCGGAGATCAGATCGGCCTCGATCACCGTCGCCTCCGGGGTGATCTCCACCCGGGTCAGCCGGTAGTCGCAGCCGGGGCTGGCACCGAACCGCAAGGGCTGGGCGCCCGCGGCGCGGGCGGCGGCGGCGATGAGGCGCACAAGCTCAGGCGCCAGATCGCCGTTGAACAGCGCCAGCCCCGCGGGGGCAAGCCCTTCGAACACCGTGGCCTTTTCCCGGGCGATGCCGGCGAGACCGTCGAAGGCCGCGAGATGCGCCGCCACCACGGTGGTGATCAGCGCCACATCGGGCCGGGCGAGCCGCGCCAGCGGCGCAATCTCGCCGGGATGGTTCATGCCGATCTCGATCAGGGCGAAATCGGTGTCTTCCGGCATCCGCGCCAGCGTCAGCGGCACGCCCCAATGGTTGTTGTAACTCGCCTCGGCCGCATGCACCCGGCCCTGCCCGGCAAGCGCGGCGCGCAGCATCTCCTTGGCCGAGGTCTTGCCCACCGACCCGGTGATCGCCGCCACCCGCGCATGTGTCCGCGCCCGCGCCGCCGCGCCGAGCCCGCGGAGGCCCTCAAGCACATCGCCGACGATCAGCAGCGGCGCGCCCTCGTCGACCCCCTCGGGCAGATGGGTCACCATCGCCGCGCCCGCGCCCCTGGCCAGCGCATCGGCCACGAAATCATGACCGTCGCGCGCCGCGGTGAGCGCCACGAACAGATCGCCGGGCGCGATGTTGCGGCTGTCGATCGAGACCCCGCTCACCTCCCAGCCCCCGCGCGCCTCCCCGCCGGTGGCCGCCGCGGCCGTCTCGGAGGTCCAGAGCGCGCTCATGCCGGCCGCCCGTCGAGCGCCGCCACGGCCACGCTCGCCTGTTCGCTGTCGTCAAACGGCAGCAGATCGTCGCCGATCTGCTGGCCGGTCTCGTGTCCCTTGCCGGCGATCAGCAGCGCGTCGCCCGGCTCCAGCATGTCGACACCCCGCAGGATCGCCTCGGCACGGTCGCCGACCTCGTTGGCCTCGGGGCAGCCCTCAAGCACTCCGGCACGGATCGCCGCCGGGTCTTCCGAGCGCGGATTGTCGTCGGTGACGATCACCACATCGGCATTTTCCGCCGCCGCCCGCCCCATCAGCCGGCGCTTCGAGGCATCGCGGTCGCCGCCCGCGCCGAGCACCACCACCACCTTGCCCATCACATGCGGCCTCAGCGCCCTGAGCGCGGTCTCCACCGCGTCGGGCGTATGGGCATAATCGACGAACACCGCCGCGCCATTGCCGCGTTTCGCCGCCAGCTGCATCCGCCCGCGCACGGTTTCGAGCCGGTCGAAGGTGTCGAACACCGCCTGCGGCGGCGCCCCCGACGCAATCGCCAGCCCCGCCGCCATCAGCACGTTTTCCGCCTGAAAACCGCCGATGAGGTTCAGCCGCGCCTGATGCGCCGCCTTGCGCCAGTGGAACCGCAGCTCCTGCCCGGTGGCGCCGAAACGCTGGGCGATCAGCCTCAGGTCGCTTTCCTCGGAACGCCCGACGGTCAGAACCTTCTGGCCCCGGGCCTCGGCATCGCGCGCGATCACCCAGCCCTTTGACCGCTCGACATTGACAACCGCCACCCCGTCAACCGGCAGAACCCGGCTGAACAGGCCCTCCTTGGCGAGGAAATAGTCTTCGAAAGTTTCATGGTAATCAAGGTGATCCTGGGTGAAGTTGGTAAATCCCGCGGCCGCGAGATGCACCGCGTCGAGCCGCCGCTGGGCGAGCCCGTGGGAGCTTGCCTCCATGCAGGCATGGGTCACCCCCGCCGCCGCCATCTCGGCCAGCAGCCGGTGCAGGGTGACCGGTTCCGGCGTGGTGTGGGCAGTGGGCGCCGACCACGCCCCCTCGACCCCGGTGGTGCCGATATTGACCGCCTCATGGCCCAGAAGCTGCCAGATCTGCCGGGTGAAACTCGCCACCGAGGTCTTGCCATTGGTGCCGGTGACAGCGCAGATCACCTCCGGCTGGCGCCCGTAAAACAGCGCCGCCGCGAAGGCCAGCGCCGCGCGCGGATCTTCCGCCACCACCAGCGCGACACCGGGGTTCGCGCCCAGCGCATCCGCCGCGCGCCGCGCGCCCTCCTTGTCGGTCAGCACCGCCGCCGCGCCCATGCGTAGCGCGTAAGGGATGAACTCGGCGCCATGCACCCGGGTGCCGGGCAGCGCGGCGAACAGATGCCCCGGTCCGGTCTTGCGGCTGTCAACCGACAGCCCGGTCACCAGCACATCGGCCCCGCCCTGCGCCGTCAGCCCGAGGGCGGCAAGCGGTCTCGGTGGATAGGTCGCGCTCATTCTGGCCTCCTCAGTTGGAGGTGAGTGTTACACCGGGCCTCTCCCCGGTGGCAATCTCGGGCTTGAGCCCCAGAAGCGGCGCCACCCGGCGGATCATCTCCGCCGCGATCGGCACCGCGGTATAACCGGCGGTGCGGCGCGGCTCCGGCCCGGACGTGTCGACACCGTTGTCGAGCATCACCACCAGCACATATTCCGGGTCATGCGCCGGAAAGACACTGGCAAAGGTGGCGATGACATCGTCGCCGTCATAGCCGCCTGTGGGGCTTGGCTTGTCGGCGGAGCCGGTCTTGCCGCCCACCGCATAGCCTTCCACCTCGCCCCGGCTCGCGGTGCCGCGCACCACCACCTGGCGCAGCATGTCGCGCAGGATCGCCGAGGTTTCAGGCGAAATCACCCGGGGCCCCGGCGCGGGCGGCGCGCTGCGCAGCAGCGTGGGCACCACCAGCGTGCCGCCGTTCACCATCGCCGCATAGCCGCTGGCAAGATGCAGCGGCGAAACCGAAAGCCCGTGGCCATAGGAGATCGTCATCGCCGAAAGCTCCGACCAGCGCGGCGGCAGCAGCGGCTTCACTTTCGGCGCCTCCGCGAGTTCCACCGGCACCGCCGCGCCGAAGCCGAGGCGGCCGAGGAAATCCTGCTGCCGCTCGGGGCCGATCATCCGGGCGATGCGCGCGGTGCCGACGTTGGAGCTGTTGACCAGAACATCGGTGACGCTCATCACCGGGTCCATCCGGTGCATGTCGCGGATACTGTGCCTGCCCCAGCGGATCGGGCCTCTGGTTTCGATCGCGGTTGCGGGGTTCACCAGCCCGAGATCGAGCGCCTGGGCGACGGTGAACACCTTGAAGGTCGAGCCCAGTTCATAGACCCCCTGCACCGCGCGGTTGAACAGCGGGCTCTCGTCCGCACGGCCCTTCGTCAGAGGCGGCGGGCGGTCGTTCGGGTCGAAATCCGGCAGGCTCGCCAGCGCGAGAATCTCGCCGGTATGCACATCCATCAGCACCGCCGCCGCGCCTTCGGCATTCATGATCTTCATGCCGCCCGCCAGCACCCGCTCGACGGCCGCCTGCACGGTGAGGTCGATGGTGAGCGCCAGCGGCGTATCGGCGCGGCCGGGATCGCCGAGGTGGTCATTGAAGGCCAGTTCCACACCTGCGACGCCAACCACCTCGGCGGCGTTCACGCCTTCCTCGCCGAAACGCGCACCACCCAGCACATGCGAGGCGACGGGGCCATTGGGATAAAGCCGCATCTCGCGCGGGCCAAACAGCAGCCCCGGCTCGCCGATGTCGAACACCGCCTGCTGCTGCTCCGGGCTCAGGGTCTTGCGGATCCACAGGAATTTCCGGTTTCCGGTGAACGCCTCATAAAGCTTCGCCGGATCCATGTCCGGGAAAATCACCGCCAGTTCACGCGCCGCCCGCGCCGGGTCGGCCATGTCGCGGGTCTGGGCATAGAGGCTGTGTGTCACCATGTTGGTGGCCAGCAGCCGCCCGCGCCGGTCGACAATATCGCCCCTGGCACCGGCGATCGCCGTTCCGGCCGCCCGGGCCCGCGGCTCGACCGGCTCTGAAGAGGCAATCGCCGTCATTTTCGCCCCGACCGCGGCAAAGGCCACGAAAAACAGCACCGCAAGCACCAGAAGCCGCCCTTCGGCGCGCAGCCGCGCCCGGTCGGCGATTTCCTCATGGCGCGCCCGCAGGTTTTCGCGCTCGATCAGGTCGGGGTTCTCGCCCCGCGCCCGCGCGTCGAGAATCCGCGCCAGCGGACGGAGCGGCACCCGGGTCATGGCGTCCCCCCGGCGCGGGCTTCGACGAGGCCGGAAAGCCCCGTCTGATCGAACGGGTGGCCGGTGCCCATCGCCAGCGGATAGCCGATGCTGCCGACCTCGCCGAACTGCCCGGGTGTCAGCGGCAACAGGCCGAGACGGTCGAAATTCATTTCCGCAAGCACGCGCAGCCGGTCGGGGCGGTTGAGATAGGCCCATTCGGCGCGCAGCACCGCCAGTTCCTCGCGCAAGGTGCCGATCTCGCGCCGCAAATCCGCCACCCGGTCGAGCGATGCCTTGGTCTTGTAATTGCCCATGTTGGCCCAGGTGCCGAGCCCGATCACCGCAAGCGTGGCAAGGATGTAGAAAAACACGCGCATCTAGCGCCTCCCCTCGTTCAGTGCCGGCCCCGGCAGGCCCAGCGCCCCGCGGTCGGACGGTTCGGCAGGCGCCGCGGTGCGGGTGGCGATCCGCAGCCGCGCCGACCGCGCCCGGGGATTGGCCGCAAGCTCCGCCGCATCCGGCACCAGCGCCTTCTTCGGCGTCAGCCGGAAGCGCGGCTCATGTGCCGCCAGCTCGGGGGCATGGCGCGAGCCGCCGCCGCCGGTGGAGCCCGCCGCCTGAAGGAAGCGCTTCACCACCCGGTCCTCGAGCGAATGGAAGGTCACCACCGCGAGCTTGCCGCCGGGCTTCAAGGCGCGTTCCGCCGCGTCCAGCCCGGCGGCCAACTGGCCGAATTCGTCGTTTACCGCGATCCTCAGCGCCTGAAAACTGCGGGTCGCCGGGTGGCTTTGCCCCGGCTTCGGACGCGGCAGCAACCGCTCGATCAGCCCGGCCAACTGCAAGGTGCGGGTGACCGGCGCGTCTGCCCGCGCCCGGACAATCGCCCGCGCGATCCGCCGCGCCTGCCGCTCCTCGCCATAGTGAAACAGGATGTCGGCCAGCTCCGCCTCGGAGGCGCGCGCCACCAGATCCGCCGCGCTCTCGCCGCTGCCCTCCATGCGCATGTCGAGCGGCCCGTCGCGCAGGAAAGAAAACCCGCGCTCCGCCCGGTCGAGCTGCATCGAGGAAACGCCGAGATCGAGCACCACGCCATCGACCCTGTCCCCGGCGATGGTATCAAGCTCCGAGAATGTGCCCTGCACCAAGTCGAGCCGGCCGCCCCAGGCCCCCGCCCAGCCAGAGGCCAGTTCGAAGGCCAGCGGGTCGCGGTCGATGCCGATCACCCTGTCCGCCCCCGCCGCCAGCAGCCCGCGCGCATAGCCACCCGCGCCGAAGGTGCCGTCGACCCAGACACCGCCGACCGGCGCGACCCCGGCGAGCAGCGGCGCCAGCAGGACCGGAACATGCGGGGTGCCGGCCGCCTCGGCCCCGGTCCGGCCATCCCCGGCGGACGCGGTCATCTCACACGCCCTCACCGTCGGGAAGCAGGGTCAGCGGATCGAAATCTTCCGGAAGATCGTCAAGCCAGGCCTCGGTGCGGGCCTCCTCGACCTCGTCATAGGTCTCCGGGTTCCAGATCTGGAAGGTGTCGCCGGTGGCGATGAAATAGGCCTGGTTGCCGAGGCCGATCTTCTGGCGCAGCTTGGCGGGCAGCACCAGCCGGCCGGTCTCGTCCACGCTGGTGGGGAAGGACTGGCCGTTGAACATCTTTTCGAGCATCCGCCGCTCCATCGAGCCGCGCTGCATCTTCGCGATCCGGGCATCGACCTCGGAAATCGCCTCCATCGTGTAGCATTCGAGATATTGCCGGCTCTTGCCGCCGTAGACGATGACCAGGTTGGGGTTCAGCCCCTCGGTCCAGTCCGGGTCCGAGGCTTCCAGCACGCGCCGGAACAGGGCCGGGATCGAGACCCTGCCCTTGCTGTCCACCTTGTGGTGGCCCTCTCCTCTGAACACGCGTGCCACGTAAGTGGTCCTCGTCTGCCCCTCGTTTGCGCCGTTTCCGGCCCCTGAAACGGAAACGACGGATCGAGCTGCTGCCACTGCCCGATCCGCCGCCCTCGTCCCATTGCTGGGTAAGTCCGATCACGAGCGCCACCTGGGGGGGGGGGATGTCTGCTCGCGCCCGTGCCGGATCTCTTTGTTACGATCGGAAAGTGGGGTGCCTGTATGAAACCTGACTTGGGAGATGATTTCCGGATCTTGCTGTCCGTTGGTGTTTCCCGCTTCCTTTCGATGGACTATGTTTCGCACGGGAAATCGTGGGAAGCAATGGCCTTTTGAGCCACCAGCAGCCGAAACCGCCCCGGACATCTTCCGAAAAATCGAGCGCCGCGAAAACGAAGGGGGAACGTTTCGGCAAATATCGCGTAATTACACAATTTCAACACAAAATATAGGTCGGCACCGGGCAATAAATTTTCCCCAAAAAATATATATTTTTTTCCGAGTCAGCCAACTGAACGGCCCGCCCAACCGTCATTTTGGCGTTCGGCGGGAGGTTTTCTTGGGAAAGTGGAGCCTTTTCCCATAGCGATCCGGCCGGTTTCACCACGAATCAGCATTGATTCGCCAAATCTCTGCGGATTGTTCACATGGCCGGATCAGCGCGCCGGACGGGGCGCGGGTTTGTCGGGGGGCCTGAGCGGCTCTTCCCGCGTTTGTCCCATGATTTCCCGTGGGGCTTCCCGTTTCCGGCCAACCGCCCCGGACCTCCCCAAATCGAACCCTCCGGAACCGCCTCGCAAGCCCCCAGCACCCCCAGAACAAAGGGCAGGACGAACCGCCCTGCCCTTCCGCGCAACCGTACTGTGTAGGTGCGGCCCCGCCGCAGCCTCAGCCGACACCGACCTCGATCAGATCCCGGGCCAGTTGCCGGTAGGCCTCCGCCACCGGCCCCTCACCCAGCGCCACCGGCCTGCCCGCATCGCCGGCGGTGCGGACTTCGCGCGCCAGCGGGATCTCGCCGAGGAACGGAATATCCAGCCGCTTCGCCTCCGCCTTCACCCCGCCCTCGCCGAAGATATGGTCTTCGTGGCCGCAGTTCGGACAGACATACATCGCCATGTTCTCGATCAGCCCGAGAACCGGGATGTCGACCCTGTGGAACATGTCGACCGCCTTGTGGGCGTCGACCAGCGCCACATCCTGCGGCGTCGAGACCACCAGCGCGCCGGTCATCTGCACCTTCTGCGCCAGCGTGATCTGCACATCGCCGGTGCCGGGCGGCAGGTCGATCAGCAACAGATCGAGCTCGCCCCAGTGCACCATGAACAGAAACTGCTGAAGCGTGCCGGTGATCAGCGGCCCGCGCCAGATCACCGCCTGGTCGGGATCGACGAACAGGCCGATGGAGACCATTTTGACCCCATGCGCCTCGACCGGATACATCGTCTTGCCATCGTCGGACTTCGGCTTTTCGCTGGTGCCCATCATCATCTGCTGGCTCGGGCCGAGCACGTCGGCATCCAGCAGACCGATCTTCCGCCCCTGTGCGGCCAGCGCCACAGCGAGGTTCGACGCCACGGTCGACTTGCCGACCCCCCCCTTGCCGGAAGCGATCGCCACCACGTTGGTCACGCCGGGAATGGGTTCGGGACCGTCCTGCGGCATCGGGTGCTGGCCGATCTTGAGCGACGGCGGCGCCCCCTTCCCGGCAGACGGTGCAGGCGCGGGCCGGGGCGGACCCTTCGGCGTCGCGTCATGCGCGGTCAGGATCACCGTGGCCTTGCTTACCCCGTCGAGCCGTTCCACCCGGGCCTGAGCAGCATCACGCTGCGGCGCGAGGGTGGCGGCAAGCTCCGCCGGAGCTTCGATCAGAAAGCTGACCGCCCCGTTTTCCTGCACCATCAGCCCCCGGATCAGATCGCGCGACACCAGGTCGCCGCCATCGGGCAGGCTGACGGTTGCCAGGGTTTCAAGGATCTTCTCGCGTGTCGGTGCCATATGCGTCTTTGTGCCTCTCGGTGATCTCGGGTTCCCCCAGCAAATTGGCGATCCAATCGCCAGACGCAAGGGCAGACTGACCTACGACGCCGAGATTGCGCGGAACTGCGGCAATACACCCGGGTCCGTGGCGGCAAGGGGTCCGTGGTGGCAAAGGGTCTGCACCGGACGCGGCCGCCCGAAATAGGTCAGCAATACGTATGCATTTCACGCATGGCGGCAATACCGAAGCGGAGATTGCGCAACCGCAGCATCGCGTCCATCTTTGCCTCAACGCCAAAGAGCGACACTGGGGACGACACCCACGCAAAGCTGACAGGGCAAACCCGACACCGCCGGCCCGCCGGCAGAAGAGAAAGCAAAAGACATGGCCTTCGCATCCGACATCCGCACCGGCTCCTCCGGCAGCCTCGCCGCAGTCGCGCACAACATTGCCGAAAACTTCCGCAAAGCCCGCGCCCAGCGCCGGGTCTACCGGCAGACCGTCAACGAACTGTCGGTCCTCAGCGACCGCGAGCTCAACGACCTTGGCATCAGTGCCTGTCAGATCCGCTCCATCGCCCGCGAAGCGGCGCAGATGGTCAGGTAACGGTTTCGGGCGCCCGCCTTTCTTTCGGGTGCCCATGACCTGGGTCCACGCTTCCTCCTCCCTTGGGCGGGACCGGGTCACCTTTTCGCGCGCCACTCCTCCTCCCTGAGGCGCGCGTGACCTGCCGGCGGCACCTTCTCCTCCTCCCTGGGTGCCGCCGCGCAGAGTCAGCCCGAAGCCGGGGCGGAAGAAACGCAATTGCGGTGCCCTGCCTTCTCCCCGGGGCGCCAACAGCCCTGCCGGCCCTGCCTCCTTTTGGGCCCAGGGGCGAAATGGGGCGGAAACGCCCCGACGCGTGCAACGGTCTTGCCTCCTCCCTGAGACCGGGTGCCAACAGAACGGCGGCGCCTCTCCTCCTCCCTGGCGCCGCCGTTTGCCATACGGGTCCGCCGGACCCGGTTCACAGAAATGCAACCCTTGCCATGCAAATGACCCTTGACCCTTGCCTAACGACCCGTTTGGGTGGCATTCGCCCGGGCAACCGGCCGCAAACGCATGGCGTCAGCGGCCCTTCCGGGCCACGTGGCACCGGCAACGACACCAATCCGCCAAGTTCAGGAGAGACCATGGCCCGCCAGTTCATCCCCTTCGACACGCTGTGGAAAATGCGGATTCCGCTGCCCTATTCCGGCCTCGTTGTTGATGGCGACCGGGCCTGGACGACCGGCCTCCTGCCGCTCGACACCGACGGCGACGTGCGCTTTCCCGCCAACCCGGTGGAACAGGCCAGGGTACTGATCGCCAACGCCCGCACCCTGCTGGCCGAGGCCGGTCTCGGCAGCGGTGACGTGAGCCGCGCGGTGCTTTACCTGGCCGTGCACGAACCGGCCGTCATGGCGCGGCTGGTGACCATGTTCACCGAGGCGTTTGGACGCGATACCCTGGTCGAGACCGTGCCGGTGCCACGGTTTCACTACGGTGGCGCGCTGATCGAGGCCGACATCTTCTGCGCCCCCTCGGAACCGGTGATCGAGGAAGACCTGGCCGGCGGCGGCCATGCCCGGGTCAAGCGCGAAGGCGGGCTGGTGCTGCTGAACGTCACCACGCCGATCCAGACCCTCGGGCGCGCTGTCGGCGAGATGCTGCACCTGCACGATCTCTCGCCCGACCAGCTGCTGTCCGGATGGGGCATCGCCCCCGAACCCTACCTCACCGCCGTGCCCGGACAGATTGCGCCAAAGCTCCCGGGGTTTTTCTCGGGCGCGCTGATGCCGTGCTACAACATCTTCGACATGGCCCACCTCTACCTCGCCTTCGGCGTGGGCGAGGTGGAGATCACCGAGAGCCGCGAAGAACATGTCAGGCTGCACCTCGCCGATGCCGGCGACCTCGCGGTGCTCGACGGGCGCTATCTCGGCGGTGAACCGGTGGATCTCAACACCCAGACCAAGGTGGTGATGAGCGGCCTGTCGGTGGCACTGGCGGCGCGCGGCATGAGCTTTGCCAATGTGGTCAAGAGCACCACCTTCTTTGCCGGCGGCGAAACCGTGGAGGAGATGCACAGCAACATGACGGTGCGCAAACTGGCCTACGAAAGGCCCGGGCCCGCCTCCACCTCGGTGCCCATCGCCCGCATGGCCGACCCGGGCGCCAAGGTACGCATCGAACTGGTGCTGCGGCCGCTCGACTGAGGCGCACGCGCCGCGATCCGGCGCCCTGACGGCCCCATTTTCCACGTGTATTGCGTGAGGCCCTGCGGGGCCTCTCGTGTTTTGGCCATGCGGCCCCTCCCATGCGGCCTCCCCCCGGAAGCCCGGCTGTCCATGCACCCCGCACCCAGGCGCCGGGTTTGCACCCGTCGCGGCACAAATGTCGGGCGGGCAATCCGCTTTCGCCGGATCATGACCCACGGCCCGCCATCTCACCGGGTTTCCAGGCTGTTGCATTGTTCGGGAAGTCCGGAAGTCCGGAAGTCCGGAAGTCCGGAAGTCCGGAAGTCCGGAATAATGGACTTTGAATGTGTCGATAAAGCAAGCCTTGTCAATATGTTACACGGTTAACAAAAAATGGATGCCACCGCGACCGCCCCTCAGAACGGCACATCCTCGCCGCCGGCGCGCTCTGCGGGCCGGACGAATTTCGCCACCACCTTCTTGCCGCCCGCCTTCTCGAACTCGATGTCGAGCTTGTCGCCCTCGACCCCCATCACATAGCCATAGCCGAACTTCTGGTGAAACACCCGGTCGCCCTGGGTAAAAGCCGAAACCGCGGTCGCGTCGATGGTCAGCCCGCGGGCCTCGCCCGGGCTCCGGAGCCCGCGCTGGTCGCCCCTGGCCTGCATCCGTTTCCAGCCGGGGCTGTTGTAGGCATCGGCCCGCGCGGCGCGTTCTTCAAGCCGCGACCCGCCCCGCGCCCCATCGCGCGCCGCCACCGCCCCGCCGCCGTAGAGCCCCGGCGGGGTCAGCACCTCCACATGTTCGGACGGCAATTCGTCAATGAAGCGGCTCGGCATTTGCGACTGCCACTGGCCATAGACCCGCCGGTTCGCCGCGAAACTGACGGTGCACAGCCGCTCCGCCCGGGTGATCCCCACATAGGCCAGCCGCCGCTCTTCCTCGAGCCCGCGCAGCCCGGTCTCGTCCATCGAACGCTGCGACGGAAACAGCCCGTCCTCCCAGCCCGGCAGAAACACCGCCGGGTATTCCAGCCCCTTCGCCGCATGCAGCGTCATCAGCGTGACCTTCTCGCCCGCGCCCTCGCTCTCATTGTCCATGATCAGGCTGACATGTTCCAGAAACCCCTGGAGATTGTCGAATTCTTCCAGGGCCTTGATGAGTTCCTTGAGGTTCTCCAGCCGCCCCGGGGCCTCCGGCGTCTTGTCGTTCTGCCACATCGCGGTGTAGCCCGACTCGTCGAGCATCTGCTCGGCCAGTTCCACATGACCACCCGCCCCGGTCTCCTCCTCATGCGCCGCCGCCCGCTCATGCCAGCCCGCGATCTGACGCAACAGCAGCGCCAGCCCCTTGGCCCCGCGCCCCCTGATCTCGCCGCGCTCCAGCGCAAGCCCGGCGCCTTCCACCAGCGAGACGCCCGCCGCCCGCGCCACCCGGGTGAGGCTCTGCACCGCCTTGTCGCCAAGCCCCCGGCGCGGGGTGTTGACGATCCGCTCGAAGGCCAGATCGTCCTCCGGCGAGACCGCGAGGCGGAAATAGGCCATCGCGTCGCGGATCTCCATCCGCTCGTAGAACCGCGGCCCCCCGATCACCCGATACGGCAGGCCGATGGTGAGGAACCGGTCCTCGAAGGCCCGCATCTGATGCGACGCCCGCACGAGGATCGCCATATGGTCGAGCGGCATCGGCGCCTGCCCGCGCGTCCCGCCCTGCATCGCCTCGATCTCCTCGCCGATCCAGCGCGCCTCCTCCTCGCCGTCCCAATGGCCAATGAGCCGGAGCTTCTCGCCATCGCCATCGGCGGTCCAGAGCTCCTTGCCGAGCCGGTCTTCGTTGCCCCGGATCACCCCCGCCGCGGCGCCCAGAATATGCCCGGTGGAGCGGTAGTTCTGCTCCAGCCGGACCACCTTTGCACCCGGAAAATCCTTTTCGAACCGCAGGATATTGCCCACCTCGGCGCCGCGCCAGCCATAGATCGACTGGTCGTCATCGCCGACGCAGCAGATGTTGCGGTGCCCCGCCGCCAGCAGCCGCAGCCACAGATACTGGGCGACGTTGGTGTCCTGATATTCGTCCACCAGAATATAGCGGAACCAGCGCTGGTATTGCCTCAGCACATCCTCATGGGCCTGAAACACATGCACCATATGCAGGATCAGATCGCCGAAATCGACCGCGTTGAGGGTCTTCAGCCGCGCCTGATAAGCCGCATAAAGCTCGCCTCCGCGGTGGTTGAACGCCCCCGCCTCCGCCGCGGGCAGCTTCTCCGGCTCCCAGGCGCGGTTCTTCCAGCCGTCGATCAGCCCCGCCAGCTGCCGCGCCGGCCAGCGCTTCTCGTCGATCCCCTCGGCGATGATGATCTGCTTCAGCAGGCGCAGCTGATCGTCTGTGTCGAGAATGGTGAAATTCGATTTCAGCCCCACCAGCTCGGCATGGCGGCGCAGAAGCTTCACGCAGACCGAATGAAACGTGCCGAGCCAGGGCATCCCCTCCACCGGCTGGCCGAGCAGCCCGGCGACCCGGGCCTTCATCTCCCGCGCCGCCTTGTTGGTGAAGGTGACGGCGAGAATCTCGTTGGTCCGCGCCGTGCCGGTGGTGAGCAGATGCGCGATCCGCGCGGTCAGGGCCCGGGTCTTGCCGGTGCCCGCGCCCGCGAGCATCAGCACCGGCCCGTCGAGCGCCTCCACCGCCTCGCGCTGCGCCGGGTTCAACCCGTCAAGCCAGGGCATCGGCCGCGCCGCCATCGCCTGCTGGCTGAGGGGCGCGGGCGCGGCATCACGGGGCGGCGCGGGGTCGAAATCGAACGGGTCAGGACTGCTCATGGGCCAGAAGATAACCGCCCGCCCACGAAAGGGAAAGTTCCTTTAATGTTCCGCCCCACCCGCGAAAGCCTCCGGCGATGAACCGCCCAAAAACCCATGACCGCCAGATCCGGCCCCCGGGAAGCCAATCCCGCGCGCCCCGCGACCCTATTTGCGGTAGGCCCTGAGATAGCGCCCCTCGAACGCCCGCTTTGCCCAGTGGAACAGGCGCAGCGGCGGCAAGGTGACCGAAAACCTGTGGCCGCGGAAAACCAGGATGCCCTTGTCGGCGGTGTCGATGATGCAGACGAGCTCCGACTTGAAATCGTGCCCCGGTTCCCGCCCGGCCATCTGATCGGCAATATTGGCCACCGCCGCTTCGGCCTGCAAATCCGCCTGATGCGCCTGTTTCGCCAGCCAGACGGGGCCCGGATAGGCGCCGCTGTCGCCCACCACATAAGTGCCGGCCCAGGCCTCGCCCACCACCCGGGTCTTCTCGTCGGCCTGCACGAAACCGCCGGGCGAGCGCGGCAGATCGGTATTGTCGAGCCAGGCCGGCCCGGTGAGCCCGGGCATGAACAGGATCAGATCGGTCGCGATCTCCTCGCGTTCGGTCACCACCTTGTCGGCCTCCATCCGCACCGGCTTGGCGCCGATATGAATGCCGATCTCCCGCCGCCGCATCTCGCCCAGAAGCCTGTCGACCGACTTCTCGCCCAGCCGCTGACCCGGCTTTTCGGCCGCGCTGACGAACACCAGCCGGAACCTGTCGCGCCGCCCCTGCCGCCGCAGCATGGTGTCGACCCCGAACAGAAACTCGAACATCGGCCCGCCCCGCACCGCCGACATGTCCTTCGGGTTGGCGCCGAAGCCGAAGGCGATGGTGCCGCCCTCCATCTCCGCGATCCGGTCATGGATCCGCTGCCCCATCGCCACGCCCTCGCAGGGGACGACCGCGTGTTCGGCCAGCCCCGGCAGCTTCTTGATGTAGCGCCCGCCACTGGCGATGATCAGATAATCATTCGTGAGCACCTCGCCCGCCTCGGTCTCGACCGTGCGGCCGCCGTCGCGCACAGCGGTCACCCGGCCCTGGTGCCACGCGACCCTTTCACGCGCGAAGAACCCGCCGAGATCGACGTCGAGATCCGCCGCCTTGCGCAGCCCCGATGGCATCCAGATCAGGCTCGGCAGATAGGTGAGATGGTTCGTCGGCGAGATCACGGTGATCTCGGCTGCGAGCTTCCGCTTGCGAATCGCGCGCACGGCGGTCAGCGCGCCGAAGCCGCTGCCGATGATGGTAATCTGGGTCATGATCCGGCCTTCCGGGTGGATTTGGCTTGTTCACAAGGGTGATACCGGTTCTGCCATGAAGGCGCAAATCCCCTCTCCCGCCTGTGCCAAAACGCCTGTCCCCGGCCCGGTACCACCACGACCTTCAGCCGGGGCCCAAAAAAATGACCCCTCCCGAAATTTTCCCTTGCACCCCCCCGCACGATTGCCTAAATCACGCCTCACCAAAGGATGCGGGCGTAGCTCAGGGGTAGAGCATTACCTTGCCAAGGTAAGGGTCGTGAGTTCGAATCTCATCGCCCGCTCCATTTGGTCCTCCCCCGTCAGATATTCAGACGACGCGTGGCTGTCGTTGCTCGGTCGGGTGTTTTGCCCATGAAATGCCCGATTTTTCAGTGGTTTGAAGCATGCCGCGCAAAAGCGGGAACCGGTTTGCCACCTGTCGCCGCGACCGTGTCCCGGGTGGTGGTGCAGAAGGCTGCGGGCGGAGCCTTCGGCGTAGCGCAGCGCGTGGCCGGTGGTGATGCTGGCGGTCACCGTCGATCTTCGGAGAAGGTTCGGGTTGCACAGCTTGAACCGGGAACGGAGACGACGATGACCGATGAGAGAATGGCCTGATCGGGCTGACTGAACAGCAGGCCGACGGCGACCTCGTGCGCGAGAGGCCGGCTTTTGCAGCCGGGCGGATCATGGCAACCGGGGTTGAGGGGCGGACCGGTGCCGCGAAGGGCGCGCGCTCGCCGCTGCGGGAGGTCCAGCGCAACGGGTATGGCGCGTAACGACCCAATTCTGATTGTGCCTTTTGGCGATAAAGCGTCATGCGAAAAACCTGAATCACCCAGGCGCTGCCTGAAATCAGAGATTTTGGGCGCGTCAGGTGATGCTTTCGGTGTCAGGTATTTCGTCAAACGCTATAGCCAAAGCGGTCTGCTTTTTTCGTGGGAAAAATACTCACTGTCCCGGCCGCGCCACGACCGCCACCCTCTCCGCCATCTGCTTTTGCAGGCCATGTTCCATTGCGGAACGGGCCACCCTTCTCCGGAAGGGCGGCCAGTCATGGGCCGGATGGCCCCGTTGCACTTCAGAGGAAGCCGGAGCGCATCACGGCTTGAGCGGCACGAAATTGACCTTCTTGCGGGTTGTGATCCGGATGTCGACACGGCGGTTCAGGGCACGGCCTTCGGGGTTGTCCTGCCCGTTGATCTCGTTCGCCGCGACCGGCCGGGTCTCACCGAAGCCCGCCGTCGTCATCAGACTGCCGTCCATACCCCTGGCGAGAAACCACTCATACACCGCCCTCGCCCGGTTTTCGGAAAGGGTCTGGTTATACGCATCCGATCCCTTGCTGTCGGTATGGCCCTCAATGGCGATTTCGGTGCCTTCGTATTCGTGATACAGATCCAGCACCTGTGCCAGGGCGGTCTGTGCCTCTTCGGAGAGCGTGAACTCATCGAAGGCAAACAGATAGTCGCCCGAAAGGCCGATGGTAAAGCCGAAACCGCTCGGATCGCTCAGAAGGCTCGCGGCCCCGTCGATCGCCGAAGGGTCGCCGCTCAGGGCGCTGGCCTTCCTGGCCAGGGACACAGCGCCAGGAACCAGAGCGACACCGCCCCGCTTCAGGGCAATGCCGCTGCCCTCCGGCCCGTAACCCGCCAGCACGGCCGCCATATCGACATCTGCGAAAGGATCGGGGTTTTCAGCCAGAATGGCCTCGATATCCACCCCGTCCGCCAACAGCGGGTGCGCGCCCATGCACAGCACGACCGCCAGCCTCTTGAGAGAGCGCATCTGCCTGACCCTTATTGCGAGGGTTTGGCGATGACAAAGGGCGAGACGCCCGGAAGCGAAAGGTCCACCGGCCAGTCGGTGTCGCCCGGGGCTTCGAACTTGACCCAGCCGACCTGCTTTTCGCCGCCAGACATGTAGATCGTTGAGCCTTGAGCATCGGGGCCCCTGAACAGATTGCCGTCATCGCTTGATTGTTCGTATGTGATGGGCGAGGCGAGGTAGTCTCCATTGGCATCCTGGAGAACGGGAAACTTCTTGTCGCTGGTCGTGTAGACGACTTCGGTAACGTCCAGCAAATCCATGCGCTCGCCGTCCGTGCCGGTATTCTCGATCATGAAGGCAACGGTCAGAACGTCGTTGGCAACCGTGGCTTTCAGCAGATGCACTTCCCAGCCATACGGGCCGAATTGGGTATCCAGATAATTGTCCGCAATGGCCGGACCGGCGATGGTGAGGGCGGCAGCGAGCAGCAGGCGTTTCATTCGTATCCTCCATGACAACGGCTGCCAAACATTTTGCCCGCATGCATGAATTGTCAAGCTGCCCGTTTGTCAGCGGCGGTTCTGCGCCCCTGTTTGCCGCTGGGGCCCGGTCCGGGAAGCGCCACTGCGCCCTTCGGCCCGGGCTCCCCGGCTCAAAAGGCGGCGCGCGCGCGGCGGCCAGGGCAGGCCGGTTTGCGGGCCGGTTCAGGCGATGCTCAGGCGGGGGTGCGGGTGCGGAGCCTCGGGAAGAAACGCCCGGCGAGGCTGCGCGCGCCCCTGCCCGCGCGCGGCGCGACCAGCGCGTCGAGCTTTGCCTCCACCGCCGCCCCCGGCACCGCCGGGCGGCCCGCTTCCACCTCGGCAAACAGGAATTCCGCCAGCGGCAGGATCGCGTTGTGGGTGCGCTGGTCGGAAAACACCTGTTCGGCCACTTCCTCAAGTTCGAACCAGATCGAGTCCGGGTCGCGCTTGCCGTCGATCCCGGCGATCAGCCGGCACAGCTCGTCGATCCGCGCCACGTCGCCCGAGCAGCAGGAATTGGTGCCGCAGGCATGTTGTTCGGCGATCTGGCCGCCGAACAGTTCGATACAGCGGTTTTCCAGCACCGCGATCAGCGAGTTCAGGCTGTTGCCCTTGAGGATCTTGTCGCTCTCCATCACCGGCGGGCGCGGCAGCATGGTGATCGACAGGATTTCGAACCCCATGGCGCGTGCGGTCAGCGCGTGGCCTGCCTCGTAGACCGCCAGCCGGTAGTTGAGATCGGCGCAGCGGCCCCGCGGCAGCGGGCAGACGTCTTCATACATCGGCGCCCTCCGGCTTCGCCCTGGAGGTTTTCTCCGGCTTCGCCTCCGGTGCCTGATCCGGCTTCGCCTCCGGGGCCTGATCCGGCTTCGCCTCCGGGCCTTGAGCCGGCTTCGCCTCCGGGGCTTCCGGCTCCACCCTCGGGGCCTTCGCCGCTTCCACCGGCTCCAGCGGACGCGACTTCACCGAAGGATCGGCGTAGCGGTCGTTGAGCGACTGGATATGGCCCGCGACGGTATCGCGCACCGCGCGCAGCCGCGACTGCGCCCGTTTCGACCAGCCGACCGGACGCTTGCGCAGGATCGTCCGCCACGCCTTGGTGCCCTTGAGGAAAGCGGCGCGCAGATCGAGTTCGATCTCGCCATAGGCTTCCGGGAGGCTGCGGGCCACGCGCTTCGCCACCCGCGACCGGGCCGAGAAATGCACCACCCCGGCCATCACCAGCGCGGCGATCGCCACCGCACCGGTCTCGATCCTGTTGGCGGCGATCCAGTCGAGACTGAAGAAATCGAGCAACGGCCAGTCGAAGGCCACCGCAAGCCCGCCGGTCGCGGCCAGCACCAGCACCAGCGCCACCAGGTCGATGATCCCCACCGACCGCCGCCAGCGGTCGCGCGCAGCCTCGAGCTGGGGCAGCACGTCATGTTCGAGCTCCTTCGACATGGTTTCGAGGAAGGAGACGATGCGGTAATTGCGGTGCAGCTCCACCTCTTCGATCCGGGCGCGGATCCGCGCCATGTCGGTGTCGCGCTTCTCGCGGAACCGCTTCTCGCGCGCCGGATCCTTGATGACCACCGCCGCGCCTTCATCGTAGATGGTGAAGAACTGCCCCGCGGCAAGCCCGGCGGCGGCCAGCGAGCGCTGCCAGGCGCCGGTGATGTCTTCGGGGTTGTCTTCCGCGGCGGCTGTGTCGATCTGGTTGAGAACATAGAGGAATTTCGACGCATCGGTGCGCACGGCGGTGCGCGCGACGAGATGGTCGAGGGTGTCCTGCATGGCGCCGGGCTCCGGGTGGCGGGCATCGAAGAACACCAGCACCAGGTCGGACAGATCGAGGATGTGATCGGTGATCCTCAGCGTCGAGCGGCGCTGGTCGTCGGCATCGAACCCGGGGCTGTCGATGATGATCTTGTTTTCGATCGCCGGGGTCCGGGTGGTGCGCAGTTGCAGATAGCTCTCGATATGCTTGCCCTCGCCCTGCGCCACCTTCTCGATCTCGGAAGAAATCCGGAAGAAGGGGAAACGCGGGTCGGCGTCGAGCGCGGTGCCGGGGAGCGTGAGGTTGCCCGCCTGGTCCGACGAGCGGTGGCAGATCACGGTGAACTTGTCGTCCACCGCCTGGTTGCCGGTGTCCTGCACCTTTTCGCCCACGAAGGAGTTGATGAAGGTGGATTTGCCGGAGGAGAACGTGCCCAGCACGGCGATCAGCGGCCACCAGGAGATCCTTGTGGCAAGCGAGGTCTGGGCGTCGATCAGCCCCATGCCGCGCAGGATCCGGTCGGCCTTGTAATAGGTCGGCAGAACGTCGAGCAGCACCGGGTTTTCGGCCTTGAGATGGCTTTCGAGCCGTTTGAGACGGGTAGTGAGTGACTGGTTCATGGCCGTGTTCCCTGGTGGTCCTGAAGGCGCGCGGCGAGTGCGGCGGCCTTGTCAGGGGCAATGGATTGCAGGATCGGTTGCCAGGACATCACCCGCGCGCCCTCGCCGCGCTCGATGAGCAGAAGCCCGGCCTCATACCAGGCGCTGGCGGCGGCGGCATAGTCCTGGGTGGCGAAAGCGAGATTGCCAAGCTCGCCGAGCACCTCGGCATTGGCCGGATGGGCCTTGGCAAGGGCGTCCATCTTCGCGCGGGCACCGGCGAGGTCGCCCGACCAATAGGCGGCGCGCATCTCCGCCAGCGCATCAGTGAGGCCGCCGGGGGTAGCGGCAGAGGGCGCCGGGACGGGTGCGGGCAGCGGCATGGTGAGCAGTGCGGGCTGCGGGGCAGCCAAGGGCGCGGGCTGCGGGGCGGCCAAGGGCGCAGGCTGCGGTGCAGCCAAGGGCGCGGGCTGCGGGGCAGCCAAGGGCGCAGGCTGCGGGGCGGCCAAGGGCGCGGGTTGCGGTGCGGGCGCAGGTGCGGCCGGGGCCGCCGCGGCATCCGGGGTCTGTGCCCCGGCGAGCGGCGGGGGGACGGCCACCGGCTGAGCCTCGGCAACAAACGGCGGCACGACGACCGGCCCGGCTTCGGCAAGAAACGGCGGCACGGCGACCGGTTCGGCTTCGGCCAGAGGGGCGGGCGCGGGCATTTGCGCGGGCGCCGGGGCGCCGGGGCTGGCATGCTGGCCCGGCAAGACCGGCACGGCCCGTGGCAGGGGGTGCGGCACCGGGTGTTGCAGCGCGGCCGGGGCCGGTTGTGAAACAGGGTCCGCCGCGCCCGGCGCAGCCTCGCCCCCGTTTGAAGCCCCGTTTGAAGCCCCGTTCGAAACACTGTCCGGTGCCCCGTCCGACGCACTCTCCGCGAAGAGCGACGGGTCGGGGTAGACCGGGCCTTCGCCGGGCGCTTCCACGGCTGCCGCGGGGGCGCCCTCGGCAGATGCCGGGGCCGCCGCTTCCGGCGCGGGTGCGGCCAGCGGCTGCGGGGTGGTCTGAGGCGCGGGTGCGGTGGCGGCTGCGGGTGCGGCCCCGGGCGCGGCGGTTGTGGCCTCTGCGACCGGCGCCGCCGCACCGTACCCCGGGAGCAACCGGGCCAGCCTGTCGCGGTTGAACACCGCCACAACGCCCGCCACCAGCAGGAAATAGATCAGTACCAGACGCAGGATCGGCAGGACCATGAGGCGGTCTCCTCTTGAGGTTGGATGCGGTGGTGTCAGTCGAAAACCGCAAGTGCCAGCGCTTCGAGTTCAGCCGCGGCCTTGCCACCCGGCTCCAGTTCGAAGGCCGCCAGCCCTTCGGAAAACGACCGCCGGAAAGCCATGCGCTGCACCAGCTTGCACCCGAGCGCGGTGACGCCCGGCAGCATTTCGAGCGCGGCCAGCGTCTCTTCGTTTTCGCGGCTCAGCGGATGCGGATCGGCGCGGTTGACAAAGGCGCGGATGTCGAGCCCGTGGCCCTTGCCGCGCTCTTCCCCGACGATCTCGAGAAACCGCTGGGTGGCCCAGATGTCGGCCTGGGAGGGCGACACCGGCAGCAGCACCCGGTCTGCCCGGGCGATCGCGGCGCGCATTGCGGTCATGTCGGAAAGCCCGACGTCGATCAGCAGATCGCCCTTGCCGGATGCGGGCAGATCGGTCACCACGGTGATCTCCGGCTGGTAGCCGTATTCGCGGCGGATGTCGGCGGTGTCGACGATGGTGCGTTGCGGATCGAGGTCGGCCACGGTCACCTCACGCCCCGAAACCGCGCGCCAGACCGCGAGATTGAACACCACCGTGCTCTTGCCCGTCCCGCCCTTGAAATTGGCAACCAGAGTTTCCATTGCGCCCCCCTTTCGCATTGCTTGCCGTCCGCTGCGGCCCCCCATTGCGGCCCCCGTCGCGGCCCATCATCGCGGCCCGCCCGTTCAGACCGGATTTCAGTTGGCCGGCGGCGGCACCGGGGCACCCGGGGCGCCGGCCCCCGGCGCCCGCCTCGCCACCGGCGGCTCGACCTCGCGCCAACCCGCAGGCGGCGCGAAAGCCGCCGGGTCGACCGGTCCGACGACGATGTTGCGCAGGCTGCGGGTCGGCCCCCCGGGAATTTCCTCGCGCAGATCGACGCGCAGTTCAGGGTCGAAGTACCAGGCACCGGATTCCGGCGGCTGGCCAGGACGGGTGAGCGTGATCGCCCAGTGTTCGGCGCTGCGGCCCTCGATCTCCACCATCGCCTGGAAGGTCCGCGTCAGCACGGTGCCGTCGGGGCCCTGCTCGCGCAGCGCCCGCTGGCGGGTGCCGTCCCACAGGATGCGGCTGACATCGGCGCCGCCGGGCGGGCCGATCTCCCAGAGTTCGGCGGTGATCCCGGAGGCCACTTCGGTGCCGAGGCGGCGGCAGAGGTCGGCGCTCATCATGGTCTCGCCGCAGGGTGCCCTGTAGGCGCCGCTTCCGGCTTGCGGGTCCGGCTCGGTCCGGACCTTGAACCAGACCTGCCGGGCCGGGTCGAGCATGTACATCATGCCTTCGCCCTGGCGCAGGATCTGCACCATGGCGCGGCCGCCGTCATTGCGTTCCATCCGCATGTCGGGGCCGGACTGGACCACCCGGCCGGTGGATTCGCTGCCGTCGGGCATCTGGTAGAGCACATCGGCGGCATAGGCCGGGATTGCGTCCGCGGCCGCGGCGGGACCGGCCGCGCCACCGGCAACCGAAAAAGACAATGCCAGAAGCGGCAGCACCGGCATCAGCGCGGCAGTCTTGCGCAGGACACTCCGGCGGGTCCGGCCAGTGTGGCGCCGGGCGGCCTGACGAGGGGATGTATTAAGCCGGAACAGTCGCATCTGAGCCTCCTGAACGTCAGTGTTCCCGGGAAATTCTTCAAGGAACAGCGGTGCTTTCCAGGCCAAGGCTACATTGGCCGAATTGGCTCCACAAGTGGCCGGGGCGGCCGGGATGGCCCGGATTGCGGGAACCGGCCCGGATTGCGGGAACCGGACGTATGCCCCCGGGATCGCGGCCCCGGAGCCGCCTGTGGCCGCCTGCGCCGTTTCACCGGCGGTTTCAGGGCCGGAGCCTGGCGGAACGGGACGGGCGCCGGGCGGCACATCCGGGTGGCCAAGCAAGGCCGCGGCCTGCCCCCGGACAACCGGAGACAGGCCAGATTTTCAGCCGGAAACCCGAAGGGCCTTACTGGGCGGCCGGGGCTTCGGCCGGGGCGGCTTCCGCCGGGGCCTGACCTTCCGGAGCGGCCGGCATCGGCGGCGGCGGCATCATGCCCGGCTGCGGACCCCAGCCATAGGGGCCATAGCCATAGGGAGCGTTGTAGCCGTAGCCATAGCCGCGGCCGTAGCCGGAACCACGACCGGCGCCGGACCCGGAGGCCGAGAAGCCGAAGTCGAAGTCGCCGGTGCCGTCCATCAGGCCGTCAAACGGACCCCAGTCGGAGCCCCAGTTGTTGCCGTTGTTCCAGGGGAACCAGTTGTTGCCCCAGCCGTTGTTCCAGCCGTTGTTCCAGGGCGCACCGCCCCAGCCGTTGTTCCACGGAGCCCAGCCACCGCCATAGGGGGCATAGCCGTAGCCCGGACCCCAGTACTGGGCATCGGCGGCGGTGGCGAGGCCCGCGGCCATGCCGGCGGCGAGGGCGATCGTCGTCAGTTGCTTGCGCATGTTGGTTTACTCCCAAATTGTCCTGTCCCTAGAAATCTCTGGTTCCAAGCACCGGGACCTGCGCTCTTCCCCTTTGCCTCGCCCTGAGGAGAGACGTTCACATCACCCCGGGCATCATGCCGAAAGGTGAATATCCCATTACCGGCCAGCCAGCTCCCAGACCGCCGGGCCAGCCTGTCGCGATGCCACCGGGCCAGCCGCCGGCGCCCAGCCCGCCCGGCCAGCCCGTGCCAGCCCCGGCAAGACCCGGCCAGAGGGTGCTGGCACCCGTGAGACCCGGCCAGAGGGGGCTGGCACCCGTCGCACCCGGCCAGAGGGGGCTGGCACCCGTGACACCCGGCAAGAGCGCGCTGGCACCGGCAGCTGTCGCCGGCCAGCCGCTGCCCGTCAGTCCGGGCCAGGCTCCGGCGCCGCCGGGCCAGAGCGGCGTAGTGTTCGTTGTAGCGGCGCTGCCAGCTCCCGCAAAGGGCGTTGTCGTCGCACCCTGATAGGGCTGCGCGGGCGCGGGTCTGTTGCCGGAAGGATAATAAGGCCCCGTCGCAGCCCCGGAGGGCCAGCCCGGCGCAGGGGTCGCTGTGGGGGCCGCCGTGGGGGCTCCCGGATAAGTGCCGTTACGGCCGCTGTTGTAACCGCTGCCCGTTACCGGGGCTGCCGTAAAGCCCGCCCCCCCCGGCGCCGATGCAACGGGTGCTCCCGGCGCGGGCGCGGCCTGGGGCACGACCGCCCCCGGCAGAAAGACCGCCGACGGTACAGGCAGGCCGCTACCGGGCAACGTGGTGACAGGCGGCGGCACCGGCTGCGCCAGAGGCACGGCAGCCATGCCCGGCGGATAGGGGGCCGGGGTCAGGAAAGGCGATGTCGCCGCCGGGCCGGAATAGGGGGCCGGAGGTGTATAGGCCGGAGCCGGTGTGTAGGCCGGGGCCGGTGTGTAGGCCTGCGGCGCAGCCGGGACTGGCGCTGTAGAGAGCGGCGCTGTTGCGGGCGGCTCGGCCACCGGTGTCTGAAGCGCGTCTTCCGGGGCGACACCCGTTGCGGGCGGGAAAGACGGCCGGGCGGCAGGCCCGGCGGGCGCCACCGGCGGCCAGGCCACCGCTCCGCCCGGGTAAACGGCTTCTCCCGGGTAGACGGCTCCACCCGGGTAGCCAGCCGGGGCTTCCGGATAGGCCGGGGCGGTTGTATCGTCACGCCCGGTGCCGCCCGAGGACAGGGCGGCATCAAGCGACGACGGCGCGTAAGGTCCATTGTCCGCGCCCATCGCGTCCCCCGGGAAGCGGCTGGGCGGGGCGGCAGCATCGCCGGGGTAAACCGGAGCGCCGGACGTGCCGGCCGGCACCCACGGGTTTGCGGCATCGGCTCCCGCTGGCGTTCCGGCGGCACCGGCAAGCGCCGCAGCGATCAGGAGCACGCAGACACGCCGCCCTGAATGATCCGCAAGTCCCGGTGTCATCGTCATGGTCCCCGTTGTCATCTGGCCGACGTGCGCAAACGAGCGGTTTACCGGTCCGGCCGCATCGGATAGGGCGCCACAGCGCCTGTCGTTGGCGAGGATGAGTATCCCCAGGTCGGTTGGCCAGGGAATGCGGCAGGTTGACCCGGTGCGACCGAAATGCCCGGCTGCGCCCCGCCAACCGGGGCCACCGGCGCCGGAGCGCGCGGCGGAGCGCGAAGCTGAGACGGCGCCTGGACGGGAGCAAACCCGGGGGCTTGCGGTGGGGAATACCCCTGACCGGCGGCATCCGGCGCATGCCGGAACTGCCAGTTTGGAGGCTGCCAGCCCTGCATCTGCCAGCCAGCGGCCGGTTGCGTGCCGCCCGCCGAAGACGCCTGCGGCGCCGCCCTGCCCGGCCCGTACCCCGCCCCGTAACCCGGCCTGTAACCCTGCGGCATATAGGGCATGGGCTTCAGGGCGCTGCGGCCCGGCCGGGACCGGACCGGCATGCCCGGTGCAAAGGCCGGGGCGGTCGCGGTGGCTTCGCCGCCCGGCGGAGTGGCAGGGCCCGCGGCCCCCTCCCCGCCCGGCGGCGGCGCGGGGGGCTGCATCCAGTAGGGCAGTTGCAGCGCGGCGCCGGAGCCGTTGTGGCCGAAGCGCGGCACTGTCTCCCGGGCCTGCGGAACCGGCGGCACCGGAACCGGCGGGCCGAAGCCGCCTGCGGGCATGACCGGAAACGGCCCGGGCACCGGCGGCAACGCAGTCTGCGGCGGCTGCATCGGGGGTGGCGGCACCTGTGGAGCCTCTGCGACCGCTGGTCCGGCAGCGGCAAGCGCCACCGCGAGACAAAGCGCGGCCCGGTGCCGGAAATGGCGCGGCAGATCGTGGCGAGCGGGATCATTCATCTGCACTGTCCTCCAGACCCTTCAGACGGATGCCACGCCGTCCGCCGCGCGCGGCGGCGGGCTTTGCCGGTCCGGTCTGAGCGGCCGGTTTCGGCGCGGGATTTGCGCGGGCAGAAGGCTTCGCGGGCGCGCGCCGGGGCTTCACCGCCGGTTTGGCCTTCGCCTTTGGCGTCGCGGCGGGCGCGGGGCGGGCCTTCGGTTTGGCTGAGGGCGCCGCGCCGGCTTCTGCCTTCGCGGGGGCTTCCGGCCCGGCCTTCGGCTTCGCGGCGGGCTTCGGCTTCGCCACCGGCCCGGCCTTCGGCGTCTTGGCAGGTTTGGGCCTTGCCGCCGGTTTGGTCTTTGCCACCGGGCTGGCCGCGGGTTTCGGCTTTGCCGCCGGTCTGGCCTTCGGCTTCGTGGCGGGCGCTTTCGGCTTCGCCACCGGTTCTGCGGCCTGCTTCGCCGCCGGTCTGGCCTTCGGCCTCGCCGCCGGTTTCGCCTGCACCGCCGCCGCTGCGGATTTCGCCTCCGTCGGCGCGTCTTCGGCGCGCGCTTCGGGCTCCTCCCCGACCACAGCATCCGCCCGTGCCACCGCCGGTTCGACAGCGGCAAGCGCTTCGGCGATGCTCTCCCCGGCGGGCTCCGCCGCCGGTCCGGCGGCGGTCACCTCTGCCCGGGGCGCCCGGACACGCGCCCATCCGCTCGCCACCCGGGCCACCAGCCCCGAGGCCGCCGCGCTCACCTTGCCGAGCGACCGGGCAATGCCGCCGCCGGTGGTGGGACCACCCGGACCATCGTCCGGCCCCTGCGGCTTCGGCATCTCCGGCACCTGACCCGCTGCCGGGTCGACCGGCCCGTCGATCGACGCCAGCAGCGCCTTCGACCATGTGACGCAGCCCAGCGGGATCACGATCAGCGTGAGCAACGTCGACACCAGCCCGCCGAACATCAGCGAAATCGCCATGCCCTGGAAGATCGGGTCGGAGAGGATCACCGAAGACCCCGCGATCAGCGCCAGCGCGGTGATGATGATCGGCCGCGTCCGGGTCTGACAGGAATAGATCACCGCATCCTGCACCCGCATGCCGGTCTTCACCGCATGCAGCGAGAAATCCACCAGCAGGATCGAGTTTCGCACGATGATTCCTGCCAGCGCGATGAAACCGATCATCGAGGTCGCGGTGAACGACGCGCCGAACATCCAGTGGCCGGGCACGATGCCGATCAGCGTCAGCGGGATCGGCGCCATCACGATCGCCGGGATGGTGAAATTGCCGAATTCCCAGACCACCAGCACATAGATCAGCAGCAGCGCCACCCCATAGGCCAGCCCCATGTCGCGGAAGGTCTCATAGGTCACGGTCCATTCGCCGGTCCATTCGAGCGCCGATTTCATCGAGACATCGGGCGGTCCGAGGTAGTTGGTCTCGACCCGCACCCCGTCGGGGGCGGTGTAGCCGTCGAGCATGTCCTCGATCTCGAAGATCGCGTAGATCGGCGCGCCGAGGGCGCCGGTGACATCGGCGGTGACGAATTCCACCGCGCGCAGGTTCTTGTGGAAGATCGGGTCGTCGAGCCGGAATTCCTCGAAGGAGCCCAGCTCCGTCAGCGGGATCATCGCCCCGGTCGCCGAGGGCACCGGCAATTGCCCGAGCCGGCCGAACTGGCCGCGCAGCGACAGCGGCATTTGCAGGTAGATATAGGTCGGCTCCACGGCGCGGTCGTTCTTCACGTCGCCCAGGATGTAACCGCCCATCGCCATTTCCAGCTGCCGGTTGATGGTCTCCACCGAAACCCCGCGGCGCGAGGCCTTTTCACGGTCGACCACGAACCGCCAGGAGCTGTAGCTGTCCTGCATCAGCGCGTCGGCGTCGACGGTGATTTCCGCCGCGTCGAACATGTCGCGGATGTCGCGCGCCACCTGACGGCGGGTTTCGGCATCAGGCCCGTAGACCTCGGCGACCATGGTTTGCAGCACCGGCGGCCCGGGCGGCATTTCGATCACCTCGATCCGCGCGCCCATCTCGCGGGCCAGCGGGGTCAGCATCTCGCGCACCACCACGGCGAGGTCTTCCGACGACCGGTCGCGATGGTGCTTGAGGCCGATTTCCACCTGAATATCCGCCATCCACGGGCGGTTGCGCAGATAGGTATGCCGCACCAGACCGTTGAAGTTGAACGGGCTCGCGGTGCCCACATAGCTTTGCAGCGCCACCACTTCGGGGATGTCCATCAGCTTTTCGGAGAGCCGCGAGGCCACGTTGGCGGTGACCGGAAGCGGGGTGCCCTCGGGCATGTTGATGGTGACGTTGAACTCCGGCTTGTTGTCCTTCGGCAGCATCTTCACCGTCACCGACTGGGTGTAGAACAAAAACAGCGACAGGAAGAACACCACCACCAGACCGATCAGGAACGACCAGCCCGCGACCCGCTTGTGGATCAGCGGCACCAGCGTCTTCACGAAGAAGCGGTTGAGCCAGAGGGTCTGCCTGTGTTCGCTCTCCTGGCTCTTTTCCAGCGACGCCATGGAGGGGCGGATCCGCTGCGCGAGCCAGGGGGTGAACAGGAAGGCGGCGAACAGCGAGAACAGCATCGCCACCGAACCCAGCGCCGGGATCGGCGCCATGTAGGGGCCCATCATGCCGCGCACGAAGCCCATCGGCAACAGCGCCGCGATCACCGTGAAGGTCGCGAGAATGGTCGGGTTGCCGACCTCGCGCACCGCGTCGACCGAGACCGCTTCCGAGACCTCGCCATCCTCGAGCCACCTTCGATAGATGTTTTCCACCACGACAATGGCGTCGTCCACCAGAATGCCGATCGAGAAGATCAGCGCGAATAGTGACACCCTGTCGATGGTGAAGCCCAGGATCCAGGCCGAGAACACCGTCATCAGGATCACGATCGGGATCACGATCAGCACCACGATGGCGGCACGGACACCCAGCGCCAGCCAGATCAGCAGCGTCACCGCGCCGGTCACCACGAACAGCTTGAAGATCAGCTCGTTGACCTTTTCGTTCGCGGTCTCGCCATAGTTGCGGGTGATTTCCACATGGACATTGTCGGGGATCAGGCTGCCCTTCAGCCGCTCGACCGAGGCCAGCACCGCATTGGCGACCGAGACCCCGTTGGAGCCGGATTTCTTGGCCACCGCGATGGTCACCGCCGGGGCGCCGAGCGGGGCCAGCTCGATCTCGCCATGATCGCCGCCTTCGCCGGCTTCACCATGTTCGGCATGATGGCCATAGGCCGGGCCGGTGTAGTAGCTCACCATCGAGGTGGCATCGTCGGTGCCCTGGGTCACCAGCGCCACATCGCGGATATAGGTCGGCTGGCCGTGGCTCACGCCGATCATCAGGTTTTCGATGTCACGCGCATTGCGCAGGAAGGAGCCGGTGTAGAGCGTGAACGAGCTCGTGCCCGCCTCCACCATGCCGACGCCGCGTTCCGAATTGGCGGCGTTGATGGTCTGGGCGATCTCGTCAAGGCCGATGCCGAAGCCTGCGAGACGTTCGGGGAAGACCTCGACCTTGATCGCATCGGAACGCCCGCCAACCACGAAGCTCTGCGAGGTGTTGGGCACCTCCTTCAGCCGCTGCATCACGTCAAGCGACAGCGAGCGCAGCGCGCCTTCGTCGACCGTGTGGCTCCACAGCGTCAGCGTCACCACCGGCACGTCGTCCACGCCCTTGGGCTTGATCAGCGGCTGGCTGACCCCGGGCGGGATCTTGTCGAGGTTGGACTGGATCTTGTCGTTAAGCTTGACCAGCGACGGGCCCATCTCCTCGCCGACCTCGAACTGCACGGTCACCATGGCGCCGTTGCGTTCGGAGGTCGAATAGACATGCTCGACACCGGGGATCTCGCTCATCAGCCGCTCCAGCGGGTCGGTGGCGAGCGAGGCCACCTGTTCGGCGGAAATCCCGGGGTACTGGAACATCACGTCCACCATCGGCACCGAGATCTGCGGATCTTCCTGCCGGGGGGTAACGACGATGCCCATCAGGCCGAGCGCGAAACACGCGATCAGCAGCAGCGGCGAAAGCGGCGAGTTGATGAAGGCTTTCGCAAGGCGGCCGGCCAGGCCGAGATCTTCGCCATGCCCGTTGCCATTTTCGCTGCCGTTCACGGTGGCACCATTGCCGGTGCCGTTCTGTTTGGCGGTCTGATCGGTCATGTCAGCTCCACGATCCTGCGTGTCTCACCCAGAACGTGCCCGCGCTCATTCGCATTCATACGGGGCGCCGCTCTGTTCTTTCGTTCTCACATGCCGGAAGGCGCAAACCGGGGCCGATTTGCGCGGCATGCTGAGTTGTGGTCGCATGCCGGAAAGCGCAAAACCGGGGTCCACTTTTGCGCGGCATGCTGAGTTGTGGTCGCATGCCGGAAAGCGCAAAACCGGGGTCCACTTTTGCGCGGCATGCTGAGGGTCGTCGCATGCCGAAAGGCGCAAAACCGGTTTCCACTTTTGCGCGGCATGCTGAGGGTCGTCGCATGCCGAAAGGCGCAAAACCGGTTTCCACTTTTGCGCGGCATGCTTTTAATGCCCGGAAATCAGCGACGAGGGCGGCGACAGGATCACCGTTTCGCCGCCGGACAGGCCGGAGACCACCGAAATCGACCCGTCCGCAAGCGGATAGCCCACGCGCACGATGCGCAGAGACGGCACCCCCTGGTCGAGCACGAAGACGGCCGGAAGCGAGCCGCGCCAGATCAGCGCTTCGGCCGGCACCGAGGTCTGCCCCGAGGTCGGCACGGAGGCGTCCGGCACGGTCACTTCGGCATACATGCCGGGGCCGCCGGGGGTACCGATCGGCAGGTCGAACTTGACGGTGACGGTATGGCGCCTGGCGTCGGCCACCGGATAGATCTGCGCCACCCGCGCCTCCACCGGCCCGCCGCCCGAATCGAGCCGCGCCGGCACCAGCATGCCCTCGGCCAGCCCCGCCGCGAGCCGCACCGGCACATCGGCCTCGATGCGCAGATAGTCGATGAAGGCGAAGTCGATGATCGGCATCCCCGGCTGCACGGTGTCGCCCACCTCCACATGCTTGCGCATGATGATGCCGTCGAACTCGGCGGTGGCCTGGAAATCCTTGAGCGTCGCGTCGATGGCGTCGAGATTGGCCTGGGCGGCAGCCAGCCCGCTGGTGGCGGTTTCAACGCCGATGCCCTGGGCATAGAGGTCGGCATGGCGCTCGACGCCGCTGTCCGACTGGCCCATCATCTCCGAGAACCCTTGCGTGAAGAACTGGTCGAAGGTGGCCGGAATCCCCATGCCCGGAACCCCGGTCACCGAGTTGACCCGCGGCGAATAGATTTCGCGCGAATATTGCATGTAGGAGTTGCGCAGCGCCGCTTCCGCCTGCCGGACCTGGCTTTCGGCCGCGCGGCGTTTGGCACGAAGGTCGGCGTCGTCGATCCGCACCAGCATTTCGCCGGTCTTGGCGCGGTGGCCCTCGGAACCGGCAAGATAGGTGATCCGCCCCGGCACCTGCGCAGCAACGGTGATCTCCTTGTAGGGAATGACCGTACCGCCGACGATGGCCGAGCCGCCGACCTGCGACACCATGACCGGGGCCGTACGATACCCCTCCGCCAAGGCGGACACCGGATTGTCCTGCGACAGCGCCGCCTGACCGGCGATGACCGCCAGAGCGAAGGCCGCAAGAACGGGTGCGATTCCAGCAGTTTTCTGCATCCCTACCCCTTTGTTTCAAGTCCCGACCGGATTGGCCCGATCCGCCTCCCCGTGCCTGCGCGAAGTATATTTGGCACCTGCGGGATTTCACTACGGTTTTTCAGGCATCCACACAACATGCTATCTGAATGGTTGCAAGAGGCAGGGCACCGGGCCGGGCCGGCAGGCGGTCAGAACGGCGAAAACCACCCCATCGGGTTGGCCATGACATTGCCGACCCGGCTCATGTCGCGGGTCATCCGGCTCATGTTGGCGTTGACCCCATAGATGTTGCCGACCATCGCATTGACTCCCTTGTCCATGCTCTCGATGTCGCCCGACACGGCCGCGAGCGCGCCGTCCATGGAGCCGATCGCGCCCGTCATGGTCTCCATCGTCCCGACCATGGTCTGCATCGCCAGCGTCATCTCGCCCATGTTGACGGTGAGCTTGTCCATGTTGGCCGAAATGCGGTCCATGTCGTCCACCATTTCCGCAAAATGCTGGTTCATCTCCACCATTGTGCCGGTGAGGGTATAGACCTGCCGGGCCATGCCGTAGAGCACCCAGGACAACAGAGCCATGACCACCACGATCAGAAAGGTGGTGATGACGATGAATCCACCGCTGGTTGCGCGCCGGTACATGCTGCCTCCGTTCCGATCCCATGGCCGCCCGCGCCGGTTACGCCGAAGCGCCTTGCCTGCCGGGCGGGCGGGCTTTGGGCCGCAGACATATATCAATGAAAGAATTTGTTCCAGCTAAAAAGGGTCGCATGGGGTCCGGGCTGGCAGCGGGCCCGCGCCGGAAAACGCGGAGACAGCGCGGACCCGCTGCATCATGAGTTTTTTTGCCAGGAAAACGGGTGCGCAGGGTTGGGCAGGAGATCTCCGGGCAGGGCCGGCGCATCCGGCCCCCAGGACCGGCACCGGCCGGCGGTGGAGGCATGGCGACGCGCTGGCAGGGAGCCTGCATGGCCCGCCGGGTCTGCACCGTTCAACGCCGGATCCCGCTGCTCTCAGTCGACGAAAGCCTTCTCGACCACATATTCCGCCGGCTCCGAATTCGCCCCCTCGCGGAGATCCCAGCCTTCGAGGATCTCCTTGATGTCAAGGTTGAAGGCCAGCGAGCCGCAGACCATGCCACGATCCTCCGCGGGGTCGAGCCTGTCGATGCCGAGGCCAAGGTCGCGGAACACCTTGCCGGAGATCAGATTGTCGGTCACCCGGCCCTTGTGCGGAAAGTCGTCGCGGGTGGTGGTCGGGTAGTAGACCAGCTTGCCATCGACCGCATCGCCGATCAGCGGATCGTCTTTCAGGCCCTCCACCAGACGGCGACCGTATTCCAGCTCCGGCGCGATCCGGCAGGTGTGCATCATGATCACCTGATCGTAACGCTCGTAGGTATCCGGGTCGCGCATCAGCGAGGCGAAGGGGGCGATACCGGTGCCGGTGGCGAAGAACCACAGCCGTTTGCCGGGCAGCAGCGCGTCAAGCACCAGCGTGCCGACGGGCTTCGGCCGCAGGATGATCTGGTCGCCCACCCTGATATGCTGAAGCCGCGAGGTGAGCGGGCCGTTGGGCACCTTGATCGAGTAGAATTCCAGCTCCTCGTCCCAGGCCGGCGAGGCGATGGAATAGGCCCGCAACAGCGGTTTGCCGCGGTCTTCGTCCATCAGGCCGATCATCACGAATTCGCCCGAGCGGAACCGCAGCGATTGCGGCCGGGTGCAGCGGAAGCGGAACAGACGGTCGGTATAATGCTCGACCTCGGTGACGATCTGGGCATCGGGCAGGGTGGGCACGGGTCTGGGCTTGGTTTCGGTCACGTCAGTCACGTCGGTCTCGTCATGGAAGGCATTTCCCGGGCGATAGCAGCCCGGGGCATCGCCGAAAACCTGTATATCGGATACAGGAATAATGCCAGCGCAGAATGGGCAGGCCGCACCGGCAGGGCGGCATCGGTGAAAAGACCGCCCGGGATCTCTCCCGCGCGGCCGTGGTCTCGTGCGAGGCGCCCGTTCCCGGGTACCCGTCTGGGCACCCGTCTGGGCACCCGGCCCCAAACGCCCGCCCGGGCGGCCGGGTGATGATCCGCCATGCGGGCACCCGGCGGGCGGGCGGGTCAGCCGGGCTGCTCGCCGGTATCGCCCGACTCGTCGCCAACCATCAGCCCGTCGTCGTCTTCCGAAGCGACACCGATGTCGTCGAAAAGCTCCGCGATCTCGAAATCGTGGGCCTCTTCCTCTTCGGCGGCAAGCTCCTGGATCGACTTGCCCGAAGCCTGAAGCTCGGCTTCTTCCTCGGAGCGGGCAACGTTGATGGTGATCTCGGCCTCGACCTCCGGGTGCAGGCGCACGTCGACCGCATGGAGCCCGAGCTCCTTGATCGGCGCCTTGAGCACCACCTGTTTCCGGTCAACGGAAAAGCCGCCGGCGGTGGCCACTTCGGCGGCGTCGCGCGGGGTGACCGAGCCGTAGAGCGCGCCCGAATCCGAAGCCGAGCGAATCACCACGAATTGCTGGCCTTGCAGCTTTTCGGCGAGGGCTTCGGCCTCTTTCTTCGTTTCGAGGTTGCGCGCTTCGAGCTGGGCCTTCTCGGCCTCGAAACGGGCGATGTTGGCGTCCGACGCAGTCAGCGCCTTGCCCTGCGGCAGCAGGAAGTTGCGGGCGTAGCCGGGTTTGACCTCGACCACCTCGCCCATCTGGCCGAGCTTGGCCACACGTTCGAGAAGAATGACTTGCATGGGGTCGTCCTCCTTACTTCACGGCATAGGGCAGCAGCGCCAGGAACCGGGCGCGCTTGATCGCCCGGGCCAGCTCGCGCTGCTTCTTGGCCGAAACGGCGGTGATGCGCGAGGGCACGATCTTGCCGCGCTCGGAAATGTAGCGTTGCAGCAGGCGGGTGTCCTTGTAGTCGATCTTCGGCGCGTTGTCGCCGGAGAACGGGCAGACCTTGCGACGGCGGAAAAACGGTTTCGCAGCCATGTGTTAGCTCCTTCTCTTACGACCGGTCGCGGCCGCCACGGCGGTCGCCGCGCTCTTCGCGCTTCTGCATCTGGACCGAGGGGCCCTCGTCATGGGCGTCGACCTTGATGGTGAGCACACGCATCACGTCGTCATGCAGCCGCATCAGGCGCTCCATCTCCTGCACCGCCGAGGCCGGGGCGTCGGTGCGCAGGAAGGCATAATGGCCCTTGCGGTTCTTGTTGATCTTGTAGGCCATGGTCTTGACACCCCAGTATTCGGTGCCGACGACCTTGCCGCCGTTGTCATTGAGGACGGTGCTGAAGTGCTCGATGAGGCCTTCAGCCTGCGCGTTGGACAGATCCTGACGCGCGATCATCACATGCTCATAGAGTGGCATGGAATCTCCAGTTCTGCTGGCGGGCTTCAAAGGGCGGGCTCGATCCTTCCGCGCCCACCCACGAGGGGCCGCGCGGTTCACGTCTCGCGGAAGGACGGGCCCTTATACACCGCCCCCGCCGCGATGCAAGCGGCACGGTGCCCACACTTGCGCCCCCGCCTTGCCCCTTTCCCCCGCTCCGGCAGCCACCGCGAATATTTCGTCAAATTGCCGCGGAGTTTCGTCAAATCGCCGGAGTGATGACACATTCATACCACCGTGACGGATAGACTCCGGCCAAACGGAGCAGGCACAACGGGGGAGCCCGCAATGGCACTCTCTGACGATCACCCCGGTCTCCGGCCCCGGCCCGGAACCGACGGCCAGGGGCCGGTCATCCGCGAGACCCCCTGGGGCTACATCATTGGCGCCAACGAGGCTGAGCCCGACATCCGCGCGGCCGGGTCCATTGCCGGACCTGTTGCGGGATCCCTGCTGCTTCTGGCCGCCGCCGGGCTGTGGCTGCTGCCGGACCCGAACCACAGCACCGGTCTCGCCGCCATCAGGATCGCCGCAACGGTTATGTTCGCGGTCACCGGCGGCTGTCTCTTCCGGGCCGGCCGCAACGCCAGGCAGCCCGAATACCGGATTGATCTGCAACGCCGCGAAATCCGCATGGCCTTTCCAGGGCGCGGGTTTCCAGGGCGCGGGCCAGGGCGCGGGCCAGGGCGCGGGACTGTCCGCCCCTCCGCCCGGGCCGGCTTCGAGGATGTCGGCTCCGTCTTTCTGCTGCGGTCGGAAGGCCTTCAGCCCACACGGCTGTTCCTGCGGCTTGCCGAGCCCCCCACCGAACTCGAGATCGCGCACGGAAGCCGGGCGCGGATCGAAGCCCTGAAAAACCGCCTGTCCGAAGATCTTTCCGGCCAGGCCCGCCAACCGGTCGCGCATCAGCTCGGCCGTCACCAGCGCCTCGCCGCCTGACCCGGGACGCCTGCCCGCAGAGGCACCCCGACAGGCACGCGACGCGCTGATCTGCCGCCCGGCAGGCCCGAGGGCCTGCTTCGTCCCGCGCCGCATCGCCGATCTGCCCGGAGGTGCGGCGCTTTCCTTTTGGGTCCGCCTCCGCTACCAGATGCGGGAGAGACAGAAAGGGAGGGGTCATGACCCGCGCATTCGTATTCCCGGGCCAGGGGGCACAGACGATCGGCATGGGCCGCGCACTGGCCGAGGCCTGTCCGGCGGCAAAGGCGGTGTTCGACGAGGTGGACGAGGCGCTCGGCGAGAGCCTGAGCGCGCTGATCTGGGAGGGCGAGCAGGAGGCGCTCACCCTCACCCGAAACGCCCAGCCCGCGCTGATGGCCACCTCGCTCGCGGCGATGCGCGCGCTCGAAGCCGAAGGCGTGGGCATCGAAGCGGCGGCCTTCGTCGCCGGCCACTCGCTTGGCGAATATTCGGCGCTGGCCGCGGCCGGGGCGCTTTCGCTCGCCGATACCGCGCGGCTGCTGCGCACCCGGGGCGAAGCGATGCAGGACGCGGTGCCGGTCGGCGAAGGCGCCATGGCGGCGCTGCTCGGGCTCGATTTCGAGGCCGCGTCGAAAATCGCGAAGGAAGCCGCTGAAGGCGAGGTCTGCCAGGCGGCAAACGACAACGACCCGACCCAGGTGGTGGTCTCCGGCCACAAGGCGGCGGTCGAACGCGCCGTCGCCCTCGCCAGGGAAAGCGGCGCCAAACGCGCCATGCTGCTGCCGGTCTCCGCCCCGTTCCACTGCGCGCTGATGCAGCCCGCCGCTGAAGCGATGGCCGAAGCGCTGTCGCATGTGGACATCCAGCGGCCGGCGGTGCCGCTGGTCGCCAATGTACGCGCGGCGGGCCTCTCGGACCCGACCACCATCCGCTCGCTGCTGGTGGAACAGATCACCGGCGCGGTGCGCTGGCGCGAAAGCGTGTCCTGGATGGGCGCCCATGGGGTTGAGGAAATCTGGGAGATCGGCGCCGGCAAGGCGCTGTCGGGGATGATCCGCCGGATCAACCGCGAGATCGCCACGCGTCAGGTGGGCACCCCCGAAGAGGTGAAGGCCGCGGCCGAAAGCCTCGCGCAGTAACTGCACCCCGGGGCTTTTCCCAAAAGCCCCGGCAAATCCGTCACCTGAAAATCCGTCACAAGGACATATCAGGATTTGCCCGCCACGGAAGGAAACACAATGTTCGATCTCACCGGCAAGACCGCTCTTGTCACCGGCGCCTCCGGCGGCATCGGCGGCGCGATCGCCCGCGCACTGCACGGCGCCGGCGCTGTCGTCGGCCTATCCGGCACCCGCGAAGCGCCGCTTCAGGCCCTCGCCGCCGAGCTTGGCGACCGCGCCCATGTGCTGCCCTGCAACCTTTCCGACCCCGAAGCCGTCGACGCGCTGCCGAAACAAGCCATCGCCGCCATGGGCGGGGTCGATATTCTCGTCAACAACGCCGGCATCACCCGCGACCAGGTGTTCATGCGGATGTCCGACGCCGACTGGCAATCGGTGATCGACGTCAACCTCACCGCCACCATGCGGCTCTGCCGCGGCGTGATGCGGCCGATGATGAAGGCGCGCTGGGGGCGGATCGTCAATATCTCGTCGATCGTCGGCGCCACCGGCAACCCGGGCCAGGCCAATTACGCCGCCTCCAAGGCGGGCATGGTCGGGCTCACCAAGTCGATCGCCCATGAGGTCGCGAGCCGCGGCATCACCGCCAATTGCGTCGCCCCCGGGTTCATCGCCACCGCGATGACCGACAAGCTGACCGATGACCAGAAGGCCACGATCAACGCCCAGATCCCCGCCGCCCGCATGGGCACGCCGGAGGAGATCGCCGCCGCGGTGCTCTATCTCGCCGCCCCCGAAGCGGCTTACGTCACCGGCGCCACGCTGCATGTCAACGGCGGCATGGCGATGCTCTGAGGCCCCGGAAACGGGCAGGTCGCGACAATCCGCGCGGCCGGGACAAACCGTTTGCCCCGCTCATCCAGTATGATAAAGGGGGGCAGATTTGGCCCCCTTGCCATATGAACGGGCGGGGGCCTTGTGGGTGTTGCACCCCGAAAATTTCGAAACGGCCCCTGGCCGGAGCAACCGGGCGAAAAGCCTGAAACCCGGGCCAAGAGCCTGAAAAAGTGAGGAAAGAACATGAGCGACATCGCTGATCGCGTGAAGAAAATCGTTGTCGAGCACCTCGGCGTTGAAGAAGACAAGGTTGTTGAATCGGCCTCCTTCATCGACGATCTCGGCGCCGACAGCCTCGACACCGTTGAGCTGGTCATGGCTTTCGAAGAAGAGTTCGGCATCGAGATCCCGGACGACGCGGCAGAAGGCATCCAGACCTTCGGCGATGCAGTCAAGTTCATCGGCGGAGCCGTCTGAACCGCCCGCATGGGCCACCCCGGGGAAGAGCCCGGACGGAAAATGCGGCGTCCCGTTCGGGGCGCCGTTTTCTTTGCCTTACGGCAAGCCCCCCTGCCCCGGCTGCCCCTGCTGGCCGGGCGGGCGCCCGGTTGTCACCCGCCCAGCCGCTCCAGCGCCGCGCGGGTCGCCACCCCGGTCACCGGCAGCCCTTCGGCCGCCTCCCAGGCGCGGATCGCGGCGGTGGTGCGGTGGCCGAACACCCCGTCAGCACCGCCGGTGTCGAACCCGGCCCGGGTGAGCCTGGTCTGCAACGCCTGACGCGCCTCGAAATCGAGTTCGGCACGGGTCGCCGCCAGCGGCTTGCCTCCGCCCAGCCGGTCGGCCAGATGCCCGACCCCGAGCGCATATTTGATCGAATCGTTATAGGCCCGCAGCACCCTGGTATTGGCGAACAGCAGAAAGGCCGGACCGCCCGCGCCATCGGGCAGGATCAGTTCCGCCGCCCCGTGGTCCGGCACCGCGCCGCCGCCGACGCGGGTCACGCCACGGGCGCGCCATTCGGCCACGGAACGGGTCGCGAGCGGGTCGCGCCCCCCCGGCAGGCGCACCTGAAGCCCCCAGGGCGCGCCCGCCACCCAGCCGGAGGCGCTGAGGTAGTTGGCCGCAGAAGCGAGCGCGTCCGCCGGATCCTCGCCCCGGATGTCGCGCCGCCCGTCGCCGTCGAAATCCACGCCATGGGCGAGCCAGGTCGAGGGCATGAACTGCATGTGCCCCATCGCGCCCGCCCAGCTTCCCCTGAGCGGGCCGGGGCCGGTGTCGCCCGCCTCGACAATCCTGAGCGCCGCGAGCAATTCGCCCTCGAAATAGCTGGCGCGGCGGGCTTCGAAGGCCAGCGTCGCCAGCGCCGAGATCACCGGGGTCTTGCCGGTCATCGCGCCAAAGCCGCTCTCCATCCCCCAGATCGCCGCCAGCACCTCGCGGGGCACGCCGAAACGCGCTTCAAGACGGTCGAACAGCCGCCGGTGGCGCTTCAGTTTCGCGGCGCCGATCCTGAGCCGCTCCGGCGAGGCGGCGCGGGCGATATAGGCTTCGAGCGGGCGGCGGGGGGCGGTCTGGGCGCGATCGGTCGCGGTAACGCGGGAAAGATATTGCACATTGGCAAAGGCGCGGTCGAAGGTGGCGGGTGCAATGCCTTCGGCCAGCGCGCGGCGGCGGAACCCGGCGACCCAGGCATGAAACCCCGGGTCTGGCCGGGGTTTCGGGCGGATCTTCGGCGGCCCCCCGGAGCGCCGGTCAGGACGCGGTTCCGGCGGTTCGCCGGCCGATGCCGCAAGCCCCGCGCGGCAACCGCAGCCAAGCCCGAAAGCGGTGAGCCCGAACGTTAGCTGTCTGCGTCCGATCTCTGCCATTGTCTGCCTCCGATCGCGGCCCCGCAGAAAGGCTAAACCAAACCGGGCGGGGCACAAGCCGCAACGGGACGGACAAGCGAAAAGCGGCGCGCCGGAACCCCGCCGCGCCGCCCGGGTAAGCTTTGCCCGGGCGAGCGCAGCCCCCGGGACTTCCCCGGTTACTTCTTCTGCTTGCGCCGATGGCTCGGATGCAGGCTCGAACCCAGGATATGCTCAGCCCCGTGGATCACCTGGCTGGCATGGCCGATGATCAGCGGATCGGGCTCGGTCACCAGCGAGGTGTTCTTTTCAGGATAGTCCAGCGTGTGCAGGAAGTGGCGGATCGCTTCGAGACGCGCGCGCTTCTTGTCGTTGGATTTCACGATGGTCCAGGGCGCGTCGGCGGTGTGGGTGTAGAAGAACATCGCCTCTTTCGCCTCGGTGTAATCGTCCCACTTGTCGAGCGAGGCCTTGTCCACCGGCGACAGCTTCCACTGTTTCAGCGGATCATGCTCGCGCGACTTGAAGCGGCGCAGCTGCTCGTCGCGGGTCACCGAGAACCAGAATTTGTAGAGCCGGATGCCGGAACGGACGAGCATCCGCTCAAGATCGGGTGCCTGACGCATGAATTCGAGATATTCGTTGGGCGAACAGAAACCCATCACCCGCTCGACACCGGCGCGGTTATACCACGACCGGTCGAACAGCACGATCTCGCCCGCCGTCGGCAGATGCGCGAGATAGCGCTGGAAGAACCACTGGCCCTTTTCCTCGTCGGTGGGCTTGTTGAGCGCCACGACACGGGCTTCGCGCGGGTTCAGATGCTCCATGAAGCGCTTGATGGTGCCGCCCTTGCCGGCGGCGTCGCGGCCCTCGAAAACCAGCACGAATTTCTGGCCGGTGTCCTTGACCCATTTCTGGACCTTCAGAAGCTCGGCCTGAAGCTTCGCCTTCTCACGCTCGTAGCTCTTGCGGTCGAGCTTGCCTTCATAGGGGTATTCGCCGTTTTCGAAGGTCTGGCGGATGAGATCGGAGGTCACCTGCGGGAACATGCGCTTGCGTTCGGCCGCCTTTTCGCGGGCCAGTTCTTCTTCCATCTGCTTTTCTTCGGCGAGTTTCGCGCGTGCCCGGCGGCGCAGCTCTTCGCGCTCTTTCGGGGTGCGCTCGCGCTTCTTCAGCGCCTTGGCGCCGGCTTTCGCCTTTCCGGCCCCTGATTCCATGCCCCCGTTGGGCTTGGCCTTGTCGGCCGGCTTGCTGGACGGTGCTGGCATTTCTTCTCTCCCTTTGTTCACTTGGCAACGGTTTTATTGGAGCCTCGGGCCTTCCGCCTTGATCCGGGTCAACAAGCCCGAAGACATTCAGTTTACGGAATATCAAAGAAATGGCCGATCGACCGGAATTGTAAACAACCCTTTCGAAATACCATTCTGAAACCGCCCCCACGCCCAAATCCCGCCGCCTTTGAAAGCGAGTTTCGCCGCGCCAGCAGACGAGGAGAACACCATGCCGCTTTTCGGGCTTCACAGCCTCACCGTCGATCAGGTCATTCTTGCCATTCTGACAACCGCCGCCCTGCGCGAATTGCTTCCCGTCGTGCTTCCGGCTTCGGTGGCCGGTCCGAACGGCTGGCTGCTGCGGATCGAGGACGACGAAGAATAGACCCCACCGCCCGGCGCGGACAAGCGCGCCGGAAACGGGGGCTCCCCACAGCGGGATTCCCCTTCTGCCTTTCAGCGCAGCCCGCTTTCCAGCACAACCGCCGCAACCGCCGCAACCTGCCGCAGCGCAGGCCCGGTGCCGCGGGCGTACGGCGTCCGGCATCTGGCGTACGGCACCCGGATCAGCCGCCCGAAGGCGCCTCCGGCCCGACCAGCTCGCCCGCCAGCGCCTTGTCGATCAGCGCCACGGTCTCGCCCACCCCGTAGAGCGCCACGAAGGAGCCGAAACGCGGGCCCTGATCGGCGCCCAGAAGCACCTGATAGAGCGCCTTGAACCAGTCGCGCATCGGGTCAAAGCGTTCGCGCCCACAGGCGAAAACCTCCGATTGCAACGCCTCGCCATCGGCCGGGCCGTCCCACGCCGCCAGCCGGGCGCGCAGGTCTTCGAGCGCCACACGCTCCAGCGCCGTGGCCTCCCGGTAGGTCTTCGCGGGGGCCACGAAATCCTGATAATATTTCACCGCGAAACCCGCCGCCGCATCGAGGTCGGGATGGGTTTCGGGCGAGGCGTCGGGGGCGTAATTGCGGATGAAGCCCCAGAGCACGTTCTTGTCATCGGCGCTCGCCACCGAGGCGAGGTTGAGCAGCATCGCGAAGCTCACCACCATGTTCGACGCCGGCGGGTTGGGCCCGTGGATATGGAACACCGGGTTGGCGAGGCGCTGCTTGTCGTCCTGACGCGGGAAGGCGGCGAGCTGCTGATGGTATTCGTCCACCGCTTTGGGGATCACGTCGAAATACAGCCGCTTCGCCGTCTTCGGCTTCTGATACATGAAATATTGCAGGCTCTCGGGGGCGGCATAGGTGAGCCATTCCTCCATCGACAGGCCGTTGCCCTTCGACTTGGAGATCTTCTGGCCATGCTCGTCGTTGAACAGCTCATAGCTCAGCGTCTCCGGCGGGGTCTTGCCGAGCGCGCGGCAGATCTTCGTGCTCTGGGTCACCGAGTCGATCAGATCCTTGCCGGACATTTCGTAATCCACCCCCAGCGCCGCCCAGCGCATGCCCCAGTCGGGCTTCCATTGCAGCTTCACATGGCCGCCGGTGACCGGGATCTCGACCCGCTCGCCGTCGGGCTCTTCATAGACGATCGTGCCCCGCGCCAGATTGCGCTCCAGCGTCGGCACCTGAAGCACATGGCCGGTTTTCGGGCTGACCGGCAGGAAGGGCGAATAGGTGGCGCGGCGCTCTTCGCCCAGCGTCGGCAGCATGATCGCCATGATCTTGTCGAACCGCTCCAGCGCCACCATCAGCATCTCGTCGAACCGGCCGGAGGTGTAATATGCCGTCGCCGAGGCGAATTCGTAGTCGAAGCCGAAACTGTCGAGAAAGGCGTTAAGACGGGCGTTGTTATGGGCACCGAAGCTCTCATGGGTGCCGAAAGGGTCGCGCACGCGGGTGAGCGGCAGGTGCAGGTCTTCGGCCATCTCCGCCTGGTTCGGCACATTGCCGGGCACCTTCCTGAGCCCGTCCATATCGTCGGAAAAGCAGATCAGCCGGGTCGGGATGTCGCTGAGCAGCTCAAAAGCCCGGCGCACCATGGTGGTGCGGGCGACCTCGCCGAACGTGCCGATATGCGGCAGGCCCGAGGGGCCATAGCCGGTTTCGAACAGCACATGGCCTTTTTCGGGCGGCGCCTTGCGGAAGCGTTTCACCAGACGGCGGGCCTCTTCGAAGGGCCAGGCCTTCGAGCTTTCTGCAAGGGCGCGCAATTCGGACATGTCTCTCTCCTTCGAAGTGCCGCGGGCGGGGGGCTGCGGGGTATCACGACCCCCCCCCCGGCCCCCCGCGATCACCGGTTCCTATTGAAGCCTTTCGCGGGGGTCAATATTCTGCGGGGAAACAGCCTGAGCGTAAAGGAGGCCGAGGTGCCCGACGAACCCCATGCCCTGTCGCCCGAGGATTGTCTCGTCGCGGTGATGATCGCGGTTTCCGCCTCCGACAGCGAGATCCGCACGGTCGAGCTTCTGCATATAGAGGCGAGCGTCAACAACCTGCCGGTCTTCGGCGCCTATGACGCCGACCGGATCAAGGTGGTCGCTCAGGTGGTGTTCGACCTTCTCGGCGAGGAAGACGGGCTGGATGCGCTGTTCGGTCTGGTGCGCGAGAACCTCCCCGAACGGCTCTATGAAACCGCCTATGCGCTGGCCTGCGACGTGGGCGCCTCGGACGGGGCGCTGCACACCCAGGAATTGCGCATTCTCGAGGAGATCCGCCATGAGCTGTCGATCGACCGGCTGCACGCGGCAGCGATCGAACGGGGCGCGCGGGCGCGGCATCTGACGCTGGAGGCTTAGGCGGCCGGCGTTGCGAGCGCACCGGGCGGTCGGGTCTTGAGTATTTGAGCCAAGAAAAAGGGGGGGTGCCGGGCTGGCGTGGTTTGGCGTCCGGCTTGACCTCGGGCAGCGATTGCGGGACATCTCGTGCAAACCGCCGCCTGCGCGGCCCGATATTGCGGAGTGCCTCATGCTCGAAGACTTCCCCATCACCCAACGCTGGCCGGCGAAAGATCCCTCCGTCATCCAGCTCTATTCCTTCCCGACCCCCAACGGGGTGAAGGTTTCGGCCATGCTGGAGGAATGCGGGCTGGCCTATGAGGCCCATGCGATCCGGTTTTCCGAGGCCGACCAGTTCACGCCTGAGTTCCTGTCGCTCAACCCCAACAACAAGATCCCCGCGATCATCGACCCCGACGGCCCCGGCGGGGCGCCGATGGGGCTGTTCGAATCCGGCGCCATTCTGGTGTATCTTGCGGAAAAGACGGGGAAATTCCTGCCCTCCGAGCCGCAGGCGCGGTATCAGGTGCTGCAATGGCTGATGTGGCAGATGGGCGGGTTCGGACCGATGCTGGGGCAGTTCGGCTATTTTCAGGCCTTCGCCGGCAAGGAGATCGAGGACCGGCGCCCCTGGACCCGGTACAAGGAGGAAAGCGAGCGTCTGCTCGACGTGCTGGACGGGCATCTCGAGGGCCGGGAATTTGTTGCGGGCGGGGAATACTCGGTCGCCGACATGGCGATCTGGCCATGGGTCCGGGTGATCGGGCTGGCCTATGAGGCCTGGGAGGTGCTGGAACTCGACAACCGCGCCAATGTGATCCGCTGGTATGAGGCCTGCGCGAACCGGCCCGCCAGCAAACGGGCGGTGAACGTGCCGCCGCGGGGGTAAGCGAGGCTTGGGAGCGGCGCCGGGCGGGACAGCCCCGCGACAGGTTCAGAGCGGCCCCGGCCGGCGTTCCTCGGACAGCAGCACATTCGCTTCCACCTCGCCGACCCCGGGGAGCGTCATCACCCGGCGGCGGAGGATGCGTTCGAAATCGGCGAGATCGCGGGCGACGATCCGCAGGCGGTAGTCGTAAAGCCCGAGCACATGGTGGACCAGCTGCACCTCCGGGATCGCGCGGACGGCGCGTTCGAAGTCTTCGAGGCTCACCCGCCCCTTCCGCGCCAGTTTCACCCCGAGGAAGACCGTGACCCCGAAGCCGAGCGCCTCGCGGTCGAGGTCGATGCGCCGACCGCGCAGCACGCCCGCATCGCTCAGCCGTTTCAGCCGCCGCCAGGCCGCCGGTTGTGACAGGCCGAACTGCCGCCCCAGCGCCCCGGCCGACAGCGTCGCATCGGCTTCGAGCGCCCGCAGAAAGCCGCGGTCGGTATCGTCGAGCCGGATCATAGCGGGAGGGCGTCGCGTTCGCTGATCACCGCCACCAGCATCAGCGCTTCGATATCGGCGATATGCGGCAGCACAAGTATCTTTTCGCGGTAGATCTGCTGATAATGCGCCATGTCGCGGGCGATCACGTGGAGCCGCACGTCGACCCGGCCGAGAAAGGTCTGGATCTCGGTCACCTCCGGCACCTCGCGCGCGGCGGCGAGGAATTCGTCAAAGGCGCGCGGGTCGGTCTTGTCGAGGGTGAAGCGGAGCGACACCTCGACCTCCCAGCCGAGCGCCGCCCAGTCGATCACCGCATGCTGGCCGCGGATGATCCCGCCCTTGCGCATCCGTTCGAGACGGCGGCTGCACGTGGTGGCCGTCACCCCCGCAAGCTCCGCCAGCTCGCCCGCGCAAAGCGCCGGATTGCCCTGCAACCGCCGCAGGATCCGCCGGTCGGTATCGTTGACTTGCATGAATTCTCCGATATTACGGGCTTTCACGAATGATCGTCGCAGGTTTATCACCCTGCATATCGGTTTTGCAAACCCCATGCAGCCGAACCCGCTAGGATGCGCCCCAGAACACCAGACACGGGAGCACGACATATGCGCGTCTATTACGACCAGGATTGCGACATCAATCTCATCAAGGACATGAAAGTGGCCATTCTCGGCTACGGCAGCCAGGGCCATGCCCATGCGCTGAACCTGCGCGACTCGGGGGCGAAGAACGTCGTCGTGGCGCTGCGCGAGGGGTCGGCTTCGGCGAAGAAGGCCGAGGCGGAGGGGCTCAAGGTGATGGGCATCGCCGAGGCCGCCGCCTGGTGTGATCTGATCATGTTCACCATGCCCGATGAGCTTCAGGCCGAGACCTACAGGAAATATGTCCACGACAACCTGAAGGACGGCGCCGCGATCGCCTTTGCCCATGGTCTCAACGTGCATTTCAACCTGATCGAGCCGAAGCCCGGCGTCGATGTGATCATGATGGCGCCGAAAGGTCCGGGTCACACGGTGCGCGGCGAATACCTCAAGGGCGGCGGCGTGCCCTGCCTCGTGGCGGTCGACAACGACGCCTCCGGCAAGGCGCTGGAGATCGGGCTGTCTTACTGCTCGGCGATCGGTGGCGGGCGCTCCGGCATCATCGAGACCAATTTCCGCGAAGAATGCGAGACCGATCTGTTCGGTGAGCAGGCGGTGCTCTGTGGCGGCGTGGTCGAGCTGATGCGGATGGGCTTCGAGACGCTGGTCGAGGCGGGTTATGCGCCGGAGATGGCCTATTTCGAATGCCTGCACGAGATGAAGCTGATCGTCGATCTGATCTACGAAGGCGGCATCGCCAACATGAACTACTCGATCTCCAACACCGCGGAATATGGTGAATATGTCTCCGGGCCGCGGATCCTGCCGCGTGAGACCACCAAGGCGGCGATGAAGGAGGTTCTGGAGGATATCCAGACCGGCAAGTTCGTGCGTGACTTCATGCAGGAAAACGCGGTCGGGCAGCCGTTCTTCAAGGGCACGCGGCGGATCAACGATGCGCATCAGGTCGAGGAAGTCGGCGCGAAGCTGCGCGGGATGATGCCGTGGATCGAGGCCGGGAAGATGGTCGACAAGGCGAAGAACTGAACCGGGACGTGACGGTTTCGCCCGGGGCGCGCGCGCGCACGCATAGCGCCCGGGCGACCCGCCGGGGAGGCCAGCCCTCCCCGGACCCCTCCCGAGGTATTTCTGGACCGAAGAAACAGACGGGGGGATAAAACCGCCCGCGCGACCCGGGTTTCGGCGGAGTTGGAAATCATGGCCGGACAAGCGAAAGCGCAGGATTGGGCCGGGCTGATCGCCCTCAGCCTGTTCTGGGGCGCGAGTTTCATGGCGGTGACGGTCGCGCTCGAAGGTTTCGGGCCGCTGCAACTCGCCGCCAGCCGGATCGTGCTGGGCGCATTGGTGCTGACCGGGTTCGCGCGGGCGATGGGGATCAGCCTGCCGCCGCTGTCAAACCGGCGGCTGTGGCTGCATATCGCCGGCATCGCCTTGTTTTCCAACGCAATTCCATTTTTTCTGCTCAGCTGGGGTCAGCAACATGTGGCCAGCGGTTTCGCCGGGATCACCATGGCCGTGGTGCCATTGTTCGTGCTGCCGCTGGCGCATGTCTTCCTGCCCGACGAACCGCTGACGCCCCAAAAGGCGCTGGGGTTCGGCATCGGCTTCGCGGGCGTTGCGGTGCTGATCGGGCCCGGGGCCTGGGCGAGCACCGGGGCCTTGGGCGAAGGCTGGGCGCGGCTCGCCTGCGTTGGGGCGGCGGGGTGCTACGCGATCGGCGCGATCATCATCCGCCGCGCACCAAAGGCCGATCTCGTGGCGGTCTCGGCCTCGGCGCTGATCGTGTCGAGCCTCGCGATCGCCCCGGTGGCGCTCGCCCTCGAAGGGCTGCCCGCCCTGCCCGGCCCCCGCGCGGCGGCGGCGATGATCTATCTCGGCCTGTTGCCGACGGCGCTGGCCACGGTGCTGCTGGTGCGGGTGATCGTCTCGGCGGGCCCCGGCTTTCTGAGCCTGGTCAATTACTTTGTGCCGCTCTGGAGCGTGGTCTTCGGCGTGGCACTACTCGACGAACAGCTGCCCGCAAGTTTCATCGGCGCGCTCGGGTTGATCCTCATGGGGCTTCTGGTCAGCCGCGGACGGGGGTCAGGGCTGGGGCTGCGGCGCGGGCCCTGACTTCGGGCATTGACCCGGGGGGCGGAGACGCCCCCGGCCGCCTCAACTCGCCTCGGCCACCGCCGCGACGATCTCTTCGACCACCTCGGTCATCAAGCCCTCGTCCTCGCATTCCGCCATCACCCGGATCAGCGGCTCGGTGCCCGATTTTCGGATCAGGAGACGGCCGGTTCCTTTCAGACGCGCCTCGCCACTCTCTATCACTTTTCGAACTTTTTCGCTCTCAAGCGGCGCGGAATCCGCCTCAAACCGCACGTTTTTCAACATCTGCGGGATTCTGTCGAACACCTCGGACAGTTCCGAGGCGCGTTTGCCCGTGGTGACCATTTCGCCGAGATACTGTAGCCCCGACAGCAGCCCGTCACCGGTGGTGGCATAGTCGGTCATCACGATATGGCCCGATTGCTCGCCGCCGAGATTGTAGCCCCCGGCCCGCATCGCCTCGACCACATAGCGGTCGCCGACCGCGGTGCGCAGCAGCCGGAGCCCCTGCCCTTCGAGAAAGCGTTCGAGGCCGAGGTTCGACATCACCGTCGCCACCAGCGTATTCTTGTTGAGCCGTCCCTCGGCGGCCCAATGCGTGGCAAACAACCCCATCACCTGGTCGCCATCGGCGATCCGGCCCTTCTCGTCGATCAGCGTCACCCGGTCGGCATCGCCGTCGAGGCAGATGCCGAGATCGGCGCCCTCGGCCAGCACCCGGGCCACCGCAGCCTCCGGGGCGGTGGAGCCGACACCATCGTTGATATTGACCCCGTTGGGCGAAACGCCCATGGGCACCACCTCGGCGCCGAGTTCCCAAAGCGCTTCGGGCGCGGCGCGATACCCGGCGCCGTGCGCACAATCGACCACCACCTTGAGGCCGTGCAGTTTGCGGGCCGAGGGGAAGGTGGTCTTGATGAATTCGACATAGCGGTGACGGCCCTCGTCGATCCGCGTGGCGCGGCCGATATTCGCCGGCCGGGCGAGTTCGACCGCCTGTTCGAGCAGCGCTTCGATAGCGGCTTCGTCCTCGTCCGAAAGCTTGAACCCGTCCGGCCCGAACAGCTTGATGCCGTTGTCGTGGAACGGGTTGTGCGAGGCGGAAATCATGATGCCGAGGTCGGCGCGCATGGAATGGGTCAGATGCCCGACCGCCGGGGTCGGCACCGGCCCGAGCAGCAACACGTTCATGCCGGTGGAGGTCAGCCCCGCGGTCAGCGCGTTTTCCAGCATGTAGCCCGACAGCCGGGTGTCCTTGCCGATCACCACCCGGTGCTCGCTGGCGCCGTCGTGGCGGCGGAAGAACTTGCCCGCGGCCTCGCCCAGTTTCAGCGCCATTTCGGCGGTCATCGGCGGGGTGTTGGCGAGGCCCCGGACCCCGTCGGTTCCAAAGAATTTGCGGCTCATGCGGTCAGGCCTCCTCTTGCGGTTCGGCTGCGTTCAACGCCGCGAACAGCCGCAGCGCCTGTATGGTCTCGTGGGTATCATGCACCCGCAGGATGTGAACCCCCTGCGCCGCCCCGTGCAGCGCCACGGCCAGCGATCCGCCGAGCCTGTCTTTCGCCTCGGGCGCGCCGCCGACCGCGCCGATGAAGCGCTTGCGCGAGGCGCCGAGCAGCACCGGGGCGCCGAGGTCGTGGAGCGCGGCGAGGTTTTTGAGCAGGGTGAGGTTGTGGGCTTCGGTCTTGCCGAACCCGATGCCGGGGTCGATGATGATGGCTTCGCGCGCGATCCCCTGCGCCTCGCTGTAGACAATCCGTTCCTCAAGGAAATCAAGCACTTCGCGGGTCACATCGGTATAGCTGGGGGCCGTTTGCATGGTCTCCGGGCGGCCCTGGGCATGCATCAGGATCACCGGCACCCGGCGTGTGGCACAAAGCCCGGCAAGCTCCGGATCGAAGGTGAAGGCGGCCACGTCGTTGACGATATCGGCCCCCTCGTCGAGGGCCGCTTCGGCCACCGCGGCCTTGCGGGTGTCGATCGAGATCGGGGTGGCGATCCCGGCGGCGCGGATCTCGGCGATCAGCGGCCGGGTGCGGGCGATTTCTTCGGCCGCCGGCACCGCGCGGGCGCCGGGACGGGTGCTTTCGCCGCCGATGTCGATGATGTCGACGCCCTCCGCCGCCATCTCCCGGGCGCGGGCCACGGCGGCCTTGCGGGATGCGAAATCGCCGCCATCGGAAAAGCTGTCGGGGGTGGCGTTGAGGATGCCCATCACCCGGGGGTGGTCGAGCGGCATCCCGCAAAGCGCCGGACGCGGGCCGGAGAGCCGGGCGCGTGTGGCGGCGTCGAGGCCGGATGCGCTGAGGGGGGCGGCGCGGCTCTCGGCGGCCTCGGCGGCCTCGGCGCCGTGCCGTTCGACGCGGTCGAACCAGGCAAAGCGGGAGCCCGCGAGCAGAAGGCCCTCTGCCGTGCGGTCCCCGAGACGGGGGATCGGGCGCAAACGGGTCATGGCATGTCTCCCACCGCGAGGCGGCGCAGCGGCAGGCCGGTTTCGGGCCCGGTTTCAGGCCGGATTTCAGGCGCCGCGTCGCCCACGACCACCAGTTCGGTCGCCTGCATCAGCCCGGCAAACCACGCCGCAAGCGCCACCGCGTCACCGGGCGCGGCCGAGGGCCCGTCGACTGCGTCGAGGACGATTTTCGACGGCGCCCAGACGCAGATCTGCCCATGTTTCATCGCCCAGTCGAGCTCGGTCCGTGTGGCCACCACCACGCAGCGCGGGTCGCGGGCGGCGAGGGTCCAGGCGTTCTGTTCGATGGCCAGAAGGTCGATCCGGCGCTGGGTCAGCGCGTGGCCGGTCTCGGGGCGCGCGGTGTCGGGGAGGCCGACGCAGAGGATCGCGGGCTGGCCACCGGCCTCCAGCGCGTCGAGAAAGGCCGACAGCCCGGCGCCGGCAATGGCGGCGTTGGAGAGATGGACCACACGGGGGTGCGGCACATCGCCCGCATCGGCCACGGCGGGCGCGGTCTCGCCGCGGGCCCGCACGATCTCGACCCCCAGCGCCCCCGGCCCCCGGTCGAGCTTCTCGATCCGCACGAAGACCCGCAGCGCCTGCGGGGCGAGAAGAATACGGTCGGCGAGGCGTTCGGCGAGGGTTTCGAGCAGGTTCAGCCGTTCCTCGGCCAGCTCATGGGCGATGGCCTCGGTGAGGGTGTCGTAGGAAAGGATACGGTCAACATCGTCGTCAAGCGGCCCGGCATGGGGCGCGACCTCGACCACCAGATTGAAGGCCAGCCGCTGGCTGCGCCCGCGTTCCTGCTGGAAGGCGCCGATATCGGCCTCGACCACATGGTCGCGCAGCGAGATCCGGTCGGGGGGCCGGACCGGCTGGCCCGGGGCCGAAGCCCGCGCGCCCGGATGCTCGAAGGCAAGGCGGATATCGGATGTCATCGGGGCCTCCTCTGGCGCGGAGCATGGCCTATTCGGGACGCGGGCGCCAGAGGCGTTGCTCCGCCCGACGCCAGCCGGACCTGCACCGCCCGACGCCGGCCGGTCAATACATCGGCGGCGGACGTTTCGCGCCGCGGTCAAGGATCGCGAAATGCGCCGCCGCGAGGCGCGCCACCGGCACCCGGAAGGGCGAGCAGGAGACGTAATCGAAGCCCGCCCGGCGGCAGAAGGCGATCGAGGCCGGGTTGCCGCCATGTTCGCCGCAGATCGACAGCGTCAGCCCCGGTTGCGCCGCGCGGGCGCGTTCCGCCCCGATCGCCAGCAGCTCGCCGACCCCGTCCTGATCCAGCGTGTGGAACGGGTCTTCCTCGTAGACGCCCTGGCTCACATAGCCGCCCATGAACCGGCCGGCATCGTCGCGCGACAGCCCGTAGGCCATCTGGGTGAGGTCGTTGGTGCCGAAGGAGAGAAAGGCGCAATGGGGCGCGATCTGTCCCGATTGCAGCGCCGCGCGCGGGGTTTCGACCATCACCCCGAGGCGGTAGTCGAATTCCGCGCCCATCCCGATCTTCACCGCCGCCGCCACCGCGTCGATCCGGCCCTTGACGATCTCCACTTCACGCCGCGCCGAGACCAGCGGGATCATGATTTCCGGCACCACCTCGGCGCCCGACCGCGCCAGCGCCACCTGCGCCTCGAAGATCGCCCGCGCCTGCATGTCGTAGATTTCCGGCACCATCAACCCGAGGCGCACACCGCGCATCCCCAGCATCGGGTTGAATTCGGTGAGCGCCTGAGCCCGGCGGGTGACGTCGGACACGGGCAGGCCGAGCGCCTCGGCAAGCTCGCGCAGACCCTCGCGGCTCGCGGGCAGAAATTCGTGCAACGGCAGGTCGAACAGCCGGATGGTGACCGGCTTGCCGGCCATGATCTCGAACAATTCGATGAAATCGGCGCGCTGCATCGGGCCGATGCGGTCGAGGATCGAGCGGCGATCTTCCGCATCGTCGGCAAAGATCATCTCGCGCATCGCCAGCAGCCGGTCTTCGGCGAAGAACATGTGTTCGGTGCGGCAGAGCCCGACACCCTCGGCGGCGAAACGGTTGGCGGTGCGGGCGTCTTCCGGGGTGTCGGCATTGGCGCGCACGCCGATGTCGCGCGCCGCATCGGCCCAGTCGAGCAGCGATTGGAAGTTTTCGCCGAGCGCCGGCGCCAGCATCCGCGCTTCGCCCGCCAGCGCCGTACCGGCAGAGCCATCGACCGTGATCATATCGCCCTCGTGAAACACCCGCCCGTCCCCGGCGGTGAGCGTGCCCGCCTTGAGGTCGATGCCGAGCGCCGCCGCGCCGACCACGCACGGCAGGCCGAGGCCACGGGCGATCACCGCCGCGTGGCTGGTCACGCCGCCGCGTTCGGTCAGCACCGCCTGGGCCGCATGCATCCCGCGGATGTCTTCGGGCGTGGTCTCCCGGCGCACCAGAATGCAGGGCTCGTCGCGGGCAAGCGCGGCCTGGGCGGCGCGGGCCGAAAACACGATCCTGCCGATCGCCGCGCCGGGGCTTGCGGCAATGCCCTCGGCGATCACGTCGCGCGCGCCCTTGGGGTCGACCTGAGAATGCATCAGTTCCGGCAGCGACCGCGGCGGCACCCGGAGCACGGCCTCGTCTTCGGAGATGATCCCGTCCTTTGCCAGCGCCACGGCGATCCGCAGATTGGCCCGCGCCGAGCGGGCGACCCGCAGCGCGTCGAGAATGAACAGCCGGTCGTTTTCGACGGTAAACTCGATCTGCATTTCCTCGCGCAACCGCTTGCGGGCGAGGTCGCCGTAACCCACAAGATCTGCCCAAAGCTCCGGCAGCACCTCCTCAAGCGAGGGCCCGCGCTTGTCGGCGGCGAGGTAGAGGATACGCCCGCTGCCGGTGTCGCCGCCCAGCGCATCGCGCCCCTGCGCCTGGCTCATGTAGCGGCCGCGGATCCCCGCCCGCCCGCTCTGGCTGTCGACGAACTGGATCACCCCCGAGCCCGACGCCCCGCGCCCGACCCCGAGCGCCATGCGCTGCACCACAAGGCCCAGCCCGGCATCGGCCGGGGCGCCTTTCGCCTCGCGCAACAACCGCGCCGAGGTGCCTTCCCAGGCCCGGGCCATGGAGCGCAGCACCTGGGTCAGCTGGACCGCCACATCCTGCGGAAACGGCTCGTCGGTCTCGGCCTCATAGGCCGCGAGCGCCGCCTTCAGCGCCTCCGCCGAGGGGAGATCGACCGGCTCGAACCCGTCCGGGTCGAGCCGCGCCACATGCACCGCATAGGCCTGGATGAAGCGCAGATAGAGCGCATTCGCCGCCGCCTGCCCGTGGTCCGCCGCAAGCCGGGCATGAAGCGCATCGTTCATGCCGATGTTGAGGATCGCCCCCGGCCCGCCCCAATGCGCGCTTTCCGAAGACGGGCGCACCGAAAGCAGCGGATCGGCGCCGAAACAGGCGAGCATCGCCCCGACATCGGGCACCTCTCCGCGCGCCAGCCCGGAGACGGTGGCGAAATCGAGCGCCACGCTCTGCGGCACCGGCATCTCGAGACGCACCAGCCGTTGCAGGCATTTGGCCCGGACCCCATGACGGTTCGCCGCGATGGGCGCGCTGGGGGTGATCTCGGTGCAGCCTTGGGGTTCGGTCATGGCTCGGGCTTTCTGCGCTGCGACAAACATGTACCGGCCAAGATAACGCCCCCGGGCGCTGTGGCAAGCGGGCGCGATGTCCCGGGGGGCGTGTTGCGGCGCGGGGAACGCGCGCTTTGGACAGCGCGCAAGCCCGCGTTGCGCGGGCTTTCCCCCTCAGCCCTCGATCCGCGTGAGATCCGCCACGCCAAGGCAGATGTCGCGGATCCGTGCCAGCAGGTTCAGCCGGTTGCGCCGCACCACCTGGTTGTCGGTATTGACCTGCACCGTGTCGAAAAACGCATCAATCGGGCCGCGCAGCCCCGCCATCGCCGCCATCGCCGCTTCGAAATCCTCCGCTGCCATCGCCGGGGCGATCGCCGCTTCGGCAGCGTCGAGCGCGGTGAACAACGCGGTTTCCGACGCATCCTCGGCCCATTTCGGATCGGCCCCAAAGGAATATTCCACCCCATCGGCCGCTTCCGCCTGGGTCAGGATGTTGTTGGCGCGTTTGAAACCCTGGATCAGGTTGGCGCCGTCTTCGGTTTCCAGCACCGCCTGAAGCGCGCGCGCGCGCCTCACCAGAAGCGTGAGGTCATCGTTTGCGGGCATGTTGAGGCAGGCGTCGATCACATCGTGGCGCATTCCTTCGCCGCGCAGATGCACCTTCAGCCGGTCGTGGAAAAACGCCAGCAGATCGTCGGACAGATCCGGCACCGCCTTGCCGATGCGCGCAAGATATGTGCCCTCGGCCAGATCCGGGTCGCGCCGGTCGTCGCGGGCGCGCCAGGCCTCCAGCACCGCGTCGAAGGCCGCCCCGAAGACGCCGTGCTCCGCGATCGCCTCGACGGTTTCTTCCAGCGCCGCGATCTCTTCCGCCTCCGCATGGCCCATCCGCGCCTGGGCGATCTCGTGTTTCAGAAGCTGGCTGTCGATGAAGCGGTCGAGCCGCAGCCGGTGCCCGCCGGCAAGCACGATGCGGATGATCCCGAGCGCGGCGCGGCGCAGCGCAAACGGATCTTTCGAGCCCGTGGGCTTCTCGTCGATGGTCCAGAAACCGGTGAGCGTGTCGAGCTTGTCGGCCAGCGCCACGGCGCAGGACACCGCGCCCTCCGGCACCGCGTCCGACGGCCCGAGCGGCGCGTAATGCTCCTCGCAGGCCACGGCCACCGCCTCCGGCAGCCCCGCGGCACGCGCGTAATAGCGCCCCATGATCCCCTGCAATTCGGGGAATTCATAGACCATTTCCGAGGCCAGATCGGTCTTGGCAACCTCGGCCGCCTGCCGCGCCAGACCGCTGTCGGCGCCCACCTCGGGCGCGATCTCGCCCGCCAGCCGCGCGATCCGCGCGACACGTTCGGCCTGCGAGCCGATCTTCGCGTGGAAGGTGACCTGCGCCAGCTTGTCGAGCCATGGATCGAGCCCGTGGCGGGTGACACTGCGGATGTCGTTTTCCCAGAAGAACTTGGCGTCCGCCAGCCGCGCCGCCAGCACCTTGCGGTTGCCGGCAAGGATGGTCGCGCCGGCATCGGCGGTCTCGCGGTTGGCGACGGTGACGAATTTCTCGATCCGCCCGGTCTCGGGGTTGCGCACCGAGAAGAACTTCTGGTGCTCCCGCATGGAGGTTTGCAGCACCTCCGGCGGCAGTTCGATGAAGGCCGCGTCGATGTCGCCCAGCAGCACCACCGGCCATTCCACCAGCCCTGCCACCTCGGCCAGAAGCCCGCGGTCTTCGACCACTTCGAAGCCCAGCGCAAAGGCCTTCTGGCTGGCGTCGTTCCAGATGGTGTCCGCGCGCTCTTGCGGGTCGAGCATCACATATGCGGCCTTGAGCTTCTGCCGATACTCCTCGAAGGACGTCACCGCAAAGGCCGCGGGCGCCATGAAACGGTGGCCGCGGGTGGTGTTGCCGGCCTTGAGCCCGTCGATCTCCAGCGGCACCACCTCGGCGCCGTGGTCGTCGGTGAGAATGCAGAGGATCGAATGCAGCGGCCGCACCCAGCGCAGGCTGCCCGCGCCCCAGCGCATGGATTTCGGCCAGGGAAAGCCGCGCACGGTCTTTTCCAGCACTTCGGCGACGATCTCCGCCGCCGCCCGGCCGGGGGTCTCGATGGTGGCGAAATACACCGCGCCCTTCGGCGTGTCGCGCGCTTCGAGCTGGTCGCGGGTCACCCCGGCACCGCGCAGAAAGCCCTCGATGGCCTTGTCGGGCGCGCCCACCTTCGGCCCCTTGCGCTCCTCGCGGGTGTCGGCGCTGCGCGCGGGCAGGCCTTCGAGCGCCAGCACCAGACGCCGCGGCGTGGTGAACACCCCGGCAGACGCATAGCTCAGCCCCGCCTCCACCAGCCCGCCGGTCACCAGGCGTTTGAGGTCTTCGCCGGCGCGGGCCTGCATCCGGGCGGGGATTTCTTCCGAGAAGAGTTCGATGAGCAGATCGGCCATCAGGGGTTACTCCGCATATGTCTCGTTGAGCTGGGTCCAGGCGAAGGCACGCCCGTCGGGAAACACCGCCACCACCCGGTCGACCCCGGGGTGAACATTCTGTTTCCCAAGGAAAGCAAAGGCTTCGCCCGTCTCCAGCGCGTCTCCGATGGCTCCGGCGTCAAAACAGCCGAAGCTGTCCGGCGCGGGGCCCGGGGCGGGGGTTTCGTAGTGCAGAAAGGTTTCCGACAGCGCCGGGAAGCTCATTTCCGGGGTGAAACAGGCCCGGTACCCCTCCGGCGCCGAGGCGGTGCCGGTGCTCTCGAGGCCCTCGACCCGGATGGTCTCAGGCTCGCCGGTGGCGATGTTCACCAGCGTCACGCCCACCGCCGCACCGGGGGCCTCGGGGGTGTTGGGCACCTCGGGTGCCCCGGGAGCGTTCGGCGCCTCCGCCGCCTGGGGGGAGGCACCCTCCGGCAGAGCGCGCGGCACCTCACCGGCCATGGCAACGGCCGGGAACGCCCAGACCACGCCGGACACCAGAGCGGCACCCACGCTGGCCCGCCCGGCACGCCCCAAGGTCACGACTCTGCCCTCTGGCCCGCCCTCTGGTCCGCGCCCCCGCCGCCCGCCTCGGTCTGCACGAAAGCATCGGCGCAGATTTTCGCGAGCCCCCGGACGCGGCCGATATAGGCCTGGCGTTCGGTGACCGAGATCACGCCCCGCGCGTCCAGCAGGTTGAAGATATGGCTCGCCTTGATGCATTGGTCATAGGCCGGATGCGCCATGACGATGCGCTTGCCGGTCTTGGGGTCGTCGGCCGGGGCCGCGAGGATCGCCTTGCACTCGGCCTCGGCATCCTCGAAATGGCGAAACAGCGCCTCGGTATTGGCGGCATCGAAATTGTGCCGCGAATACTCCTCCTCGGTCTGGCGGAAGACGTCGCCATAGCTGAGCGCGATCGGCGCGGATGGATCGTTGAACGGCATGTCCATCACATGGTCGATGCCGAGCACATACATCGCCAGCCGTTCGAGCCCGTAGGTGAGTTCCCCCGAGACCGGCTTGCAATCGTGGCCGCCGACCTGCTGGAAATAGGTGAACTGGCTCACCTCCATGCCGTCGCACCAGACCTCCCAGCCGAGACCCCAGGCGCCCAGCGTCGGGCTCTCCCAATCGTCCTCGACGAAGCGGATGTCGTGCAGATCCATGTCGATGCCGATGGCTTCGAGCGAACCGAGATAGAGCTCTTGCAGGTCGGGCGGGCTGGGTTTGATCAGCACCTGATACTGATAGTAGTGCTGCAACCGGTTCGGGTTTTCGCCGTAGCGCCCGTCGGTCGGACGGCGCGAGGGCTGCACATAGGCCGCCGCCCAGGGCCGGGAGCCGAGCGAACGCAGGGTCGTCGCCGGGTGGAAGGTTCCGGCCCCCACCTCCATGTCATAGGGCTGCAACACCGCGCAGCCCTTGCCGGCCCAATAGGACTGGAGCCGCAGGACAATTTCCTGAAAACTTTTGGGGGCTTGGGTCTCGGACATGGGGCACCTCGGCCTGGAAAAGGACGCGCCCTCCATAGGGCGCGGACGGCCGGGGGTCAATCATGGCTGCAACACTGCGCAGGCCGTTGCGGCAGGGCGCGGGCAAATCCTTGACCTTGCACGGGCTTTGCGTGTTAGTGGCCCGCAAACCGAGCCTGTTCCCATGAAATGCGGGAGAAACCAGATGAAACGGATCGTTTCAGCGATCGTGATGTTTGCCGCCCTGTTCGCCGCCGGGCTTGCCCAGGCGCAAAACGCCTATTGGGTGCAGCTTTCTGCCAATGCCACCCTGCGCGAGGCCGAGGACGATGCCCGCGCCTATGCGTCACGGCTGGAGGGGGTCAACGGCTTCCGGCTGGGCAATTCCGGCTGGTACGCGGTGACCCTCGGCCCCTTCACCGCCGAGGCGGCAACCGCCACGCTGATCGAATTGCGCGCCGCCGGGCGGATCCCGTCGGATGCCTATATTTCCGATGGCGCCCCCTACCGCCAGCGGTTCTGGCCGGTGGGCTCGACCCGGCCCGCCGCAGCGGCGGTGGCGGTGGAGCCGCTCGCGCCGGTCGCCGCGCCCCAGGCGCCTGAGGTGCCCGCGGCGCCCCCGACCCCCGAGGCCCCTGTGGCCTCCGAGGCTTCTGTGGCTCCCGAGACTCCTGTGGCCCCTGTGGCCTCCGAGACAGTGCCCGTCCCGGCGCCGCTCCCCGAAACCCCGGTGGTCGCCGCACCCGCGGCCGCGCCCGTGCCGGAACCGGCGGTGATCCCGGTTGAAGAGACCCGCAAACAGGCCCGTGCCGCTGAACGCGCGCTCGATGGCGAGGCCCGCAAGGCGCTCCAGGTCGCGCTGAAATGGGAAGGCTTCTACCGCTCCGCCATCGACGGCGATTTCGGCCCCGGCACCCGGTCCGCCATGAGCGCCTGGCAGGCCGCGAAGGGCTACGAGGAAACCGGCATTCTCACCACCCGGCAGCGCGCCGAATTGCTGGGCGGCTACAACGAGGCCATGGCCTCGATCGGCCTCGCTCAGGTGCGGGATGCCCGCGCGGGCATCCAGATGACCATTCCCGCGGCGATGGTCGGCTTTACCCGCTACGAAGCGCCGTTTGCCCATTACGAGGGCGACGAGGGCGTGCGCGTGGTGCTGATCAGCCAGCGCGGCGACAAGGCCACGCTCTGGGGGCTTTACGACATTCTGCAAACCCTCGCCGTGGTGCCGCCGGAGGGCAACCGCAAACGTGGCGACAAGAGCTTCACCATCGAAGGCGCGAACGAGCAGATCGTGTCCTTCACCGAGGCGAAGCTGGTGGATGGCGCGGTCAAGGGCTGGATGCTGGTCTGGCCGCAGGGCGCCGAACAGGTGGATGCCGGGACAGGCGCCACCACCCGGAAGCCGGACCCGCGCTTCGCCGTGGTGCGCGACGCGATGCGCGAAAGCTTCGCATCGCTCGGTGAAGCAGCGCTCGACGACAACGCCGGGCTCGACAGCGCCACCCAGTCGATCGACCTGATCTCCGGGCTGGAAATCCGCCGCCCCGCGAAATCGCGTTCGGGCTTCTATGTCTCCGACACCGGCGCGGTGCTCACCACCACCGAGGCCGTGGAGGGCTGCCGCCGGATCACCCTCGACGAAGCCTATGACGCGCAAGTCACCGCGCGCGACGAGGGCCTCGGCCTTGCGCTGCTCATCCCGGCGCAGGCGCTGTCGCCTCTCGAGGTGGCGGCCTTTCTCGGGGCGGACCCCCGGCTGCAATCGGAACTCGCGGTGGCGGGGTATTCCTACGGCGGGCGGCTGTCGTCCCCGACGCTGACCTACGGGCGGCTCGCGGAACTTCAGGGGCTCTCGGGCGAACCGCAGATTGCCCGGCTCGAGATCAACGCCCAGGACGGCGACACCGGCGGCCCGGTGATCGACCGCGGCGGCGCGGTGGCCGGGATGCTGCTGGCCACGCCCTCGGCCAATGGCCGGGTGTTGCCCGCCGATGTCGGTTTCGTCGCCAAGGGATCGGTGCTCGGCGACTTCCTGGCGCAGAACGGGATCGAGCCGCGCACCACCGCGATTGCCGGCGCGCTGAGCCCCTACGAGCTTTCCGGCCATGCCGCCGACCTCACCGTTCTGGTGAGCTGCTGGGAATAGGCCCGGTCAGACAACCCGGCGGACGCGTTGCAGGTTTCGGCAGGTTTCTTCAGGGGCCAGCCGGGGTCTGCGGCTTTCGGCAGGGTTCTCTGGCTGCGCCACTTGCTGAAGCCCCGGGAAAGCTTCGCACCGGAAGCCCGCCGGTCCCGGCGCGGCGCGACCTCCCGGCGCGCGCCCCCCGGCCCGGGGGCGTCCGCCTCACCCCGCTCGCGCCCTCAGTCCCGCCAGAACCGCAGGGTAAACAGCACATAGACCGACAGCACTTCAAGCCGGCCCACCAGCATCGCCGCCGTCAGCAGCCATTTGGCGGTGTCGTTGAGGCTCTCGAAATTGCCCGACGGTCCGATGATCGGCCCGAAACCGGGGCCGACATTCGCCAGCGCCGTCGCCGCCCCCGAAACGGCGGTGATCGTGTCGAGCCCGGTCATGCCCAGCGCCACCGACAGCACCCCGAGCGACACCACGAACATGCCGAAAAAGGCCATCACCGAGGACAGGATGTCTTCCGTCACCGGGCGGCCGTTGTAACGTGGGGTGAACACCCCGTGCGGCAGGTGGATCGCCCGGATCTGGGCGCGCACCGCGGCGAACAGCAGCTGATAGCGGAAGATCTTGACCGAACAGGCCGCTGACCCGGCGCAGCCCCCGACCAGCCCGAGGAAGAAGAAGACCACCACCGGGAACGGTCCCCAGAGCTGGTAATCGGTGCTGGCGTAGCCGGTGCCGGACAGGATCGAGGTGACGTTGAACAGGCTTTCGCGAAAGGCCTGTTCGAGCGGGCCGGTGCTGTCGAAGATGCGAAAGAGCGTCATCGCCAGCACCACCACCGCTGTCAGCCCGAAAAAGGCGCGCACCTGCGGGTCTGTAAACAGCGGGCGCGCGCTGCCCTGCACCATCTGGATATACCGCACGAAGGGCAGGCTGCCGAGGATCATGAACAGCGAGGCGACATATTCAGGCGCCCCGGAAAACGCCCCGAAACTCGCGTCATGGGTCGACGAGCCCCCGGTGGCGATGGTGGTGAACGCATGGTTTACCGCATCGAACGGCCCCATGCCGACGGCGAGATAGGCCAGCGTGTTGATCGCGGTCAGCGCCACATAGATGAGCGTAATCCGTCCGGCAATGTCGACCGCGCGGGGCAGCACCTTGCCCAGGGTATCGAACCCCTCCGAGCGGAAAATCTGCATCCCGCCAACGCGCAGTTCCGGCAGGAAGGCCATTGCCACCACGATGATCCCGACACCGCCGAACCATTGCAGCATCGAGCGCCACAGCAACAGACCCTTGGGCAGATCGTCGAGCCCCTGAAGCACCGTCGAGCCGGTGGTGGTCAGCCCCGACATCGCCTCGAACATGGCGTCCACCGGGCGGGCGCCGAGCGCGCCGAGCGCAAAGGGGAGCGCCGCGAATACCGGCAGCGCGATCCAGATCAGCGTGGTCAGCAGGAAGGTCTGCTGGATCGTCAGCCCCTGGCGCGCGGTGTTGAACGTTGCCAGCGCCAGGGATCCGCCAACCACCATCGTGATCGTCGCGGTGGAGAGAAACACCATCCAGTCAGGCGAGCCGAAATAGAGATCGACCAGCATCGGCACAAGCATCGTCGCGCCGAGAATGGCGGTGACGAGCCCGATCACGTAGACAATGGGGCGCAGGTCGATCATCGCCAGAGCGTTGGCGCGCGGCGCGGGCGGTGTCAAGCGGCACCGCGCATGGGAGGGGGCGGAAAGCCTGCCCCGGGGAAAGGAACAGCGCCCGGTGACCCGGAGCTGTTGCCCCCGACGCGGCAGTCAGCGAAGGGCCAGTGAAAGCGTCCGTTCCGCCGGGGGCGAGAGCGCCGCCTGCGGCCCGCGCCCGGGCATCGGCATCGGCCTGAGCTCTGGCCTGAGCTTTGGCCTGAGCTTTGGCCTGAGCTTTGGCTTGGGCTTCGGTCTGGGCTCGGATCGCGGCTCGGATCAGAGCTCGGGTCGGCGTCGGGGCTCGGGTCTGGGCTTGGGTCGCGGCTCGGGTCTGGGCTTGGGTCGCGGCTTGGGTCTGGGCTTCGGCCTGGGCTTCGGCCTGGGCTTCGGGCCCGGCTCCGATCCGGGCACCGGGCCTGGTTCCAGAACCCCTGCCAGTTCCCGCCGGGGGATCTCCCGCAGTGCCAACGGGCCATAGATGCGCCTTGCATCGGCCTTCGTCCGGATTGCGGCAAGCACCGGAAAACGGCGAAACAATCGCGCCCGGCTCGCAGGATCGAGCGCCGCGAGCCCGTCCGGCCCCGGATAGAAGCTCTCGACCCAGGCCCCATCCGCCCGGATCAGGCCGTGTTCCGCCAGCATCAGATGGACATAGCTCACCTGCCTCTGCCCGCGGGCCACGCGGAACCGCCCGTCGCCCGCCGCGGCCAGCCAGCGGGCGGGCACAAAACCCTCTGGCGCGCCCGCCCGGCCGAGCGCAATCCGGTGTTGCGGCGAGACCAGAAGATCGCGCCAGTTGCCAAGCGCCCCCTTGCGGATGCGCACAGGCCTCAGCCGTGGGTTTGCCGCCAGCGCCTCTGCATCCAGATGCCATGTGCCGATCCAGACCACCGGCCGCACCCCGCCGCAGACGGTACTGACCGGATCGCCGGGTCTCAGCTGTTCGACCGGACGCCCGCCGTCCGGCGTGTCGATCAGCGTGCCGGCGACCAGGCAGGGAATGCCCATCGCATGCAGGGTCTGCGCCTCGAGCTGGCCGGAGCTGATGCCCTCGAGCGTCAGGCGCTCGCCGTTCGGAAAGGTCAGGACCGCATCGCCGGTACCGTCGCCCGCGGTGTCGGAGACCACCACGTCCCAGATACTGACCGGGTTGCCCTCCGCATCCGTCAATGCGGACAGATCGAGCTGGTCGTTGGTGGTGCCGTCGCGGCCGGAAAGATCGAAATCGGTGATCGTGTCGGCCCCGTCACCATCGGAGAAGCGGAAGGTATCGTGACCCTCACCGCCGGTGAGACTATCGTTGCCCGCCCCGCCGGTGAGCCTGTCGTCGCCCTCGCCACCATCGAGCCTGTCAGCCCCGTCACCGCCGGAAAGGCTGTCGTCACCCTCGCCGCCATCGAGGATGTCATCCCCCGCGCCGCCGGTGAGACTGTCGTCGCTCTCGCCCCCGTCGAGCCGGTCGGCCCCGTCACCGCCGGAAAGGGTATCGTCGCCCTCGCCGCCGGCAAGGGTGTCGTCCCCCTCACCGCCGGAAAGGGTATCGTCACCCTCGCCGCCATCAAGGGTGTCGTCCCCGTCGCCGCCGTCGAGACTGTCGTTGCTCCCGCCGCCGTCGAGACTGTCGGCCCCGTCACCACCGGAAAGAGCATCGGCACCCCCACCGCCATCGAGGATGTCGTCCCCGTCGCCGCCGGAAAGAACATCGGCGCCCCCGCCGCCATCGAGGATGTCGTTCCCGTCGCCGCCGTCGAGACGGTCGTCGTTCCCGCCACCGTAGAGCCTGTCGGCCCCGTCGCCGCCGGAAAGGGTATCGGCGCCCGCACCGCCGTAGAGCAAATCATCGCCACTGCCGCCGGTCAGCACGTCGTCGCCCGCCAACCCGGTGAGGGCGATGCCGCTGGTGGAGGCAGAGGCATCGACCACATCGTCGCCGCGGGATGTGAAGACCATTTCGAACCCGGCGAAACTGCCGGAATTGGTGCCGTCGTCAAACACCCCGGCTTCGTCGCCGGTAAACGTTACCGAAACGGACGGACCGGCGCTGCCGTCGCCAACGAGGATCAGCTTGTCTCCAATCGTCTCGCCGGTCTCACCGCCGAAAATGGTGGTGGTCGAGCCTCCGCCACCCTGGATCCTGACCGTATCGTCGCCGCTTTCGCCGTGGAGCGTGTCGTTGCCCTGGCCACCGGACATGAAATCATTACCGGTGCCGCCGAAAACGGTGTCGTCTCCCGCATCGCCGTGAAGGTAGTCGTCGCCCGCGCCGCCATGGATCTCGTCGTTGCCGGCGCCGGCGCGCACCACGTCGCCCCCCCCAAGGCTCCAGATGATATCGTCGTCGTTGCCGGCGGCATTGTCGCCGGCGTCGATCCGGTCGCCATCGGGGTCGCCTGTGTACCCCCCGGTGATCACCTCGCCCCGGTCGCTGCCTTCGACCAGATAGTCGCGCCCCCTGGGAATGCCCATCGCCACCAGCGCGTCGGGATTGTCGATCTGCGCGGGTGCGATACCGGTCAGGGTAATGCTCTCGCCACCCGGGAAGCCGAGCACCGCATTGCCGGCGCCATCGTCGCTCACCGTCACATCGGTGGTGGTGACCGGGGTGGTGCCGCCGTCGGAGGTGAGGCCGGAGACATCGAGCCGGTCGAACCCGGTGAAACTGCCGCCGTTCTCCACGGGCGCTTCAAACCCCGTAACGACGTCGTGCCCGGAGCCATCGTGAAGGCGGATGGTATCAGCCGCATTGTCCCCGGCGGCACCACCGCCGAGGTCGATCCGGTCGTCGCCGCCGCCCGAAACCACCGTATCGGCACCTGCCCCGGCAGCAAGGCTGAGCCCCTCCGTGCTGGCCGAGAGATCGAACCTGTCGTTGCCGGCACCGGTGCTGAACGCCTCGATCCCCTCGAAAGTGGCGGTCGGCGCCCCGCAGGACATCGTGCCCGCGCCGTCGCCGGTGAGGGTGACGCTCAGGCCGGTGGTGACTTCGCTGGCGTCGAGCGTGTCGCCCAAGGTCTCGCCGCTTTCGCCGCCGGAAACCGTGTCGTCTCCAAACCCGTTCTGGAACACGAAGGTGTCGTCGCCGGCACCGCCGTGGAGCGTATCGTTGCCGTGCCCCCCCTGGAGCCTGTCGTCGCCTTCACCGCCAAGCAGGGTATCGTTCCCGGTGCCGCCAGAAAGCGTATCGTCCCCGCCGCCGCCGGTCAGCCTGTCGTTCCCGGCACCGCCGGTCAGCCTGTCGTTGCCCGCTTCGCCGTTGAGGGCATCGTCACCCGACCCGCCGATGAGGGTATCGGCGCCTTCGCGGCCGTCGAGGGTCTGGTTTTCGGTCGAGGCGGATGCGTCGATCGTGTCATCGTGTTCGGTGCCGATGATCTGCTCGATCTGGCTGAAGCTGCCGGTGGTCGAGGTGGTCGTGTAGTCGAAGCTGCCGGCCTCGCTGCCGGTGAAAGTCACCTGCACCCCGGAGGTGGAGGCCCAGTTGGAAAAGACGAGGATATCGTTGTCGCCGCCTTCGTCGCCGCCGATGGCCGTGACCGTGTCGTGGTCGTCGGTGACCGCGATGACGTCACTGCCGGTGCCGCCATCAAGCACATCTGTGCCCTGGCCGCCGCTGAGGTGATCGTTGCCAGCGCCGCCATGGAGCGCGTCGTCGCCGGCGCCGCCGATCAGCGTGTCGTTGCCGCCCTCGCCGTAGAGCCTGTCGTCGCCGGTCTCCAGCGACCAGTCGCCGATGGTGTCGTCTCCGTCACCGCCATGGACCGTGTCGTTGCCGTCACCGCCGACGATCCGGTCGTCGCCGGCACCGCCGTCGATCGTGTCACTGCCGCCATTGCCGCGGATGGTGTCGTCCCCCGCGCCGATGCTGTCGCCATCGGCGTCGGTGTGGCCGGCGTTCATCACATCGTCATCGGGCGTACCATCGACGCTCGGAAGAGTGGCGAAATCGGCGGCCACGCGGTCCGCCACGAACGCGGTGCCGGAAATCGAATCGTTGACGTGTATCTTTTCGATCGGCCTGGCTTCCAGCGCCGCCTGATCGTCATTGGCGCTGGTTTCGGGGGCGAGATAGAGGTTGCCCCCGGTGTCCTGGAAGGCAAGGGCGGTGATCGGGGCCGTGGTGCCATCGGTATAGGTCAGCGTGAGGGAATAGACATGGCAGCTGTCCATCACCTGATCGGCGCCGCCGTCGATGGAGAAGGTGTCGTTCGAAAGGGTGTTGTCGGTGTCGTAGGATCCGGGCGAACCGCCGCCGTAGCCGGTGCTGCCGGGCGCAAAGCTGTGGATATGCCAGTGCAGCGGGTCGGTGGAACTGCCGAAGTCATGCCCGACGATACTGGTTGCATCCTCGACCTTGCCGTTGCCTTCGGCCGGGTCGAGATCGGCGATCTTGCCAAGGAAAATGACATCGAAGGTGGTCGCCATCTAGCGCCCTCCCCCGTCGCCCCTGCCCCCGGAATGCCGGAAGACTGCCGCCGTTGCCCGATGTTTCGCGCGATAGTCCATATCGCCCCCCAAACCGTTCGTCGGCGGGAAGCATCCGCAAAATGTGCAAACCAAGGGTTAGCCGCGCGGGACAATCTGCGTGCAATTTGCCTCAAATGCCGGCGAACGACACCCGGCGGCCCGCCTCAGCCGCGATGGATCAGCGTCGAAAACAGCTTCGGGTCCAGCGATGGCGCGGTGAAGGTCTCGCCCTCGGTCAGGATCGACACCGCGTCATGGCTGTGCAGGCTCTCCTGATGGCTCGCCACCACCCGGAAATCGCCGATCCTGGGGTCGGCCTTCAGATGTTCGGTGAACAGCCGCGCCGCGTCCTCGACGAAGATCGGATTGGCGGCGTTGAGCTCGGCAAAGGCCTGTTCGTCCTCGCGTTTCACCATCACCTGGGTCTCGGTCGGCACCGCGTCGCGGCAGAGACCGATCAGGTCTTCGAACCACAGACACGGGCTGTCGCAGGCCAGTTCGACCGAGATCCGCGCCACCGAACGCTGCGAATGCGGCGTCGCCAGCTGCCGGCGCGACTGCCGCGCATGTTCGCTGAGCTCCAGCGAACAGGGGCAGGTCGAACTGTAGACATAGTCGAGATGGATGAATTTCCGCCGCACCCCCTTCTGCTCCACCAATTCCAGCGCAATATCGTAATATTGAAAGCCGGACAGGTCAGACCGCAGGGATTTGACCCTTAAAGGGTAGGAAAAAGACAATTCTATCCGCGCGTCAAGACTGTCGAGATCGGCCTTGCAGGCGTCGAGTGCGTGTTCGATCACCTTGAAGGAAAAGGTCTTTTCCGCATGGCCGTAGAAGCTCCGCATGATCCGGCTCATGTTGATGCCCTTCTTCTCGGCCTCGAGGCTCACCGTGCCGGTGACGGAGGTCTCGAGCGTCACCGCGCCGCCGTCGCGGATCTGGTAACGGATCGGCAGCCGGAAGTTGGAGATGCCCACATGCTGGATCTCCTGGCGTTCGCCCTGGATCAGCGAGGCGGGGCCGTTTTGCAGATCGGGCATCCGGGCCTTGTAGGCCGCATCGGGGCGGAACCCGTCCGGGTAGGTCCGGCTGAGCTCGGGGAAATTCGCCAGGGCCGCATCGGGCAGAAGCCGGGCGATGGCGGGGTCGAGCGTGGCCACTTCCACCGGGTCGGCGGCCCCGGCCCAGGCGCGCAGGGTCTCGAGCGCGGCGCGCGCTGCATCCCTGTCCGGCGCGGCGGGTCTCTTTGGCAAGTCGTTCATCGGCTCTCCCCCATGATCTGGCGCTATATAGGCCCGAACCGCGCCAGGCCCAACCCTGCCCGCTCAGAGCCCGTCGAGCGCCTGTGTGAGATCGCCGAGAAGGTCGCCCGCATCTTCGAGCCCCACCGAAAGCCGCACCAGCCCCGGGGTGATTCCAAGCCGGGCCTTCTGGGCGTCGGGCAGACGATGATGGGTGGTTGTCGCCGGATGGGTGACAATGCTTTTCGCATCCCCAAGATTGTTCGAGATCACCGGCAGCTTCAGCGCATCCATGAAGGCAAAGGCCGCGCCTCTGCCGCCCTTGAGATCCAGCGCCAGCATGGTGCCGCCATGGTCCATCTGCGCCGCCGCCACCGCATGGTCCGGATGGGTGGCAAGGCCGGGATAGATCAGCCGGGCGAGCGCCGCGTGGCCGTCAAGCGCCGTGGCGATCCGCGCCGCGCTTTCTGCCATCGCCCGCACCCGGAGCTCCAGCGTCTCCAGCCCCTTGAGATGCATCCAGGCATTGAACGGGCTCAACGCCGCGCCGGTGTGTTTGGTATAGGGCTCGACTGTGTCACGGATGAAATCCGCACCGCCGAGCACAACGCCGCCAAGTCCCCGGCCGCCGCCGTCGATATGTTTGGTGGAAGAATAGATCACCACATCCGCCCCTTGCGCGGCCGCGGACGCGCCGACCGGGGTGGCGAAAGTGTTGTCGACCACCAGCAGCGCGCCCGCGGCTTTGGCGAGCCGGGACACCAGCGCGAGGTCGATGACGTCGAGCGTCGGGTTGGCGATGGTCTCGAGGAAGACGAGGCTGGTGTCCGGGGTCAGCGCGGCGCGCCATCCGGCTTCGGAACGGCCGTCCACATAGACCACCTCGACCCCGAATTTCTCAAGCCATTCAAGGACATAGAGACAAGAGCCGAAAAGCGCGCGGGCCGCGACGATGCGCATGCCGGGGCTTGCGGCCGCCATCAGGGTGACATGGACCGCAGCCATGCCGGACGCCACCGCGAAAGCGTCTTCGGTGCCCTCCAGCGCGGCCAGACGCTCCTCGAACATCCGCACCGTCGGGTTTCCGTAACGGGCATAGATGAACTCGTCCGGCCCGGTCTCGACAAACCGCGCCGCGGCCTCTTCGGCGCTGCCGTAGACGAAGCCCTGGGTCAGGAACATCGCCTCCGCCACCTCGCCATAGTGCGACCGGCGGGTGCCGCCATGCACCGCCTGCGTCTTCGCTTTCCAGTCGCTCATCCTGCCCCTCCTTCGGCCGTGTCGGGCTTCTCCCGGACCGTCCCGGCTACGCCTCAGGGCGCTTTTCCGGTCTCGTCCTCCTCCACACCGTAGCGCGAGAACAGCCCCGACTGGAACATGAAGAAGGCAAAGATCGCCAGCGGCAGGCCGAAGGTCTTGAAATTGACCCAGGCGTCGGTCGACATCATGCGCCAGATCACCTCATTCGCCACCGCAAGGCCAAGGAAAAACAGCGCCAGCCGCTTGGTGAGGATCATCCAGCCCTCCGGGTTGAGCGGCACCGCCTGGTCCATCACCGCTTCAAGATAGGAGTGGCCGCGCAGGAGGCCGACGCCGAGCAGCCCCGCGAACAACAGATAGATGATCGTCGGCTTCATCTTGAAGAAGCGCTCGTCGTTGAACCAGACCGACAGCCCGCCGAAGACCACCACCAGCACCATCGTGGCGATCTGCATCTTCGAGAGATGCCCGGTGAGGTGCCATTGCAGGAAGGTGGCAAGGCCCAGCAGCGGGATGAAGATCGCCGTGACCGCCACGAAGCCCGAGTATTCCGTGCCCCCGACCAGGAAGGTCCGGTCCCTGAGCAGGAGATAGAGCAGGAAAAAGGCGATGATCGGCCCGTATTCGAGGGCGAATTTCAGCCCGGGGGTGAGTTTCTTCGCGGCCGGTTGTTCGGTCATGTCGCTTCCTCGCCTGTGCCTGAGGGGGACATAGGGGATTGCGGGGCGCGGGCGCAAGCCGCAAAGCTTCCGCCCCCTCTCAGCCCCCCTTTCAGCCCCCCGCCTCCACCACCACCGCGCCCAGCGCGATCAGCCCCATGAGCGCGATCTGCCGCGCCCCGCTGCGCTCGCCCAGCAGAAGCCAGCCGATGAGCGCGGCAAAGACCGTCGAGGTCTCGCGCAGCACCGCGGCCTGACCCACCTGATCGAGCCGCGTCGCCAGCATCACCGCGCCGAAGGAAAAGAAGGCGATCACCGCCCCGAACAGCCCGCGCCGCGCCAGCCCCTTGTATTGGCCCGGCGCCACCCGGCCCCGCCAGAAGAGCAGGAACAGCACCGGCATGGTGATGCCGTCGATCATGAAGAACCACGCAAGGAAGGTGAACGGGTCGGGCGTCGCGCGGATGCCCCAGGCGTCGGTGGTGGTGTAGAGCGCCACGAAGCCGCCGGTGACCACCGCCATCGCCAGCGCGGGGCGGAGCTTTTCGCGGCCGAATTGCCAGTGGCGCAGGTTGTGGAGCGCGAGCCCGTAGATGCCGGCGAGCAACAGCCCGACGCCGAGCCATTGCATGCCGGTGAAACGCTCGCCGAACAGCAGCCCCGCCCCCAGCACGGTGAACAGCGGCCCGGTGCCGCGGACCACCGGATAGACCACGGTATAGGAGCCGAGCGTGTAGGTGTAGCCCTGCGCCAGCTTGTAGCCGGTGTGGATCACCCAGACGAGGAGGAAGAACGGGGCCAGCGCGGCGTCGGGCCAGGGGACGACGAAAAGTGCGATGGGCGCGGCCATGAGGCCGTAGGCGGCGTCGATCGCGGCGCGGGTCGCCCAGGGGTCGTGCCGGCCTTTCTGGAGCGCGCCGAAGAGCGCATGCAGGAAGGCCGCAAGCAGGGCGAGCGCGGTTGCCAGGCTGCTGCCGGAAGGCGTGCCCTCAAGGGAGATGATCCATTCACTCAACGGGCGGGCCTTTCTGGGCGGAGCGATGCGGGGGGTGATACAGGGGCGACAGGGGCGACAGGGGCGACAGGGGCGACAGGGGCGACAGGGGCGCGATACGGGCGAGAGGTGGTGCCGGCAAGGGCGAATTCGCTGCCTCCGTAACCTCTTCGCATTTTGTGGGCGGGCGGCAGCACGAGGGCAAAGAGGCACGGGCCGCGGGGGCCGGTCCTGGGGCCGGTTCTGGGCGCGGACGGCGGGGAAGGAGGCCCCGGGAAGGAATTCCATTAGTCCGGAATACCGGATTAATGGAATTGCCGTTTTATCATTTATTATCAATATGTTATGAAGACACCACCGGCCACTTTGGTGTTTCATTAACCCAACCCGTCCCGCCGGACCGGTCCAGGCCGCGCGTCACCGAGGACGGCCAGGTTTCAACCCGCCCAGCCCACAAGACCAAGGCCACCAGAGCACAACAAGCCCCGGTTCGGATGAGAACGCCCCGGCGCTCAGGCCACCAGGCGGCGCGGACACCAAAGGCCGGTCCTGGGGACGGCATTGGGCGCGGGCGGCCGGGAAGGAGACCCCGGGAAGAAAATCCATTAGTCCGGAATACCGGACTAATGGAATTGCCGTTTTATCATTTATTCTCAGTATCTTATGAAGATACCGCCGGCCACTTTGGTGTTTCATTAACCCAACCCGTCCCGCCGGACCGGCCCAGGCCGCGCCAAGGGCAGCAAAGCCAAAGCCGCCAGGGCACAGCAATCGCCCGTTTCCGTGAGACACACCCCGGGAGAGATCAGACCACCAGGCCGCGCGGGGCCAGCGGGATCGCTTCAGGCAGATGCACCGGTTCGCGCGGCACCGCCGCCGCCTGCGGCTCCCTGGGGATGACGATCCGCCCGATCGGCACCGGCATCGTTGCCTGGTCCATCCGACGGGTCGCGCGGCGGCGGGCCACGAAGGCAGAAATCTTCATCGGCCTGCGGCAGGCGTCTTCGATTTCATCGACCTCTGCGAGATCGTGCGACGCATCCGCGAGCAACCGCCAGGTCAGGCGGCGCATGAATTCGTCCGAGCGGAACGGGTCCAGCAGCCCCATTTCCACCACCCGCACCACCGAGCCCGCGCGCACCAGCGCCGCGGCACCCACGACTTCCCAATTGGCAAACAGCACGCAGCGGGCCAGCACATCGGCCATCGCCGAATAGCCCATCTGTCCGGCCTCCGGATAGGGGTCGGAGATCGACAGACGCCGTGCTTCGGCAACGAAGGACAGCGCCGTCCGCGTGCCCTTGAGCAGGAGGTTGTCGTAGGTCCGGCCTGTTGCCATCTTGCCCGCACCACCCGTTGCCAGCCGGCGGCCCTTCTTGCTTTTGGTGCACCATCGCACCCGGCTGGCGATAAACGGAGGCGAAACTGCGGTCAACTCCCGGCGCCCGCCGTCTCCGCTTCCGCCAGCGCCCGGCCCCGCTCCGCAACGTCTTCCCGGTCGCCCCGGTTAGCCGGAGCCGCTATGCCCCCGTCAGCGCCCGCGCGAACTCCTCCGGATCGAAGGGCGCCAGATCGTCGATCTGCTCGCCCACCCCGATCGCATGGATCGGCAGGCCGAACCGGTCGGCCAGCGCCACCAGCACGCCCCCCTTGGCGGTGCCGTCGAGCTTGGTCATCACCAGCCCGGACACATCCGACATCTTCTGAAAGGTCTCCACCTGGCTCAGTGCGTTCTGCCCCGTGGTCGCGTCCAGCACCAGAAGCGTGTTATGCGGCGCTTCCGGGTCCTTCTTGCGAATCACCCGGACGATCTTGGCGAGCTCCTCCATCAGATCGGCGCGGTTCTGCAACCGTCCGGCGGTGTCGATCATCAACAGATCGGCCCCTTCCTCCTCGGCCCTGGTCATCGCGTCGAAGGCGAGCGAGGCCGGGTCGGTGCCCTCGGGCGCGGTCAGCACCGGCACCGAGGCGCGGTCGCCCCAGACCTGAAGCTGTTCCACGGCGGCGGCGCGGAAGGTGTCGCCCGCGGCGATGATGACACTCTTGCCCGCGGCACGGAACTGGCTGGCGAGCTTGCCGATGGTGGTGGTCTTGCCCGAGCCGTTCACCCCCACCACCAGCACCACCTGCGGCTTTTTCGCATAAAGCGGCATCGGCTTCGCCACCGGTTCCATGATCCGGGCGATCTCGTCTGCCAGAAGATCCTTGATCTCACCGACCGACAGCCGCTTGCCGAGACGGCCCTCGGCGATATTGGCGCTCACCCGAAGCGCGGTGTCGACCCCCATGTCGGAGGCGATCATCAGCTCTTCGAGGCTTTCGAGCATGTCGTCGTCGAGCACCCGGCGGGTCACGGCGCGCGCGTCGCGCCGTCCCAGAAGACGGCCGAAAAACCCGGGCGTGTGGGCCTCGTCGGGCGCGGCGTCGGTGTCGTCGCCGAAGCCGATGGCAAGTTCGGGCCGGGTGAAGCCGGGGGTGGCGGGCGCTTCCCCGGTGGGCTCTTCAGGCGCCGGGGCGGCCTCTGCGAGGTCAGTATCGGCCACCGCCTCCGGCTCCGCTCGCGCCGCAGGGTCGCGGTGCACCTCCGGGGCGGCCCCCTCCTCGGCGCCCCCCTCCCCGACAATCGCCTCGAGCCCCTCCTCGAGCTTCGACGACGAGCGGGTCAGACGGTTTCTGAGCTTGGAAAAGAACGTCATGTGGCCTCCGGGTCCGTTGCCCCCCACCTAATGCCGTTCGCGACGTTTTGAAAGCCTCGGTCAGGCCGAGAGATAGGTGATCACCCCCACCAGGATCATCGCCTGACCCGCGATATAGAGACACCACAACAGCCACCCGGCCCGCCCGGCCAGCGGATCGTCAGGCCCCATACGGAAATCGCGATAGGCAAGGATGACGTCGGACGCGACGAACCAGACCGCGCCGATGGCAATCGCCCCAAGCGGCAGGGTCAGCGCCGCAAGCACCATCAGGGTGATCACAAGCACATAGACCCGAACCGGCCATTTCAGGGTCTTGCCCACATGGGGCACCAGCCAGATCTCGACCGAGGCCGCCACCCAGGCGAGAAACAGCGCCAGCAGCGTGTGGTCGACAAAGGCCATATAGGGGGCCCGGCCCGACATCATGGTGAACAGCACCGTGTAGAACAGATGCGCCACGGCAAAAGCCGCCATCCCGCCCGTGAAGGCGCGCGGCCCCGGACGCGACAGGGCGAAATCGCCCAGCGCCGAGAGCGCCAGCGCAAGCGCCAGAAGAACCGGCCCGCCGGCGCTGAAGGCGGCAAGGGCAAAGGCCACCAGAGGCACCGTTTTCGCGAGGCTCCGCCCCGGGTTCGGCGGGTTCTCGCTGAACGGCAGGTAGATGACGGCGGCAAAAATGCCGAACCAGAGCAGAATAGCGGGCAACATGCGGGGGGCACTCCTTGTCGCGGCGATCATCGCCGCAGCCGCTCCCGGGTCAACCCCCCGCGTGGCCAAGAGGCGGCGCATTGTGCCCGCTCTGCCCAGGAAATGGGCATTTCCGCCATCGCCCGAATGACATTAGACTGGCCCCAACAGGAGACCCGCCATGCCCGCTGCCCCAAGCTTCGCCATCGTATCCCTCGCCGCGGCGGGTCTGGTCGCACTTGCCGCAATGCTCGGAGGCGGATGGATCTGGGCGGCGCTCGGGTACATGACGCTGATCGCCTGGGGGTTCGACAAGCTCTTGCCGCAGCGCGTGAGCCCCGTGGAGGACGCGCGCGGAGCCGATGCGCTGTCGGCCACGCTGGCACTGGTGCATTTCCCGCTGCTCGGCCTCGTGGCGGGCAGGCTCGCCTCCGGGGGCTCCGGCTTCGCGGACTGGCTCGGAGTGTTCGTGGCGGCGGGGCTGTTCTTCGGTCAGGTCTCCAACGCCAATGCCCACGAATTGATCCACCGCGGCAACCGGGTTTTGTTCAACCTCGGCAAATGGGTCTATATCAGCCTGCTTTTCGGGCATCACACCTCGGCGCATCTCAAGGTCCACCACCGCTTTGCCGCCAGCGACGAAGACCCCAATACCGCCCGCCCCGGCGAAAGCTTCTACGCTTTCGCGCCGCGCGCCTGGCGGGGGTCGTTCCGGCGCGGCTACGAGATGGAGCGCGCCGATATCATCCGGCGCGGCACCGGCGGCGCGACGCCTTATGTCACCTATGTTTTCGGAGGGCTGGGATTTCTGGCGCTGGCGCTCGCGGCCTTCGGGCTGGCGGGAGCCGCGGTGCTGCTGGCGCTTGCGGCCCATGCCCAGACCCAGCTTCTGCTTGCCGACTATGTGCAGCACTACGGGCTCACCCGCGCCCGCCGGGCGGACGGCAAGCTCGAACCGATGGGTCTTGCCCACAGCTGGAACGCGGGCGAAAGCTTCACCCGCCGGCTGATGCTGAACGCGCCCCTGCATTCGGACCACCACGCCCATCCGGCGCGCCGCTATCCGGCGCTTGCCCTGCCCGCCCGCAGCGAGGCCCCGCGCCTGCCCGCCTCGCTGCCGGTGATGACGAGTCTCGCGCTCTATCCGCCCGGATGGCGGCGGGTGATGGGCCGTGCGCTCGCGCGCTGGCAGCAGGAAAGCGGCGGATGATCCGGTCTGTTCAGTGCAATGGCCGTGATTTGCGTCATGCATTTGAACCAGATTTCATCATGCCGAAAATTTCTGCGCTCAGAGGCGCGATCTTGCGATCTTCAACACAGCCAGGACGGTGCCAGCACATTTCCTCTATCTCGGCCGAAATTGCTGGCGACCTGGCAAGCTCGACACGAAATACCTGCGCCTCAACAACATGGTTTGGTTCGTTGGCAGCGGGTGCGGTCAGTTGAGCAAGGAATTCAGCATTCCTGGTCTCCGCGCCCAGTTCTTCCAGCAATTCGCGTTCGAGGGATTGGCGAACGGTCTCGTTTGCTTCAATTTTTCCACCTGGCTGCATGAAGCTCTCGGTCCCCCTTTTTCTGACAAGAAGCATATTGCCAGAATCATCCATGATAACGGCCACCGCGATTTTCAGTGTCGTTTGTTGGGTCATGGAGACCGCAGCCTGGTTCCCTGAAGCTTCATAGGTCTTGCCTGCTGGCGGAACATATGCAGAAAACCGCTCCAGGATCGAGTCTGGATCGTTCTCCACGATCAGCATGTCCCGATAAGCCGGGGCCAGGAAACCTGCCTTTACCATTCCATCGACCATGTCCATCAACGGATCGAAAAACCCATCTACGTTGAGAAAGCCAATTGGTTTGGCGTGGAGTGCAATTTGCGCCCACGTCCATTGCTCGAAAGCTTCTTCCAGTGTGCCGGCGCCGCCCGGAAGAACGAGAAAGCCATCGGCCAAATCGCTCATCCTGGTTTTACGTTCATGCATTGTCTCGACGATCAGGAGTTCGGTCAGCCCGTTGTGCGATATTTCCCGCTCGACGAGATGCCTGGGCATGACGCCGACAACTTCACCGCCACGACTGAGCGCGGCGTCAGCGACTGCACCCATAAGTCCGACCTTTCCACCGCCATAGACGAGTTTGAGGCTTTGCTTCGAAAGAGCCTCCCCGGCTTTCCTGGCTGCGTGCAAGAAAACCGGATCATGCCCTGACGCTGATCCGCAAAAAACGCAAACTGTGCGCAAAGTGTGAGGTGGTGCTGCAATCATGCGCAACCTCTAAACCAACGCGTGGAATCATGGAAGGCGTCAGATGTTCCTTTTCTTCAAATGCATTCGGTCAGGCAGACGTTAGCGCAGCCGCAGCAAAACCGCCCTTCACCCACACAGCCGACTGTGGCGTGAAATCCCAAACACTTGTGATCACTGTGCGCTCTCCTTGCCCGTTCACCCCGCATCTGCCAAACGCATCCCATCCTGCCACCGCGGCAATCTCCTGCGGCCTGTCTGATGTGTTGCCTGCAAACCATCTGTTGACAAGAGGCTTCCCGTGTTTCTCGTTCTTCCGGTCATCTCGCTGACCGTGGCGCTGCATTTCATTGCGTTCCGGTTTGCGGTTTTCGCACTGCCGGTGAGAACGGCGATTGCATCGTTTCAATATCTGGTGGATCTGGGCCGGAGTATTTCGGGCTGTATTTTCGGCACGGCGGGGGCAAAGGTGCCATGCTGAGCCTCCTGCCCGCAGGCATCATCGTTCTGCCCGAAACCGGCATTCAGAAAAACCTCGCCAACAAACCCCGCAAGATGGGCCCTGGATCACGCATGCTGCACGCCAATATAAATGGCAGCTTTCTGTCTCAAAGCGTAATACGGCGCCGGGCCCCGATCCGGTCCAGAAACGCCGGGTCATGGCTCACCACAAGGATCGCACCGCCATAGGCGTTCAGTGCCGCTTCAAGGGTTTCCACCGCGTCAAGATCGAGATGGTTGTTCGGCTCATCCAGCAACAGAAGCTGGCGCGGCTGGCTGTGACCCAGGGTGCAGGCCAGCCCGGCACGCATCTTTTGCCCGCCGCTGAGGGTGGCTGTTTTTTTGTTTGCATCCTCCCCGCGAAACAGAAAGCGGGCGAGCGTGGCGCGGCGGTCATTTTCTGTGGCCTGCGGGTCAAGGCGGGCAAGCGCGCTTCGCACCGTTTCGTCGGGGTCAAGGAAACTGACATCCTGATCAATCAGCGCGGCCGGAACCCCGACAGTCACGGCGCCGGTCTGCGCCCGAAGCTGCCCGGCAATGCAGGCCAGCAGGGTCGATTTTCCGGCGCCATTCGCGCCCTCTATCGCGACGCGTTCGGGGCCACGCAGGGAGAACGAAACATCCCTGAAGATGGGCGCCGCAGGACGATACCCGAACCCGAGATGCTCGACCTCCAGCACAGGGCGCGTCGCAGTCAGGCCGCAGGGCCGAATATCCATCACCAGCGGTTCGAGCGCCTCGACCGCCGCACGGGCGGCCTCCAGCGCGGCCTTGGCCTCCTGCCCCTGCCGGTCGCGCAGCCGCGCTGCCGAGCCGCCAGACCCTTCGCTGCGCTCCTTCGCGGCATCGAGCAACAGCTTCGACTGGCTGCCCGCTGCGCGAAGCTGCCTGCCCTGCCGGTCCGTGCGCGCCTTGCGTTCCGTCGCCCGCTGCGCCCGCGCCTGCGTGTGCGCAACCGCCCGCTGCGCACGGGCCACGGCCTCTTCGGCAGCCGCCAGTTCTGCCTCCCTGGCGGCGCGACAGGCACTATATGGGCCGCCGTAGCTCCTGGCGCCCAGGCTTGTCAGTTCAACGATCGCGTCCATCTCGTCAAGCAGAACCCGGTCGTGGCTGGCGACGACAACGCAGCCCGGCCAGCCCCGCAAGGCCTCGATGACATGGGTCCGGCCCGCGCGATCAAGGTGGTTGGTCGGTTCATCCAGCAACAGAACGTCATGGTCGGCAAAGATGAGCGCGGCCAGGCTCGCCCGCGTCCTCTGTCCGCCGGACAGGGTGCTGAGCGGGGTATCTGGCGGCTGATCCAGCCCCAGCCTGCCCAGCGCGCCCTGAAGCCGCGCCTCCAGCGTCCAGTCTGCCTGCGCCAGATCCTCGGCCGTCGCATCCCCGCGTTCCGCCCGCGCGAGGAGGGCCAGCGGCGCCGCCACGCCGAACAGATCGGCAATCGTGGCTCCCGTCGCCCGTTCCGGGTTCTGCCGCAGAAACCCGATGGAAGGCGGGGCGGTGATCCTCCCGGCCGAGGGGGTCAACTCCCCGGCGATCAACCGCAAGAGCGTGGTCTTTCCGGTCCCGTTGCGGCCAACAAGGCCGGTGCGCCGGGGGCCGAAGGTCAGGCTGAGATCGGTGAAGAGGGGATCATTGGTCGGGCTGTGCCAGCTGAGGCCGACGATGGAAACGGACTGCATGTGTTACGCTCGCAATAGAAACCAAAAGGGGTCAGTCGGCGAGGGCGTAATCCATGTTCATTGGCTCCGTTTCACTGTGCCATACCTAGCAACGGCCCGGCAGAATGACAAGCGTCACGGAACCAGGGGCAAGAGTGGCCATGGGCAGAACCGCAGCGAGGGGCACTGCCCGTTTTGCCGCGCGGTGCATTCGATCCGAAGTATGGCCAAACGGCAAATTCATGATACTGTTCACTTATGACCCATCCGATTGCCTTTCGCCGCCATGTCCTTTCCATCCGGGAAAGGGAAGGGCTGAGCTTTGAAGAAACCTCAGAGCGGTTTGGCGTGGGGTTTGCCTCAGGCAAACGCTGGTCGAAACGTATCTCCCCAAAGTCCTATGAGCGCGGGAAAATACCAGGATCGACCTGACGAAGCTTGCCCAGGACGTCCGCGACCACCCCGACGCCTGCCAATACGAATGCGCCGCCCGGTTCTGGGTGTGCCTGAACAGATCCGGCAGACGTTGCAAAAACTCGACGTGACGCACAAAAGGCCCTGCGCCATCCAGTAGCGGACGCCGCAAAACGTCGCAGTTTCCGCGAGAAGATCAAGGCGCATGAGGCTGCCGGGCGGCGCATTGTATATTATTGATGAAAGTGGCTTTGCGGCGGATATGCCGCGCACCTCTACGGCTACGCGCCGCGTGGAACCCGTTGTTTGGTGTGCAAGACTGGAATGCACGTGGGCGAGTGAATGCGATTGGCGCACGTCTTGCGGGGGCCTTGGTCAGCGTTGGGTTATCCACCGCGAACGTCGATGCAGACATCTTCAGCCTTTGGCCTGAACACGATCCGATCCCGAAACTTCCGGCGGGGCGGTGCTGGTCATTGACAACGTGACCATTTACCGGCGCGCGGACATAGTCGGGATTGGCGCCCGGTCCGGACACAGCCCAGGGCGTTATGCGAAAAACCTGACTCACCTGACGCTGCCTGAAATCATGGATTTGGGGCGCGTCAGGTGATGCTCTTTGTATCAGGTATTTCGTCAAACGCTCTAGAATATGGCCAAACCACACAAGTCTGATTGTGCCTTTTGGCTACAGGTCTTTGGCCTTACGCTGATGCTTCACGGATTTCGGGATCAGGATCCACCCCTGTCAGCTGTACCTGCCACCCTTCAGCCCCGACCTGAACCCGATCGAGCCAAATGGGCTCTGGCAAGGACTCTGCGGCGAAAAACCACAGTAACCGTGGATGAACTGTTTCGGAATCAGTTTTTGTCGTTTGGCTATACTTCACCCAAGACAAAGAGCGGGCGCGCCCTTCGGGGCGGCGGGAAGGCTCGGGAGGAGGAGGGCACGGGACACGCCACCTTCCGGAGGCACGGCCGGGAGGCGGGGCCCTGTTCTGAAGCCAAAGCCGGGCGGTCAGGCCGGAAGGTTCTGGGCGGAGAACACCTTTCGACCGCCGCCCGCCCGACATGCTGGCGGGTTTCTCACGCTGGCCGGTCTGTTGCCGCTGACCCGGCCGGGCCCGCCGGCAAGGCTTGTGCCGGAACCACGCCCGGTGGAAGCGTCAGGCCGAAAGCAGCGCCAGCGCCTCGCCCAGATCCATCGCCCCGTCGTATAGCGCGCGGCCGGAGATGGCGCCGTTGAGCGGGGCGCCGCAGGTCATGAGGGCACGCAGATCGTCGAGCGAGGCGATGCCGCCGGAGGCGATCACCGGGATCGTCACCTCGTGGGCCAGCGCCGCGGTGGTCTCCACATTGGGCCCGGCCATGGCCCCGTCGCGGTTGATGTCGGTATAGACGATCGCGGCCACACCCGCGTCTTCGAAACGATGCGCCAGATCGGTGATTTGCACGTCGGTTTCCTCGGCCCAGCCCTTGGTCGCCACCCGCCCGTCGCGCGCGTCGATACCGACCGCGATCTGACCGGGGAAGGCGCGCGCCGCTTCGCGCACCAGCGCCGGGTTTTCCACCGCCGCAGTGCCCAGAATGATCCGTTCCAGCCCCCTGGACAGCCAGCGCTCGACGGTGGCCATGTCGCGGATGCCGCCGCCAAGCTGGGCAGGCACCCTGACCGCAGCCAGAATGGCCTCGACCGCCGCGGCATTGACCGGCTCCCCCGCAAAGGCACCGTTGAGATCGACGAGATGGATCCATTCGCAGCCCGCCGCCTCGAAGGCAAGCGCCTGGGCGGCGGGGTCGTCGTTGAACACCGTCGCCGCGTCCATCTCGCCGCGCAGCAGGCGCACGCACTGGCCGTCTTTCAGATCAATGGCGGGGTAGAGGATCATCGCTGGCATCCTTTTGGCTTTGGTGTTTGTCGCACGGGGAGGGATGGGCGTCCAGTGGGAGATGCGAAGGGCGCGGTTGGGCAACTGGGCGGCTGGCCGCGCAGGCAAGGGCAGGGTTTCCGGCGGCTGGGGGGTGGCGGAAGGACCGTGGACAAGCGCGGGCCGGTCGGTTCAGCCCGAAACAGGCTTGCGAAGCGCGGGGTTCGGGCCTTGCCGGGGCAGCCTGCCCGGCCAGCCCCCGACCCGCCACCAGCCTCTGCGGTGCCCTGGCGTGGCAAGCCCGGGGCCAGGATTGCCGCGCCGGGCCTGACGCCCGCCCCGGCATGGCGCCCCGGGCGTTGTCCGCCTGTGCGAGGCCCGCCAGTGTGATGCCCGCCTGTGCGCGGCACAGGCCCCCCGCCCGCCGCAGGCGGCGCATCAGCGCAAACGACCCGCCGCAGGCGGCACGTCAGCAAACCCGCCCCGCTCAGGGCTTCCAGCGCAGGAAATTCGCGATCATCTTCAGCCCGGCGGCCTGGCTCTTTTCCGGGTGGAACTGGGTGCCGAAAATGGTGTCGCGCCCGACAATGGCAGTGATGTCGCCGGCATATTCCGCATGGGCCAGCCGGTGCGCATCCTCCGCCACCCGGAAATGGTAGGAATGGACGAAATAGGCGTGGTCGCCGGTGGCAATGCCCGCGAGCACCGGGTGGGGATGGTCGATCACGAGGTCGTTCCAGCCCATATGCGGCACCTTGAGGCTCTTGTCGGCCGGGTCGATATGCACCACCTCGCCGCCGATCCAGCCGAAACCCGGGGTCTCGCCGCGCTCCAGCCCACGGCTCGCCAGCATCTGCATGCCGATGCAGATGCCGAAGAACGGCACCCCGCGCCGCATCACCGCTTCGTCGAGCGCTTCGAACAGGCCGGAATGGTCGAACAGCGCCCGCCGGCAGGCCGGGAAGGCCCCGTCGCCCGGCAGCACCACCCGGTCGGCCCGCGCCACCGCCTCCGGCTCGCCCGAGACCAGCACCTCGCCCGCCCCGGTCTCCTCCGCCATCCGCTGGAAGGCCTTCTCGGCCGAATGGAGATTGCCGCTTTCGTAGTCGATCAGAACGGTCAGCATGGGGTCTCCTCAGAGGGCGCCCTTGGTAGAGGGGATGGCGTCGGCCTTGCGCGGGTCGGTCTCGACCGCATCGCGCAGCGCCCGCGCCACCGCCTTGAAGGCGGCCTCGGCGATGTGATGGGCGTTGAACCCGTGCAGACGGTCCACATGCAGGGTGATGCCGCCGTTGCCCGCAAAGGCGGTGAAGAACTCGCGCACCAGTTCGGTGTCGAAGGTGCCGATCTTGGGGCTCGGAAAATCGACGTTCCACACCAGAAAGGCACGGCCCGAGAGATCGAGCGCGGCGCGCACCTGGGCCTCATCCATCGGCAGATGGCATTCGCCATAGCGCCGGATGCCGCGCTTGTCGCCCAGCGCCGCCTTCAACGCCTGACCGAGCGCGATGCCGGTGTCTTCGACGGTGTGATGGTCGTCGATATGCAGATCGCCCACCGCGCGCACCTTCATGTCGATCAGCGCATGGCGGGCAAGCTGGTCGAGCATGTGGTCGAAAAAGCCCACCCCGGTCCGGTTGTCATAGCTGCCGGTGCCGTCGAGGTCGATTTCGACGGTGATCTCGGTTTCCGCCGTCTTCCGGCTGATCCTGGCCTGGCGCATGGTGTTCTCCCCGGGTCTGGTGGCACCCCGGGGTTATAGGCAGGCGGAGGGTAGGTGAAAAGAGGGAGGGGGTGCGCGCAGCCTCGTGGCTCTTGCGAAAGACCCGGCCTGCCCCGGCGCGCGCTCCACACCCGGAGTTTCGGCAGCCGCCGCATGGAACGGGATCGCGAACACGAACGCGCGCGCGCCGCACCCGGGGTTGTGGCAGCCGATTCGCCAACCGGTCTGCCCGCTTTCCGTTACCATTCGGTTAATCCCCGGCACAAAACCGCCAACGCCGCACGACTGTCGCCCAGGCGTGACCGGCTATTGTCCGGGTCCAGTCAACAGTTCCAGCCGCTCACCGGGGGTTGTTCCCGAACCCGAATATATACGCCCCGCGCGGGCCTTGCGTGTTCCCAATACGCGGCTTTCGCGCTATCCCGTCGAACGTGGGCTCCGGACGACCGGAGCAGTCCGGGGGGCTGGCGTGGCGTGTCGCACGCGACATCGTAACTTGCTGGTCGCACTAATTCTTGTTGCCACAGGAGGGTACCATGGCAGTCCTTAACGCTTATTTTGCGTTCAACTTCGATAATCTGGACTGGAACTTCTATATCCAGAACTTCAACCGCGACTGGCTTGCCGAAGACTGGGAAGATATGTCGGACGACCGTTATTCGGTCTTCTCTACCAACGATGACCGCGCCTTCGTCCAGCAGGGCACCGGCTTCGCCACCGACGACATGGGCCAGATGACGATCGGCACCACCGAATACATCAGCGAATGGGTCTGGGAGGACGATCAGCCAGCCGAACTCAGCTACCGCTTCAGCGACATCAGCGTCTCCGCCGCGGCGGTCAATGACGCGCTTCGCAGCGAAAACCCCGCGGACGAGCGCGGCCTGCTGGCCGGCCTGCTGTCGGGCGACGACGAATTCAACCTGTCGGCCGGAGCCGACCTCGCGCGCGGCTTTGCCGGTGCGGACACCATGCGCGGCGGCAAGGGCGCCGATGTGCTCTATGGCAACCAGGGGGCGGATTTCCTCTCCGGCGGCGGCAACCGGGATACGCTCTATGGCGGCAATGGCCGTGACACGGTCTATGGCGGCAAGGGCAACGACAAGCTTTACGGCGGCAACGGCAACGATACGCTTTACGGCGGCACCCACAATGACAAGCTCTACGGCAACCAGGGCCGGGACGCCCTCCGTGGCCAGAACGGCAACGACATGCTGTTCGGCGGCAAGGGCCACGACCGGCTGCACGGCGGCAAGGGCAACGACACGCTCACCGGCGGCAGGGGCCACGATACCTTCGTGTTCAAATCCGGCGACGACGCCGAAACCGTGAAAGATTTCACGCTCGCCGGAAACCACAGCGACAAGGTGGACCTCAGCGGCATGGCGTCAATCACCGGCTGGAACGACCTCAAGGGCAATCACATGACCCAGAACGGTGCCGACGTGGTGATCGACGCGGGCAATGGCGACGTGATGACGCTGGAGAACGTGACCCTGGCCGATCTCGCGCAGGATCACTTCATCTTCTGATCGGCGCTTTCGGCCCCTTCGGGATCCTGCGCCTTCGGGCCACAGGATCGTTCAAAACATCGTTCAAAACACTGCGGCGCGACGGGGCAACCCGCCGCGCCCTTTGCTTTGCGGGTGCTTTGCGGGCGGGGCGGGACTGGCGGGGCTCAACCGCCACACCCTTCACCGCTCAACCCGCTCAGAACGACAGTTTCTTGAAGATCCGTTCCGGCACCAGCTTGATGATGGTCATGATCAGCCACCAGAAGCCGGGGGCGTAGATCACGTTGCGCTTTTTCTTCACCGCGCGCAGGATGCGTTTCGCAACCGCCTGCGGTGTGGCGACGAGGAACATCCCCTCGACCCCCCAGGTCATCGAGGTGTCGACGAACCCGGGCTTCACCGTCACCACATGGGCGCCGGACCGCCCCAGACGGTTGCGCAGGCCCGAGAGATAGGTGGCGAAACCCGCCTTGGCGGAGCCGTAGACATAGTTGGAAAACCGCCCGCGGTCGCCGGCGACGGAGGTGACCCCGACCACATTGCCGCCGCGCGCTTCGATGAGCGGTGCAAGCTCATGCAGAAACCTTGCGGGGCCGGTGTAATTGGCCGCCGCCACCCGGTCGATCAGCGCGGGATCGGCGTCGATCTCGGCCTGACCCGGCATCCAGCCGACGAAAACCGCCGCGCTCACCGGGCCTTCGGTCTTGCCCATGGCATCGATAACGGGGCCGAAGCTCGCCGCATCTTCCGCATCGAAGAACAGCGCCTGCGACGCCGGCGCGCCGCGGGCCTTCAGATCGGCCGCCAGGGCCTGCAAATCCGCCATGTCGCGGCCCGCGACCAGCACCGCTTCACCGGCCTCGGCCAGGTCGCGGGCAAAGGCGCGCGCCATCGACGAGGTTGCGCCAAGAATGATCCAGTTGCTCATTGAACCGCCTCCCGAAGTCCGAGCCTGCGCACGATGTCGGTGATCAGCGCCCCTTTGGGGTCGGCCTTGCGGGCCTCATCCGCCCATGCCTCCCATTCGGGATACATCGCCTTGATCCTGTCGCCCGTCGCCAGCGCATCCTTGCCGAGGTAGAGCCGCCCCTTGGCCTCCAGCGTCATCGCCTCAAGCTCGGCGATCAGCGCCTCGGCCCTGTCACGGGCGGGAAAGTCGATGGCGAGCGTATAGCCCTCCATCGGGAAACTCAGCATGCCCGCACGCCCCGGCCCCATGCGCTTGATCACCGCCAGCGGGCTCGCCAGCCCCGAATGCGCGATCTTCTGAACGATCTCCCTGAGGACGGAGGCATTGTTCAGCGGCACCACGCATTGGAACTGATGAAACCCGCGTTTGCCATAGAGCCGGTACCACTCATGAAGCTTGTCGAGCGGAAACACATGCCGGGCGATCGGCATCACATGGGTGCGGCCGCGCCCTGGCACCTTGCGCCAGTAGAGCGCGTTGAACACCTTCACCGTGGGGCCGGAGAGCGCAAAGCCCGGCAGGTTGAAGGGCACCGTCACCGCCGGAAGCCCAGGCGACCTTTCCGGACCGCCGGTCAGTTCCGCCTCTTCGAGAATACCCCGGCCAAGCGCCGCCCCGGTGGCGGTGCCGTCGATCCAGCCGACGTTGTAGCGGTATTGCGACCCGTCGAGCAGCGCCAGGAAACTGTCGAAATCCTCGACCCTCGTTTCCTTCACCCGCATGCCGTTGCCCGGAGTCGGGATCATCTGCAACTTCGCCGAGACGATCACCCCGGTCTGGCCGATACCGCCCATGGTGGCGCGAAACAGCGCCGCGTCGCTCTCGGGCGTCACCTCGACCACGGCCCCGCCCGGCTGCACCAGCGTCACCGCCAGCACATGCTGGCCGAAGGAGCCGAGCACATGGTGGTTCTTGCCGTGGATGTCATGGGCGATGGCGCCGCCGACGGTCGGAAAGCCGGTGCCCGGCACCACCGCGGGCACCCAGCCGCGCGGGGCGAACAGCCGGATCAGATCGCCGAGCTGCACCCCGGCTTCAAGCTCGATCACCCCGGTTTCGCCGTCGAAAGCCAGGATCTTGTCCATCCGGCTCATGTCGATGGCCCGCCCGCCATCGTTCAGCGGGGAGTCGTTATAGCTTCGGAGCATCCCGAAGGCGGGCGCGGGGCTGTCGTGCATCAACCTGTCGAGCCCGGCGCGGCGTTCGGGGCGCGCGACCTGCCCCCGGGCCTTGTGAACCTGCGCCCAACCGGCGTAGTCGGTGTTTTTCCAGAGCATGTTACTTTCTCAGTGAGTGGCGTTCGGCAAAGGGGAAGACCGCAAGGCCGATCAGGATTGCAAACCAGAGCGTGGTGACGCGGATGATCGCGGTGGCGGGCACCGAGGCTTCGAGCGGCACGCCTTCGAGGGCAAGCAGCGCCACCATTGCCGCTTCCGCGCCCCCTACCCCGCCCGGCGCCCCGGTGAGCCCCCCGGCAAGGTTGGCAAAGACGAATATCGCCACCGCCTTGGCAAGGCCGATGTCGGCGCCCATCCAGCCGAGCAGCAGATGAAAGGCATAGCCCTCCGCAAACCAGCCGACCACGCCAAGAATGCCCGCAAGCCCGATCGCAACCGGCGAGGAAAACGCCGACAACGCCCGCGCCGCACGGCGGATCTTCGCGAAAAACCTCGGGAACCTGCCGGTCGTGCGGTGGCCCCATATGGCAATGGCACCGAGCAGCTTCGGCCGGGTGGAAAGCACCGCGCCGGCCAGCGCCAGCAGCGCGACCGGCAGACCAAAGGCGATGCCGGTGGCCGAAAAGGCGAGGCCGATGCCCAGCAGAAGGCCCAGCGCCGCAAGGTCGGAGGCGCGGTCGACCAGCACCAGCGGCGCGGTGCGCTCGAAACGCCAGCCGGTCTTGCGCCCGATCCAGCGCATCCGCACCAGTTCGCCCAGCCGCCCCGGGGTGACGCTCATGGCAAAGCCGCCGAGAAAATGGAGGAACGACACCGCATAGCCGAGCGGAAGCCCGAGATGGGCGGAAAACATATGCCAGCGCAGGCCACGAAGCAGGTAGTTGGTCAGCGACAGGGCCAGCAGAACGAGCACCTGCCATGGGCGCAGACGCGAAATCTGCGCCAGCGTCTCTTCCCAGCCGGTGGCCGCGGCAAGGCCCGCAAGACCGCCAAAGACCATGACCACAAGGCCAGGCACCACCAGCCTGTCGCGCAGGCGGCGTTTCGGGCCCATGGGGGCTGGTGGAATCGGATCGGTGCTCGACATCGCCATTTTTGCCGGATTACTGGTCTATTGCGGCGAGATTATGAAATTGTTGCACAAAGACGAACAGCTTGCAGAAAAGGCGCATGGGCTGGCCGGGGCTGGCCGGGGCTGGCCGCGTCTGACCGGGCGGCGCCCCTCACCCCAGCCAGGCCCGCCACAGCCCGGCCGCCTGAAACATGATCGCCAGCGCGATCAGCAAAATGCCGATGCCGCGCTTGTCGCGCATGGCGAAAACGATCGGGTCATAATCCTGCCGCCCCTGCCAGCCCATGCGGATCATCCGCAACAGCCACCAGAAGATCGGCCCCAGCGCCACCCACAGCAGCCAGCGCGTGGGGTAGAGCGAGACGGCCTGATCGGTGAAGGAATAGCCCAAAAAGGCGAGCAGCGCGCCGACCATGCCAATCACCGCGACATTGAGCAGATCGCCCCGGTCGGCCCGTCCGTAGCCGCGCCCCGGCAATCGCGCATCGGAGGGCGCGAGCGTCAGTTCGGTGATTCGCTTCACCGAGCCAAGCGCGATGAACACCGGGTAGATGAACACCAGCAGATAGCCGGAAATCCCGATGCCTGAGGCCAGCGCCCCCGCCACCACCCGGATGGTGTAGAGCGCCGCCAGCGTGGCGATATCGATCCAGCGCAGCCGTTTCAGCCGCAGCGAATAGCCCAGCGAAAGTGTCATGTAGAGCGCAAGCACGCCGAAGAAGCCCCAGCCGATCAGCGCCGCGATGCCAAGCGCCGCGGCCCCTGCCCCCAGCCCTGCCGCCATGCCGACGCCGATCGGCACCCGGCCGGAGGCGAAGGGACGGCGGCATTTGGTGGCGTGCAGACGGTCGGCTTCGAGGTCGAGAAGGTCGTTGACCACGTAGATCGCCGAGGCCCCGAGCGAAAACGCCAGCGCGCCGAGAAGCGCCATCAGCCAGGGCCAGGGCAGAAACACATGGCCTGCGAGCAGTGGCACGAACAGCAACGCGTTCTTGACCCATTGGTGCGGGCGCAGGGCCTTGACGATCCCGGCCACGCTCCAGCCGCCCGCGATCCGGGTGACCGGCTTGCCCGCGGCCTCCAGCGCATCCGCCGAAGCGGTATCGTTCACCACCAGCGCCCGGTCGGCATGGACCCATATCTTGCGGTCCACCGCCTCGTTTCCGGCATAGTCGAACCCACCCTCGCCGAACGCCGCGACGAGCGCCGCCGCCTTGGCCTCGCCCTTGAGGTTCACACCCGGCGCCGAGGCAAAGACCCGCTCCGACAGCCCGTGGCCGGCGGCAAGCCGTTCCACCAGCCCCCGGTCCGAGGCCGAGGCCAGCACCACCTCGCGGCCCGCGGCCCGCGCCGCCTCCACCTCCGCCAGAACCGCGCCGTTGACCGGCAGAAGATCGGTGCGGATCGCGCCGATCCGGGCCAGCTCCGCCTTCAGCGCCGGACGGTCGCCGATCAGCGTGACCGCCGCCCTGAGCGTTGCCAGCGGGTCGCGCCCGAGCCCGGCCCAGAAGCATTCGAGCAGCATGTCGGTTTTCAGAAAGGTGCCGTCCACATCGAGCACCAGCGGTTTCAGCTCAGCCATTCCCTGCCCTTCGCTCCCGTCGTCACCACAAGCCGGACCCGCCGCCCGCTACCCGGAGGTCACGAAAACGCAGCCGTCGGTGATCAGCTCCGGCCAGGTGGAGCACAGCCCCCGCGCCACCCGCCAGGCGGCGAGCACCTTGGGCACATAGGCCCGCGTCTCGGCAAAGGGCGGCACGCCGCCATGTTTGGCAACCGCCCCTTCGCCGGCATTGTAGCCCGCCAGCGCCAGGATCGGATCGCTGTCGAACTGCCTGAGCAGCCAGTCGAGATAGGCCACACCGCCCTTGATGTTCTGCACCGGATCGGACGCATCCTTGACCCCGAACCGCTCGGCGGTCGCCGGAATGAGCTGCATCAGCCCCTGCGCCCCCTTGTGGCTTTCGGCCTTGGCCATGCCGCTGCTTTCCACCGAAATCAGCGCCAGAACCAGCGCCGGCGACACCTTGGTGCCCACGGTGGCGCCGAGAATGTCGCGCCCATAGGCATCGGCGATCAGCTTGAGCGACTGAAGCCGCGGCTCGGGCAACTCCCGGCGCGTGTCCAGCGCCCGCAGAGCGCGGGCGACATTGGCGGGGCCGGCGGCGGAGGTTTCCGACGATACCGCCTCCCAGAACCATTCCCATCCATTGGCGGCAACCGTTCCGGCGGCGGCGGTGGCGGAAGCCTCCACCACCGGGGCTTCGGTGCTGCGCTTGCGCGGCTTCGCGTTGGGCCGCGCGGCGATGAAGGCCGCCTGGGCTTCCGGGTCTATCTGCACCAGCGCCCCCGGCTTTTGCCCCGGAGGGGGCGCGGGGGAAAAGTGGAAGGTGAAATCGGGATAGGCCACGGGGGTTGTGGTTTCGGTTCCGGTTTCGGGAGCCCCGGTTTCCGCGGCCGGCGCCGGGACCGCCGTTTCCACGGTTTCCGAAGGGACCGTTTCCGAAGGGACCGTTTCCGAAGGGACTGCGGCTTCTGCGGTGGCCGCGATTTCTGCGGCACCAACCGGGGCCATCCGGCCCGTCGGGGCCGCGATTTCCGCAAACGCAGGTAATCCTGCGGCGGCGCAGGCGCATAGCGCCAGAATCGAACTGCTGCGCATCGGGTCTTGTCTCTGCCTCTTGCCCCCCGGGATGCGAGGCCCCGGGGTTGGTTTATTTATCCTTAATATCACAAATTTCACCGAAGAGGACCAGTTTTTCAGCCAGCCCAATTCCCCAGGCCGCCGGCGCCTTGGGCAATCGGTATTTCTTGTAGGGTCGATTCGATATTAATTCGTTTTGTTTCAACCGGTTACCAGAAATGTGTTAATATTGTGGCACCTCTCAAAAAACGTACGGAACTGGCCCAACTCTCGCCCCAATCGCCGTGTGTATTTGCACCATGCCAAGCAGGACGGCGGATCGGTTTCACAGGCGGTTCGGGTTTCTGTTGGCTCTGAGCAAAACGAGCTTAGCTTTCGGAGGGAAAAACATGAAACTGTTCAAGCTTGCTAAATCCTTTGTACGTGATGAAGACGGCGCCGTGACCGTTGACTGGGTCGTGCTGACCGCCGCCATCGTCGGCCTCGGCCTCGCCGTTGGCATGGCCGTGTCCGGTGCCACGGTCAATCTGGCCGGCAAGATTTCGGACGAACTCAACAGCATGAACCCGGCCACCTATCTGCAGCCGTGATCGCGACAATCCCGGCCGCCCCAAGAGCGGCCGGGACCCCACTACCAACAGAGTATTCCGGCCGGAGTGCCGGGCAAAATCGGAGAAACGATATGAAATTCCTGAACCTGATCAAGACCTTCTCGCGTGACGAAGACGGCGCCGTGACCGTTGACTGGGTCGTGCTGACCGCCGCCATCGTTGGCCTCGGC